>Ga0209086_10001875_pt1 | contig 16802 bp, 14 predicted proteins | sample M_130207_XF_Meta_FD_187312 | JGI IMG/M metagenome (GOLD analysis project Ga0209086, IMG submission 187312) | Freshwater microbial communities from Lake Montjoie, Canada to study carbon cycling - M_130207_XF_MetaG (SPAdes) (version 2) | ecosystem: Environmental > Aquatic > Freshwater > Lake... | reverse complement strand
TTTGTTTGAACGAGGAGATTTTGGCTCGGGAACAAGTGCGGCGACAACGAAATATATTCATGGTGGAATTCGCTATCTCGAGCAGTACGACGTTGCCGTTGTGCGAGAAAGTTTGCGCGAACGACGAATCTTGGCGCTTGGTGCACCGCACCTTGTTGAGCAGACTCGTTTCATTATGCCCGCGTGGCGGTGGAGTAAACCACCAACTGCGCTCATTGGTGCCGGCGTTTTGTTGTATGACACATTGGCCTTCGATCGAAATTTGCGGGCTCCCGACAGTTTGCGCATACCGCACCCGCGCTGGCTGAGTCGCGCAAAATTATTGGCGGCTGTGCCGTGGCTAGATCAAAGTGGCTTGCAGGGTGGATTTGCATATCACGACACCTTGAACGTGCATCCAGAGCGTTTGTTATTGGCTTATGCAAAGTCGGCGACCGCTGCTGGTGCGGTGTTGCTGAACCATGTGCGGGTCACCGGATTTGTTTCAACCTCATCTGATCGTTTGAACATCGAGGGTGTCACAGCTACGGATGTGTTATCCGGAAACGAAATCACCATCAAGGGCAAAGTGGTCGTCAACGCTGCTGGACCGTGGATTGACAAAGTTCTTGCAACGCTCGGCAAGGGAACAGGCGTGGGTGTTGATCGATCAAAAGGCGTACATATTTTGACGCGCCCATTGGGTGGGCCTGGTCGAGTTGCTGATGCGGTATTTGCCCGCGCTCAATCTGGTCGACATGTGATTGTGTCTCCGTGGATGGGCAAGTCGTTTATCGGTCCGACCGATACTCCAATCGCAAGTGACGAATCAGGTATTGTCGTCGATCCTGACGACGTGACTCTCATTCTTGACACGGTGAATTCAACGATGGCTGCATCAGAACCAAAACTGACAACCGACGATGTTGAAATGACCACAGTCGGGGTTCGTCCGTTGATTCGCGAAACAACTGCCGGCGACGACGCCAGTCAAGACGAAGGAACATATTCGGCAAGTCGCGCTCACGAGTTGTACCACCATGCGGGCTACGGGGTTGACAATTTGTGGTCGATTGGTGGCGGCAAGTGGACGACCGGACGCGCTACCGCTGAAGAAATGGTTGATGAGTTATTGAAAAATGAATTGCAAGGTGTTCGATCACGACCCTTTGATTCACGCAGTGCTGCTGCTGGTGGCACCTTTGCTTGGGCCGAAGATGCTGAACCTTTCATCACCGAAGCGGCAATGATCATGAACGAACACGGTATTGCATTGCACATTGGAGAGCACATCGCTCGTCTGTATGGCACCGAGTGGGTGCGAATTGATGCCATCGTCCAGCAGAACCCGACAGCGGCTCATCAATTGTCGCCAAGTTGCAACGACATTGAGGCCCAAATTATTTTCGCCGTCACCGACGAAGGTGCGCGCACACTGTCAGACATCGTTGATCGTCGTTTGGTGATCGGCACAATTGGTCCGGTGAGTCGTGAAGTGCTTGAGCGCGTTGCATTAGTTGCTGGTCCGCTCTTGGGATGGGATGAGACGGCGATACAAGAAGCGCTTCGCCGCGAATTCGATCGTCGAACTGTGATCGCGACGCATTGGCGTACGCCAGTTGGTGGTTTTTCTCAGTAGTTATATCTCTGGGATATTGATGACGAGGTGAAGCCGTGGAGCAGTGGCGTCCTGCACCGCCTGAAGAAGGCGAATTGTCCGCGACTGTGAGATTGAGTGTCGCTTTGCGTGTGCGCCAGATGATGAGGCACCTTGTCAAGACCGCAACCTGGTTCGGTTGGGGTCGAATAATTACGGCGTGTGTGTGCGTTCCGCTTGTCGGATTCGGCGCTTTCTTTTTGCTGCGGACTCCAGCAACGCCGGTTGAAGCTTCACTATCGTATGCATCAACAATTCCAGTCGTTGGTGGAGCCCTGAGTGGTGGCACGGTATCGGGGGCCTCGACGACGGTTCCGTTCATGGCGGTGCATGTTGCGGGCAATGTGTTGAAACCAGGAGTGTACGACTTGCCGAGTGATTCTCGAGTTGTTGACGCCATTCGGTTCGCAGGGGGAGCGACCGCAATCGCCGATCTCAATGCGATCAATTTGGCGAACCGATTGAACGATGGGCAACGGGTTTATGTGCCAGCAGTCGGCGAAAAGGTTTCAGTGAGTTCGCAAGATGGTGGCGGAACCGGAGATGCAATAGCACCAGTGGAATATCCGATCAATATCAATTTGGCCGATATCGCTTTACTTGATGAACTACCTGGTGTTGGCCCAGCAACAGCGCAAGCAATCGTGACCTACCGAGATCAACACGGGCCTTTCGCAAGTGTGCAGGGCCTTGAAGACGTGCCCGGAATTGGTCCCGCAAAAGTTGCGGCCTTACAGGGGCTTGTCACAACGTGAATGTCAACGTGAATCTCAACGTGTATGTCAATTACAGCGAGAAGGGGTTGATGCCGAGAGCAATTGCTGCGACACCCAGACCAAACATGGCTCCAACCCAAACGCCAATACTGAGACGGGTCCATTCGCGTCGCCATTCGGGCCAACTTGAAATGGTGTGGTTAGTTGAACGTTGCGCGGCCAAACGGCCGACGAATGCCCAGAGCAATGCACTTGAAACGATGGCTAACAACCAACGAACCGCGCCGCCCATGACGGGTACGCCAAAAAGTGGAAGTGTCGGAATTGCCACGATTGCCAAAATGAATCCAGGGATTCCCCGCATGGCACTCGTTGAACCAATCAGTAACAAGGCGGCGAAGATTCCTATCGCCGCCGAAATTGCTACAGCAAGGTACGGGCCGAATTTGCGAACGAGTAAGCGGTGATACACGACACCATCGGGAACAATGTTCGGGCTAGTACTCACGGAGATCAACAGTACGACCAAATTGGTGGGCAAACGTTGCATTACCTAGCAGTTGCCTCGGTTGTGATGGTTGCTTCATCGGTGTGGCTTGGCGAAAGCGTGCATTCCGACATTCGTTTATGTCTGGTGCTTGGGATCGGATTCGCACTGATAGTCATGCGTTGGGCAATGCATCTGCGGACATGGCTCGTATTCGTCGTATGCCTTGTGAGTTGTTTGGCTGGTTGGCGCAGTCATGTCGAATGGCAAAATGTCGCACGGACTCAATTAGATGATTACCACGGTCTCGCAGTTTTAAAAACAGATCCCCAGCCAATCGGGCGGGGTGTACGAGTCGTTCTAGAAATTAACGGGCAACGATTTGAATCATGGATGTATGGAAGTACGGCCCGGCGAGTCTCTTCTCTCGTTGCTGGCGAAACGATCAGCGTCAAGGGAACCCATCAAGTGACCGCTGCGACCAACCACCGCTTGCAGGTGCGCCATATTGTTGGGCGTTTTGACGTGAAGGTTATGAGCAACCTCGCAATAGGGGCTCATATCAGCGAATCTCGTTTTGAGTTAGCGGCCAATCGAATACGAATTGCACTTGGCAAAGGTGCGCGCGTGTTGTCGGGCGATCAGTCATCACTGTTCGCTGGCTTGGTATACGGGGATGATTCGCAACAGCCGCCCGAGATGGTTAATCGTTTTCGGGCAAGTGGCCTTGCGCATCTCACTGCGGTGTCTGGACAAAATGTGGCTTTTTTTTTGACGGTGGCGGCACCGTTGTTGACGCGCTTGCGACGATGGTTTCGTTTGACGCTGACACTCTTGGTGCTGGCATGGTTTGCGATCATGACTCGACTCGAACCCTCAGTGATTCGTGCGGTCACGATGGCCGGAATATCGGCAACCGTTTTCGCTATCGGTGGTCGACTGAAAGCATGGCAAGTGCTCGCTGCGACATGTATCGGCCTGCTGTTGATTGATCCATTTTTGTTGTGGTCGGTGGGATGGTGGTTGTCGATCGGTGGAAGTTCGGGGCTGATTTTGTTGTCGTCGCGAATTCGCTCAACACTTCAGGCTTGGGGCCTGAACAATCATCAGTGGGTCTTGAATTGGGTGGTGCCATCGCTGGCTGCACAGTTAGGAGTTCTGCCTGTTGCGGTGATGGTTTTCGGTTGGCCGAGTGCCGTGGCGATCCCGTGCAACTTGCTGGCGATTCCTGTGGCTGGAATCGTGATGCTTGTCGGAGTTCCTTTGGCACTGGTATCGGGTCTATTGCCAGGAGCGATCGCTTCGGTCATGATGTGGCCGCTTGGCGTCGGCGTGAAGTGGGTGGACACTGTTGCCGCGCTTGGTCAGCGCTTCAACTTGCCGATTTGGCTCAATATTGCCGTTTCATTGTCGCCTCTTTTGTTGGTGATGAGGCACCGATGTGACAACCTAGAGACATGAGTGTGTTCTTGTTCCATGGGTCTGATGAGGTTCTGGTGAGCGAGGCGGTCTCGGACAAGGTACGCGAACTTGTGGGCGAACAAGACCGATCGCTGATGCTGGAAGAATTCGACGGCGAATATGTCATGGCTGCAGTGACCGAAGCTGCGAACACGCCGCCATTTTTTACTGACACCCGAGTCATCGTGGCACGTGGAGTATCAAGCTTTAAAGTCGATGATTTTGATGTCTTGGCCGAATATCTCTACAACGCTGCCGATTTCACTCATTTGGTACTCGAGTGGGGCAGTGGTCGAGTGGCGAGAGTGATTGCCGATGGCTTAAAAGTAAGTGGTGGTCAATCAATCGACCCATCTCCGCCAACACGGGCGAAAGATCGTCGGGAATGGTGGGAGTCTCATCTTTCGGCGCTCGGACTTGTGCTCGATGCTCCGGCCGTGGCGTTGCTGATTGATTGGTTGGGCGAAGATGTCGCACGTTTGGGCGGAATCGCTGGCACTTTGAAATCAACATACGGATCTCAAAAAATTACGCGCGAAAAACTTGAACCATTTTTAGGTGAGCGCGGTGATGTGAAGCCGTGGGACCTGACCGATGCGATCGATGGTGGCAATGCAACCAAAGCACTGATGGCCTCGCGCCGCATGATGATTGCTGGTGAAAGACATCCGTTGCAGATCATGGCGCAACTGCACAATCACTATTCGCGATTGGCCAAACTTGATGGACCCAATGTTTCATCAATCGCCGAAGCAGAAGCGGTGTTGGGGCTGAAAGGATTCTCTGCCGAAAAAGCACTGAAGGCCTATCGCAATCTCACCGGAGGTGGAGTTCGACGGGCCTTCGAGTTGTTAGCTGCTGCCGATTTAGATCTGCGTGGATCAACCGGACTTGATGAAGATGTTGTGATGGACGTACTTGTCGCCCGACTAGCGAAGTTGACCGGAACGGTCAGCCGGCAGCGTTGACCTGCTTCATCAGGCGGCTCTTACGACGAGCTGCCGTGTTCTTGTGAATGATGCCCTTGGCAGTTGCCATGTCGATGCGCTTGACCGCAACGCGAACATCTTCAGCGCTGGTTTCAGAACCGATCGTCGCCTTAGCGGTCTTGACTCGGGTCTTCAACTCACTCTTGACAGCCTTGTTGCGCTCTGCGCTCTTGGCGTTCGTAAGAATGCGCTTTTTTTGACTTTTAATATTTGCCACGGGAACCTCAATGCGATTGAAACAGCCCTGAGATAGTACCAGCGCAGGGGATACTCCCCAACGCCAAGCCCTCTTCAGGTTCAGATGAACGCTAGTCTCTTAACAGCAAGGTTCACCCTTTTGGGTGGCAAAACCCCAGCGCCTCACCTCCATGGACCTCTCCCGCATTCGCAACTTTTCGATCATTGCCCATATTGACCACGGCAAATCGACCTTGTCGGACCGCATTCTCGAGATGACTCACGCCGTTGAAGTGCGTGATATGCGGGCTCAATACCTTGATTCGATGGATCTTGAGCGTGAACGTGGCATCACGATCAAGGCCCAAAACGTGCGTGTTGACTGGAAGGGATACACGCTGCACCTCATTGACACCCCTGGTCACGTTGACTTTGGGTACGAAGTGAGCCGCTCGTTGGCCGCATGCGAGGGCGTGGTGTTAGTCGTCGATGCCGCCCAGGGCATCGAGGCTCAAACTCTGGCGAACTGCTATTTGGCCCTCGAAAGCGACCTTGAGATCGTGGCCGTGCTCAACAAGATCGATCTTCCCGCGGCTGATCCCGATCGGTATGCCCAAGAAATTGAAAATGTGCTCGGCATTAAAGCGAGCGACATTTTGCGTATTTCAGCAAAGACCGGTGCCGGAGTTCCTGAACTGCTCGATGCCATCTGTGAGCACATCCCGGCTCCCATTGGCGACCCGGATGCTCCTTTGCAAGCCTTGATCTTTGACAGCCAGTACGACCAATATCGCGGTGTCGTGTCATCAATCCGAGTGATGAATGGTCGATTGAACTCGACATCTCGGGTGCAGTTCATGCAAGCCGGCACGCAACAAGAGATTATTGAAATCGGAGTTCGACGCCCGGTGCCAACTCCGGTGGCCGAACTCGGACCAGGCGAGGTTGGATATTTGATCGCTGGTATCAAAGATGTCGCCGAAGCTCGTTCGGGTGAGACAGTGACGATTTATGGCAAGGCGGCAACTGAAGCGTTGCCGGGCTATCGCGATCCGAAGCCCATGGTCTTTTGTGGGTTGTACCCAATTGACGGCGACGAATTTGAAAACTTGCGCGAGAGTTTGCAAAAACTCAAACTCAATGACGCGAGCGTGACCTACGAACCCGAATCTTCTGGTGCCCTCGGATTCGGATTCCGATGTGGCTTTCTTGGTCTATTGCACATGGAGATCGTGAAAGAACGTCTTGAGCGTGAATTCGGTTTGTCGCTCATTGCAACTGCTCCGAGCGTTGAATACCGCGTCATGAAAACCAATGGCGAAGTTGAAGTAGTTGACAACCCAGCCGATCTTCCGCCACCGCAGAATATTGATTACATTGAAGAACCATATTTCCGCGTGAGCATTATTACTCCGAAGGATTACACCGGAACTTTGATGGAACTGTGCCAGTCCCGTCGTGGAGATATGTCAAAGATCGAGTATCTGTCGCCCGAGCGCGTTGAACTTCATTACAAAATTCCTTTGGCAGAAGTGGTCGTCGACTTCTTTGACCAAATGAAGAGTCGCTCGCAGGGTTATGCAAGCCTTGATTACGAACTCGATGGTTACCAGCGAAGTAATTTGGTGAAGGTTGACATCGTGCTCAACGGCATCGTTGCCGACGCCTTCTCGATGATCGTTCACCGCGACAAATCATTCACCTATGGCATGCGGATGTGCGAAAAATTGAAGACGCTCATCCCTCGTCAAATGTTTGATGTGCCGATTCAGGCCGCCATCGGCGGCAAAGTGATTGCTCGCGAAACCGTGAAGGCCAAGCGTAAAGACGTGTTGGCGAAGTGTTACGGCGGAGACATCACCCGTAAGCGCAAATTGCTCGAAAAACAAAAAGAAGGCAAAAAGAAGATGAAGGCCATCGGGCGCGTTGAAGTGCCTGGTGACGTTTTCATTTCTGCCTTAAAATTGGACGACTGAACCCCATGGGTTCGTCACAAACATTTCGCTCACTGCAAAATCGCAACGCCCGTTTATTTTTTGGCGGGCTACTCGTCTCAAACGTAGGTTCGTGGTTGCAGTCGACGGCGATGTCAATCTTGGTGTATCGCCTCACTGGAAAAGCGACCGACCTTGGCATCACTGTTGCCATGCAGTTCTTGCCGATGTTGATTTTTGGTGCATGGGCTGGGGCCGTGGCCGATCGGCGCGACAAGCGACTGATGTGTCTAATTATGCAGTCGTTGATGACGGCGCAGGCGTTGTTGTTGGCCGTATTAGATTTCGCCGGCTTGGTCACGGTGCCGGTTGTGTATCTGTTGTCGTTGCTGCTCGGTTTTGCCAATGCCTTTGATAATCCAGCGAGACGGGGATTGGTCGTTGAACTTGTTCCGCCCGACGACATTAGTAACGCCATGGCTTTGAACACCGCAGTCATGACAGGTTCGCGTATTTTTGGTCCAGCCTTAGCAGCAGCGTTGGTCGGTCCGTTGGGAACCGCTTGGTTGTTCACGATCAATGGCATTTCATTTATGGCTGTTTTGGCTTCACTCATGATGATCAATCGCGAAACCCTGTTTAGTTCGCCAAAAGCAGCACGTGGTGGGACGCCTGTGCGCGATGCATTGCGTTTCGTGACTGGCAATCGCCAATTGTTGTCGCTGCACATTGTGCTGGTCGTCGTGAGTACGTTCGCGTTCAACTACTCGGTTTCGTTGCCAAAGTTGAGTGCGGTGCGTTGGGGTGATGAACGCTGGTTCGGTTGGGTGTTGTCGGTATTGAGCATCGGCAGTGTTGTTGGTTCTTTGTATTCGGCATCTCGTAAACAAGCATCGCTGAAACTGTTCTTTGGCAGTGTGGTGGTGCTTGGAATATCGGGGCCGATGGTTGCTTGGGCGCCATCTGGTTGGTTGGCCTTCGTCGGTGCAGTGCCATTGGGCATTGGGGGAGCGATCTTCTTGGCGTCGTTCAACGGACTGGTGCAGCAGCAAAGCCCATCCGATATGCGAGGCCGCTTGTTGGCCTTGTCGGCGGTGGCGTTCTTGGGCTCTACGCCAATTGGCGGACCGGTGACTGGTCTGATCGCCGACTGGGCTGGGCCAGAGTGGTCGCTTGCTTACGGAAGCTTCTTGTCGCTTCTGATTTTGGCCATTGTGGTGTACTTCTTGAAAACAACTTCGCCAAATTCGAAACCCCTAGTACTCTGAATAGCGATGTCGCGTTCTTCGGTTCTTCGTCAATTGACATGGTCGCAACTTGATGCTGCACAACGTTCGGCATTAGTTGACCGTGATCTGAACAAAGTCATCACTCTTGAACTACGCGAACAGATTTCGGCATTAGTACTTGACGTTCGCGAACGTGGTGACGCCGCAGTGTGTGATGCTCTCGCCAAATTTGACAAGGTCTCAGTGGATCCATCGGGACTACGCGTCAGTGATGACGAATGGGAATCTGCCCCCAGCAAAGTTGATCCCGCGCTACGTGTGGCAATCGCCGACATGGTCGATCACATTTGTCGTTTCAACGAGCAACTTTTGAGTCATCTAGGAAATTGGCAATTTGAAAGCGATCCGGGTCTGATGGTCGGCGAACGCGTGAGCGCAATTGCTTCTGCTGGTTTGTTCTGCCCGAGTGGTAAAGCAAGTTACCCAAGTGTTCTTGCGCAACTTGGTACGCCAGCGGTTGTCGCTGGAGTCAAGAACATCGCAGTCGTCGTTCCGCCCCAGCCAGGTGCAAATGGCGCGGTAGACCCCGTTGTCATTACGGTCGCGCGCGAACTTGGACTACGCGAAATCTTTCGAGTGAATGGTCCTGCAGGCGTGGCTGCGCTGGCCTTTGGAACGGAATCCATTCCGCGCGTGGTCAAACTGATGGGACCAGGTTCGTTGCCGGTCACCGTCGCGCAACTTGAAGTGCAGCGCTACGGAACCGCTACGCAAATGGCACTCGGTCCAACAGAAAGTGTGGTGATCGCCGACGATTCAGCCGACCCAATTCGTTTGGCTGCCGATTTATTGATCGAGGCCGAGCATGGCACTGATAGTTGCACTTTGTTGATTACGACGAGCGCCACATTGGCCGCCGCAACCGAAGTTGAATTGGTAAAGCAGATTGCGCAGTTGCCAGAGGTGCGAGCCGAGGCTGCCGCATCATCGCTTGGTGTTAATGGTGGCTGTGTTCTGGTGAAAGATATGACCGAAGCAGCGCTGGTTGCCAATGAATTCGCGCCAGAACACTTGCAATTAGTGGTGCGTGCAGAAATTGAAGATTCAGTTGTTGAAATGCTCGTGCACGCCGGAGAAATTTTGCTTGGTCAAGACACACCATTTTCGGCGGGCAATTTTGTTCTCGGCCCGCCAGCCTCGTTACCGACCAACGGTTATGCGCGAGTGACAAGTGGCGTCACGGTTGATGCATTCTTAAAGCGCACCGCGATTGCTCGTGCCGATAACGCGGCTCTACGTCGTTTGGCTCCGACCGTTTTGGCACTCGCCGACATTGAAGGTTTTCCCGCACACGGCAACGCAATTCGTTTGCGATTCCCCGATCTTTAAGGTTTCACTATGACTCGCGCAATTATGTGGTTTCGACGCGATCTGCGTCTGGCTGATAATACGGCTTTGTTAAAAGCGTTGGCTGAACACGCAGATGTCGTTCCAGTTTTTGTCGTTGACCCGAACTTATTGAAGAACGCTGGGGCGCCACGGGTGGCTTATATGTGCGATGCGTTGAATGCGCTCGACAATTCGATGGGTCGGGCCTTGGTGTATCGCCATGGTGATCCCGTCGACGTCATTCTTGCGCTTGCCGAAGAGGTGGGTGCTGATGACGTGTATGTTGCCCGTGATTTCGCTCCTTATGGCCGCCGTCGCGATGCCGAGGTTGGTAGCAGGCTGAAGAGTGCGGGCAAGAGACTGCATGGCGTCGGTTCGTCCTATGCGGTTGATCCAGGCATTGTGACGAAAGACGACGGTCTTTCGTATTCGGTATTCACGCCATTTTCAAAACGTTGGTTGGCCGCTGGTTGGACGGCTCCGCAAGACTCACCACGTGATCCGCAGTGGTACGGAGCGCCCACCATTAAGTGTGAAGGTCCGCCAAAGCGACCCGACATTGAATTTGATTTACCGCCTTCTAATGAAGTTGCCGTTCTTGATCAATGGAATGAATATCGTCATCGCGGCGAAGAAGGTCTTGATGGATACTCGGATCGGCGCAACGACCCATCCGTGAATGGGTCGAGTCGTTTGTCGGCGGCTTTGCGTTGGGGGATAGTGCACCCACGTCAATTGCTTGCAGATTTGGTGCCGAGCAAATCGCATGATGTGTATCGCAGCGAACTGGCGTGGCGTGAGTTTTATGCCGATGTGATGTTTCGTTTCCCCGATACGGGTTGGAAGAATCTCAATCGCAAACTTGATGGCCTGGTTCATGATGAAGGTCCAATCGCCGAAGAGCGATTTGCGGCATGGTGTCGAGGTGAGACTGGCTATCCGATTGTTGATGCTGGAATGCGCGAATTAGTTCAGACCGGATGGATGCACAATCGTGTCCGCATGATCACGGCCAGCTTCTTGGTGAAGGATTTACACTTGCCGTGGCAGTGGGGTGCCAAATTCTTTATGAAGCATCTTGTTGACGGCGACTTGGCGAGCAACGCGCATGGCTGGCAGTGGACCGCCGGTACCGGAACCGATGCAGCGCCGTATTTCAGAGTCTTTAATCCGATGTTGCAGGGTGAGCGCTACGACCCAGCGGGCGAATATGTGCGTCGTTTTGTTCCCGAACTTGCTTCATTGCCCAGTTCGCTGATCCATGCTCCCCACGACGCAAAACGAAAAGGTGCTGGTGTGCCTATCGGGTACGTCGCCCCGATTGTTGATCATCATGCCGAGCGCGACGAGGCCTTGGCTCGTTATAAAGCAATGGGTTTTGAGGGGACATGAGTCGTCGGGGCAGTGCGCTAGATTGCTGTTGTCATGTTGGACGACCGTAAGACCGCAATCCTTCGAGCAGTGGTGCAGGAGTACATCGGCACCGGCCAGCCCGTTGGCTCAACTCATATTGCGACCGCGCCCGACATCAACGTCTCTTCTGCCACGGTCCGCAACGAGATGGCCGTTCTTGAACAAGAAGGTTTCTTGGCTCAACCCCACACATCGGCTGGTCGTGTTCCGACTGATAAGGGTTATCGCTTTTTTGTTGACCATCTCAGTCAGCCAGGTCGTCTTGATGATGTCAAGGTTGGTCAAGTTCGTGATTTCTTTGACGGAGCACACGGCGGTATGGAAGAGCTGCTGGCGCGCACGTCGCACCTTGTGGCTGGTCTCACCAATTACGCCTCAGTTGTACTTGGTCCCAAAGTTGAACGAGCAGAAATTCGGGCTGTTCAAATCGTTGGTCTTTCGGCCCGCCAAGCGATGGTTGTTGCGGTGATGTCAAATGGTTCAGTCGAAAGTGAGCATCTTGAGTTCGACACTGAAGTATCTGAAACTCGTCTCGGAGCGGCAACAGTTCAGATGCAACGCCACCTCATCGGACATGTATTGGCGGGATCACGTGAGATTCCTTTAAGTGGTGATGCCGGGGTCGATGCGATTTGTCAGAAAGCCAATGCGGCACTTCGGCATGTTGGCGCTGATGATTCGGTGTACGTCGGTGGAGCGTCATCTATGGCATCTGCCTTCGACGCAGTTGATGTCGTGCGCCAGGTTTTGCAAACGTTAGAGCAGCAATATTTAGTGGTGACCTTGGTACGCGACATTCTCGATCGGGGCCTGAGTGTCTCAATCGGTGCCGAACACGGCATTGAACCACTGGCAAGTTGCTCGGTGGTCGTGTCTCCAGTAGTGGTGGACGGTGAGCAACTCGGAACAATCGGGGTTCTCGGGCCAACCCGCATGGACTATCCGCAGGCCCTCGCAACTGTTGAAGTGGTCTCCGATCGGCTCGGGCGGCGACTTGGCGAAAGCTAAGTTGTCCTGATCGAAAAATAACAATTGTAGAATTATTGCGAATATGGCTGACTATTACGAACTCCTCGATGTGCGGCGCGATGCCTCGGCCGACGAAATTAAGAAGGCCTATCGGGTGAAGGCTCGGCAGTTTCATCCAGATGCCAACCCCGGTGATGCGAGCGCCGAAGAAAAGTTCAAACAGGTCGCACAGGCGTATGAAGTTTTGTCTGATGCCGATTCGCGAGCGCGCTACGACCGTTTTGGTGAAGCAGGTGTTTCGGGATCTGGCGGTGGTGGAGGCGGAGACTTCTTTGGCGGCGGCGGCGGACTCGGCGATATTTTCGAATCATTTTTCGGTGGCAGTCCCCTTGGCCAACAGCGCGGTCCAGCAGGGCCTCCGCGAGGGCAAGACCTTGAAGTTGTTGCTGATCTCTCATTCGAGCAGGCCGTTTTTGGTGCCAATGTTCCGGTGAGTGTGCGTACAGCGCTTGTGTGCGACGACTGTTCAGGATCGGGTGCTGGCTCTGGTACTCAGCCGGTGAAATGTTCTGAGTGCAACGGCATTGGTCAAGTTCAGCGTGTGCGTCAAAGTTTGCTTGGTCAGATGGTTTCAATGCAGGCCTGTCAGCGTTGTCGTGGCTTTGGTCAAATCATCGCGACACCGTGCGCAACCTGTAACGGTGAAGGTCGCGTGATCACCGAAAAGACATTCCAAGTTGATGTGCCAGCAGGCGTTGATACTGGTTCAACATTGCGATTGACGGGTCGTGGAGCCGTTGGTCAACGTGGTGGTTCGGCTGGCGATTTGTTTGTGCACTTGCGCGTGAAGCCGCATGCAATGTACGAGCGAGATGGCATCAACCTCATCACTGAAGTTGAAATTTCAATTGCGCAAGCGACACTCGGTGTGTCACTAGAACTTGAAACGCTCGATGGTGAAGAGACTTTATTAATTCCTGCCGGAACTCAACCGGGTCGACAATTCGTTCTGAAAAAGCGCGGCGTTCCTCGTTTGCAGTCGACGGGTCGTGGTGACCTCATTGCTTTTGTCAAAGTAGTTGTGCCGACAAAATTGTCCGATGATGAATCAGAGTTATTGCGAACATTCGCTGAAAAGCGTGGCGAAGATATAGCGCCAGCTGATAAAGGTTTCTTCTCGCGTATCAAGTCGGCGTTCTCATGATTGAGCGGCGTCGTGCCGCGGCTCACGCGTTTGTCATTGACGTCAACGCCCCTTTTCTCAACGACGACGATTTTCATCATCTGGCAAAGGTTCTTCGTTTGCGAAGTGGTGAGTCGGTTTCTGTGAGCGACGGTCGCGGCTCGTGGCGAATATGTACGTACGAAATGTCGGCGGCACTGGGAATAGATGATTCGGTCGTTCACATCGAGACGATTACACGATCGTTGACTGTTGCATTTTCGGTCACCAAGAATGACAAGCCCGATTTAGTGATTCAAAAATTGACCGAACTAGGCATAGATCACATCGTGCCGATCATTACTGAACGGTCAATTGTTCGCTGGGACAGTGACAAAGGCGCAAAGAATCAATCGCGGTGGCAAAAGATTGCCCGTGAAGCGGCAATGCAAAGTCGCTCGGTGTTCTTGCCAACTATTCATGAGGTGTATCCGTCCATCGAAAAATTTGTCGACTCATACGGACCAAATATCGCGGTTGCCGATCCTGAAGGTGGGGCTTTGACCGCCAATATTTCGACGCTTGTGATTGGCCCAGAAGGTGGATTCACTCATCAAGAGATGGACTTGATGCCACAGCGAGTGTCATTGCCTGGCGGAATCTTGCGCGCTGAAACTGCTGCAGTGGCTGCTGGTGTGATGTTGAGTCATATGAGGTTGCGCCATGGTTAAGAAGGCCCGCAGGTCGGCCCCGATCATTGACGAAGATGACGCAGTTTCGGCTGAGTACAACGTTCGAGTAGGAGAACGACTTCGAGCAATTCGTCGGCAAAAGAAATTGTCATTACAAGAAGTTGAGGCTGTTTCTCACGAAGAGTTCAAAGCTTCAGTTCTCGGCGCATACGAACGGGGCGAGCGATCAATTTCGTTGCCGCGTCTACGCCGTTTGGCCGATTTTTACGATGTGCCGATTGAGCAGTTGTTGCCGAAAGAAGCACAACCTGATGATGGTCGTTCTGTTGTGGCTTCAACAAAGTTGGCTATCGATTTAGTGAAGTTGGCAACCATTGATGGCTCGGGTTTTGCGACGTTGTCGCGGTATCTCTCGATGATTCAGGTTCAGCGTGGAGACTTCAATGGTAAGGTTCTGACAGTTCGGGCCGATGATGTGCGGGCGATAGCCGTCATGCTTGATGTGGCCATCGATGATGTTCAAGTGCACCTTCAAGAAATCGGCGTTCTGTTTCAAGCATCGCCGAGAACATAATGCGTGCAACTGCCGAAAATGCGGGCTACGGCGCTTACGTTCATATTCCGTTTTGTCGCCATCGTTGTGACTATTGCGCCTTTGCAACCTTCACCGATCGTGATCACATCATTGAGAAATATCTTGACTCATTGGCGACCGAAATATCGCGAGCAGTCGTGCAGGGCATGCCGACGGCAACATCAATTTTCGTCGGAGGTGGAACTCCTACACGTGTTCCGCCGGACGCTTTGATGAAAGTTCTGTCGCATATTCCAACGGCGGGCGCCGCCGAAATAACCATTGAATGCAACCCCGACGACATCACGAGTGAGATGTTGCACATTTTCCGCGATGGTGGAGTTAATCGGCTGAGTTTTGGCGTGCAGTCAATGCAAACTCATGTTCTGCAATCGCTCGGACGCACTCATAATCCGGCAAACGTCGAAAAGTCCGTTGAACTAGCTCGGCACGCTGGATTTGCCGATATCAATCTCGACATCATTTACGGTGTCCATGGCGAATCTGTGGCCGATTGGGCCGCAACGGTTGCATCGGTTGTGCAACTTGAGCCAACCCATATCTCGGCCTATGGACTCACCGTTGAAGGGGGGACACCACTTGCTGATGATCCCAGCCGACATCCCGATGATGATGTTCAGGCCGAGATGTACGAAGTCGTTGATGATTTGTTGACCGCAGCAGGCATGGAGAACTACGAAGTTTCCAACTGGTCGTTGCCGGGGCGAGAGTGCCAACACAATCGTTTGTATTGGTTTCAAGGTAACTACGCCGGATTCGGCAGTGCGGCCCACGCGCATCACGATGGGCGACGTTCGTGGAATGTACGCACACCTGATCGATTTATTGAATTGATTGAGTCTGCTCAAAGCGCTGAATCGTCGAATGAAATTCTTGATGGAGATGCCCGACGTATCGAGGGATTGCAGTTGGCCTTACGTATGCGTGAAGGAGTGCCCATTGATTCGTTTAGTGCAAGTGACCTTGAACTGATGAGCGAATTGGTGCTGGTCACTAACGGGCAAGTCACTTTGACTCGTGCGGGCCGACTGATGGCCAATGAAGTCGCCCTGCGATTGCAATAGGAAAAGTTGATTGGCGCGCCTCAAATATGGCGACCGTGGGGTGGGCGAGGACCCCGCACAGGCTGTAGGGTAAGACTGCTTTTGGGCGTGTAGCTCAGTTGGTTAGAGCGCTACCTTGACATGGTAGAGGTCCCGGGTTCGAGTCCCGTCATGCCCACCAAAAGCCCCACCACGGTGGGGTTTTGTGTTTTTCAGGGTGCTTTTCTGAGGGCGAGTACTTGAATCTGCCCCATTGGGCGGTTAGACAAGTGGCATGACCACATTGTCTGATGCCGACGGCAACAACGTTTACCTCTCGGGAAATTACGCTCCCGTATCTGAAGAAGTTACTGCCTTCGATTTGCATGTCGTTGGTGAGTTGCCTCCAGAGTTAAACGGACGGTACTTACGTAACGGACCCAACCCGATTGCTGGGGTTGATCCAGCAACTCACCACTGGTTTGTGGGCGATGGAATGGTGCACGGTATTCGATTACGAGAAGGGCGCGCCGAGTGGTATCGCAATCGTTATGTCGGATCAACAGCGGTGAATGCAACAAAGGGTTTGCCCGATATCGCTGGCCGAAATTGGAACAACTCTCCGACCGGACCCAATACCAACGTCGGTTCATTTGCGGGCACCACTTGGGCGATGGTTGAAGCTGGTGGATGTCCGGTCGAACTGAACTACGAATTAGAAACCGTTGGCCATAATGACTTTTTTGGAACATTGCCTGGCGCATTCACTGCGCATCCAAAAATTGATCCAGCAACCGGCGAGATGCATGCCATCGTTTATGCGTGGGCCGAATGGATGGATCATGTGCAGTATGTGCGGGTTGGTACAGACGGTCGAGTGAATCGCACGGTCGATATTCCATTGCCGGGTATGTCGATGGTGCACGACATG
>Ga0209086_10001872_pt1 | contig 16804 bp, 12 predicted proteins | sample M_130207_XF_Meta_FD_187312 | JGI IMG/M metagenome (GOLD analysis project Ga0209086, IMG submission 187312) | Freshwater microbial communities from Lake Montjoie, Canada to study carbon cycling - M_130207_XF_MetaG (SPAdes) (version 2) | ecosystem: Environmental > Aquatic > Freshwater > Lake... | reverse complement strand
GTCCACGACGCGCAGCACGGCGCGCGGCTGCGGGGCGTAGTAGGTGATGGAGAAATTGTCCTCCTTCGTGAGCGGCACGCTGGCGGCGAGGCCCATGAGGGTGTTGCCGTAGGTGGGGTAAAAGCCCACGCGATTTTCCAGCACTTCCTCGACGATGAAGCGCACGTATTGCGGGAGCATCGTGGTGCCGCCGCAGAAGCAGCCGCGGATGCCAGCCTCGAAGATGTCCACTTTTTCCGCGAGGGCCTCGAGCAGCTTCGGCGTGGTGAAGAGGCCGCTGACTTTGCGGTGCTGCAAAATCATCGCCGCCTGATCCACGACGTGCGCCATGTATTGCTTCGCCACGTCGAACTGCTTGTTCGTGATCAGCTTCTTCACGAAGCGCGGATCGAGATCAATGAAGTAGCACGACGAGCCGCGCACGTGCGCGAGATGCTCGATGGCGAGACGCAGACGCCGCGGACCGGTCGGCCCCATCATCAGCCACGCGCCGCCGCGCGGGAAATGCTCATCGGATATCTTCTCGCTGAACTCCGAGTAGTCCGTCTTGTAGTCCTCCCAGCCGATACGTTGCTTCGGCATGCCGGTGGTGCCGCCGGTCTCGAAAATGTTGAAAGGTTTGCCTTTGAATTTCACAGGAACCCAGACTTCGGGCTGGAGGTCGCGCAGCCATTCGTCCTGGAAATGCGGGAACTTCACCATGGCGGCGAAGCTCTTGATCTCCTTGCGCGGGTCGAAGTTCTTCGACGCCCATTCGAGCCAGAACGGGCAGCCGGTCTCCGGCGAAAAATGCCACGCGAGGATTTCCTGGAGATGGGTTTCGAGGGTTGCTTGGGCTTGTTCGGGTGTTTGCTGGGTCATGGTGCGTTTTAGGTGAACCGCGAAGAAGCGAAGGAGCGAAGTTGCAATCGTCTGACTTCTTCGCCGCTTCGCTGCTTCGCGGTTAAATTCATTCGGTTATTTCTGCTTTAGGTTCGGGGAGAAAAAATCCGACTAGGAAGGCGATCACGGCCATCGCGGTGGCGATGTAGCCCGCGGCGAGTGCGATGTGCGCCGGCTTCACGAGCTGCGCGCCGCCCGCGATGAGCGGGGCGAGCCATGCGGTGTTCACGAAGGCCATGCTGGTGCCGATCATGCGTCCGCCGACATTCGTGGCGAAACTGCCGCCGGTGCCCCGCAGATGGATTGGGAAAACCTTTGGCAGGTATTCTCCGAAGTAGCTGAATTGCGCGACGGTGAGCAGGCCGCAGACGAAATAACTCCACAGGAAAAGCTCCCCGCCTTTCTCGAAGAATATGAAGTACGTGAGCGGCAGCACCGCGAGCGCGGGCACTTGGAAGACCTTCAGCAGCTTCACACGGCTGATGCCGATGATGAGCAGGATCGCGAGCAGGATTCGCCCGACGAGCCCGCCCATTTCCTGACGGAACTGCACGGTGTCGGCCATCTTCTTCACCTTCTCATTGGCGGGCTTCTGCTTGCCGAAGTTCTCTTTGATCTTCCCGATGATTACCTTGCGCTCCGGCGAAGCTGCGGCTGCGGTGCCGAGCTTCTGGTCGAGGTCGTTGAGCTCCTTGTTCAGCGCATCCGCTTCCTTGCGCAGCGGCACAAGCGTCTTTGCCTGATCCTTCAGTTCCGGCAGGCCGGGCGTGACGCGGGCGACGGTGACTTGCAGCGCGCCGAATGCGATGCCGTACGCGCACGCAGAAAGGATGGCCGTGACGATCGTGACGCGGCGCAGTTCCGGAGCGAAGATCGCGGCGAAACTCGGGCGTTTCAGAGAACCGGCGGCGCGGCGATCTTTCCACACCTGGCTCTCGGGGACGAATGGCAGCAGCAGGGCGATCGGGATGGCCGGGAGGATGCCGGTCATCAGCAGATAGCGCCACGAGCCGGGATCGGTCGCGCCGAGGCTGAGCGGAAGGCCCATGTGCGGGAGATCCTTGCCGTGCGAGGAAATCCAGATGCTCACCACAGTGACCGCGACACCGCCGAGCGATGCAAAGGCCTGGGTGATGCCGAGCCAGCGTTCCCTTTGTTTCTTATCGGGGAAGACTTCGGCAAGCCATGTGATCGCCGCGACGAATTCCACGCACACGCCGATGAAGGTCGCGCTGCGGAAAAAGATGAACGTCGGCAGCGTGGTCGCGTATGCCGCGCAGAATGGCGACAGCGAGTACATGAAGATGCTCGCCGCCATGACCCTCTTGCGCCCGAATCTGTCCACCAGCCAGCCGCCGCACAGGCCGAATACGCCGCCGCACAGCGCGGCAATCCACAGCAGCCGCCCGACCCAGTCCGTCACGAGCGAGTTGTTGAGCGGCACATTCAGCAGCTCCGCGATTGCCGGCGCGGCGACCAGCGGGGTCATCAGCAGCTCGTAGGTGTCGAAGAGAAACCCGATCGAGGCGATGATGATGATGAGCCACTGCGTGGTCGTGAACCGCGGGGAGGTGGTGTTAGCCATGACGGTGCGTCGCTGCCTGCGCGGCTACTTCTGCTTCTCCTCCGGCTTCGCGCCCTCGGAGATGGCGAAGAGGTGCGTCTGCGTGTTGATGAAGAGCGTGCCGTTTGCGACGACTGGCGTGGCGAGGATTGGCGCGCCCATGTTCACCTGGTTGAGGAGCTTTTTCTCCGCCTTCGCCTCGAAGACGTAGAGGTCGCCGTCCTCGTTGCCGATGAACACTTTTCCATCCGCGATCATCGGCGAGCCCCAGATGTGTGCCTGCGTGTCGTGCACCCAGAGCTGCTTGCCGGTCTTGGAATCGAGGCAATATACGAAGCCGCTGTAGTCGCCGATGTAGAGCAGATCGGTTGCAGGATCGATCGCGACGGTGCTGATGCTGCGCTTGATGTCGCGGAACTCCCACACGAGCGCGCCCTTGGTCTTGGTCGCGTCGCCCTTGAGCCCTTTCGGATCGATGCACACGAGCCGGCCGACACCCTCGCCGTGCTCAGGATCCTGTCCGCACGCGACGAAAATCTTGTCCTTGTACACGACGGGCGTGGCGATGATTTCGCTTGGGCCTTCGGGCGCGGGATACTTGTACGGCTTGCCGGTCTTGTCCTTCTTGTAGTCGTCGGGGACGACATCGAATTTCCACACGGTCTTCATGAAGTTCGAGTCGCCTTCCTTCACCGGATTCGCATCGAACCCGTAGAGGAAGCCGTCGCCGCCGCCGAAGTAGATCTGCCATTTGCCATCCACTTTCCCCGCGCTCGGCGAGGTCCACTGGCCGTGGAAAATGTGCGGGCCGATCTTCGCGTCGTCCTCGCCGATGAGTGCGCCGGTCTTCTTGTCGAGCACGATGAAGCTCGGCGACTGCGGCGAGGGAATGTTCACGTGCGAGTAGTCCTGGCCGTTGCTAGTGCAGACGTAGATCTTGTCGTCGAGCACGAGCGGCGAGCTGTTTGCCGCGTTGTGGGGATAGACGCCCAGCTCGTCCATCATGTCGTATTTCCAGAGGATGTCTGCGTCCTTCGCGGTGACCTCCACCTTCGGTTTTCCGGGGCCGACCATGTATTGCCCCTCATCCTTGAAAGTGCCCGTGTTGCCGTTTTTCTGCCCGTCGGCGTTCAGCGCGATGACCTCGCAGCGGCTCGTCACCGAGTAGAGCGTGTTGCCGTCCACAAACGGCGCGCTGAGGTAGCCGAGGTATTCCCAGTCGTTCACCTTTCCGCTCAGCAGCTTCGGCACGGTGAACTGCCAGATGAGATCGCCCATTTTTTCATCGAGGCAAAGGAGCACAGACTTGTCGTCCTTGAAGCGCGGGTCGCGCATCGCCGCGTTGTTTGTGCCGATGTAAACTTTGCCATACGCGACGACCGTGTTGCCGTAGGTCTGCGAGCCGAGCTTCGCGATCCAGCGCACGTTCTTCGTCTGCGCCATGTCAATCTCCTCGGAGTTCTTCTTGAACTGGATTTCAAATTTCCCCTGCTTGTTCGCCTCCTTCGGCCCGAAGACGGCGGGGATGCCCTTCGCGGTCGAATACATGTTGCGCCCCGGATCGCTGCCGCCCCACGCGGGCCAGTCGTCGGCGCGGAGCACGGAGGTAAATGCGATGCCGGCAAACGCGGCGGCGGTGAAGGTGCGGATGTTCATGGTGTTTGGAGTTTGGTGAAAAAAATCAACGGCGCGGGAGTGAAAACCCATCCGCCGCCGCTTTCTGAGCAAGCGCGAGCACGGTCGGTTTTGCGAGGGCGTAGGCGTCGCGCAGCTCGACGACGTCGGGGATCACAGCATCGCGGAAGGCATCCTCGATCTGCTGCTGCGTGATCCGGTCGTGGCGGATCATGAAGTCCACGTCCTGCATGTCCTGCTCGTCATTGCCGCGCATCATCTTCGTGAGGATCAGATCGATGGTCGCGGGGCGGAACAGGCGCAGGAATTTCAGCGGCGGGCGCAGCACTGGGAGGATTTCACTTTCCCACTGGCGGCGGAGGAAGACCAAGTCTGCAGGAAAAATGTGGGTCATGTAGAGGCCCTCGTCGTCGAGAATCTGATTCAGCTTTTCCTGCGCGACCCAGAACTCCGGCACTTCGGCGAATGCGGATTCATGCGACGTGGTGAGCAGCGCATCCACGTCCATCGAGTGCAGCGTGGCCTCGGGCGGATTCTCGAAGCCGAGCGCAATCGAGGCGCGGCCATAAAGAATGAGCGACGCCTCTTTCGTGAGCAGGCTGTCGAGCGTGGTGACGATTCGCGCCGCGTTGCTCATGCGGCGATTTTCCTTTTTCGAGGACGCTCCCACTGCGTCACGAGCTTGCGGCCCACGCCGGGAATGAAGCCGGTCATTTCCACAAACCGCGTCGGGTGCGGCAGCGCGCCTTCCTTTGGCGGCGGCGTGACTGGCAGCAGCGCGAGCAGATCGGTCCAAAACGGATTCTCCGGCTCGAATTTTTTCCCGCACTCGGCGACGTAGCGCAGCACCTGTTCGGAGCGTTCGAGCTTCGCGAGCCATGCGAGACGCTTCGGCGAATTCCCCTCTGCGCCCGCCATCGCAGCGCCGCAGCGAATCGCGTTCGGGTCGAATGGCAGCGCGACATTCAGCAGCGCGAGCGTGAGTTCCTCGTTTGTGAAATCATCGCAGCCCACCGATTCCTGCTCGGGGATTCCGTCGTGCCAGTAGTGCCGACACCCTCGCTGCACCGCGAGCGCCGACAGATCGGCCGGCGTGCGCAAGCCGAGGCGCGCAGCTTTCCGCAGCAGCGCGGAAATGTGCGTCGTAGTCCCCAGTCGCGTGGCCAGCGTCGGCGGCATCATTGCTCAGTTCGCCTTCACCTCGATGTTGTCAATCCACGCGCGCTGCTCCTGCGGCGTCATCGAGAAAAATCCTGGCGAGCCGCTCTGGTGTGCGTGCTTGTGCTTGAATTCGATCGTCGGTGTCGCGGGTTCCGCGTCGCCCTTTTTCCAGACCGATGCGCGCACCGTGCCGCTGCCGTCCTTCGCCACGTCCACTTTCACCTTCAGGTGATACCACTCGTTCGGCGTGAGTGCGAAGGGCGCGACTACTTTGATCCGCTCAAGATTGCTGCTCAGTTCGATCTCGCGCGCATTACCGCGGAGCACGACGAGGTAGCGCTGGTTGATGAGCCCGATGTCGGACATCTTGCGCTTGTTGCCCTCGCTCATCACGTCGGCCTCGATGGTGTAATTGTGCATGTCCGGGTGGCCGATGAAGACCTGGCCGCGCTGGAACAATTTGTTGTCGATCGTCTTACAGAGCGCCTTGCCGCCGCCGGGCAGATTGCGCACCTCGAAGCGGAAGCGCGCGCCGGTCCATGGCAACGGCGGGTAGGAAAAATCCGTGACCGGCTCGATCACGTTCCAATTCGTCGGGCCGGGCTGCGGCGCGGGAAGTCCGGGGCCGGGCGAGACGAGCGCGGTCGGCTCGTTGCCGAGGCCGGGGCCGGTCTTTTCCTTCAGCTCGGTGGATTCGAAATCGAGTTTGATCGGCAGATCGAGTTGCACGCGGCCGCGGAAGGTGCCGTTGATTTCCTTCTCGCCGACTTTCATCGTGCCCATGAACGCGCCTGCGCTCGGCGACGTCGCCTTTTCCGCAGTGAGCGCGCCGTCCACGACAGCGCCGGTCATCTTCGCCTTCACGAGCGCGGTCGGCGGGATGTAGGTCTCAAATTTCACGGACTTCGCATCCACAGCTTCGTTCACCGTGAAGCCATTCGCATCGAGTGCGCGCACGCGGAGCTTCGCGCTCTGGCCGGGGCGGAGCAGCGATTCGTTCGGGATGATCTGGAGCTTCGCAGGCTCGCCCGCCTTCTCCGGCCAGCGAGCATCGTCCTTCCACGCGACGGACTTTGCGCCCGCGTTGTCGCCCTTCTTTCCAAAGGCGTAGAGCTTCTTGTCGGTCTGCACGTAGAGCTTGCCGTTGTAAGCGATCGGCGAACCGAAGCAGCGGCCTGTGAGCTTTGTGCGCGACAGCAGCTCGGCGTCCTTTTCGCCCGGCTTGAAGACGAAGAGCTCACCGTTGCCCACTTCATTGTCGCTGCCCGCCGCGCTCGCATCGGTGCCGGCGATGTAAAATGCGACGTAGAGTTTTCCATCCGCATAAAATGGCGACGACTGGCGCTGCTCGGCCCCGAGCTTTTTCTTCCACTTCACCTCGCCCGTCGCGGCGCTCACGGCGGCGAGTTCGCCGACGCCCGTCACTTCATACAGCGTGTCGCCCACGAGGCAGGGCGACGATGCGAGATTGCCGAGCGGGTTGCGCCACAGCTCCAACTCCTTCGGTGAGAAAAGCTTCATCCCCGGCGGCAGCGTCACGCCCGGAGGCGGCACGGCGGTCGAAGTGTCGGTGCTTTTCGGGATGCGATACGCGGTGGTGCGGCCTACCTCGGTCGTGTCCACATTTTCCGATTCGTGCGCGAGGATCAGCGAGTCCTTGTAGATGATCGGCGAGGCATTGATGCCGCCCTTGGCGCCTGCCTTCGCCGCGGGGAAACGGAACAGCGCGTCGCCCGTGCGCGCATTGATGCACGCGACCGAGGAGTCGCCGCACGCGGTGTAGAGCACGCGCTTGCCCTCGAAAAATGAGAACGTCGGCTGCGAGAAAGTGTTGTCCTGTGGACGGTCCGCGGGCGACGCCATCCAGACGAGTTCGCCGGTCTTTTTGTCGAAGGCATACATGCGGTCGCCCGCCGGGCCCGCCGCGCCCCAGCCGCTCGTGACGCCGCGCGTCATGACCAGTTCGTGATCGATCGCCGGCGTCGAGGTGCGCGAATTCGGGAACGTGAGCCGCCCGAATTCCTCCATCATCGAGTGCTGCCAGATGATTTTTCCATCCGGCGAAAAGCACGTCAGCACGCCCTGCGTGGCCTGCACGAAGACATTGCCCGTCTCCGGATCGATCGTCGGCGAGGAAGTCGAGTAGCGCAGATAGATCGTGTCGCTCAGGAAATCATTTTGGAAGTGCTGCCAGATCACCTTGCCCGTATCCGCGTCGAAGCATGTCGTGCCCTCGCGCAGATCCGGCCCGTCGCCCGTGTAGCCATTGATGTAGAGCCGGCCATTTGCGATCACGGGCGTGCTCTGCCCCGGCCAATCCGCGGCCCACAGCGGCGCCTTTGCGTCCACTTTTTCCGGCAGACCCGTCTCGGGTGAAGTGCCGTTTTGCGAAGGCCCGCGCCACGCGAGCCAGCCTGTGACGGAGCCGGATTTTGCGGGCGCAGCCTCGGTGGTGGGCTGGCCTTTGAGCGGTTTCTTTGCCGCGTGCGCGATGCACAGTGAGGCGGCGACGGCGAGGGCGAGGGAAGGAGCGAGGCGGATTTTCATGGGAGCAGAAAGGCGCGTGGTTTTCGCAGCGTGAAGCAGGTTGTTAGGATTCGGAGCGCGCCGAGTCAATTGCTACTTACACGTATTATTTGACGAAATGTTCACATCGCAAATGCGGGGCCGACAATCTGAGACCTCTGCAAAAATCAGGAACGCTCGGATGAAGAAGAAATTCACCACGGATTTCACGGATGGTTTTCAGAGGAGAATTCTTTCTTCCGTGCCATCCGTGGTTCCTCCTCCGATCGTTCCGTGGAATTCCTCGGAGATTAAACTCTTTCGGCTCGTTTCATTCGCGGCAGGACGCGCTTCACAGATCGGGATGCCCCTGCGAAAACCAGCGAGGTCATACCACGATCACTTAGCCGCCCCGTATGCCTCGGCGCCGGGCTCGGGGACTTCTTCGAGCAGCTTCTTCACGATCGAGAGCGGCGTGAGGCCCTCGGAGTCCGCGGCGAAATTCGTGAGGATGCGGTGGCGCAGCACGGGCGGCGCGGCGCGGCGGATATCGGCGCAGCTCACATGGATGCGGCCTTCGAGGATCGCCATGGCCTTCGCCGCGAGGATGAGATACTGCCCCGCGCGCGGCCCGGCCCCGGTGCTCACGTAGGTCTTCGTGACCTGTGGCGCACCTTCGCTCTGCGGGCGCGTGGCGCCGACGAGCCGCGTCACGTATTTGATCACATGATCCGAGACGGGCACCTTCCGCACCACGGCCTGAAGCTGGAGGACATCCGCCTGCGTGAGCACGGGTTTCGGCTCGGCGCGTGCGCCGCCCGTGGTGGCGCGGAGGATTTCCTCCTCTTCGTGCGGCAGCGGGTAGTCCACCCAGATGTTAAACATGAACCGGTCCAACTGCGCCTCGGGGAGCGGATAAGTGCCTTCCTGTTCGATGGGATTTTGCGTCGCGAGCACGAAGAACGGCTCCTCAAGCGTGTAAGATGTGTTTCCGGCGGTGACCATTTTCTCCTGCATGGCCTCGAGCAGCGCGGCCTGCGTCTTCGGCGGCGTGCGGTTGATTTCGTCGGCAAGGAGCAGGTTGCAGAAAATCGGGCCGCGGATGAAACGGAACTCCTTCTCGCCCGTCTGCTGATTAGTCTCCAGCACGTCGGTGCCGATGATGTCGCCCGGCATCAGATCCGGCGTGAACTGCACGCGCTTGAATTTCAGATTCAACACCTGCGCGATGGTGCGCACGGTGAGCGTCTTCGCCATGCCCGGCAGTCCGATAAGGAGCGCATGACCATTGGCCAAAATGCACATCAATATCTGATCCAGCACATCCAACTGGCCGACGATAATCTTGCCGACTTCACGCCTGATGCGCTCGGTGAGCACGCGCATCTTCTCGACTAATGCCAGCTCGTCCGAACTTGCGAGGGGCGGCGGCGGCTCGCTGCCGGCACGGACGCCGTCAGCATGGAATACGAACGTGGTGTCACCAATCTGCACGAGATCACCCGTCGCGAGGACTGAGGATGCTATCCGTTGCTCGTTCAGCCAGGTGCCATTCGAGCTGTCGAGATCAACGAGACTCCATGCGCCGTCAGAAAAACGCAGCGCGGCATGTTCGCCGGAACACATGCTGTCGTTCAGCGAAAGGTCGAGGCCGGACTTGCGTCCCATCGTGTAACTTCCACCGGAGAGCGTGACGCGGCGGCCCGCCATGGTGCCTGTCTTGAATTCGATTTCAGCCATAGAACAATAGGAATAATTAATGATGCTAGTCTAGCGCGAGAGATAGAGCGCGCCCAAGTCTTTGATTTGATCGGCAACGCGCAGTTGGCTGATCGCGGAACTAAACTTATGCACCGGCAGCGCTGCCTTCGGGTTCATCCACACGGGGTAAAGGTCGCGCGCCCGCGCAATCTGCCAGCCGGGGCCGACATCCTTGAAGACCACCAATTTGAACGTGCGGCGGAAGTCGGGCCGGCTGGACTTGCCCTCGAATTGCTCCAGCAGCAGTTCGGAGCCCTTGTCGCGGAAATAGGTGCAGATCGCCCGCGCGCCCTTGCCCCGCCCGGTCTCACCCTCGACGCGGTGGATGAATTTCTTCGGGAAGAACGGCTCGGACTTCTGGACCGTGGCATCTATCTTCTTCAGATCCTCGGGCGTGAGCGTGCTTGCTTCGCGGTTCAGCCGCAGCCCTTCGTAAAACTCAGTAGCAAACATGACGACGAGATCGAATTTTCCGACCGGAAGCCCCTTGAACTGAAACTCCGAACGCTGCGAGCCGGAGACCTCGCCTTCATAAACCTCCTCCACGTCCTCCGCGGAGACGGCAAGGATAGCCTCGATGGGAAGCGCGGGATACGCGATGCTGCCCTTGAGCCCGCCCGTGTTTGCAGGATCGGGCTTCTTATAAAGCCGGGTGCGTTCAGGCGGGTTCTGCGCCATCGTGGTGGCGAGAGCGAGCAAAGTCAGCAATAGGATGCGTAAGATCATATCAGGCTACTTGGGCGCCGGCCCTGCGGTGGATAGGAATTTATCGAGCTGTGCGGCGACGGGGTGATACTTGAGACGGCCCTTCACGTTTTCAACGATTTCGCGGATGCTCGCGGGCGACGCTTTCGACGCCCCGACGCAATAGATGAGTATGGAGACCGCCTCTGGGAGATAGCTGGATGCGTCTATCTCCCGGCAATAAGCCTCCAGCATCGGGTGTGCGCGCTTCCAGTCCTCCATCTTGATGTAAATACCCGCTTCGCGGAGGATGTAGTCGCCGCTGATCTTGCTAAGAGGAAACTCATTTTCCCATGCAAGGAGGGCCTGCCGGGCTTCGAGGAGGAAGCCGTTGCCGGTCAGTGTCCGGACGTTCTCAGACAGGGAGACCTCCTGTAAGGCGCCGCCCTTTTGATCGGCTGCCGCGCCAGTCTTCTGCGGGGACTGACCGGCTGGCGGTAGCGTCGCCGGTGCTGGAGTCGCTGGCCGTGCCGGACCTCCATCGAGGAGCTGTTTGGTCACAAGCGAGCCGGTCGGCGCGGGCGCGTTGTTGCGCGCGGTGCGGGCGCGGTTTTGCACGTCGGCGTAATAGCTCGTGGCCTTGTTCAGATCGCCGGATAGCAGGGCGAGATCACCGAGGCGGATCTTGGCGCGCTCGCCAAGTTCACCGCGGACGGGGGCGAGCACGGTGAAGATGCCCTCCGCCTTCTTGCGGTCGTTCAGGTAATACATGTGCAGTTCGCCCTCGCGGAACCGCAAGTCGTTCTGCCGCGCGACATCGGTGGTGCCGGCGAAGAATTTTTGCAGCCACTTGAAATTTTCGTCGGGATGATCGCGCAGGATCACGTCGAGGAAGACATCCTGGAGGACAAAGAGCTGCGCGGGCGCGAGCTTCTTCTTCACAGCTTCAAAGTGGTCGGTGAAAAGACGGCCGAGAAGTTTCTCGCCCTCGCCTCCCTCGACGGTGCGCAAAAGGTTGTTCCACCAGGCGTCATCCCAGCTTGTGACCGGATCCGGGTTGCGCGGGAATGCCGCTAGCATGTTGCCCAATACCTGGCGAAATGCTTCGCGGTGCCCGGCATTTTCCAGACTAGTCTTCTGTGTGCTGAAGCCAAAGAACGGCACGATGCACGAGGAGACGTTCTGCCCGGACTTGACGGTAAGCCGTGCCTTGCCCTCGCGAAATCCCGGGACGAGCCACTGCACCTTTGCTCCCTCAATGGCACCGCCTTCGGCAAACGTCCACGATACGGTCGTACCCGCAGGATAGCCTGAAGTTAGCGCGCTGAATTCATAGATCAGCAACGGATCCTCGTTTTCAAACCAATAGGTGAGGCCGGGCGAGACCTTCGCAGCCGCGACCGGCGAGCCGTCGCGGGCCTCGACGGAACTAAGGATACAGGCGCCCGAGCGGACGATCTCGGAGGCCTTGAGAACGCGGGCTTCCGCGCCTTTGATTTCCTCCTTGGGCGGATGCCATGTGAGATACATCAGTCCGCCGTCATTCGGGTTCGTCGAATAAGGGCCGGATCCCGGTGCGGTCTGGAGGACTTCGACGCGATGGAGGCCCTTCGTCAGTTCCACCGATGCACCGATGCCGCCCCATAGCTTGTTCTTTTCCTTGGGATTGAGCTTATTGCCGTCAATCAACACCTCACACACTCCGCTATGGATGAAAGGCGCGAGCCAATAACTGCCCGCGACCGGCGCATCCACATGGGAGAGGAGATAGAATGCTGCCGGCTTTGGCCGTCCGGTAAGATCGCCACCGATGCTGAAGGCTGCCTTCGCATAGCCGAAGTTTTCTCCAACATGCACGGCTGCCTCGGCGCGCCCGAGGTTTGCGAGGCTCTGAGCGGCGGGGAGCGTATCGCGTCCGGGGAATACGCTGATGATCGCGCTCGGTGTCAGGCCTGTATTCGGCCTCCAAGTCCGCGCACCCGCGCCGGGCTGGACATAGACGTTCACAGATTTTGCGTTTGTGCCGGGATCGGCAAAGACGAGCGAGAATCCGGTCTCTGAGTTATGCCATAGCAGATAGCTTGGTAGCACCTTGCCATCATCCGTCACGACAGTCGTCGCGGGCGTGGCGGCGCGGATGATTCCACCATCCGGCAGCGTGGCAAAGTAGCCTGCGCTCGCGTGCGTGGGCTTGCGTCCGAGATCCAGTTTGTAACGCAGCGGTGCCTCGGCCACCTGCCACGCGTCTGCGGCTTGGAGGCCGGGAGCAAGAGCGAACAGCAAAATGCCAGCCGAAGCGACGGCGCGGATGGTGGCAGTTTTTCCGACGATGAGACCGACCATGGGAACGAGCCGGTGCAAGCGGCCCCTATTTTTTGCCCTTCGCCGGGTCTTCCTCCTTGATCTTCGTGATCAAGATGGGCGGCTGCGGCGGCTTCTTGGCCTCGGTGCGGGACATCGGCGTGACCGGGCAGCAGCAGCAGGCGAGGACCGTCTCGGCGGACGACGCGACGCGCGGCGGGGCCGGGGGCTTCTTCATTTCGCGCGGCGGCGCGACGAATCCTGCCTCGCCGGTGCCATCGCCTGAAATCAGGGTACCGGTGCAGAGAGTGGCGGCGAGCGCCGTGCTCATCACTTTCTTGGCGGTGGAATTTCTCATGTTCTGAGTTGCTGGGGGTGTGGGAAGGTCTTGCTCTGCGAGGGTGCGCTGCTAGAGTTTCGTGTCCCGCAGTTTCCGTCAAACGCCTTCCAAAGCAAACCATTTTCCATGCGAAAAAACCACGTTGATTGTTCCTGCCGAGCCGGTGGTTTGGCGCTTGCGGCCCCTGCTCTCCGGACAGTTTTCGCGGCGCTGGCCGTGATGCTTTTCGCGGCATCATTTTCGCAGACTGCAATCGCGCAGAGCGGAAAGGATCTCTACGGCGCGGATGTCTATTGGAACGCCACGCCGAATGACGTGAACAATCTGCTGAAGACCATGAAGGCGCAGACGGATGCGAACTTCCAGATGGACATCCGTACGATGGCGCAGATCAGCGAGAACCCGGAGAAGAATCCGGTGCTGTTCCGCTCGGGGCACTATCACTTCACCTACACGCCGGAGGAACGCGCAAAGCTGCGGAAATACCTGCTCAATGGCGGCATGATCATCTACAATACGGGACTCGGCTCGAAGCCGTTTTATGATTCGGTGGTGGAGGAGCTGAAGCAGATTTTCCCCGAACAGCCGCTGCAAAAGCTCGCGCCGGATCATCCCATTTTCCACTCGCACTACGACCTGGATCGCGTGGAGTACACGAAGGCCGTCGGCGCTTCGGGCTTCCGCGGGAATGAGCCGTGGTTTGACGGCATCGAGGTAAATTGCCGCGTCGTGGCGCTCGTCTCTCGCTGGTGCATGGCGGTGGGCTGGCAGGGCGAGGTGAAGGAAGAGTGGCAGGCCTACAAGCCGGACTCCGCGTTCAAGCTCGGCGTGAACATTCTCTCCTACGCTTCGGCGATGCGCGCGTGGGCGAAAAACGCGGCGCAGGCGATGCAGTTTGTGGACAAGCTGAAGTCGTATTCGGACACGGTGTCGATCGCGCAGGTCGTTTACAATGGCGTTTGGAAGACGCGACACGCGGGGCTGTCGGTGATGCTCCAGACGTTCAATGCGCGCACCGGAATCCCGGTGAAATTCGGACTGAAAGAGCTGCGCCTGACGGATCCCGGGATCTTCAATGCGCCGGTGATCTACATGACCGGGCACGAGTCGTTCGAGCTGTCCGCAGAGGAAAAAACGGCGCTGAAAAAATTCTTAGAGAACGGCGGCTTTCTGTTCGGCGAGGCGTGCTGCGGACGCAAAGGCTTCGACAAATCCTTCCGCGAAATGATCCGCGCGGTGCTGCCGGACAAGCCGATGGAGCGCATCCCGGTGACCGCGCCGCTTTTCAAGGAGCCGAACAACATCACCGCGGTCGGCGTGACGCCGACGCTGATGCAGGAGAGCGGCCAGGCGCGCACGGAGCCGGTGCTTTTTGGCATCCAGATCAATGGCAACTACGGCGTGATCTACAGCCCTCTCGGGCTCTCGGGCGGATGGGAGATGAGCCAGTCGCCGTATGCACGCGGGGTCAACGATGTCAGCGCGATCCAGATCGGGCAAAATGTGATGATGTATTCAGTCACGCACTAGGCTTCCGATGAACAGACACGCATTCCTTTTCACCGTGGTGCTGCTGGCGCTGATGTGCGCCGCAGCGGCGGCGACTTCAAACGGGAATGAATTCGCGCTGGCGATGTCGGAGGCAAAAACTCCGGCGGCACGCAAGGCGGTGCTCGATGACGCGATGGGGCGGCCGCATTTTTTCCGCTACCTCCAAATCATGGAGATGCAGCCGGTGACGGAGGACGGCCGCGCGGGATTCAAGATCACCGCTTTCGAGCCTTCGTCATACACGGATGTAATTTTCACGGTCACTATGCCGGTGTCGCTTTCGATCCTGAAAGCCGATCCCGCCACGAAGGTCGGCGACGCCATCGCGGTGACTGGCAAGATCGCGGGGATCGAGCCGGCAAAAAATGAAATCCTGCTCGGCGAAACGATCGTGCGGCACAAGGACCGCATGAGCCCGAAGGTCGGCAAGGAACTCCTCGGTGAGGTGAATCCTGGCGCGACATTTTACAGCTACACCGAGGGGCCGAGGCCGATCAAACTGGAGTTCCGCGACCGCGACCTGCTCCAGAGCCGCGACAAAATCATGGCGGCGGGCGGCCCGAAGGCATGGGTGGAATTTTTGGAGACCGAGATCGCGAAGCGGAAGCAGCAGCGCGCCGCCGCAGCGAAGGAGGGCGGCCAGCGTTGAACCTCACAGGGGCAATCAAGGGCCGCAAAAAGGCAGCGCAGTCGGATCGGAACACAGCCATCCTGGCTGTGCGGCCCGCGGGCATCCTGCCTGCATGCCCCCGCAGCGGCAGGCAGGATGCCCGCGGGCCGCACAGGCTGGAAGCCCGTGTTTCCTCGCAGCATCCGCTGAAGTTAGCGCTTATGAGGCGGCGCATGTGTTTACTGTTCGTCGTAATCGCGTCCGTGTTTTCCGGCACCGCCGCGCGAGCGGCGGATGAGGACGGGCTGCTCGAATTGTGGAAGCAACACATGGCCACGCCGGATGATCACGACGCGGCGATCAAAGCATGCCGTGAATTTTCCGCCGCCCACGCGGGCGATCCGCTGCTGCCGGTCGTGCGCGGGATTGAGGAGTGGCACATGCTGCGCGCCGGGAAGCAGGACGAGGCATTTGCGATGTTCGAGGCGGATCTCGCATTGCCGCCCTCGCCGGTGAATGACGGCGCGCGTCGGATGGCGTTCGCATGGATGACGCGCAAGGATCGCGAAAAGGTCGCGGCGGCGCTCCAGGCGTACTACCGCAAGGAGGTCGCGTATCCGAAGACGCTCGAGCAGATCGCGGCGCATCCGAAGCTGAAGTCGCAGCCGCAACCGCCGCCCAACGATCGCTTTGGCAAGCCGTGGAACTACACGCTCACCGGCTTTGAAAACGTGAAGGGCTTTGAAAAATTGAAAGGCTTCGCCGAACAAAAATATTCGCTGCGCAGCGCGGTGCTCGGCGATCTCTCGGATCTGAAGTCCGCGGAAAAGCTCCCGTACGCCGCACGCATTTCGGCGGTGCCGCAGCAGGTGATCCCCGCGCCGGGGAACTTGCTCGCGGTGAAATTCAACCTCGGGAAAACCACCGCCGTCATCGGTGCGGGAACCTCGGCGGGCGACCTGCACCTCGCATTTGTCGGCACGAAAATCATTGTCGTGTGCGACTACACGCACTGGAAAATTTTCCCGCGTCCGTAAATGGCTACGAACCCGCAACCGAAGGCAAAAGCACGCTCGAAGGAGCCGGAAAAGGAAGGCATCTCCGCATTCCTGAATCCCGCGGAGATGCACAAGCTCGGGCGGCTCGTCCTGCTCTCGCGCTACACGGTCGAGGGCAATCTCGCGGGTGCGCACCGCAGTCCGCTGCGCGGGCCGAGTTCGGAATTTGCCGACCACAAGAGCTACGGCATCGGCGATGAGACGAAGCACATTGACTGGCGCGTGTTCGCGCGGACCGACAAGTATTTCATCAAGCGCTACGAGGACGAGACGAACCTGCGCGTTTACTTCGCGCTCGATCGCAGCGCCTCGATGAACTACGCGTCCGGCGACGGGCCGACGAAATTCCAGTTCGCGTGTCATCTCATGGCGGCGCTCGGCTACGTGATCGTGAAGGCGCGCGACTCCGTCGGCCTTTTTCTCCACGCGGAAAAAGTGGACGTGCGGATGGACGCCGCGAACTCGTTCCAGCACCTCAACAACATGCTCAAGCACGTGCAGGCGCATCCGCCCGATCCGAACGGCGGGACGGGCATCGCACAGACGCTGCACGAGATCGCCGCCTCCATCCGGCGACGCGCGCTCGTCGTCGTGATTTCCGATCTGCTTGGCGACGAGGCCGCGGTCGTGAAGGCGCTCGCGCACCTCCGCAAGCAGCGTCACGACGTGCTTGTTTTCCAGACGCTCGATCCCGCGGAGATCGATCTCACTTTCAAAAAGCCGTGCGAGCTGCACGACCTCGAGACCGGCGA
>Ga0209086_10001870_pt1 | contig 16808 bp, 15 predicted proteins | sample M_130207_XF_Meta_FD_187312 | JGI IMG/M metagenome (GOLD analysis project Ga0209086, IMG submission 187312) | Freshwater microbial communities from Lake Montjoie, Canada to study carbon cycling - M_130207_XF_MetaG (SPAdes) (version 2) | ecosystem: Environmental > Aquatic > Freshwater > Lake... | reverse complement strand
AGACCTTGAGTGGCAACGCGCCTCCTTAGAAAACTTTTTTACCGACGACTCCTCCGACGATGCCGTCTATAACCAGCTTTAAAGTCGGCGACATTGTTTCCGTAAACTTTCCCTACTCCGATTTACAGGGATATAAACGTCGCCCGGGACTAGTCCTACACTTTGACCAGCAAGACCTGCTCCTTGCACGCATCACCACCCAGCCCGCATCCACCCCAACCGACATTTCCATCACCCAGTGGACTACATCTGGCCTGCCACGACCATCCACCATCAAACTTGCTAAACTAGCCTCCATCGATCAAAGGCTTATCCACAAAATCGTCGGGCGACTGCACCCCACAGACTCAACCTCTGTCCTGCAAACATTGAATGACTGTCTCCAAAAACTGCACGCGTCCCTCTCTGCCTAAATCACTCTCCAATCCAAAATTCACGCGAAAGCGCGTCCCGCAACCGCGGGAAAAAATTCAACATCGCCCGCCCCGGGCGCCCTTCGGCATGTCCTCCGAAGCCTTGGCGAAGGAGGAAGCTCAGCGAGCCTGCTGAGACTGAGCGAAGTAGGGCCAAAATCCTCCTTCCATTCCCCCTGTGCCCTTCCTCATTCTTCCCTCCATGCCTTTCTATCTAGAAATCTGGCTCCTTTACGCCGCCACCTGCTCCGCCGCTGGCTGGATTCTTAGCTACTTTCGTATTCTCAACGCTCCCGCGTATCTCGCCGTTCACGCTCTTTTTCTCATATCGGTCTGGCTTTTCTACCGCACTCCCCTACAGAAATTCTTTCGCCTCCGCACTCTTCACAAAATCAAGGCCCGCTTCTTTTCCACCCGCCGATCTCACGAACACCCCCTCTCCCTTCGCCGACTCCTCCCCGCATCCTTTTTCCTCCTCGCCTTCCTCACCCTCCTTGCAGGATCCATCTACTCCCCCAATAACTTCGACGCCCTCACTTATCGCCTCCCACGCGTCCTTAACTGGCTCCAAGACAACGGGTGGAGTTGGATTCATACCATCAATGTCCGCCTCAATACCCGCGCCACAGGTTTCGAATGGCTTATCGCACCCCAACTCTCCCTACTTCAGACAACGGGTGGAGTTGGATTCATACCATCAATGTCCGCCTCAATACCCGCGCCACAGGTTTCGAATGGCTTATCGCACCCCAACTCTCCCTACTTCACACCGATCGCCTCCTCTTTTTCCTCAACTACCTCAACTTTCTTTTCCTCCCAGGCCTCTTTTACTGCCTTCTTCGCGAATGTCGGTCACAAGCGCGCACCGCTTGGCTCTGGATGTGGCTTTTCCCAACCGGTTACGGATACCTCCTCCAATCCTCCAGCATCTGCAACGATGCCTTTGCCACCGCTTACGCTCTCTCCGCCTCCACCCTTGCCCTCCGTTTTGCGCACCACCGCAAAACACGTGATCTCCTTTTTTGCCTCCTCTCCTGCGCCCTCCTCACAGGTGCCAAAGCCAGCAACCTCCCTCTTCTTCTATCTGTTTTCCTGCTCCTCATCTTTTCTTGGAAAGCCCTCCTGCGCTCCTGGCGCCCCCTTTTTGCCAGCACCCTTCCCCTCATTTTGGCCTCACTGATTCCTGCCGCTTACTTAAACTGGAAATACTGCGGCGATTGGACCGGCACGCGACTCGAGCCTTCCCGTTTTGTCTCTGCGCCCTGGATTGGCCTAGTCGGCAACTTCGGCCAGGTCCTCGCCCAAAACTTCTCTCCTCCCGTTCTACCCAATGCCCGAGCTCTCGATTCCACCCTCCAATCTCTTCTCCCCTCCTTCATTCGCGAGCCTCTTCGATTAGACTTCGAAGGCGGCTTCACTTTCGGCCTCGGGGAACTTCCCACGGAGGCCTCCGGCTTGGGATTCGGCCTGTCCCTCCTCCTTCTTATCGCTTCCATATTCAGCATCCCTTCTTGGCATCGCTACTGGCGTCAGAGCCCCCTGCCCATACGCCTTTTTCTCATTGCTGGCTCCACCTCCCTTATCTGGTTTTTTACCAAAACCGCGCTCTCGGGCATTTCTCGAGTCGTCCTTCCCTATTTTCCCATTGCCCTAGCCTTCATCCTCGCCGCCTCCAACTGGCCCCGCCTCCATCGCTCCCGCCTTTTTCGACTGACTATTTTTTTGAACCTATTCCTCGCCATTCTCACCATCGTGATCGATCCATCTCGCCCCCTCTGGCCAGCTCAAACCCTCCTCTCCCACTCCACCTCATCCCCGCTTATCGAAAAACTCCGCACCCGCGCTCTTTCCGTTTATTCCAACTACGGATCTCGCTCCGATGTCTTTTTACCCCTGCGCTCACTCCTACCGCCCGCCGTATCCGAGGTCGGCTTTTTCAATGGTGGGGATGACCCCGTCTCCAGCCTTTGGAAACCTTATGGCTCCTTGATCGTCCGAGAAGTCACTCCAAGTGATAATCTCACTTCTCTTCAGGCTCGCGGACTGCGCTACATCTTTGCCGGCGATCGTGGCCTTGGCGAAACCCGTTCCCAGACCATCGAAGAATGGGCCACAGATCTTCATGCCTCCATTGTTGCTACCACCATCCTCCACCCTTCTGTCTCCCGTGGTGCCGAGCGCTGGGTTCTGGTGTTGCTGCCCACCCCCTAAATCTGCATCTTCTGTTTCATGCCCCTCTCCGTGGAATTAACAATTCTCATGCCCTGCCTAAACGAGGCCGAAACCCTCGCCCCTTGCATCCGTAAGGCTAAACAATCTCTCACCGACCTAGCCATCGAAGGGGAGGTTCTTATCGCCGACAATGGCAGTACCGATGGCTCGCAGGAACTCGCCCGTAGCCTCGGCGCCAGAGTGGTGAACATCCAGCAGAAGGGGTATGGCCATGCCCTGCGTGGTGGGATTGAGGCCGCCGCCGGCAAATTCATCATCATGGCCGATTCCGATGATTCTTATGACTTTTCCAAACTGCGACCGTTTGTCGAAAAATTACAAGCTGGCCACGATCTTGTCATGGGATGCCGGATGCCTTGGGGGGGCGGCATCGTTCTCCCTGGAGCCATGCCCTGGAAACACCGCTGGATCGGAAATCCTATTTTGAGTTTTATTGGCCGTCTTTTTTTTAAATGTCCTGTCACCGATTTTCACTGCGGCCTCCGCGGCTTCACCAAGGCCGCTTACCTGAAAATGGATCTTCGAACAACTGGGATGGAGCTCGCCTCCGAAATGGTGATTAAGGCGACTTTACAAGACATGAAGATCACCGAGGTTCCTATTACCCTCCATCCCGATGGACGATCCCGCCCCCCACACCTCCGCAGTTGGCGGGACGGTTGGCGGCACCTTCGCTTTATGATGCTCTTCTCGCCACGCTGGCTTTTTCTGATTCCTGGCCTTTTTTGCGGAGGGCTGGGAGTGCTTCTCTTTGCACCTCTCTCATTTGGACCCTTGTACCTGGGAAATATCCGTCTCGATATCAACACACTCCTTGTCAGCTCTCTCTTGATACTTTTGGGCTTCCAGTTGGTTTACTTTGCCTCTTTTCTACGAATCTACGGATTCACTCAAGGCTTTCTTCCCGATCAACCCCAGCTTCGCCGCCTTCTCCGCTTCATCACTTTGGAAAAAGGCCTTCTTCTTGGCCTTGCCCTTATGGGAACAGGGCTTTCTTTCTTAAGTCTGGCTATTTGGGCTTGGGCTAACGCAGGATTCGGTGCCTTGGATCCAGTCGCCAGTCTTCACCGAGTAATTCCGGCCGTCACTTTTATCGCCTTAGGCGCCCAGATTATCTTTGGCAGCTTCTTCCTCAGCGCCTTGGGCATTAACAAGCCGGTTGATTGATCCTTGGGGCCCATTCCCTAAAAGAAATCATCCTAGAAAACATCGGGCTGGGATCCTGATGCAACAGACTCACCAGACTGTCGCTTTTAAATGGTAGGGAGATTTTAAAAAACTCTGCGCCCCGAAGCCCCGCGAGCGGAGCCCATCCTGGAACCGAAATGAATCGCGGCTTCCTACCCGCTTGCTCTGCCAACCTCTCAAGAATTGTTCGAAAAGTCAGGGGCTCTGGATAAGCCGTTATCTGCGCCTCGATTGGCGACTCAGCACTGCCTTGGCAATAATCCACCAGCCCAAAAGCCAAATCCTCAGCCTGACTTAACGCCAATCTTTGCTCGCCCCCATCTACAAGCGGCAGGAAAGGGAGATTCCCCGCAGCCCGAGTTAGTTTGCCAAACATTCCCCTAGATTCATCCGACCACAGTAACCCAGGCCGCACGCAAAATACCCCTTGTGGCAAAAACTCCTGCTCCACTGCCAGTTTGGCTTTCCCGTACATCGAGCAACATCCCTCATACGCACTCATCGAGGAAACAAAAACTCGCCGACCCACCCCCGCCTGAATCGCCGCCTCAAAGCAAAATCGAGAACCCAAGATATTCGCCTGATCAATTTCTGCCCATAAAGATGGCTTGAAGTCGTAAGCACAATGCACGAAAGCCTGATGCTCTTTCAGGACTTCTGGAGCAATTTTCTTCCCAAGCTTAAAAGCAACCTCCCCTTTCTCTCTCACCTCGCGCACCAGCAGGGTTGTCTCCCATCCTGCAATCTGAAATTTCCTCGCCAAAATCGACCCCAGATACCCCCGCCCTCCCGTAATTCCAACTTTCGGCTTTTTCATTCCAGCTCGCCCGCCTCACTAGCGATCCGCCGCGCATTCGCCATCGCAGTCAGGGTAATCGTCGTCGCCGAAATACTCGGGAATGTACTGGCATCAATCACGTGCACCCTTTTCAACCCGTTCGGCCGACCTAAGCGATCCGTCACGATCGGATGCTCTTGGCTGTCCCCGCCCATCGGCATACTTCCCCCACTGTGAAACCCCCTTCCCGGCTCACCCAAGCTGGCCATCGGAAAAATAGGGCAAAAACCAAGATTGCCCAAATGAGAGGCCAGCTTTGCCAAAACTTTTCTCACCATGCCACCCACTTTCGGATTCACCATCGGCTCAACCAAAAACTTCTTCTGGCCGTCATGGGCCGTAACCATTTTTATCCGCAATCGCCCAGAATCATCTGAGTGCAGATAGCCCTGCAGAAAGAAAAGCCTCCCCTCCATCTGCCGTATTATAGGGTCAAGCAGCCTGGCCAAAGGCCCAGTCTTTTGCTGCAGGACACGGGTAATCATGTCGTTATAGGTGTAGATCTGTAAGTGAATGAGCTGTTTGCTGATTTCCGCTGGCATGATCTCCAGGAATATTTGCGCCAGCGTATGGAGCCTGCTCTCTCTCACCCTTGCCGTTCCGCGGAAGCTGAGGAGAGGTACCGTGAAGTACTGACTATCCAGTATTTCTACAGGCCGATTTTCAATTCCCAGTGACCGCATAACCATCGCCGTTGAAGACAAAACTCCCCCAGCTAGAAACAGTCGTTCTGTTTCCCCTCTCCATTCTGCTCCTGTGGTTAGGTTTCGGCCCCACACCTCCACCCGGTCCGCCAGCTCCTTGAACCCCTCCACCAAGACGCCTGCCTCGTAATTAATTTTCCCTTCTCCTTGCCACTTTCGTATCGATTGGCGGGATGAATAAATCAGGTCATAGGGGCAACCGTACATGCACATTCCGCACTCCACACAGGCCTTCTCCGCCGCCAATTCGTTGCTCCCGTGGTATGACAATCTTCCAGTAGACGCTTCCGCGTGTTTTCCCTCCACCATCAACCGACTCCTTCCCCAACGAAACCCTGCCGCGGTCAGCTTCCTCCGATTTTTATCCCACCTCCCTAGTACAGCCATCGCCTGAGGCGAGGTCTCAAGTAAACTGGGGGCCTCATGATAGCTCGGGAAAATCTCCTCTAAGTCGTCCCGCACCCCGGCCACCCCCGTTTCGGCTAGGACAGCTCGATAATGCGGTTCCAGCTCCTTGAGAGTGATCGGCCACTTCTGAATCTCCTCTTGGCGATACGGCAGTACCGAGGCGCCCCAAACAGTGCTTAAACCTCCAAAGGCGAAAGAGGGCTTTAATCCACCCCGCACATCCCATGCGGGTCCAGAGTCCGGTATTTCGTAAGGATATCCCGATCCAAAGCTCAGTTTTGTTTCCACCCCGTTCGTATTGGGTTGAAGCGTACTTTTCAGCCACTCGACATCATCCTTAGGCCACAGGGAGGGAGCCTTGCGACCAAGACTTGCCGCTCGATCTGCCGGTGCCGATTCGAGACTCCCACCAGAATCCACTACATGGACATGATCGAGCGCCATAGCCGCCCCAACTGCGGCAGGACCCGATCCAATAATTAAGTTTTTTGATCTGAAATCACTCACATGTGTAAGTCTTTTAACTTAAAAGCATCGGCCTAAGTAGAAAGCCTCTTATTGGATCCTAGTAGATATTTTTATTCCACTAACTTTGGCTTAATTTTGATATCATCTAAGAATACGCTTACATGACCCAACGAATTCCTTGAAAATCCTCCTCTACACCGACCTCTCCATCCGCCCCGACCAGCTCTTCTGGCACCGCGACCTCGGCCTTTTAACAAAAGCCTTCCGTGACCTCGGCCACGATGCCCTTCTCGTCGTACACCCCGCGGGTGATTCCCCATCCAAAATCAAGTATCCCGACATTCCCACCTCTGCTGCATCCAACATCCGCGCGCAAGCGCGTCCCGCAACCGCGGGAAAAAATCCGCCCGTCGCGGGCGCCCTTCAAAGCTCAGACTGCTACAGCGAGTCGAGCGAAGTAGGGCCATCCTCATACTCTCCAAGCATTCAAGATGATCCTGTTCTTTGGGTTTCCTCCTCCCAAGTTCGAGACAAAGAATGGTGGAAGGATCATCATCCCGATCTCGTCATCCTCGGACTTTGGACCCGCCGAAAATACGACCCCATCCGCCGAGCCGCCCTTTCCGCCACACCACGCGTCATCGAACGTGCCGATAGCGACGGCATGCGCACTGCCTCCTGCGGTCTCTTCACCTACACAAAACGCCGCTTCGACTACTTCCGCGACCGCACCTTCCGCTGGCCATCTCCTTTCTCAATCCTTGCCTCAATTTTCTACTCTTTCACCTCCATCCTCGCCACCCCTTGGATCGAGTATCGCCTAAGAAAAACACTTAGACTTTTGCCCTCCATCCTCGTCGAAACGCCTCAGGCCACTGCACTTTGGAAATCCCTCACTCTTCGCCTTGGTGCCGACCCAGAGAAAATCCACTGTGTTCCTCACCCCATTCTGACCGATATCTTTAAATTCGACCCCGCCATCCCCAAAAAGAACCAAATCATTTCCGTCGGCCGCTGGGACTCCTATCAGAAGAACCTCCCCTTTCTCCTCAAAACCCTCCGCTCTTTTCTCGATAAAAATCCCTCCTGGACCTCCCTAGTCATTGGTTCTGGCATCCCCGCTAAATCCCCACACCCCCGAATTACGATCCTCCCCCCCCTTTCACTTCCCGATCTCGCCCGCCATATGCAGGATTCTAAGATCTTTCTCTCGTCATCTCGGTATGAAAGTTTTGGGCTCGCTTCAGCTGAGGCCGCTTCTTGTGGGTGCCTCATTGTTGGCCCCTCAGAAATTCCGGCCCTTGCCAATTTTCCTTCCTCCGAGAACAACTTTCTTTTCAGCTCCCTTTCTAACCCCCTGCTGGCAAAACTTTGCCGTGCCTCTTCTTTACCTTGTCTCCCTCCCCCCATCCGCCTCTCCTCTTGCACTCCCCCAGAAATTGCCCAACAAATAATCCGGCTAAGCCAATCTATTTTGTGAACCTCTTATCCCTATTTTCCACCTCGAATCGTACAGGCCGTTTTATGCGAATGCTGTCGACTTCCTACCTCAATGTGGTCGCAGCAGCTATTTACTCCATCGCCCTCGTGCCGATTGTTTTACATTTTACCAGCATTTCCCAGTTAGGCCTCTGGACTCTCGTCACACAATTTACCGCCTATCTGTCCCTAGTGGATGCTGGAGTCTCTTCTGCCTGTGTACGTCGCTTTGTTGGGCCGATTGCTCGAAAAGAGATGCCGACCCTTGCGGGTATTTTTAAAACAGCCTTTCTCGTCTCCTTCTCCCAGGGCGTCCTCTGCTGTCTCTTTGGTTTGCTCGCCTATCCCATCGGGCTTCTTCTGGGGATCGGGCCGGAAAATTTGACTCTCTTTAGCGCTGTTCTTTTTGTTCAGTTTATTCTTGTCGGAATATTTTTTCTAGTCCGCCCCTTCTCCGCGCTTTTACTCGCCGCCCAACGCTTTGAAATTAACAATCTTGCCAGTTCTCTCAGCATCGTCCTCTCAATTGGTATTATCTGGTTCGGTTTCCGTTCAGGCTTTGGCTTGTGGGCCCTTCCTCTTGGCTCGCTTTTCCAGCAGGTTACCTCAACCCTCACCACTGTCTGGATGGTGCGTAAACTTGATTTACTACCCCGCTCTTGGTGGCGCCAAAGCTCAACCTGGAAAGGAGTCTCCGATCTCTTTCTGGAAGCACTCGACTTCTTTAGTTGGTCTGGTTTCTCCACTGCTGGAGCAACACTTCAATCTGTATTTTTGAGTCGCTTCCTCGGCTTGGAGGCCGTGGCGATTTGGAACGTCGGGGCCAAGTTAGCCTCTTTTGCTTATATGCTTTTTAGCAACTTTTTTAACACGGCGTTTATGGGACTTTCCGAACTCCTTGAGAAAGGGGAACCACAAAATTGCTTGCGCTCTTTTCTCAATCTTTTTCTCACCACTTTCTCCTGCCTCACCGTTTTCGCGGCCTGTGCAATCCTACTCAACGATCTCTTTATTTTGCTTTGGACCCACGGCCAGATCACGTTTTCCCCTTCCTGCACTTGGGCCATTTTTTCTTGGCTTATTCTAGCTGGCACTCTTCGGGCCTTAGCTTGTTTCTCAAATATCTGGCAAAATCGTAAAACCATGAGAATCGGCCCAGCAATCGAGTTCTCTTCTTTGGTTTTGTTTCTTGGCCTATCACTATTCTCTCCTTCTCTCAAATGGTTCGCCTTCGCTTTGATGGCAAGCCAGATCCCACCCATCTTGCTTTCATATGGCCCCTCTTTTCTTGCGGTCCGAAAGATTTTTAATACTCCTTTATCAAAAAACCAGTTGGGAATGGTCTTTTTTTCGCTCGCTTTTTTCGTAGGTGCGATCGGCGCTCGAGCCCTCCATGCTCATCCTATCCAACAGACGTTTCTTCTCTTCTCCTTGGGGGTGGCCTGGATCTATTTTTTCCTCCATGAACTGAGCGTTTTTATTCTTCTTCGCCGACACTAGTCACTCAACCTCTGCCTCAGCCACGTTTTTTATCGAATATCGCACAGGTCGTCCCCTCAACTCCACAAATGGAGTAGTTCGGAGATAGCCGAGCCAATCCCTCAGGCACCCTAAGAAGATCCGTTGAGTAGCCATTATATCGGTAATCGTGCCAAATAATTATCCCCTCGCTTGAGACAATTTGAAATGCCAACAATGAATCTCGCACCACATCTTCCACCCGATGGGATCCGTCGATAAAAATAAGATCGTACGGCTTCTCCCTCTTTAATTTGTCTTCAGCCTCCTGAAAGGATTCAAGACGCAAGGAAACTCGCGATTGTCCCGCTAAGAGATCTCGGTATTTTGAGCTTAGCTTTTGGATGTCGTAACTTATAATTTCGGCTTCAGGACAGTTCAGATAGAATGCATAGGTCGTCCTTGCTCGATACGTTCCAACCTCCAAAATCCGTTTTGCTTTACGCCCCTTCGCCAGATTTAAAAGAAAGAGCATGTCCCCAATTGGCGCATCCTCCCCAGCGTGTAGTGGATACTGGACAGGAAAAATAATCGAATCCGATGCAGAGCACAGTGTTTCAGGCCTGACCCAGGGCAGACTCAATCTTCCCACCTCGAAGACTTTTGTGTAGAGCTCAAGAAATAAAGGCTCTGACTGTAAAACTTTTTTAACCCATCTCCATACTCTTGGAATGACAGGTGTCGCTAGATATAGCTTTTTAAGATGCTTGAGCATTCGGTCCTTCTTGTTAATTTACTAAACCACATGACTTTACATACACTCCGCTGGACTCTTTCCAAGCCTATTTTAGGACCGACCTCTTGTAAGCCCAACTCAGATAAATGAGATCAACGAAACCAAAGCTAATCCTTCTCTCCAATGTTTACGATATCAATTACGTAAACCTGCGCGGTGAAACTGTTCCCCCATGCCTTAGTTCCCCAAAAAGGAGGGATCTCTTTCAATCTCTTCACCTAGCGACAAATCGTGATCTACTCATCCTCTCCTGCCCACCAAAATCTCTGACTCGTCGCTTACCAAAATGGTTGCCGGCGGTCTCCACCTCCTTTGCTGGATTTTCTCAACTCTTTTGCTCCAATCTTGACGCTCCGAAGATTCGCATTCCCTGCTCCTGGTTTTTCTATGCGCTCCATGCCCTTCGGCACGTTCGACGAGGCGATGTTCTTATGATCGACAACTTTGAACTCATCTACGTCATCGCCGCGTGGCTCTGTCGCATTGTCTATGGCTCCTCTATCCTCCTCGACTACGAAGACGGCAAGCACTTCACCGACCATGGCTGGTCCAGATGTCTTAGTGCCCCAGCCGAGTTTTTAGGAAAACCTCTCATCCAAGGAGCCATTCTCGCCCACCCCTCTCTTGGGGATCGCTTGAGCCCCAGAATTCCAAGAATCCTTGTTCCAGGATTTTATATTCCACCTCAAGACAGACAATCGCTCATCACTACCAATGCCGATACGCGCTTTATTTACGCCGGTTCACTCGATGTACCTCGTGGAGTCGATCTCCTTCTTGATACTATTCCACTCCTACCCGAAACGGGTTGGCGGTTAGATATTACGGGTTCAGGCCTTCTGGACCCCAGAGTTCGGCTCATTGCCACTCACCCCAACTTTAAACGAAGAGTTCTATTCCACTCAGTTCTGGATGCCGAGGCTCACTCTTGTCTTTTGGCAGAATCAAATGTTGGACTTAATCTTCAACGCTCCAGCAATCCCATTTCCCAAGTCACCTTTCCTTCCAAGCTTTTTTCCTACTTTTCTGCAGGTCTACTTGTTATTTCAAGCAGGGCGAGCGAGGTTGAAGCAACTCTTGGAAAAGCCTGCCTTTACCTCCCCCAAGAAACTCCCGAAGCTTTAGCTGCTCTAATGAGTTCACTTACCCCAAACAAGGCGAGGGTGGGCGGTTTGCCGGAGCTTGAACGTTTCACGATCTCATCCACATCCAACAGGCTTCGTTCTTTTTTTCAGCAAGTTGTGCCCTCTTTCTTATGAATACAGCCCCGAAAGTTCTGCTGGCAACATGTGGGGGTTGGTGGCTGCCCCATCCCGCCAAAGCTTTCGAAAACCGAGGGGCTTTGGCAGGTCTATGGATTTCGGATAAAAACCGGACTTCAGTATCGGCAGACCTTTACCGCAGGTGCTGGCTTTTTCATTTGGCGATGAAGCTTTTTTATCACTTCGCCCCGCAAATCTTGACTGAAAAAATGTTTTATGCCTTTTTCCCGATTTGGCGGGGCTGGGTTAAATCACAGTCCATACCCCCCTGCAATGTAGTTCAAGCCATTATCGGGTACGGCACAGAACTGTTCGACCGCAAGGAACTCAAGGGAGCCTTGAAAGTTGTTGACTGTCCCAATAGTCACCCACTTACCTACTACGGTTTCTGGCAAAGGGAGTGCGACCTGTGGTGCCCAGGTGAGCAAGTTCCTATTCCGCAATGGATGTTTGCTAGAATGAATCGAGAGCTGGAACGTGCTGACTGTATCATCGTACAGTCCTCCTTTTGCAGAGATTCAATGGTTTGGAATGGTATTCCAGAATCAAAGATTTTTATTAATCCCATGGGTGTGGACTCCTCTACATTTCAGCCTCGTCAATCTGTGCCAATAAAACCCCGTTTTATCTGTGTTGGGACAATTTGCCTGCGGAAAGGCCACCAGTATCTTTTTCGAGCCTTTGACCTGGTGAAAAAGCGTCTACCCGATGCCGAGCTTATTTGCGTAGGCCAATATAAAAACGATTTTCGAAAAGAACGTCGAAGGTGGGAGGGAACTTTCCGTCACATCTCCCATCTTTCTCATGCTGATCTTGCCACATTACTCCAATCTTGTACCGCTTTCGTCTTTCCCTCTCAAGAAGAAGGAATCGCCCGTGCTCAAATCGAGGCTCTAGCCGTAGGCCTTCCAGTCATCGGAACCCACGAGGGTGGAGCAACTACCCTTGTTCGGGATGGTATTGAAGGAATTATTGTTCGCGGCCGAGATCCTCAAGACATAGCAGATGCTATGATTCAGGTTTATCTTGATCCCGAGTTAAATCGGAAAATGGGTGAAGCCGCACTTCAAAAAGGTGCTACTAGAAACACGTGGCAGGACTACGGCGATCGTCTGCTCGATGCCTACGCTCGTAAACTATTATGCTAAAGGTTGCCATACTTGCGACCGACAATCGCGAAAATGACCACAACTACTCTGCTCCAGCACCATACTTTGGCACTGCCCCATCAGCTCTTTTTGAGGGATTTTCCAAAATCCAAGGCCTCAAAGTTCATGTCCTCTCCTGCACGAAACAGCCGATGTCCTCACCAGCAAAGCTTGCCAACAATATCTGGTTTCACTCCTTGGTTGTTCCTAAATTCGGTTGGCTCCGCACTGGTTACTCTGGCTGTATTCTTGCGGTTCGTAAAAAACTAAAAGAAATTCAGCCTGACATTGTTCACGGCCAAGGAACCGAAAGAGATTGCGGAATCAGTGCTGTTTTTTCTGGCTTTCCAAATGTTATCACCATCCACGGCAACATGGCCGAACTGGCTCGTATTTTCCATGCCCGCTTCAGCAGCTTCCACTGGTGGGCCGCAAAGCTTGAAAATTTTACCCTGCCCCGCACGTTGGGCGTTTTGTGCAACTCTCACTACACCCAGTCTCTCGTCTCTCCTCGATCTAAAAAATCATGGCTTGTTCCCAACCCGATTCGCGACTCTTTCTTTTCCCCTCTTATCCCAAATATTCTTTCCGTTAAAACTCCTACCTTTCTTTTGGTTGGCGTCATCTGCCCACGCAAACAGCAGCTAGAAATTTTAAAGCTTTTAATTAAACTACGCCGACAGCATACGGGCTTTCAGGTTAAGTTTATAGGTGCCTGCGGGGAAGATCCCTATGGAAAAGCATTCCTTGACCTACTCCATGGCCAGGCAAGCAATGGTTGGGTTTCGTGGCTCGGTATTCTCGATGAACCCGCGCTAATCCAGTGCATGGATAGCGCACACGCACTTCTCCACTTTCCTAAAGAAGAGGCGTTTGGCCTAGTTGTCGCCGAGTCCCTTGCTCGTGGACTTAAACTCTTTGCCTCAAAAGTTGGGGGCATCCCCGACATTGCATCGGGAGTTCCGGAAGCAGATCTCATCGACCCCGAAGATTGGGAAGGTCTTCAGCGCTCCCTTCTTCGCTGGATCCAAAAGCCAATCTCATCCTCTCAACAGACCCAGCAGCTAATGAGCGCTCGCTACCACTCAAAAGTTGTTGCTCAAAGGCATTTACAAATATATCACAGCCTCTTATCGCAGAAGGTCGCTTACAATCTTGTGTAAACATCTTTAAGTTTTATCGCGATGTCTTTCCAGCTTAGCACTTTCTTAATGTTTGGCGATTGATCTGCCTTATCCCAGAAATTACGGATGTCTCGGGCTTCTCTATGCTTATTGTCGATGTTCGCATACGTCGCTTCAGTTCCATATTCGCGAATCGCCCACGGCCTTTGACTCAGCAGGACGGGAATACCCATGGCCCCGGCCTCAATCACTGCGAGGCTCAATCCTTCCATCTTGCTTAGAAGCAGAACTCCCCGCGCTTTTTGATACTCATTAATTAGATCCTTTGTCGTGGCTGCAGCGCCTTCATATTTCGCAAAAGGTGCCGCTACTTTTACGGCCTCAAGAAACTTTATATAATACGAATCGGCCTCTGAATATGGGGCTCCTAAAAATTTAATCGGTACTTCGGCGCGGCCTGCCGCCAGTGCCACTTCCGCATTTCTTTTTAAATCCCGTATTGTCGCAACATAAAGAAGATGTTCGCTCTTTTGTTTTTTTTCTTCTTTCCCAGCGACAATAAACTCTTCCCTTACCCCGTTGGGAATAACATGTGTTTTTTTAGGCTCAAGCATCCATAGTCGTTTTCCGGTTTCGGCCTCCAACTCTGTGAGGAAAATAATTGCGTCGGCTTTTCTTAGGCTTTCCCACCGCGTAAGCTCGCAGATTCTTCTCATTTTAAATTTAATAAGGCTGCGACTTATAATTTTTTGCATTCCCAGCAAAACCTCGCCCTTTGCTGTTGTGCCGCTAATAATCAAGGAAATAACTAATTTATAACCCTTCGAGTGAGCAAAATCGACATAGCTCAAATCTGGTTTTCCGAAGTAGTGAATTAAGTCCCCTTTTTGCTGATCGTCCCACCAGCGAAGCCACTCTACCTCCACCCCAACAGCCTCCAGCGCTTTCTTTGTTTGCTCGATCTGCGTCTGGAACCCTCCATGCGCCAAAAGAAAGGGGTTCGGGTGATCAAAAAGGACCTTCACGCTCTTATCCTACCCCCTCCCTACTTGCTTTTCCCAATCCAAAATCGCCCGCCTCGGGCGCCCTACGAATTCCCCCGCGATAGCGGAAATTCAAACCGTCGTGGAACGAGTATCGAGAATGGGCGGGGGCAGGTCCGAGGGGGCCAAGTCCCGCACAAGCAGGACGTAGTAGGGCCACCAAGTCCCGCACAAGCAGGACGTAGTAGGGCCACTTTTTCACACTAACCTCTTCCGTAATCGAAAATTAAGCATCCAGCATCAAGCATCCGCGCGTCCCACACCCGCACCCACGGGATTCAGCCCAGGTAGGGCGCATCATCCTCGATGAGCCGGTCGAACTATTTATAGCCTGAGTCACTCAAAACCCCCATCCCATGGCGCGTCTGCGTCCCGCAACCGCGGGAGCGGTCTCTCCGAGAACGCCTGCGCTCGCACTTCGACGCTCAAAATTACCTTCACACATCGGCACGTATGCGCGCATGCGAGACGTGAGCAATCCGTTCCCCAATCTCCAATAACCAATCTTCCTTCGCGTTCCGCGTCCACGCGTAAGCGCGCGTGAGCGCGTCCCGAGAATGCGGGACATAAGCAATCCGTTCCCCAATCTCCAATAACTAATCTTCCTTCGCGTCCTTTGCGGCCTTTGCGTGAGTAATAGTCCCGCAGCCGCGGGACGATGTAGGGCCACATTCGCACTCTCCCAGCCGAAACTCTCCCTTTTCACCACTCCCTTTCCGACCTTACACTACGGCTCATGCAAAATCTCACGGCCCAAAAGGTGGTCATGGCTCTCGTCACTCTTGCCTTCTTTATCGCCGCCCCATACCTGATCTCCGAACTTCTTAACGGCAACACCGCACCTCTCGCCGCCCTCCTCGGCCTCGGCGCCCTTCTCCTCTTTGTTTTTGCACTTGGCGACAAATGCTGGCTCTCTATTCCACTCTGCCTTCCTATGGGCGGTTCCATCAATATTCTTCCAGTTAAGTTTTCTCCCCACGAACTCTCCATCCTTCTGGTCATCGGTTACGTCTTTATCCAGTTCATTATGACCGATCGCCGTTCTCTCACCTTCGGCCCTGCTTACATCTGGGTTCCTCTCCTGCTCATCGCCGCTATCTTAATCTATCAAGAGACCAAAGGAGGAAAACTTGGGCTTAATATGTTCGGTGGTCAGGGGGCAGGGGGCCGCAAGACTTTTACCATCCTCTGCGGCATGCTCTCCCTCCCCGCTATACTCTGGTTCAAGCCCCCTGGGGAGAAATGGCTTAGAGCTATCCCCCTTCTTTATCTCATCGGCTGTTTGCTTGATTTCGCCCCTTTCTTGGCCACTTCTTTTGCTCCATCGGTCGCACCTGCTGTTTTTAGAATCTACTCAAGCGTCAATCTTGACGCCTACTCTAGCACTCTTGTAGGAGCTAACTCCGACCTAGTTCGCGTTGGTGCCATCGGACCGACCTGCCAAGCCATCCAGCTCGTTCTCCTTTGCTACTTTCGTCCTAAAGAGTGGATCCGCCCTAGTAAGGTTTTTGTTCCCGTTCTCTCTTTTCTGGCTCTGATTGGAACAATTTGGGGTGGTTTTCGATCGGCACTCTTTAATTATCTGCTGGTTTCTTTCTCCTCTCTCTTTTTCATGGTCCGCTGGACCGCTCTTTTAACGATTCCATTTGTCGCAGTTTTAATCACTGTTCTTGTTCTTGGCCAAGGCTCCCTTTTCGAACTTCCAGTAACTATGCAGCGTACTCTTTCCCCATTTCCTGGAAAATGGAGCAGAATTGCCACCGATTCAGCCGACTCCTCTAACGATTTTCGTGAAGCCATTAAAAGAACCTATCGCGCGGAGTTCATGAAGGACTCTGGTATGTTTGGTAGCGGCTATAAATACTCCTCTGCCTTCATGATTAGCCGGGCTCAAGATTTTTACACAAAAAATGTCATGGCGGATCCCAATGCTGAGTCGCGGGACTATATTACCGCGAGAGACCACCATGTCGGGTGGGTCGCTGTGCACCATCCTATCGGCACAGTTGGACTTTGCTTGTTCATATTTCTTTGTCTTGGTTCTCTGTTTTATGTTTTGTCCAATATTTTGCAAACCAACTCATCTCAGGTATCCCCACAAAAGTGTTGGTCTTCCGCTTTAATCATCCAGATCGTTGTCAGCTTTTTCACTGTCTTCGGGGCAATGCAACATTTTATCCCCGAACTTTGTATTCTCCTTGCCATCGCAATTATTTCTTTCCGTCCCCCCGAATCCCAAATCCCAAC
>Ga0209086_10001866_pt1 | contig 16844 bp, 18 predicted proteins | sample M_130207_XF_Meta_FD_187312 | JGI IMG/M metagenome (GOLD analysis project Ga0209086, IMG submission 187312) | Freshwater microbial communities from Lake Montjoie, Canada to study carbon cycling - M_130207_XF_MetaG (SPAdes) (version 2) | ecosystem: Environmental > Aquatic > Freshwater > Lake... | reverse complement strand
TCCACCCGAGCTGAGTTCAAGGTTGAACAAGGCTTCACCAATTGAGCCGAATGTTCCATCGTCAACGGTCTTTTGCGCAGCGGCTTGAATCTTCTCTTGTTCGGTCACGGGCAAGTGACCACCTTCGCAGTTCAGCGGATTGGCGTCGGCAACGATGCAATCTTCACGGGGAATCTGAATGCTCTTGAGGTACGCCAGCAGCGTATCGATCTGCTGCGCATTCATTGGTCCGCCGCCTTCAATTCCCCATGGAGACATTGGTGAGAACGGTCGACCGTACTGCAAGATAAAACGAACTTCGCTTTCATCAAAGCGATAAAACACCGTGTTGATAGCAGGCGCTTTCCACGTAACTGCTTTAACTTCACCAGTCTTTGAATCAGTCACCGTGTACGGAGCAGCTCCACCGGCACCATTCATTCCGCCGTGGCAACCTGCACAGTTGAATCCACCTTCGGCGGTCGGAGCGAAAAGTCCCGAACCCCACGAAATAAAACGATTGTCCTGACCTTCGATCGTGTTGGCTTGACGGCTTGGCTCGGCCAACCAGTAGGCCGGAAGACCGATCGTGATCGTGGCAAGCGTAAGAACTCCGAGCAACTGCATGCGCTGCAAGCGATGACCTTCAAGTTCTTCGTCGTCGTAATACGCCTTGCGGTTAGCGGCAAGTTCAATTTCAGAACCAATCTCGGCTTTGCCGGCCGAACGATTCATCACGGCATAGACAATCCAGCCGACCACGAAGGTCAACGAGATCACAATGGCAATGGTGTTAGTAGCTGATGCGGCAATCATGATCAGTGTTTTGCTCCTCCGCCAGAAATACAGTGCGGCCCTTCGGCTTCTTGGCCAGATGTGTTGGTACCAATCGCTGGACCGTTAAAAACTGTTCCGGTGTCAACAACGACATTGCCGTTAGCGATGGTGACGCCGAAGCGATCCATACCGCGAGGAGCGGGACCAGCTTTCTTCTCGCCAATTCGGTTGTACTGCGAACCGTGACACGGGCATTCGAACCATTGTGAACTCTTGCATTCGGGAACGCGACAACCGAGGTGCGGACACTTCTGGTACAAGGCAACAATTCCGGCTTCCATTCCGGCGAGCACTGGACCTTGCTTGGCGTAAGCCTTGCGAGCTTTGGGCAAAGCATCAGCGGGATACGCGGTCAGCCATGTACGCGCTTCTGGCTTGTACACGAAACCTTTGTCACCACGAATTTGCACAATCAAATCTTCGAGACGGCCAACGTTTACTTTTGAACCGAAGCCTCCGCCAGCGCGGGGCCACAAGAACGCTATACATGCCACACCAAAAGATGCAATGCTCGTGGTCATCAATGTGACCGCCGCGCGATTAAAGAACTGGCGTCGTGACACATCAACTGCGTCTTGATCGGGCGCTTGCCAAGCAACGGGTGCAACTTCGGTGGCCTTGGCAAGTTCGGACGAACGAGTTGCAACTTCGGTTGACTCATATGCAGAGCCAGTCGGGCCAGCGCCCGACTCGGCTTTGATTGACTTGTCGCGCTTCACAGTTTCGCGTGACAACGCTCCAGCGCCGCGAACATCGGAGCGGCGAGCCGACGTCACAAGGACGACGGCGCCAACACCACGATGGCTGCAATGGCAATGATGATTGTTGCTAGGGGTGTCATAAAAGTTTGATCCTCACAACTCGAAGAACAGGCCGTCGCGCCATGGGAAGACAAAGTTGAATCCGGGACCACGGAAGAATGAACCGATCATCACGAGCACAGCCCAGAACATGAGGTGCACGGTCATGATTGAAGTTGCAAACTTGCGATCTTCTGGTTTGTTTGATGGATTCTTGTCAATGAACGGAGCAAGAATTAATGCAAACAACGCGATACCCGGAACCGTTACACCAGCCACCATGGGGTGGAACATGGTCAGCAATTCCTGCAAACCGAGGAAGTACCAAGGAGCCTTTGAAGGGTTCGGTGTGCGGTTGGGGTTAGCCAACTGCAACAACGGGGCATTCACAAAAATTGAGAAGAAGAACAAGAACGCGGTGCAAGCCAATGCCGCAACAAATTCAGCGGCTAACAAGTGTGGCCACGTGTGCACTTTGTCAACTGGTGTTGCTTTAACGTCTTGAATTGATCCTGACTTAACAACTGTCAACAAACGCTGAGTGTGTCCACCAGGACCAGCACCAACGGGAATGCCCCCCGCAGAGGGCGCCGCTGCAACGAGAGCGCCAACTTTTTCAGCAACCGCCACCGCGCCGGTATCGGCCTCGACTTTGGTTTTGGCAGCTTTGCTGCGCTCGAGAAGATGTGCGGGAATACGCGGATCAGCAGCAGGGGCATCACTTGCAGCCGGCGCACCGGCATCAGCAGCAGCCTTATCGCGAGCAGCTTGTGCTCGCTTCAGGAGGTGTTCGGGGATTTCAGTCATGTTGAATCAGGTCCTTTCAAGCACCGGTCACAAAGGACCTGAGATGCCGCCGTCCTTACGGACACGCCAGAAGTGGATAGCCATAAAGATCACGATGACGAAGGGAAGCATGAGTACGTGCAACACGTACCAACGCAACAAGGTTTCGGAACCAATTTCGACACCACCGAGTAACACGAAACGCACTTGCGAACCAAACACTGGCGTGTAGCCCATCATGTTTGTTCCTACCGCCACGGCCCACATGGACAACTGGTCCCATGGCAGCAAGTAACCGGTGAACGAAAGCAGCAAGGTGAGTGTCAACAAAACAACACCAATGACCCAGTTGAATTCGCGCGGAGCCTTGTATGCGCCGTGATAGAAGACGCGAGCCATGTGCAAGAACGTGGAGAGCACCATTAAGTGTGCGCCCCATCGATGCATATTTCTCACAAGTAATCCGAACGCCACCGAAGTCTGCAGACTGCTGATGTCATTCCAGGCAGCAGTGGCTTCAGGTCGATAGAAGAACATCAAGAAGATGCCTGTCACGGTTAACAAAATAAAGAGGAAGAAGCTCAAGCCTCCGAGGCACAAGGTGTAACTGACCTTGACTGCATGACGCTTCACCTTCACTGGGTGCAAGTGATACAACACCGAGTTCATGATCACGTATGAACGGTTACGCGGACTGTCGGTGTAACCCTTTCGGAAAATAGAACCAGGACGGAAGATCGCGCTCCAGGCTTGACTGCCTTGAACTCCGTCTACCGTTTTATTCAGCCGCTCTTTTGCGGTGGGTCGGGGATCTTCGATGACCTTAGCCATGTGCTTGTCTCCTAGAAACGCATTCCGTAGGCGTAACCGTGGTTTGCGGTACGGGTGTGTGTGTCACCGGTTGCAAGTGCTGCACCGGCCTTGCCGAGAATGATGACGCCGGTCGGACACCGATCGACGCACAGTGCACAACGCGTACACACATCATCATCAATGATAAAGAGAACATTGTCGTTGGGGTCAATTCCTGGACGCTCTGTTCCTGTGGCTTCCACCACAGCATCGGGCGTCACCATGTGAATACACTTCCACGGACAAATATCGACACAACCCTCGCACATAATGCATTCGGACTGATCAATATGAATGAATTGCTTGGGTTTCACCGCCTTGGTGAGATAGTCCGCGTCCACCTCGACCAGTTGATACTGGTCGGTGAATGGCATCATCGGCGGATTGGCGTCGGTACGGGCCATGAGTTATGCCTTTTTTACCAAAGGACGACCGTATGTCGATTGCTCAACATCAGTTGACTTCTTGGTTCCACGCTTTTGCCACCATGACCAGGTGAAAATCTGTACGCCCAAGAGCACGCCATAAATGCCGGTGACGAGGATGTCGCCGATCTGCAAGTAATTGATGTCAAAGGGAAAACTTCCACCTTTGGCTTGCGACTTAAAAATAGAACCAGGTCCGAGGAAAGGCTTGTCGGAGCGCCAGCCGAGTTCGTTTTGAACATGCACGAGCCACTGGTGAGGAAGAACTCCGTACGCAATGAACATCACGAAGAACGCATACACCGAACCAATCATGGCTTCGCCCCAGGACACCGGCGTTCCAATTGGACGACGCTTGCCGTACACGAAAATAAGACCAGTCAAAATGACGGTCAATACTAAGGAGAATAGGAAGGCCTGATTCATTCCCGGCCATTTCAGAATGTTTATCGCCAGCATGCAGCCGGTCATCCCTTCTATGCCCTGTAGCGATGTCGATACATGGTCGTTGCACGTATTAGATGGTTGATATGTCGAGGTTTTAAAACTATTTAAATCGGTTCTGACAGCATTCGCCGTTAGGACCACCTTGAACCTTAGTCGCCAAGGGTCTTGCGCGACCCAACTCCTTGAAGTTGGACCAAACAAACTTTCTTGACGGCCAATGACTACTCAAGAGTCACTCAATGTGGTCTATCAGCACACCCACCCTGTTCAGCATGGTTGTGCGCAAGTTCACGGTACTGAAATTGACCCATGCGTGACGGGTTTCCTGAGAGAAAAACGCGAGGAATTCCGCCTGAGGGTCGCTCGCCCTCTAGTGTTCTAAAGGCAGACGGTCACCACTCGGTGTTCGTCAACTTGTGCCCCACGCCCGAAAGGACTGGCCTGTGACCGAGATTCCCGAGCATTTACTGAAGCGTTCCCGTGAGCGTAAAGCAGCGGGTGGAGACGCATCATCCACAGAGGCTTCCGCGTCGACGCCAGCAACTACTGCTGCATCTCCAATTGCCAAAGTTGTTGCGGAAACACCGATAAAAGCTGCAGTTTCAAAGCCCGAACCGGCCTATATCAAGGCCGCCAAGACTCGTGGGCGCATCCCGTCGTGGGCAATGGCTACTTTGGCGCTCATGCCTATTTTCTTGTTGATGTATGTCCGGGGTTTGCAGCCGCAAAAGGCCGAGGCCAGTGGCCCGATTGCCCTCGGCATCGAAAACTACGGTGCATGTGCGAGTTGCCACGGCGCCGATGGTGCTGGTGGCGCTGGTCGAGTACTGAAAGGCGGCGAAGTTCTTAAAACTTTCCCGCACATCGAAGACATGTTGAACTGGGTCTATAACGGCACCGAGGCTTACGAGGCCGCTGGAGTCGCTAGTTATGGCGACCCGAACCGTGAAGGCGGCGCCCATTACCCCCGTTCGTACAACGGAAGTGCCATGCCCGCCCAGGGAGCCATGGCTGGTGGAGCGCTCACTGAATACGAAGTTCTTGGGCTGATTTGCCATATTCGTTATGACATTTCAGGTGCTGATGAGGCTGGAGACTGGGCTGCTGAGTACGAAAAGTGGTGTGCCCCCGAAAGTGAGATCTTCCTCGGTCTCGAGGACGGCTCCATGACCTTCGACAGTCCGGAGTTGATGGTCGGGACTGCACCCCGCCTCGGGACCGCTGCTGATGCTCAAATGATGGCCGCCGGCTGATCGCAATGAGCGGTGGTCAAGCCAACACCGCACCACGACAATGCCATGACATCATGAACTCGACATCATGAACTTGAGATCATGAACTTGAGATCATGAGCAATCACCACGACGTTCTGGTCATCGGCGCTGGCCCAGCCGGAGCTGCCGCTGGATATTGGCTCGCCCAAGAAGGCCTCGATGTCGTGATCGTTGACAAGAAGGTTTTCCCGCGAGAAAAGACGTGTGGAGACGGCCTCACCCCAAGAGCTGTCAAGCAAATCAACGACATGGGACTCGGCGATCAATTGTCGCAGTTCCATCGTTACGACGGACTGCGCGCCACTGCTCACGGTAACGCACTTGAACTGCATTGGCCCACTCATCCGATTTACCCACAGCACGGTTACGTCGTACGTCGTCGCGAACTCGACACCATGGTTGCGCGCAACGCAGTTGCTGCCGGTGCAAAGTTATTGGAAGGACATGAAGCGATTGCACCGGTTCTTGAACGCGGATTTGTACGCGGTGCAACAGTGCAAGCCAATGATTCTGAAACTCCATTCAATATCACCGCGCGTTATGTGATTGTTGCTGATGGAGCGAACAGTCGATTCGGTCGCGCACTCGGAACATTCCGCACTAAAGAGTGGCCCTACGGAACTGCGATTCGTACGTATTGGGAAACACCACGACACGCTGAGCCATGGATCGAGTCTGTACTAGACGTGAAAGATCGCCAAGGCAATCCGATGCCTGGTTATGGATGGATCTTTCCGGTTGGCGATGGCACTGTGAACATCGGTGTTGGTTTGTTGTCAACGTTCCGCGATTTCAAGAGTGTCAACACCACGCACTTGCTCAACGAATACGCCCATATGATCGCCGATCGTTGGGAAATCAATCCCGATCAACCAACTGGCAAAGCAACATCTAGGCGTATCCCCATGGGTGGTTCAGTTGGACCGAAATCGGGACCCACATATCTGGTTGTCGGTGACTCAGCCGGCAGTGTCAATCCATTTAACGGCGAAGGCATTGGCTACGCCTATGAGACCGCGCGCATGGCGGCTCAAATTTTGACTGAAGCAATTCGCAACAACGATCCCACCGCATTGCAGCGCTACCAAACTTTGATTGACGATGAATATGGTCAGTACTTCAAAGTGGCACGTTTGTTTGCCCGCATTATTGGTCGACCAGCCATCATGCGCGAACTGTCACGCGTCGGAATAAATAATCGCACCCTCATGGAATGGGTAGTGCGCATCATGACCAACTTGTTGCGCCCTGACGAAATTGGTCCGGCTGAAGCTGCCTACAAAGCAGCAGCAGCGATTGTGAGACTTGCGCCAAACGCCTAGTTAACTGCGGATTGACGGCGGATTTATTGACCAATACAACGCACTGCTGAAACCTGCGCTTGCGCAAGATCAACAATCGTGACATGGCGATCGGCAAACTTTTGCACGAACGCCGTGAGGTTTGGGGTTTCCTCTTTGCAACGTCGTATAACTTTGTCGAGCAACGGAACTTCCCAACCATTCGTTAGTTGCGCATAGGTAACGCCATCAATCAAAGTTTCAATGGCTGGTAATTCAAGTTCGGACGTTCCTTCTTCTGGTGCCGCAACTAATGTAAACCACACAAGTCCATCACCCAAAGTATCTGCTAACAAAACACAAGCATTCAACGCATCGGGGAATAAGCACGATGATTCGGCCAAAGTTCCGTCGACAATCGTCAACACTCGTCCATCTTGCAAAACGGCTGTTGCATCACCACGAGTCACTCCACCAGATATTGACCACGTTCCATCAGAACGAATCGTCGAAGTCTGTGCTATCAAATCAATGCGTCGTGACTTGGCGTTGATGACAACTTCTGTCGGGCTACTTCCGCCTTGACAGGCCCACAGCACGGCGGTCATTGCAAAGAGCACACCTAACGCTGCCCAATATCGCCAACTGAGAAACTGTCGCACGTTGAGATCGTACGGCTTCAGGCCGTCACTGCGCGCGCAGCTCGATGAAAACGCTCTGCTAAATCGTTCATCACCGCATCGGTATGACCGAGACCAACAAAGATTGCTTCATAGGCACCCGGCGCCATGGCAACGCCTTCATTCAATAACGAATGGAAAAGGCGCGCATACAAGGCTTCATCGGTTTTCTTGGCTTCATCAAAGTTGATGGGCAAACGTGAGTCACCGAGAGCATTCCCCAAGTAGATGCCGACCAAGGTGCCAACGCGCGATGTGATGATTGGCAAGCCTGCCGCGCTGGTGGCTTCAGTAATCAAACTTGCAAGTCGCGTCGCGCGCGATTCAAGTTCGGTGTAAACGTCTGGTGTGAGCTCACTCAACGCAGCCAAGCCAGCAGCTGTTGCCATTGGATTACCGGCAAGTGTTCCTGCATGAAAAACTTTGCCAATTGGCGTGAGGTTTTCCATCACATCACGACGTCCACCGACTGCACCGATGGGTAGACCCCCACCGATCACTTTGCCGAAACAGGTGAGGTCGGGCTTCACATTGAATCGACCTTGAGCACCATCGACACCAAGACGGAAGCCAGTAATCACTTCGTCGAACACCAACAGTGCGCCAACTTTGTCGCAGGCCGCACGTAGACCCTCAAGAAAACCAGGTGCTGGTCCGACGACGCCCATATTTGCCGCAACTGCTTCAACAATCACACAGGCAACAGTGTCGTCAATCTCTGGAACCACGTTGTATGGAGCAACGATGGTGTTGACAACTGCTTCAGGCGGCACACCAGCGGTACCTGGCAATCCGAGTGTTGCAACACCACTTCCACCTGCGACTAACAATGCGTCGGTTGCGCCATGAAAGTTGCCGCTAAAAGTGATGACTTTTGCACGACCAGTCAGACCGCGCGCTAATCGAATAACTGTCGATGTTGCCTCGGTACCCGAGTTCATGAAGCGCACGCGCTCACATGATGGCACGCGCTCACTTATCGCTTCAGCCAATTTCATTTCGCGAGGTGTTGGCGCACCAAAAGATGTTCCGTCGGGAGCAGCATCACGCAATGCTGAAGTAATCGATGGATGGGCATGTCCCAAAATGACTGCGCCATAACTTTGCACTAAATCGACGTACTGCTTGCCTTCGACGTCATACACATGCGCGCCCGCACCACGAGCCACAACATACGGTGAACCACCGACTGCCTTGAATGCGCGAATCGATGAATTGACTCCACCTGGAATGACGCGAGTTGAACGCTCAAAGACTTCTTTGTTTGAAGGAGTTCCGGCTCCGGTGCACACAATCGGATTACATCCGGCTACAACACAGGCTGTGGCATCACAATACGGAATAGCTGACTGTTGATGTGTTGTCACTATTTTCAGCCGTTCGCTTGCTCGGCATACCAACGCGCGAGATACGTCAAAATAATGTCAGCACCAGCACGCTTGATGGCCGTGAGGTGCTCGGTCGCCACAACATCGTGATCGATCCAACCATTTGCGCTTGCTGCTTTAATCATTGAGTACTCGCCACTTACGTGGTACGCGGCGACGGGAACATTGACCAGTGCACGAACAGCGGCAATCACATCGAGATACGCGAGTGCTGGCTTCACCATCACCATGTCGGCGCCCTGTTCAATATCGGCCTCGACTTCGGTGAGTGCTTCGCGCGCATTGCGCCAATCTTGTTGATAGCCCTTGCGATCGCCACCACCAACAATCTGTACGTCAACTGCATCACGGAATGGCCCATAAAGACCTGATGCGTATTTCGCCGAGTACGCGAGAATTGAAGTTTCTGAATGTCCCGCGCCGTCAAGAGCACCGCGAATGACACCGACTTGACCATCCATCATTCCGCTCGGCGCCACGATGTGCGCTCCTGCATTGGCCTGGGCGATGGCAGCCTTTGCGTAGATCTCGAGGGTCTTGTCATTGTCGACCGAGCCATGTCCATCAAGAATTCCGCAATGCCCATGACTGGTGTACTCATCGACGCACAAGTCCGACATCAGTACCACTCGGTCGCCAAGGTCGGAACGCAAATCACTCAGTGCAACTTGCACCACACCGTTTGGATCAAAGGCCCCTGATCCGATCTCGTCCTTCTTGGCCGGAATACCGAACAAGATGACCGACTTGATTCCAAGATCGGCGAGTTGACGAACCTCTTCGCGCAAACTGGCTCGCGAATGTTGCACCACGCCTGGAAGAGATGTGATGGGGATCGGCGAATCGATTCCTTCACGCACGAACAATGGCGCAACGAGATCGTTGACATTGAGACGTGTCTCAGCGACGAGATCGCGCAAAGCCTGAGTGCGGCGCAATCGACGCGGACGTGACACGGGGAAGCGTGCGGACATAGCCCCAGCCTACGGTCGGTGAGTGCTTAACGACTCGCCAGCGCCTTGACTGTGGCATTGACGACACCCTGCAATGACTGCTCGGTCGCCACAACCACATCGGGGATACCTAACTCACTGAGTGCACTCGCAGTCATCGGGCCCATCGCCACCACAACCTTGGGCATGGCGATACCGAAAACTTCATACCAAGCGCGCACCGATGAGGCCGAAGCAAAGGTGATGGCGTCTGCTTGCGAAATTTCACCGCTGCGGTCGTGAGTCGGGGGGATTGAAACAGTTCGATAGGTGGTGACTCGCTCGACTGTCCAGCCTTTGCCACGCGCCGCGACTTCAAAGTCGGTACCAGCCGATTCGGCAACAGCTAAAAGAATGCGCCCGTGCCCCGTTGGGAAACTTTCACCCAGCGACCGTCCGGTTTGCACATGCGGTATCAAGTCGGCGCCACCTACTGCTGCAGCGGTTGCTGTGCCCACCGCGGCAATCTTGAATTGTTGTTTCGAGAAATCAAGACGAGACGCCGCTTCACGGAACCGATGCGCACCTTCTGGTGAAGTCACGACAACCCATTCGTATTGTTCAATAGTGTCAATCGCCGTTTGTAATGCCTGACCACCGTCGAGTGCATCAACAGTTGTGGTGACAGGAATTTCTAGAACCTTTGCGCCTGCGTCAATGAACAAAGAAGTTAAGCCACCAGCGCGCTCGGCGGCGCGTGTCACGATGATGGTTCGACCTGCAAGCATGTGCGAGTCAGACGTCATGTCTCAACCAGCGACAGCGTCTCGGGCTACTTGCGCAGCACGTCGCGAGGCAACAAGTAATTCGTCGTGCGAGGCCGATTGACCAGTTGGCACTGTTGCGAAATGATGCTTTGTTCCATCATCTGATGCCAAATACACCAACATCTTGTTGCCATCGTCGTATGCGCCAACCGGGAGCGAACAACCACTTCCGAGTTCAGCAAGAAATGCTCGTTCGTGCTCGACGGCGCGACGCGATGGCGCATCATCAATGGCCGCCAAAATACTTCGCGTGTTTTCATCGTCAACACGGCACTCAATAGCGACACAACCTTGGCCGACCGCTGGGACCATCACATCAACTGCGATGTATTCATTGACGCGTTCGTTCCAGCCCAAAATTTCGAGCGCAGCTGCGGCCATCAAAATTGATCCCTCGGCTGGAATCTTTTCCAGGCGTGTCGGAATATTGCCACGCAACTCAACGAATTGAAGATCGGGCCGCAGCGCCGACAATTGCGCCCGTCGTCGCACCGAGCCAGTGGCGACTGTCGCCCCAATGGCTAAATCGGCAAGCGCACGACCAACCAAAACATCACGCGGATCACGTCTTTGGCCAAAGGCAGCAATACACAAACCATCAGCCGGCGTTGACGGGAGATCTTTAGCGCTATGAACTGCAATATCGGCACGGCCGGCTAAAACTGCGGCTTGAACTTCTTTCACAAATACACCTTGACCACCAATGGTGTGCAGCGGAACATCTTTTTGTTGATCACCCGTCGTATCAACAAAAACCAGTTCAACTGACAGGCCGCCGTGAGTCGCTTCAAGTAATTCAGCAATCGCTGTTGATTGTGTGCGGGCTTGAGCCGAACTACGAGTGGCGATACGAAGAACGCTCATCGTGTCACTGCGATCATTACGAAAGGTCGAAGAGATCGCGAACTGCCGCAGAGTTGCGCTCGCCACGGGGGGTGCCGGCGTCATCTTTGAGACGCACCGACATGTCATGCAACAACTTGGCCACAATGCCTTTGGTGACTGCGTCAACAGCATCTTGTTGCTCGGGTGTCAACGATGACAATTTCTTACTTTGCCGTGCAATTTCGGCGGCACGCACAGCTTCGGCTCGTTCGTGCAATTGTGCAACCAGTGGTGCCGCTTGACGAGCCGTCGTTTCCATATTGAAACGCTCGACCTCTTGCATGATGATGTCACGAACCGCCAGGGATTCTGTGGCACGTTGAGCCTGACCACGGGCCGCCCAATCGCGCAAATCGTCAAGATCAAGCAAAGTCACACCATCAATGTTTGCAACATCAGAATCAACATCGCGTGGAACTGCAATATCAACAATAAACAATGGACGATCGGCACGTTGCAGCATCGCATTCTTCACCATGTCTGCATCGATAACAATAGAACCAGCACCGGTGCATGTCACAACGACATCAGCTTCACCGAGTGATTCAGCCAATCGATAGAACTCGGTGACCGAACCAGAAACACGATCGGCAAGGGCTTGTGCCTTCACGATCGTTCGATTGGTCACAAGCACGCGTCCAACACCAGAGTCGGCAAGCGCAATGGTGACACCTTCGCCCATATCGCCAGCGCCAACAACAAGAACCGTCATACCGTCTATCGCACCAAGATTTTCGCGTGCCATATCAACTGCGGCGTGGCTGACACTTGCAGTGTGGCGACCGATCGACGTTTCAGTCCGAGCGCGCTTACCAGTTTCGATGGCGTGACGGAACAAGAGATTCAAAGTTGAGAGAGCGCCACCTTCGCGCTGTGAACGTTCCCATGCGGTACGCACTTGACCAAGAATTTCACTTTCACCAAGCACTGCTGACTCAAGACCAGAAGCAACCTCAAAAAGATGACTGATCGCAGCATCATCGTGCTGGCTATAAACATGAGGGATCAGTTCGTCGGCCGAAAAACCGCCGAGGTCGCAAAAGAAATCCCGCAAGTCGCCGTAGGCGCCGTGAAATTTTTCTGCAACTGCGTACACCTCAGTGCGGTTGCATGTTGACAACACCACGACTTCACGAATGTTGGGCCGAGACATCAGGCCGTGCACGGTCTTGGCAATTGCGTCGTCGGCAATATTGACCCGCTCAAGAAGGGCGAGGGGGCCAGTACGGTGATTCACCCCGAAGACAACAATCGACACGTTGCTTACCTTATTCCCTGAGACCTTTTGAGGTACCTATGCGCACAGAATCTTGCTCGCCTTCTTGACTACGCCGAAGCGCTCTTGGATGAAGCAACCGCTGCCTGGCGAGTCTGACGTTGCTGCTCGTGGTAGCTCAAAATTTGTAATTCGAGTGCCAGATCGACCGTTCGGACATGAATTCCGAAGGGAAGGGTCAAAACAAGGGGCGAAAAGTTCAAAATACTGGTGATTCCGGCTTTCACTAGGCGTTCGGCCACGTCTTGAGCGGCATCGGCCGGAACCGCCACTACCCCGATCGCGACTTGCCGCGAAGCGACAACCTGAGGAAGTTCGTCAATGTGGCGTACTCGTACCCCGCCGACCACACCACCAATTTTGGCAGGGTCAATATCAACGACTCCAGCTACTGGGAAACCCTTTTGCCCAAATCCGCCATAACCCGACAGAGCCTGACCCAAGTTGCCGGCACCAACGATCACGACTGGCCATTCGTGATTGAGTCCAAGTTCGCGTTCAATCTGAAAGACCAAATAGCGCACTTCGTATCCGATGCCACGAGTTCCGTAGCTTCCGAGATAGCTCAAGTCTTTACGAACTTTGGCCGCATTAACCGCCGCAAGTTCGGCGAGTTGTTCAGAAGAAACGCCAGTTGTTTCACTTTCGGCGAGATCTTGAAGTATCCGCAGATAAATCGGCAATCTCGCGACAGTTGCATCAGGAATTCGGCGTCGGGGGCGTTCGGCCATAAGTAAAACGCTACGCGTCACCACGACCGATGGCGAACTCTCGTCACGTAAACCTGGCGATAAACGATGGTCATCGGTCACCGCCATCGCAGTCGTTCAAGCAACACCGACTCTCTTCATGCCCACTCTGCTCTAACCTCACAATGTGACACTTAATGCTGCTCTCGCTGCTGCCGCAACACTGGTGGCACTCGCGTTCAGCATTGCAACTTTTGATCGTTGGTTGCGAAGACGACTTCCTCACGATGGTGCATGGAGTTTTTCGTTACTCCTTTTCGCACTCGGATCGATCGCACTGTGGTGGGCCGAGGCTCGTGGTTGGAGTCTTGGATCATTTCGTGTTTTCTTTTTAGCGGGCGCCATACTCAACGTTCCATGGCTCGCACTTGGGACGGTCTATCTGTTGTTTGGACCACGAGTTGGATACATCACCAAACAATGGCTCATCGGACTATCGGGCGCGGCTGTTGGTGTCGTCCTCATTGCTCCAACAAAATCTCTTGATCTTGGTCAACAGGCCATGCCACAAGGAAGCGAATTGTTTGGCGTCGCACCGCGAGTTTTTGCGGCTGTCGGATCAGGTGTTGCTGCTGTAGTAATTATCGGCGGTGCGGTGTGGTCAATCATTCGCGTTGTCCGCGGTCGTATACCTGCCGTCGGAGAAGCGAAGCGACACGTCAGCAATCCGCGACGTCATGCAACCAGCAATACATTGATCGCGCTCGGCACTTTGGTGTTGTCGGCTAGCGGAACCTTGGCCGGCCGATTGGGCGAAGATCGCGCTTTTGCCGTTACTTTGCTTGTCGGAATTGTGGTGCTGTTTAGCGGTTTTTTGGTTGCTTCAACTCAACCGAAATCGATGAACGACAAACGAATTACAGGCGCATCAGCGAAATAATCCCGGCAAGAAAAATTGCACCTAACAAAATCGCAACACTCAATGTGGTAGCCGGACGCATGAGACAACCCTAGTGATTCTGGTGTGGATTTATTTGGCTATAGCGAATAAATCGACACCAGAATCACAATTGGATTCTGGATTAATGGGACGGGCGTAAAGAGACCGGGGTAACAACGGCTGGTTCATCGCCCCCAGGTTGCAATGTCACTTGCTGACCTTCACCCAAACGTAATTGCTCGGCCGCAGATCCACTATCAACTGCAACACACAACAGGCCACCCGAGTCAATCACCAGTCCGGCTGCACCTTGACCCAACTCGGCATACGACTGAGCAACAACAAAATTGCGTGTGGTGTCACCGAATGAAACTCGTACGCGTTGAACAGGATTAACCCATGAATTTTCAAGATCATCAAGACTCACATTGAGTTGACAGTTACCGAAGCGATCGACCCACAGCACTTCACACGCAAATCCACCGTTTTCTTCGCGTGGAATCGGGACAATGCCCGGCAACAACAGCGACGGATCAATTTCGGTACCGACGTCAAAGAGATCTTCACCGTTTGCTAACAATGCAGCGATCGGGGCAAATACATCGCGGGCAACAAACGTGGTTCCGGGCGTTGCTAAATGCAACTCATCACGATCAAGAACTACTGCCCGTTCTGCCCCGCCAGCGAGTGCGACTCCTGGCGCTAACACTCCGTTATCGGGCCCGATAAATATTCCTGCGCCGCCCGCAACTTCAACGGCAACAAGTCGACGTTCGCTACTTGCCCCAGGATCAACTGCCGCAATCACTATTCCTTCGGTGAGATACGGAACAGCTCGCGCCAACGACAACGAGGCACCACGCGTATCGAACGGTGCAATGCCATGAGTGAGATCAATCACCACAACGTGCGGTGCTGATTCGCGAAGGACTGCCTTCACGACACCCACGTGCTCTGACTCATAACCCAAGTCAGATAAAAACGACACGGTGTCATAGGTGCGACTCACGAAAGTCAGTGTGTCAGTGAATGACCTGAAAAATGCGACAGGGCCGGTGTCAACCCCCCGATGACACCGGCCCAGTCGGCGCTGCTCTTTCGAGTGCGTCTCCCAGCTCTTCAGCTAGCGGTCATGTGACCTGTGACATACCCTAGACCCGCTTCACCCCAAAAGTGAAAATTTGTCCGAGGATTTTTTGCGAAATTTCCCACCTGATTTCGAGGGTTTTCACCAAGGTTCTAGCGGTTGCCTAACTCGCGACTGCGGTCTGTTGCGGCTTTGACCGCCTGAATAAAGGCCGCCCGCACAGCCTCGGTTTCAAGTACCGAAACGCCCGCTGCCGTCGTGCCGCCTGGCGAGGTCACGCTGGCACGCAGGTCAGCAGGGGCCTCGCCTTGGGCCAACAACTTCGCTGAACCGACGAATAGTTGCCGCACCAGTGTTTCGGCCGTTGCCCGAGGCAAACCTGATGCCACGCCGGCGTCCATCAGGGCTTCGGCCACCAAGAACAAATACGCCGGACCACTGCCCGCCAAACCAGTCACCACATCTAGTTGAGTTTCGGGGACCCGAACAACCAGACCCACTGAACCAAGTACAGCTTCGGCCCAGGCAATATCGACCTCGTTGGCGTGCGCGCCACCAGCAATCGCCGAGGCACCTTCGCCTACCAGTGCCGGCGTATTGGGCATGGATCGAATCACGGCAACGCCTGCCCCGCACGCGGCTTCAAGAGTCTTGATCGTGACACCAGCGGCGATTGACAACACTCGATTCGCTCCAGCGGTAACCGCCGATTGCGCAGCAGCGGGAACATCGGGCGGCTTGACCGCAATCACTGCTGAGCCGCACGGGGTAATGAGCGGAGAAATCGTGACGCCAGGGAACATCGTGGTCAGTTGTTCACGGCGAGCCGCAATCACTTCAACGATCACTAATTCGGAGGGTGTTACGAAACCTGAAGCCAACAAGCCGCCTGCTAAAGCTGCGCCCATATTGCCGCCACCGATAATGGCCAGAGTTGAAGAACCCGAGGTGTTGCTCATACCTTCACGCTAACCCGATTGGCGGTCTCGCCGATGCCGACTTCCCGATCAACACCAGCGAGACCACTGCAGTGTGGGAAGGCGCCACGCCCTGACGGCGACTACTGGTTCTTGAAACGCGTGGCAAACCCAATAGACAACAGCGGCCGGAAGCATTGCTCGACATGGGCATATACAGAACCCACGATGCGATCGACTTCTGATTCGGCAAGACCGGAGAGTGGTAACTCGCCCCGTAAATACACCGCGTCTTCAAGACCCAGCGAAAAGTGCGCACCAATCAACTTGTCATTGCGACGTAACAAGTTTTCATTGAACTCGGCAACGTTCTCTTCGGGTGCGGGCATCACATACGTTTCGTAACGCAAGGTGCGTTGACCAAGTGTCAGCCATACCGTGATGAAGTCTTTGGTCTCGCCCTTCATACGTACATACCAACGCGCGCGATATGCCGGATCTGGATCGCCATGATCAATTGCCAAAATGACATCGTCGGCAATT
>Ga0209086_10001865_pt1 | contig 16851 bp, 12 predicted proteins | sample M_130207_XF_Meta_FD_187312 | JGI IMG/M metagenome (GOLD analysis project Ga0209086, IMG submission 187312) | Freshwater microbial communities from Lake Montjoie, Canada to study carbon cycling - M_130207_XF_MetaG (SPAdes) (version 2) | ecosystem: Environmental > Aquatic > Freshwater > Lake... | reverse complement strand
CGATCCTGGATCGCATGGTGTGCAGGGCGTGTCTTTCAGATGGGGCAAATTGGGTTAGCAGGTCGATATGTCGGCGGATCATTTTGCACTTGTATAGGAAGGATGGGGCAAAGACCCGTTCTGGAATGGGGTTGTCTCCCATTTGAAGCAGTTCGAGGGCTTGGCGAAAAATCCAAGGGGTGCGCAGCGCGCCACGCCCGATCATCACGCCGGCGCAGTTGGTCAGGCGCATGAGGTCGATGACATGCTGAGGCTCTGTGACATCGCCGTTGCCGATGACCGGAATGGATTTTACGGCCGCGACCACTTCGCCGATTCGTTCCCAGTCTGCCTTGCCCGAGAAGAATTGGACGGTCCATCGCCCGTGCACAGTGACAGCTTGAACTCCGATGCTTTCCAGATCTCGTGCGAGTATTGGCGCTACAAAATGTTCGCGGTCCCAACCCAAACGCATTTTCGCAGTGACTGGAATGCGCCCACCGCTATGTTTGCGCACTGCTTCGACGATGCGTTCGGTCAATCGCATCGTGGAAGGACAATCGCGCAAAAGAAGAGATCCACCGTGTTTTTTAGCTACTTTGTCGACTGGACACCCCATGTTGATGTCGATCAATTTTGCGCCATGATCAATTGCCCAGCACGCAGCTTCGGGAAGTGGATCTTCATAATTTCCATAGAGTTGCATTCCGCAAGGATTATCAAGATCGTTGGTTGCAGCGAGTTCGAGCGTTTTCGCGGATCCATTTAGAATCGCGCGAGAATTTAGAAGGTCAGTGCTCGCCAACCCAACACCGCCTTGCTCGCGACAAAGAATTCGAAATGAAAGGTCGCAGTGACCCGCAATTGGCGCCAAGAGCAGCGGAGAATCGAGCAGAAGTGGACCGATCTGAAGCATGAGAACTTTATTGTGGCGTAATATGCCGTAATGCCAAGAGCTTTTCCAAGTTTTTTTATGAGTCAGGTCGCCGCAACAGCCACATTTGCGTTTTTAATGGGCGGTTGCTCGAACCAGTTCTTGACAACGTATCAGGGAGAGCGTTTCGAGGCGACAACTTCACCAACCGTTGTCATTGCCCGTCCAGCCAATTCTGGTCTGATTGGATCGTCGGACTTTGTCAGTGCAGCAGGCTTCGGAGAACCCGAAGCTGTGAGCGCCGCCCGCGCGGTTGGCGCAGATTCTGTTCAGTGGTCGCGCGGATTGGATAATCGCGATGCGACTGCAGGAGCCGGCGTTGTGAAATCGAGTTTGTCTCCCACTGGACCAGTGTCATCATGGGCATCAGTTCAACCTGGCGGATTTGTCTATCGATATGTGGCGCGTTATTACAAGAGTGGCGTGAAAGACTTTGCGCCTGCTGTTGAATCCGCGCCACAATTTCCTGCGAATGGTGCTGGGCAAATTATTGAAGACGATCAGGCGGCGACGCAAAAAGCATCTGGTCGCTGAAAGCGTCGCATTGAAAAATGCGGTCGCGTTGTCGTCCTGTGATTTCTCGAAGAATTTTTTGCGAAACAAATTTGTCGACAATTGCTTGTGCTGCGCGAAAGGTGATATCCATACGAACGGCAGCGTCTGCAACATTGGTCTGCGGTTTTGCAATCAATGACTCTGCGAGTGCAATGCAATTCTTTGGTGCACGCATCTCGGCGGCGGCTTCCAAAAGTCGGATACGTTCTTTCTTTGCTCTGACAAGTGCTGTGATTAAACGATCTGATTCGGCGGCAACTTCAAGCAACCACGCGTTGTGCCAAAGAGAAAACTTTTCTGTAGTCAAGGCGTTGGCAAGTGCGCGTGCAAGAATTGTTCGCTGTGCATCAGTCGACGCTTGACCTGCGACAAGGGTTGCCGGCAATCTTGTGCCGACAGAAATGAGACGTGCTGCATGTGCGTGTGCAATGTTGTCACTGTCGTTTGCGTATGGCTGTGTGATGCCGAAGAGCCAAATCGTCCACGATGCAGCGCGCAACGCAAAGTCGGCGCGTCCGTTTGTTGGCACCACAGAAAAATCAACAGCATCATTCCAACTTTTCAATATTGACGGCAACCACGATGGTGGCGGGGGAACACTCGCGATGCCGTCGCGCGCATCGGATGCGATACCAAGCCATGCAGTTGTGATGCGTGGCGACGCAATGGTTTGTGGAAACGCATAATGCGCTGCGAGCCGTGCTTGAATTGTTGCGCTCCAATCGCCAGCTTCCAACCAACCAGCGAGTCGTCCAAGCGAATGCAATGCAAGTGCGGATTCGTTGGTCGTTGCGATTGCTGGAACGAAAGGCTTGGGACGAAGCGACCAAGTAGTCACCGGAAGTCTGCGAACGATTTCGAAACTGCCGAGCTCGCTTGTTGGGACGACGTCATTGGCGCGAGCCGAGAGAGATTGGGTTGTGGTAGTCATTGTGATTTCCGCCACAAAAGTACATCAGCGGGCGAAAGTGTCCAATCGTTGCTAAAAAATGCGGCACCAACTGCGCCCATAGAGCCGACTTCGAGCATATTTGCCCGAAAAATGGCCAGGTCTGGATAGCCCGTTCCAGCAACAAAGTATGGAGCCCGATCGAGCAGACTTTGGCCAGCAGCGCCCGTTCCAGCGACGACGCCGACAAGCGCGGTGTCGGAATTTGGACGAGGAAATGCAAAGACTGCGCCAAGATCATCGCCCTTGATTGTTGTTGTCGCGTTGTCGGATGTTTTCACAATGATTTCATTGTTGCGCACAGTGATTGGTGATGTAGCGAGCAGAGAATTCCATGCAGCATTTGTCTCTGCGTTGCCATAGAGAATGACATTTCGATTTTTGAAATGTGTGTTTGCAGATTGGAGAAAAGATTTGTCGTCGACAATCTCGAATGATGCATTGCCGCGATAAACAAACTGTTCATTGTCGTATCGAGCTTTCGCAAGCAGTGCAAGCATTTGCGTTTGTGTTCCTGATGTTCCATAGACAAGGACAGGATGATTTGTAAACGCAGTTTTAAAAGGCCCCATGCGTGCAGCGCACTTTTGATTGGGATTTGGTGGAGTGCTTATTCGCCACGGTGTGATTATTCCGTCTGGTGAGAGTGTTCGCTCGATCCAAAGAAGGTCGCCACCTTCTGGTTCTGTTGCAACCAATTTTACTCCGTCGATATCGAGTGTGATTTGATCATCGTTTCCATCGAGATCAACTGAAAGTCCAAGCCTTGCGACATTTGAAGTTGTGCCACTTACAGACTTTGCCTTGCGATCAACCGTCATATCCGCGTGACTTGGTTCGAGAGCGACCAACTGTGCATCGATTGTCACCCATCCATTTGTTGCGTGATTGTTTGGAGAGATGGTTGTGAAAGAAATATGATCACGAGATTCTGGTAGAGGCAAGGTGTGTGCCTTGAGAAAATCCATAAGCGGTAGCCAGTCGACACATTCATTTCCCCACCAATGTCCAGCGCCAAGTTGTTCGTGATATGCGAAGTCGGGATGAAACGTTGCGAGCTGCGCACGCATCGCTCGCGCTTCAGTGACGGGAACATTGTCGTCTGCATCTCCATGTAAGACATAAACACCTTGTGATGCATAGTTGTCTTTCAAGAGCAGCGTCCGGCTTGGATTTGCAGAGCGATCAAGAATTTTCCCAACGAAATCATTCGCATCGATTGCGGCCGTTGGAGCATTGACATATGTGAAGAAAGAAATCCAACCAGCACTCGGAGCGATCGCTGCGAAAAGATCGTTGTTTTGTGCGCCAATTTGCCACGTTCCGTGTCCGCCCATCGAGTGACCTGTCAACCACTGACGCTGTGAATCAGTCTGAAATCGTTCGCGTGCTGTGGCGAGAACTTCAAGCGCATCGATTCGTCCCCAATCTTCCCAGTCGAAACCATACGGTCTTCGATTGGTTGGCGCGACGATGAATGCCCAATCGCGTGGCGCATAGCACTGTGCCTGACCGAGTGCCTCAACGCTTGCGCCGTGAAGAGAGAGGACGATTCCTGGATGGGCTTCCTTTGCTGCAGTCGATTTGATTGCAGGGGCAACAGCAAAATATTGCGCACTGCCTTCGATCTTGCTTTGAAAAGTTTCCTTGCGTGTTGCGGTTGAAGATTTCACCGTCAGTTCGATCGTTGTTTCGTCGAGCATTCCTTTCGCATCTCCATCTGGAGAATCGGCGCGAACAAGTGCGACACGAAATCGAGCTGGACCTTCAAGTCCGAATGGACCGCTTCGAATCCGCGCAGGCGCTTTGAAAATTCCAAGTGGCACGATCATCGCGACTGGAGTTCGCGTCGTGATGCCATCTTGCGATTCGATTTCGATCGCAAGATTTGTTGCAGGAATATTTGCCGCGTTGATGATTCGAATCCCAATCCACGCATCCAGTGATTCGCCAAGAACAAGATCTGGTGCGGTCAGATCTCGCGTGTCAAACTGCGGTCCGTTGATACGCGGGGCGACAAGCTTTGCCGAAAGAGGTCCACGACCTGCTGCGAAGACAAATTGATTTGTTCCCTTTTTTATTTCGAGTGGAATGCGTTGATATCCAGTTGCGTATGGATCGCCCATATGCGGACCATCGAAGTAAACCATTCCGTGACCGGTGGCTTCTAAGAGCATGATTTGATTCGCGGGGTTTTCAAAGGAGAGCACGAGATAGCCGCCCGAGAACGAAGTGGAATCAAAGGATCCATTTTCGTCTGGCTTGATTTCTCTCCAAATGCCGCTTGTTTCAGCAGACTTTTCAGCAGAAATTGTTAGCGGAATTCCAACACGATCTCCTGCCTGCGGACGAAATGTGCCTGCAACAATTTGTGCAGCAACGCCATCAATTTGGATCGGTGACCTTGCTGATCGTGCAACTCCAGAAATTGCGATGCCTTTTGAGGCGACGATTGAATCTGCTTGTGTCAGTGCAGTACAGAGTGCAACCAACGAAATGATTGTTGTCAACATTCCAAGACTTTACCCGCCGAAGCCTTCAACTTGTCCATGTTCGATTCGGTACAAGCCCAGCAAATATTTTCCAGCGCTGAACGGTTCAACACGAAGAATTCCACGGATGGTTCCATATTGAATCAGATGCTTTCCTTTGATGGGAACCGCCTTGTCCAATCGCACTTCAATGCAGTCAAATGGAGTCGGCGGAGTGCCGATGCAACAACCATCCCATCGGTTTCGCATCACCAACAACTCTTCCGTCAGATCGCGCGCAACGGGTGGAGCGAGATAGCCGCTGATTTCTATGGATGTGCCATCAAGAAGTGATATGTATTTCGGCACCGCGATGACACCATCTGAACCCATGCCGCTTTGTGCGGACAACATCAGTGGCCATGTGATTTTATATGGATCAGAAATCGATCCTGTTCCAGAGATATCGAATCGTCCATCGAGTTGGATTGTTCGCGCGTCGACGCGAATGACATTCGTGGGTTCAGGAGATGGCGAGGCAGATAAAGTTGGCGTGTCCATCATCGGGGCTGAATCATCGTTCGTGTTTGAACGCATCAGCGCCACAAGTGCAGCGATAATCAAAACAATAAAGAAGAGCCAGAACCAACGCATTGAAGCGATGCTATGCGCTCATCGCCGTGAAAATTTGTATCGCGCATTCTTGCGCGCTGCTCTCGTGTGTCCGCACATGCACCTCTGGATGTGTCGGCGCTTCGTATGGATCCGTGACGCCAGTGAAAGTCGGAATCTCCCCAGCGCGTGCCTTCTTATAAAGACCCTTGGGATCGCGTGATTCTGCGACCGCAAGGGGGGCATCAACAAATACTTCGATGAACGCAATACCAATTTTGGCGTGGCGCGCGCGCACCGCATCTCGGTCCGCACGAAATGGGCTGACCATACTGACGATCGCAATCGCACCACTTTCAGCCAAAATCAGCGCAGATTCTCCCGCTCGACGAACAGCTTCAGCACGGCCACTCGCATCAAATCCAAGACCTGCGTTGAGCCCATGTCGAAGCGTGTCACCGTCAAGAATCAGCACGGGACGTTTTTCTGTAAGCAACTTTTCTTCAATCAAGAGGGCGATCGTGCTCTTGCCAGAAGCGGGAAGTCCAGTCAGCCAAATCGTGCAACCACGATGGCCAAGCAATTGAACACGACGATCGATCGAGAGTCGCTCGTGTGGAATTGCTCCTGGCGTAGGACTTGGCGTTGGACTTGGCGTTGAACGTGGAGTTGACGAGTGGTTCATCATGTGGTCGTCCAGAGGCCATACTGCCAAGCGAGCAATGAGATGGTGATGATGAATGCGATTATGTTCAGAGGAAGACCAAATCGTACGAAGTCGCTGAATCGATAACCGCCGGGGCCATAAATCATGAGATTGGTTTGATAGCCGATCGGAGTTGCGAATGCAGCGCTCGCAGCGAAGAGCACTGCGAGAACGAACGGCATCGGATCTGTGTGCGCTTGTGTTGCTGTTGCAAGTGCAAGTGGAAAGACAATCGCGGCAGCAGCGGCATTGGAAATAAGATTTGTCAAAATGGCGGTCACGAGATAGACAGCTGCAAGACTTGCAAGAACGGATCCCGCACCAAGTCCAAGGATGAATTGTCCAAGAGATGCGCCAAGACCGCTGGCTTCGACTGCATTGGAAAGTCCAAGACCTGCTCCGATGACCAACAAGATCGAAATGTCGATTGATGCGCGCGCATCTGCCGCACGCAAACATCCACAAACAACCATCGCAACCGCAGCGGCGAGAGATGGTGCCAACATGTTTCCTGAATAGGTTGCCGCTCCAATCATGGCGATAAGAATTGAAAGAGCAATAATTGCACGCTGTGGTCGCAGGTCAGAACTTGGCAGTCCACTCACAAGGAAAAAGTCGCGACTGGATCGATTGCGCGCGAGAAAACTTTCGTTTGCTTCCAATAGAAGTGTGTCGCCCACTTGAAGAACGATGTCTCCGATACGACCCGTCACACGTTCACCATTTCGTGCGACAGCAATCACGGCAGCGTCGTATCGAGCGCGAAATCCGAATTCGCGAATGGAACTTTTGAGACCTGGAAATGAATTCGAGATAACTGCTTCGATCATCAATCGACCACGAGAATTCGTAGAAGTTTTCTTTTCGCCATCGGGATTCAAACCTGGAGTTGAGCGCAACGCGACGATTTGTTCGACTGCGCCAGCGAAAACAAGCGTGTCGTTTCCACGAAGCCTTTGATCTGGACCAGGCGCGGAAATCGAATCACCCGTCCGTTGTATCTCCACGAGAAAGAGTCCATCCAGTCTTCGGAGTTTCGCTTCGGCAATTGTTCGTCCATCAAGTGGACCACCAGCAGCAACTTCGAGTCGTGCTGTGTATTGCCGCGGATCGGAGAGTGGTTCGATGACCGGAATCCGCTGAGGGAGAAATTTCGGCGCGGCAAAGATCAGATACGCAACACCAATAATTGCAAGCGGCAATCCAATACGTGTGATTTCGAAAAATCCAATTGGGTGCAGACCATTCAATTTATTTGGTGCCGCCGTATTGATCGCAGATTCGACAAGTCCTGCGACGACAAGATTTGTACTCGTGCCAATGAGGGTTAATGTTCCGCCGAGTGTGGTCGCAAAACAGAGCGGCATGAGAAGTTTTGATGGTGAGTATCGCTGTCGTTTTGCGAAATCAATGGTGGCGGGAGTCAGCACGGCGACGATTGGCGTGTTGTTCAGAAATGCGCTGACAAATGCAGTTGGGATGCAAAGATTTGCAAGCGTCGATCGAATCCCACTTCCTGATCGAAGCAGAAGTGACGCAAGCCATCGAATAGTCCCCGTGTTCTGCATCCCAGCAGCAACAATAAACAGAGCTGCGACAGTCAGAAGACCTTCATTTCCAAAGCCTTGAATGGCTGTTCCCGCATCGATGACTCCAGCAAGCATCACAACGACCAACCCACAAAGCAAAGCAATATCCGGCGCTCGACCGCGGACCATTAAAATGACTGCGGTCACAAGGACCGCACCAACAAGCCACGGTTGCCATAGAACGGGATCCATCTCCCGAAAGAGTAACGCAACCGCTACGCTTTCGGTGTTGGACCAAGAATGCAACTGACTCATCTCGACATTCTCGAAGCTGAAGCAATTCATATCTTGCGAGAGACCGCTGCCAGTTTTGAGCGGCCGGTCTTGATGTATTCCATCGGCAAGGACTCGACGGTGCTCTTGCATCTGGCGATGAAGGCATTTTGGCCTGCAAAGCCGCCGTTTCCGCTGCTCCATATCGATACGACTTGGAAGTTTCGCGAGATGATTGCTTTTCGAGATGCGGCGGTTGCGAAGTTGGGCGTTGATCTTCGCGTGCACATCAACCAAGAAGGTGTGCGCCAAGCGATTTCACCTTTGACCCACGGAAGTAAGGTTCATACGGATGTCATGAAGACGCAGGCGCTTCGACAGGCACTCGAAGCGGGCAAGCACGATGCGGCGATTGGTGGTGCACGACGCGACGAAGAAAAGAGTCGCGCGAAAGAACGCATTTTCAGTTTTCGAGATCGCAATCATCGGTGGGATCCAAAGAATCAACGACCAGAACTTTGGAATCTCTACAACACGCGACTGAATGAAGGCGAGAGCATTCGTGTCTTCCCACTTTCCAATTGGACAGAGCTTGATGTTTGGCTGTACATCCATCGACACAATTTGCCAGTGGTGCCTCTGTACTTTGCAAAGCCTCGTCCAATCGTCGAGCGCGATGGCATGTTGATCATGCGCGATGATGACCGCTTTGTATTGAAGCCTGGCGAAAAAGTTGTCGAGCGAAAAGTTCGCTTTCGTACGCTTGGTTGCTATCCACTGAGTGGAGCGGTCGAGAGCGATGCTGACACACTCGAAAAAGTAATCGAAGAGATGCTGCTCGCACGGACAAGCGAGCGTCAGGGGAGACTCATTGATCACGATCAATCTGGAAGTATGGAAGAAAAAAAGAGAGAGGGTTATTTCTGATGACACTTTCTTTTACTGCAGGCGAATCTGTCAGCGAATATCTCCATCGATATGAGCGCAACGAGTTGTTGCGCTTTCTCACGTGCGGTTCAGTCGATGATGGCAAGAGCACTCTCATCGGTCGACTGCTGCACGACACGGGACGCTTGTACGACGATCACTTAAAAGCGATCGAAGCCGAGAGCAAGGTGCATGGAACGCAGCGCGGCGCTTTAGATTTGGCGCTTGTGGTTGATGGGCTCAAAGCAGAGCGCGAGCAGGGAATCACAATTGATGTTGCGTACAGATATTTCGCAACTGCCCATCGCAGTTTCATCATTGCCGATTGTCCAGGGCACGAGCAATACACACGCAACATGGCGACTGGTGCGAGCCACTGCCAGTTGGCGATCACGCTGATCGATGCGCGCAGTGGAGTGACAACTCAAACGCGTCGACACGCGTTCATCGCAAGTCTGCTTGGCATTTGTCATGTTGTTGCTGCGGTGAACAAGATGGATCTTGTTGAGTGGGGTGAAGGACGCTTTCGCGAAATCGAGAGCGAGTTTCTCGACTATTGCGTCAAGGTTGGGATTGCAGGTCCTATCGCAGTACCCGTGAGTGCGCTCACTGGCGAGAATGTTGTTACGCGTGGAACGAACACTGCTTGGTACAGCGGCGCACCAATCTTGGAGTTACTCGAGAAGGTGCGAGTCGATCATGATTCGCCAGTCGCTCCATTTCGCATGCCGGTGCAGTATGTGATTCGTCCATCGCTCGACTTTCGTGGGTTCGCTGGCACGATTGCTTCTGGAACTGTGAAAGCGGGGGATCGGGTGCGGATCATGCCTTCGGGCCGCGAGACGCGTGTGCGGCGCATCGCGCGCTCAACTGAAGATGGTGGCGATCTCTCGCTTGCGCGCGCGCCGCAGAGTGTTGTGATCACGTTCGACGATGAGGTTGATTGCAGTCGTGGTGATGTTGTTTCGTGTTTCGGTGGATCAACCGAAACACTCGTTGCGCAGAAATTCGAGTGTGATCTTGTGTGGATGGATGAAACTCCACTCACTGCGGGCAAGACGTACTTATTAAAGTGTGGAACGCGAACGACCCCAGCGCGCGTTACGCGTGTGCGACACTGCGTGAATGTCGACACGCTCGAAGTGCAGCAGACCGACTCGCTTGCACTCAACGATATTGGTCGCATCGAGATGGAGACAGAACAACCTATTGCGTTTGATCCATATCGTCGCATTCACGGCACTGGCAGTGTGATCTTGATTGATCGGATGACCAACGCAACGAGCGCGGCCGGAATGATTCGCACGGGAGATGCGAGTGATGTGCATGCACGACGCGCGCACTGGGAAACAGCAGCGGCGCCGACGCTTCGTGCACCAGTTGGGCAGAGTCTTGTCAGTACGGCAGCGCGCGAGGCGCGGTGGAAACAGAAGCCCCTTGCGATTTTGTTGTATGGATCATCTGGCAGTGGCAAGACGACTCGCGCATTTGAACTTGAACGCGGACTCTTCGAGAAGGGTCACGCTGTCGTTGTGCTCGATGGGCAGATGCTCCGCGCGGGACTCAGTCGTGATCTTGCGTTCACCGAAGAAGAGCGAAGTGAGAATCTCAGGCGCGCCAGCGAGATGGCGCGCATCTTGCTTGATCAAGGTTTCGTTGTGATTCTCAGCATGGTTGCGCCGCAAGCGCAAGCGCGTTGGCGTGCAAGTGATTTGATCGGCAGCGAGCGATTCATGATGATCGACTGCAGCGACGGTAATTCTCCCGATGCATCGGCGCTGTTGCGGATGGTGACTGCGAAGATTGGTTGAGTGGACATTCCCAGATTTGGTCTCCCTTCCAACCGCTTCGTCGTTCGATTGAAATCCGCGAAAGTGACTAGGATTTCGTATCACAAGAGTTCGAGGACCCATTTTCTAATGAACAATATTTTCTGGATTCTGTTGGCGCTGGTTGCGGGAACCATGTTGCCATTGCAAGGTGCGCTGAATACAAAATTGGGCCACGAAGGGCAAAGTCCCTTTCACGCCTCCATGATTTCGTTCATCATTGGCGCAATTTCGGTGGCGCTGTATGTATTTCTAACTCGCCAAAATGTTTCATGGACCGGACTCAGAGGCGCTCCGGCGTACGCATGGCTTGGCGGAATCTTGGGCGCATTTTATGTCACGGTGATCATTCTTGCGTTTCCAAAGTTGGGACCAGGGCTTACGTTTGCGCTTGTGGTCGCGGGACAAATGATCATTTCAATGTTGCTCGAGCATTTCGACATTCTTGTGGCGCAACAGAACCCAATCACTGCGGTGCGATTGGGCGGTGTCGCGCTGATTATTGCTGGCGTGATTCTGATCAAATTGTTTTGAATGTGTTTCACGCAGCACGGCGTGGGTAAATCTCGAATTGCATACCAGTTGTGAATCGGCGGAATTACCGCCCAGAACCAACAGGTATTGTGAGTACTGGCGCGTTTCCCACTTCGTTCTTGACCTGCAAGTCATACATGTCGCGCACCATTGAAAACAGACAACGCGATGTGAAATCGGTTTCGTCAATCCAGTACCACTGATCTCGGTACAGCACACTGATCAGCGAATCTTTCGGTCGAGCCGAAGTGCAGTGCACGCGAAAAATCGCGTCTACGTTTTCTGTCAAGTCAGAACCATCAGGAGCATCCGCCATCTTGGCAAAAAGTTCCTCCGCCGTATTCATAAAGACTGGAGGATCTGGCGCGTTCACAACGGAGTCCACGCCCATGCTCAGCAAGCGCATGACGGCGGTGAAAGATCGCGTGCGAATGGAAAATGTTTTTCCAGGCCAAATATCCACCGACGAAAGCATTCGATAATTGTTCTCGCTGACAGAAAGTCCCAACATATTCAGAAATTCCTCACCCTCTGGATTTTTTTCGATTGTTGGATGAAGAGTCAACACCGCAACGCTCTCTACGGATTTGTAATCGTAAGACCCATCAGGGCGCGCAATAAAACCACTCTTATCCGTTTTGGAGCGCATGATGTCTGCAATATCGATCGAATCCTTTGGAATTGGATTGGGGTTCCATGTGATCTGAGTTGGCACTTCACTCAGCGAGACGAGTTGTTTTGTTTCGAGATCGTTAAAGAGCTGCATCAATCTGCCAAACTGTTTGCTATGCGTGACGAATCCGTTTCGGCGAGTGATATCGAAGGACCTGACGGTCTGCACCTGATCGGCGGTTAGGAAAAGCACCCACGAGATCGGCCAACTTGCTGAGACCATACTTTCAATTGTGCTCACGGGAATCGGCGACATCATTTCGCGCGCAAGTTGCTCACCTTGTCTTGGAAGAAAAGTAATGTTCGGCGTGTAGTTCAAATTCACGCCGACACCCGCCGCGCCTTCAACAAGACCAGAGCTGGGTATTGTCGTCAATCCATTCGCCTCGGCGCCAACCGTTGCCTGCACGTTGATTGCACTCACGATCATCCATTGAACTGGCTTGTCCTTTGACATACGCACAATGTTCAACAGCATCTGACGATCCATGGCGTCCGAGACCGAAGTGTTAAACGCCACATGATTATCCTCAAGTATTTGACCACCCCATCTGGCGCAACCAGTGATCAGGCTTGATGTGAACACAACAAGAATCGCCAAGTGCATGCGTTGAAAACGTGTAACGCGAATAGCCCTTGGGGAAATGCAATAAGTCATAGTGTTAAAATTACTCTTTCTCAAGAAGCACTGTCCGAGCCTGTGTGGGTCGGTTTCCATTTCACGGCACTCCATCCATTGTGCAGATGCTTATAGGAATCAACGGATCACGTTCAATATAATGGAGATTTGTCTTGATTTTTTTCCTACTACGGTCATACTGATTGAATTCGTACTACTAATCTGACTCGTCCCCCTATGCAAGTTTTAGAAAGACCCTACATCCCATGAACCTTCGCTCCACCCTGTGCACTTCCGCCATCCTCGTTCCTGTTGCCGCCGTGGCTCTGCTGACGAGCGGCGCGAGCGCTGCGGTCTTTCAATACTCGCTGAGTTTCGCGAACGGCTTCTTGGTGGAAGGCGAGTTTGCCACCAAGGCCTCGGCGCCGGCGAGCTTCATTGAGAAGAACCCCACACTAACTGGCGAAACCACTGGTTCGTGGGACTTCACAACACTCACGCCTGCCCCGTATGCCAGCACTTATTTGGAATCGCAGACCATGCGCGTGCTGCAGAGCGGCGCGCTAATGAGTGAAGCATCGAATGTGGCTGCTGGCGTGTGCTTGGACAAGTTTCTCTATCTGAACTTCAGTAATGTTGGCGGGCCTGCGATTGCAGCGCTCGACTTCTCTACGGTGTATGAGGGCGCTACTTCGTACTACTTCATTTCCAACGGATCAGATCCGAGCGGAGCAACAGTGGCGTTTGGTAGCACGGGATACAACCTGTTTCTGTTCGATGTTGCCACGTTGCAAGGCGCGTACATCGCAACGGCGACATCACTCACCGTGCAAGCTGTACCAGCGCCGGGCGCGTTGGCATTGCTTGCAGCGGCGGGCGCGAGCTTTGGCGTTGGTGGTGGTCGGCGCCGTAGGAGTTGATCTCAATGACGATGGCAATGTCAACGCGGCCGACCTCGCGATCATGCTCGCGAATTGGGGTTGAGCGCAGAGAAAGAGTGGATCATTTGTAGGGTCGCTTTCAATAGCGGTGCGAAGGACAATGAAGGACTGCCTTCATAATGCGTTCGTGCCTATTTTCGCAGCGGTTATTGTGAAAGCATTTGCCGCAAACTTGCAACGTGATGCGTTACGGTCTCCCAAATCACATCAAGCTTTAGTGACCGCCACCAGCAGTCGCGCCTGCAAGATCAACATCCACCAAACGCACCGTAATGCGTCGCGCATTCGCGCCGTGAATAAAGGTTGTCAGCATTTCTTTTACATCTTGGTCAAGGAACTCGCCAGTTGCAACAATCTCCAACGTCGAGTCATCCTCGATGCTTTCAAGCGCCACAGAAATTTTTGGCTTTGAAAGAAAAGTTCCGTCGCGGCGAAATTTCATTTGCACGACACCTTTCTCGCCGCGCGTAATCACTACGACGCTCTTGGAGTTTTGGTGAAGCACAAACATGATGCCCATGACTGTTCCCACAATGACGCCCTTGAGTAGGTCAAGACCCAACACCGCCGCAATGGTGATTGCAAACGGCAGGAATTGCATGGCGCCCAACTTTGCTTGCATGCGAAACAGCGATGGCTTTGCAAGGTTGAGTCCCACCTGAATCAAAACTGCGGCGAGGCAAGCGAGTGGGATTGCGTTGAGTACGGTGCCTGCAAAGACAACTGCAAACAACAGAAGCAATCCATGCACAAAAGCGGAGAGGCGCTCGCGGCCTCCAGCAGAAACATTTGCGCCCGAGCGAACGATCACCGAGGTCACTGGTAGACCGCCTAAAAATCCAGAAAGCGCATTCGCAATTCCTTGCGCTAAAAGTTCACGATTTGGTGGACTGTGCCGCTTCAGCGGATCAAGTCGATCAATTGCCTGTAACGAGAGAAGCGTTTCAATACTTGCCACGATGGCAATGGTGACTGCCACAATCCAAATATCTTTGTCCATGAATGCGCCAAAGTCCGGACGCGGAAGAGCGCTCGCAAGCGCTGAAAATCCACCGAGTGGCACATCTACAAATTGATTTGGCGTGAGCGCAAGCGAAGGCGCATTGCGCAACATCAGCGCAAGCAAGCTGGAGAGCACAACCAGAACAAGCGCGGGCGACAGTAGCGCAAACTTAGCAAGCGGCGTGCGTTTCCAACCATACAGAATGATGAGCGAAATGACCGTGATGATGGTCGGCCCCATGGCAAAGCCGACACTGATATCGCCAAGACCACCTGTGACGCCAAGCGCCACTGGAATCTGCTTGATGACAATGGTGATGCCGATGGCGGCGAGCATTCCCTTGATCACCGATGATGGAACAAGTGCGGCGTACTTTCCACTGCGACAGACGCCAAAGAGAAATTGGATGGCGCCGGCCAAGATCACGGCGCTCAGGAAGCGTTCAATTGATCCAAGCCGACCAATCTCCATGAGGACGATTGAAATGAGTCCCGCAGCTGGACCGGATACAGAGAGTGGTGAACGACTCACCAGCGGAACAATGATGCCGCCCACAATTCCAGCCACAAGTCCACTGATAGGCGACACACCGCTTGCGATTGCAATGCCAAGACACAGGGGAATTGCGACAAGAAAAACAACAATGCCCGCCACGAAGTCCTGTCGGGGATAAGAGAAGAACGCTTTGATGTCCTGAGCCGTATTCATGCTGTTTGTTTTGAAAACAAATTTTAGCATGTAAAAGTAAATTCAGATTTGTCTCGCAATAATTTTGGGAGTTGATAGGCGGCATGACAGCGCGCCACTTTCGTAATCACTTGACCACAGTTTGCGCCGCCACTTCACGGTTGGCATCCACCGCGCTCATAAACTCCACCTGGCCACTCTTCACGTTGTACATGGCGCCAGCAACTTGAATCTGGCCCGCGTCAATCATGTCGCGCAGCGTGGGGCTGCCTTGGCGAATAGCCAGCATGACATTGTGAACGTGGATCGCAGCCACGCGATCCACAAATTCATAATTGCTTCCGTCGCGGTTCTGCATGGTCGTTGTCTCCATGTGCACGGCTTTGCTGATTGGCTCTACCAAAGAGGGAAGGTTGGTTAAGCCCGTTGCCTGCACGGTGTCTAGACCCTTGCCAACAATGTCGCACGTGGCTTTCACCGCGCCGCAACTGGTGTGGCCCAACACCAAAATCAATTTTGCGCCCGCCACTTTGCATGCAAATTCCATACTTCCCAGCACTTTGCGCGACAACACATTGCCCGCCAAACGCACGCTAAAGATGTCGCCAAGACCAAGATCAAACAGAATCTCCGCGGGGGATCGCGAGTCAATGCAACTCAGCACCACGGCCATGGGGTGTTGTCCATCGCTGGTGGCGTCCACTTGTCGAATCAAATCACGTTGCAGGCGTTGCCCCGATACGAAGCGCTCGTTGCCATCTTTCAACACTTGCAGCACACGCGCCGGCGTAAGTTTTTCTTGCACTTCGCGCGTGGTCACGTCCACATATTGCACGTGGTCTTCAAGTTGATAGTGATTTTTGAACCCAATCAAACTCACAATCACTCCGTGCGCCGGCGCAATTTCATCGCGGAAGGTTTGAATAAGTCCATAGATATCTGGATCGATGTAATCCGTTGTGCGTGCGTCAATGACAACTTGTTCGCCATGGCCAAAGTTGCTCAGCGTGCGCATCAGCGCCGCGCGATTTAAAAAACTCACCTGATTGGCCAACTCCACTCGGTTCACAATGCCGCCGACATGCTCCTCTTTAATAATGGTCATGCCGCGGCGAAAATTGCTGTTCAGCACAAATATCAAGCTGACCGCAAGACCAATGATGACGCCTATCAGCAAATCCGTGAACACAATGGCAAGCACCGTGATCGCAAACGGAATAAATTGTGCGCGTCCGCCTTTGGCCATTTGCACGAACAACTTTGGACTTGCCAGTTTGAATCCCGTGGCCACCAGAATGGCCGCCAGCGCTGCAAGTGGAATATGGTTGAGCAGCGAGGGAATTAAAAATACGCACACAGTCAGCAACACGCCATGGGTAATGCAAGAAAGTCGCGTGCGCGCGCCAGCGCTGGCATTGACGGAGCTGCGCACAATCACGGATGTCATGGGCATGCCGCCAATTAATCCCGCTGCTACGTTGCCCACGCCTTGCGCAAAAAGCTCGCGGTTAGGCGGCGAAACGCGCATTTGTGGATCAAGTTTGTCGGTGGCCTCCAAGTTTAAAAGTGTTTCAAGCGACGCCACAATTGCCAGCGTGATGGCCGCGGTGTAAATCTTTGGATTGTTCCAC
>Ga0209086_10001863_pt1 | contig 16855 bp, 12 predicted proteins | sample M_130207_XF_Meta_FD_187312 | JGI IMG/M metagenome (GOLD analysis project Ga0209086, IMG submission 187312) | Freshwater microbial communities from Lake Montjoie, Canada to study carbon cycling - M_130207_XF_MetaG (SPAdes) (version 2) | ecosystem: Environmental > Aquatic > Freshwater > Lake... | reverse complement strand
TTCAATTCCGGTTCCGCTTGACCACAAGCTGACGGCACGAACACCGGGTGTGTCAATGAGCCAACCAGCTTCACCAATCGGGTCAGACGGCAAAGCAACGAGTTGCACTGCAGTTGTGGTGTGTCGACCGCGTTGATCACCTTCACGAACAGCGGCGGTACTTTGCACTTGTCCACCAACCAAGGTATTCACAATCGTGCTCTTGCCAACACCACTTGCACCAAGCAGTGCAACCGTGCGATAACCCTTGGCATATTGCAACAAAGCGTCAAGGCCGTCGCCTCGAATACCACTCACCACATGAATGTCAACACCTGGTGCAACGGCTTCAAGAGTGTCAACGCAATGCTTCACTTCAGCGGCACTCTCCATGAGATCGAGCTTGGTCAAAATCAAGACAGGAGTTGCACCGCTGTCAAATGCCAGAACCAATTCGCGTTCAAGACGACGTTGATTTGGCGGCGACACCAAAGCGTGTAATAGGAAGACGACATCGATGTTGGCGGCAATGGTGTGGGCCTCGGCCCGCTGCCCTTCAAAACTGGCTCGACGCATAAATGCGCTGTGGCGGGGCAGAACCATCTCGACCTTTTCGCCGTCGGCCGACACCACGACCCAGTCGCCCACGGCGACCTCGGCCCCAATATTGCGCACCCGAACCGGTTCGATGCCCATCGACGGGGGCCCATACCAAACCGTGCTCCAACCCCGGTCAAGGCGCGACACCCGGCCTGGCAAATTGGTCCCATCGAGGGCATGCGACTGGATTTTGGCGACTTCGGAGCGCGTTGATTCCCAGGTCACATCCCATGTGACATTCCAACCAAGCGCCATCCGTGGGTCGTTCACATAGGTGACCGTAGCCTCAGATCGGCACTCTTCCCCCGAACCAGTGCCAAAGGAACCCCCAACATGTTGTCTCGCCTCGCCCACTGGTGCTTCCGTCGCCACTGGCTCACCATCATCATTTGGCTCGTCGCACTCTTCGGTGGAAGCTTCATTGCCAACGGAGCGATGGGTGGCGGTGCGTTCCAAACCCGCTTCTCGATTCCGAATACAGAAAGTTTGCGAGCCCTCAATCTGCTCAAAGATGCCTTCCCCGATGCCGACACTATTACCGACGCACAAATCGTTTTCGAGGTCGCGTCTGAGACTCCCGATGGCGTCAACAATCCCGACGTCAAGGCAGTCATGACCAATGTCTTCACTCAATTGCAGGCCGGCACTGAAGGCCTCACGATTACTTCGCCGTATGACGCACCGCAGTTGATCAGCACCAGTCAGCCGATTGCCTATGCAGTGCTGCATCTACCTAAGGGGAACTCGCAAGCCGATCTGCGATTGATCGGAACCAACATTCGAGATATTGCCGATCCGATTCTCGATCAGAACAACTCACGCTCACTCGTGACAGTCGAATACGGCGGCGATCCATTCGTGTCGTTTAACTTGCCCGAAAGTGAAGTGGTCGGCTTGCTGGCCGCGATCATCATTTTGGTTCTGGCATTTGGTTCGGTACTGGCGATGGGACTTCCTATTGGTACCGCACTCATTGGACTTGGTACCGGAATTTCGATCGTCACAATGTTAAGTCACGTCATGGAGATGCCCGACTTTGTTGTACAGATTGGCGGCATGATCGGTATCGGCGTTGGTATTGACTACGCACTCTTCATCGTCACGCGTTTCCGCGAAGGTTTACGAGCGGGCTTGTCACCCGAAGAAGCAACCGCTGCTTCAATTGATACCGCAGGTCGCGCCGTGTTGTTCGCCGGAATCACTGTCATGGTGTCGTTGCTCGGTATGTACATGATGGGTATGAAGTTCATTTACGGACTCGCAATTGCTGCATCAACAACTGTCGGCGTGATGGTTTTAGCAGCGCTCACACTTCTTCCCGCGCTGTTGTCTTGGGTTGGTCATCGCATTGATGTCACAACTCGGGCCGCTCTCATTGCGCTCATCACCTTTTCGACAGTTTCACTATTTGGCGTTGTTTTCATTGGCTCTTTGTCACTTATCGCCGTTGGCGTTTTGCTGGCTGTCATTATCATGGCTACGAGTTTCTTGGTGAAATCATGGCGTACCCCCATCAAACATCGTGAACCAAAGCCCATCAAAGAACAGTTCTGGTATCGCTGGAGTCGCTTCATTCAACATCGTCCATGGGTGTCGCTCATTGGCGGTCTTACAGTTCTATTAGTAATGACGCTGCCCCTCTTCGGAATGCGCATCGCGCTGAGCGACAATGGCAATCGCGCCGACTGGCAAACCGCTCGTCGTGCCTACGACATGCTCGCGCAAGGATTCGGACCTGGCTTCAACGGACCATTGCAATTAGTTGCTGAAGTGACTCCGGCAGAAGCCGCGGACTCGGCAAAGTTGGCCGAAATTTCTGCCGCAATTGGAGCCGACAAAGACGTCGCCTTCGTTTCGCCTGCAACACCGTTGACTGACACGCTTGTTGTCTGGAAAGTTGTTCCGCGCGAATCACCGCAATCTGAAAACACCGCAAATTTGGTTCACCGGTTGCGTGATGATGTCTTGCCGCCTGCAGTAGCCGGAACCGATATTCACATCAACGTGGGTGGCTTCACCGCAATTGGTGTCGACCTCAGTGACTACTTCGCGAAGCGCATCTTTTTGTTCATTGGCGCCGTTCTATTGATGTCGTTCTTGTTGCTCATGGTGGTCTTCAGAAGTTTGCTGGTTCCGCTCAAGGCCGTCATCATGAACTTGCTCTCGATTGGTGCTTCTTACGGCATCATCGTCGCCATTTTCCAATGGGGTTATGGTGGCAGTTTGATCGGCGTCGGAAGCGCTGGTCCCATCGAACCCTTCATCCCAATGATGCTCTTCGCCATCGTGTTTGGACTCTCGATGGACTACGAGGTTTTCTTGCTCTCACGTATGAAAGAAGAGTTCGATCGAACGGGCGATAATGCGACCGCTGTGGCCGACGGTTTGGCCGCCACGGCCCGCGTCATCACCGCCGCGGCCCTCATCATGGTCGCCGTTTTCGGAAGTTTTGTGGCGGGCGATGACCGCACGATCAAGCTCTTCGGAATGGGTCTCGCCGTGGCTGTCCTGCTGGACGCCACACTTGTGCGAATGGTGCTTGTACCAGCGACGATGGAACTTTTGGGAGCCCGCAACTGGTGGATCCCCAAATGGCTAGATAAGGTCCTGCCTCGCATCAACGTCGAGGGGCAATCGCACCTCCCCGAAAAAGAAGTGGCTTGACAAACCTAGGCTCGATGCCGTAGCGCTTTATATATATGACAACCCCGACCTCCAAACCCCTCGTGATCGTTGAATCACCAGCCAAGGCCAAAACAATTGGTTCTTTGCTCGGTGCCAACTTTGACGTCCTGGCTTCGGTTGGCCATATCGCGGACCTTCCCTCTAAGGGCATGGCCGTCGATGTGGACAACCATTTCAAGCCCACCTACGAGCTGACCGAGCGCGGCGCCAAGGTGATTAAAGAATTGCGAGCCCTCGCCAAGAAGGCCAGCGCCATCTATCTGGCAACCGACGAAGACCGAGAGGGTGAGGCCATCAGTTGGCACCTCATCGAAAACCTCAAGTCGGCGATCAAGCCCGGTGTGCCCGTACACCGTGTGGTCTTTCACGAAATCACCAAGACCGCCATTGACCATGCTTTCGCAACTCCCCGAGGTCTCGATTACGGCTTGGTCGACGCCGCCGAGACCCGTCGCATCCTCGACCGCTTGTTCGGTTATGAGGTATCCCCTGTGTTGTGGCGCAAAGTGAATCGTGGATTGTCTGCAGGTCGTGTGCAAAGCCCGACCGTCCGTTTGATTGTTGAACGAGAACGTGAGCGCATCGCTTTCGTGACAGCCGGATACTGGGGACTCGACATGGTGTCGGCCACCAGCCCTTCGTTCAAGGCAGCGTTACTTGAAGTTGATGGCAAGAGAGTTGCCACCGGAAAAGATTTCGACAGTTTCGGCAAAGCCAAAGCTGGCGTCGTTATTCTGACCGAAGCAGTCGCGATGTCGCTGGTTGATCGACTGGCAAACGCAAACATCAATGTGCGCTCGGTTGAAGACAAGCCGTATCGCTCGTCACCCAAGCCGCCATTCATGACGAGCACCTTGCAACAAGAGGGTGGCCGCAAGTTGCGCTTGTCAGCACAACAGGTCATGCGTACGGCTCAAGGTTTGTACGAACGAGGATTCATTACATATATGCGTACTGACTCGGTTACCTTGGCCGAGGAAGCACTTGAAGAGGTGCGTACACAAATTCGTAAGGACTACGGCGCCGATTACCTGCCCGCATCACCACGTCGTTATGCGAACAAGGTTAAGAATGCGCAAGAAGCTCACGAAGCGATTCGTCCCACCTTGCCCATGCGTTCACCCGACAGCGTGATGAGTCAATTGAGCGGACCCGATCTTGCGTTGTATCGCCTTGTTTGGCAGCGCACACTCGCATCGCAAATGCCCGACGCTCAAGGTGTCACTGTGTCGATTCGCTTGGGTGGAGTCGCCGCTGCAGTTGGTGCAACAACGGCCAACGATTGCGAATTCTCGGCAAGTGGAACAACCATTACGTTCCCTGGTCACCGTCGTGCGTACGAAGAATCACGCGACGAAGATGCAACCGACACTGAGACCGAGGCGTTGTTGCCCGTACTCAAAGTTGGCGATGCTGTTCCGGTGCTTTCACTCGATCCAAACGGACACGAGACCTCGCCGCCAGCTCGATACACCGAAGCTTCAATTGTGAAGAAGCTGGAAGAACTTGGCATTGGCCGTCCTTCAACTTGGGCATCAATTATTCAGACGGTGCAAGACCGTGGTTACGTGTGGAAGAAAGCGCAAGCACTTGTGCCCACATGGACTGCATTCGCAGTTGTTGGTTTGCTCGAACAACATTTCACCGGCTTGGTCGATTATCAATTCACCGCCGGAGTCGAAGAAGACCTCGACGAGATTGCGCAAAAGAAATTGGCCAAAGATAAGTGGCTCCACGATTTCTATTTCGGTCTCATTGCCGAGGGTCGCGAAGGCGATGCCAAAGAACTTGGCCTCAAGCGCCTCATTGAAAACAACATTGCGGGTATTGATGCCGCGGTCGTGAACTCATTCTCGATTGGTGCCGACCCCACAACGGGTGAAGTCATCATTGTGAAGCCCGGCAAGTTTGGTCCGTATGTCAAGCGCGGTGACGAGAATGCTTCGGTTCCCGATTCGCTCGCGCCAGATGAACTCACTCTTGAGATGGCCTTGCGTTTGTTGGCAATGCCCAAGAGCGATGAGCCCATTGGTGAATTAAGTGGCTTGCCAGTGTTTGCCAAGAATGGTCGTTTCGGTCCGTACGTTCAATGGGGTACGCAAGAAGTACCGCCACCCGGATTTGAAAAACCAAAGATGGTCAGTCTGTTCAAGACCATGGTTCTTGATCGCATCACAATGGTCGATGCCGAGCAGTTGCTGACTCTCCCCCGCACACTTGGCGTTGACCCAGCTGACGGCGAACCGATCACTGCACAAAATGGCAAGTTCGGTCCGTACCTACAAAAGGTCAAGGATTACCGCACCATTGAAAATGAAGAGAAGTTGTTCACCATCACGCTTGACGAAGCACTTTCAATTTACGCACTCCCAAAAGTGTTTCGCCGAGGTCGCGCCGCATCCCCTAACAGTGGACCAATGCGCGAGTTCGGCTCCGATCCTGCAAGTGGTCGTCCGGTTGTTGCTAAGGACGGCAAGTTTGGTGTGTATGTCACCGACGGCGAAGTGAATGCATCGCTTGGTAAAGGTGACCGACTTGAAGACATGTTGCCCGAACGTGCCTACGAATTGTTGGCGGTTCGTCGCGAAGTGATGATTGAGAAGGGTCTTGTACCCGGACAGAAGAGCCCGTCGAAGCGTGGTGCGCCCAAGAAGGCAGCAGCCAAGAAGCCAGCAGCAAAGAAGAAAGTGGCCGCGAAAAAAGTAGCAGCACCGAAGAAGGCTGTCGCGAAGAAACCAGCAAAGAAGAAAGCAGCTGCTAAGGCTCCTGCGAAAAAGAAAGCCCAGAAGCCCGAAGAATGAAGACTCCGGTCTACATCGCATTCGAGGGAATCGAAGGTTGCGGTAAAACCACGCAGGCTTCACGTTTAGTTGCATCATTACAATTGCTAGATGCTGGCTCGGTCTTAACTCGCGAAACAGGTGGCACCGATATTGGTGCGCGAATTCGTGAAGTGTTGCACGACACTGCCAACACTCACCTAGATCCGATCGCCGAAGCTTTGTTGATTGCGGGAGATCGTGCACAACATCGTGCCGAAGTTTTGGCTCCCGCACTTGCTGCGGGTCATCATGTCGTGAGCGACCGCAGCGTGTATTCAACGATTGCCTATCAGGGATACGGACGACAGTTGCCACTCGAAACCGTTCACGCTGTGAACGACTGGGCCTTGCAATCGCGCTGGCCCGACTTGGTTGTGTTGCTCGATGTTTCGCATGAACATGCGATGAGCCGACTTGCCCATCGCGACCTCGATCGTTTCGAACAAGAGAACAGCGACTTCTTTCAACGTGTTCGCGATGGCTTTCACGCAATGGCTGCCGCCGACCCTGTGCATTGGGTCGTGATTGAAGCTGTTGGTGATCCCGATGTGATTGAACAATTAGTGCGTGCAGCAGTGACCGAAATACTCGGCATCTGAAATGGCATCTTCGGTCTACGACAACGTCATTGGCCAAGAACACACGTTGGTCAAATTGCGGGCACTCGCCACTTCGGCCGCACACGCATACCTCTTTGCTGGTCCATCTGGTTGCGGAAAAGATATTGCTGCCCGCGCTTTTGCTGCAGTCAAATTGCAAGGTTCTGAAGACAGCACCCAGCGCACCGCCGACCTGGTCATGCGCGGTATCCATGTTGATGTTCATGAAGTTGAACGTGAAGGTGCTGGCATCAGCATGGAACAGGCTCGCGACGAGATCATTAAGTTGGCCGAACGTTCGGCGGTCGAAGGTTCAACCCGCGTGATCATCGTGCACGACTTTCACCTGCTAGCCGACGGTGCACGCGCTTCGTTGTTGAAGACAATTGAAGAGCCAGATGGCGAGACCGTGATGATCATGCTCAGCGACGATGTCCCTGACACCATGATCACCATCGTTTCGCGCTGTGTGCGTATTGACTTTCAGCCAATCACTGATGAATTGATTATCAAACAACTCGTCAACGATGGTGTTGACCAAGAGAAGGCGACTGCAGTTGCTCAAGTTGCAGCCGGAGATCTTGAGCGAGCACGCGTTTTGATCAATGATCCGTCGCTTGCATCACGAACTGAGTTGTTTGCCAATGTGCCGTCGCGCCTGAATGGAACTACGTCACGGGCGATTGAAATTGCGGCCGAACTACTGAGTGCAGTTGATGCTTCGCTCGCAAGTTACGAATCAAAGCAAGAAGCCGAGCTGGCTGAGCTCGAAGAGCGCGTGAAGTTTCTTGGTGAACGCGGAAGCGGCCGTAAGATTTTGACCGACAAACACAAGCGTGAATTGCGTCGTTATAAAACTGACGAACTTCGTTCAGGTCTCCGTATGCTCACTTTGGTCTATAGCGAAGCTTTGAAGAAGTCGACCGAAGCAACGGCCCATCACCAAACCGATTCGTATGTGCGGGCTGTAAAGAAGATTCGCGATGCCAGTGTGGCACTCAGTCGTAACGTCAATGAGAAGTTGCTCTTCGAGAACCTCTTGATGTCACTCCCCTCCATCAACAAATAACTCGTGATTCTGGTGTCGTATTAATGGGTATTACCGATTAATACGACACCAGAATCACAGAGTTATTGGTGGTAGTTGGGGGCTTCGTTGGTGACAAGGACGTCGTGCGGATGGCTTTCTTCACGGCCAGCAGTGGTCACTCGCATAAAGCGAGCCTTAGTGCGTAATTGATCGAGGTTGGCCGCCCCGACATAGCCCATTCCCGAACGCAGTCCGCCGACGAGTTGATACACAACATCGTGCAACGAGCCCGAATACGCGACGCGGCCTTCAATACCTTCAGGCACCAACTTGTTTCGTGCCATACCTTGACCACTCCCGTAGCGATCGGCACCAAGACCTTGCATCGCACCAAGTGAACCCATGCCGCGATAGCTCTTATAACGACGACCTTCAAACAATTCCATTTCGCCTGGAGCCTCATCAGTTCCGGCTAACAAACTTCCGAGCATGACCGAACTTCCACCCGATGCCAAAGCCTTCACAATGTCACCCGAATATGTCACTCCACCATCGGCGATGATCGGAATACCCAATTCACGAGCGCGACTAGCGGCGTACCAAATCGCCGACAACTGCGGCATACCAGCACCAGAAATAACACGAGTCGTACAAATTGAACCCGCGCCAACGCCAACCTTGATTGCATCGCAACCAACTTCGGCCAATGCGTCAACACCTTCTTCGGTCACGACGTTGCCCGCAATGACTGCCAAGTTTGGCCAGGCCGACTTGATACGGCGAACTGCAGTCAACACACCTTGGGTATGACCATGTGCGGTGTCGATGACGACGACGTCAATCGACGACTTCATTAATGCTTCGACACGATCTTCAAGATCAGGGCCAACACCAACGGCTGCACCAACACGTAGGCGTCCAAGATCATCGTGAGTTGCGTCGGGATAGTCACGCTTCTTCATGATGTCCTTCACCGTGATGATGCCGACGAGGCGTCCGTCTTTGTCAACGAGCGGCAACTTCTCAATGCGGTGCTTTTGAATAATCGTCTGGGCTTCAGCCAACGTTGTGTCTTCGTTACCGGTCACAAGCGGAGCCTTGGTCATGAAGTCGCTCACGGGGCGGCGGAAATCTGCTGGTTCACAAAAACGAATGTCACGATTGGTCAAAATGCCAACGAGCACTCCGGCCTTATCAATGATCGGTACACCCGAAAACTTGAAGCGACGCATCAAGTCTTCGGCCTCTTGCAATGACGCATCGGGTCCGAGTGTGACCGGGTCGGAGATCATTCCTGATTGCGAACGCTTCACTCGACGAGCTTCGGCTGCTTGATCTTCAATACTCATGTTGCGATGCAAGATTCCGATGCCACCCAAACGAGCCATCGCGATTGCCATCGGTGCTTCAGTCACTTTGTCCATCGCTGCCGACAACAGCGGAACAGCCAGCGTAATCTCACTCGTCAACTGAGTTCGAACATCAACTTGATCGGGAAGAACATCGCTGAATCCCGGAATTAAAACCACATCATCAAAGGTGAGGCCCTCGTGGGGACTAAACACAGTGTTGTTTATCGGGTTCATGTGGATTCTCCATTCGTTCGCGTAACGTTAAAAAGTGCAACGATGACAGGGGGAATTACCGCACCTCACAGTTCATATATACAAAATAGTTTTCATGCAATGATTCGCCCAACCGATACGAGCCCATTCAATCACCTTTTACGGAATATAAAGAGAGAAGCATCATGCCCAAGTTGACGAATGCCGAGGTACAAGAATTTCTAGGTGAACGAGGCCACCTTGCGCGCATCGGAACTGTTGATGCCGACGGCATGCCCCGGGTTCTTCCGTTGTGGTTCATCATTCGTGATGACGAACTTTTGTTTACTCCAAGATCACCAGCGATCATTTGGAAGAACATTGAGCGCGATCCACGCGTCGGAATTTCAATTGACGAAGAGGCCGACCCATGGCGCAAGGTGTCGGTTCAGGGTCATGTTGTTGTGAAGTATCAGCCCGGCAACGATGACGCATGGCGTGAGATCTATCGCGACATCGCCAAGCGCTATGTGCCCGACGCAGCCGCCGATGGCTACGTCGACGGCACCGACGACCAGCCGCGTGCTTTGTGCGCGGTGTCGCTCAGTGCCCCCACCACCAAGATCGTGACCTGGCGTATGCCCGTGGCTGGTGAAGACCCTCGCGGAGTATGGGCCAAGCGCTATTTCTTGCCGGGCACCAAATGGTCAGACCGCTAGTTGCCGATAGGATTTCCACCCATTGCCCGGGTAGCTCAGTCGGTAGAGCAACGCACTCGTAATGCGTAGGTCAGGAGTTCGATTCTCCTCTCGGGCTCCACTGATCTTCTGGATTCTGGGTCGGTTTTCGGACTCCCAACTTGATACCACCGTCCGAAAACCGACCCAGAATGCCTCTAGTCTGAATTCTTACTACGGGTAAGGGGGCAAATATGCATGATCGATGGATTACCGACTGGCCAACAAGTCATCGCTTTCCCCACTACACCCGAGCCAACGCCGGTGAGGTACTTGCTGATCCGGTAAGCCCACTCGGCTGGTCGTTTGGCTGGGACGGCGGAATCGTCGCTGGATACAAGGCCGGCCTTATTCGCATCGGCGCCTACGAAGACGCCGACTTCAACCCGCAATATCCCGAATCGGTTGCCTGCTTTGGTGGCTACTTCTATATCAACCTCTCGGCGATTCGCATGCAGGGTGTGCGTAACCCTGCTGCCACCGTTGCCGCACTCGACCAAGCATTCTTCGGCGACCATCCCGATGTGCCGACATATGTCGCCCACCCCGACGACGAAAAGCCACACCTCACTGCTGGCATCGATGCCCACACCGCCTGGATCATGAGCGGAGTTGCGTGGCCCGAACTTGATGCTGACAAAGCCAAGGCAGCAGAACTACGGGCATCGCGCGGTGACTTGTCGTCATACACCGATGCACAGTTAGTTGAACGCGCCCGTCTGGTGCAGTCACAGTTGCCGCACTTGTTCTCACAACACGTTGTGTCTGGCAGTAGCGCCGCTGTTGCGCCAGGATTACTTGGAGTTGTTGCTGAAGCAATTGGCGAACCAAGTTTGCCGATGGCGTTGCTGTCGAGCATTGGCGATGTCGATTCGGCCGATGCCAACTATGCACTCTGGAATTTGTCGCGAATGGTGCACAACGACGCACATCTCACTGAGGCATTCAATGCTGGACTCAATAGTGATCTTCTACGAATCAATTCATTCTTCACCGGAGCATGGAACGAATTCATTGTCGAGTTCGGTAGCCGCGGACCCGATGAATGGGATTTGCGTTCGCCAACATGGGAAACCCACCCACAACTATTGCTTGCGGCTCTTGATCGCGTCCGTTTGCAAACCGATGCCGAATCGCCCCACGAACGTCATCGCGAAAAAGCTGCACAACGCGACGCTCTCATTGCCAAGGCCCGCATTGCGTTAGCCGACAAACCCGATGTCGCACCGCTACTTGATCTCGGACTCGGTGCCGGAAAAATGATGGCCCACCGCGAACGCACCAAAACTTCAATCGTGCGCGTGTTGCATGAAGCACGTGTTGCATTTCGCGAACTTGGTCGTCGCCACGGCCATGACGAACTCATCTTCCAGGTGCTTGACAGCGAACTCGATGACTACATCGCCAATCCAAGTTCGTTCACCAACAAATTGACGCAGCGCTATAACGAATGGCGCGAACTCTTCGACCTTGAACCGCCATTCATCATTGCCAACGCAACCGTTGCTCCACTCAGTCAGTGGGCTCGCAAAGATGCGCGTGTTGTCAAAGTTGCAACTACTGGTGATGCGCTTGTCGGCGTTGCTGGTTCTCCTGGTGTCGCTCGCGGAATCGCCCGCGTTGTTCTTGATCCAGGTGATCCGGGCGAACTCGAACCTGGCGATATTTTGGTTGCACCGTGCACCGACCCCAGTTGGACTCCATTGTTTATGACAAGTGCGGCTGTTGTTGTGAACGTCGGTGGACAAATCAGTCACGCAGTGATCGTGAGTCGCGAACTTGGTGTGCCGTGTGTTGTTTCGATTACCGATGGCACTCAACGCATCCCCAACGGCGCAATGATTGAAGTCAATGGCACCACGGGTGTCGTCACAATTCTCTAATTAAATATTTCCTAATTAAACAATCCCCTAAACGAATGGAATCAAAATGAGCAAGGAATACCCCACACCAGGTGAACTTTTCAGCCTTGAAGGCGACGTTGCCGTCGTCACCGGCGGCGGACGCGGAATTGGTGAAGGCATTGCCCGCACCCTTGCAAGCGCCGGCGCGAAAGTTGTTGTTGCTGCACGTCGCGTGCACGAAATTGAAGCAGTTGCTGCTGCAATTCGTGCCGATGGTGGTCAAGCGATCGCTGTCGAAACCGATGTAACAAGCGATGAAGCCATGGAGAACTTGGCTAAGGCTGCCATCAAAGAATTTGGCAAGTTGTCAATCTGGATCAACAACGCTGGCGGATCGCCCGCACGTTTACCCATGACCGACCTCAAGCGCGAAGACTGGGACGCCTGTATTGCGCTCAACCTCACAGCAGTGTGGGTCGGTATTCGTACCGCAGCTAAGTACATGGAAACTGGATCGATCATCAACATCTCATCGGGTGCTGGCTTCGGACCGGTTCCGGGAAGCGCTCACTACGGCGCGGCCAAAGCAGCTGTCAACTCATTGACGCTTACTGCGTGTGCCGAACTTGCTCCACGTATTCGCGTCAACGGAATTGCACCGGGTGCAGTACCCACCGAAATCTTCAAGATTGCACTTGGCGTCAAGAATGATGAAGATCTCGCCGAAATTGAATCTCAGTGGAACATTCCGATGCAACGCTTTGGTACTTTGCAAGACATGGGCGCCGCCGTGTTGTTCTTGTGTTCACCAGGTGCTAGCTGGATCAGCGGTGAAATGATCCGTGTTTCCGGAGGCGCCAAGCCCCGATGATTGAGTCACGTGAGACGTTTTGTCGTTTCTGCCATGCGGCCTGCCCACTTGAAGTTGATATTGAAATCAACACCAGTGGTGCACAGCCCAGAGAAAAAGTTGTTGCCGTTCGCGGCATTATGAATGACCCCATGTTTGAGGGCTACACGTGCATCAAAGGTCGGCAACTCGCCGATCAGCACAATGCCCCCGATCGCTTACGTGCTCCATTGCAACGCAACGCCGATGAAACATTCACTGAAACAACTTCTGTGGCAGCTCTTGACGACATCGCGTCTCGCGTGCAATCAATCATTGCAAAATACGGTCCGCGCGCTGTTGCCTCGTACACAGGAACTGGTGCTTTTCAAAATTCAATTTCTATGCCGGTCACACAGGCCTTCCATGTTGGTATTGACTCACCGTCGTTTTACACCAGCATCACCATTGATCAACCCGCTCACCTCACATCGCGTTTGCGTCTTGGAGCATGGGAAGCAGGTTGGCAGAACTTCCGTGATGCCGACGTGTTGCTAGCAATTGGCTACAACCCACTCGTGTCGTCATATGGCCCGTCGGGTGGATTGCAAGGCACCAACCCGTTCGTTCGATTACGTCGTGCCAAAGAACGCGGGATGAAGTTGATCGTCATCGATCCACGCAAAAGTGAACTCGCATCGTTTGCCGATCTGTGGTTGCCAGTCAAGCCAGGCGAAGATCCAACCCTTTTGGCCGGTCTCGTCAATGTGATCCTGCAAGAAAATCTGCACGATCAAGAATTCTGCGCTCGTTGGGTCAACCAACTCGATGATTTGCGCGCGGCAGTTGCGCCATACACACCAGAGATGGTCGCGGCGCGTTGTGAACTCAATGCCGACGATGTGGTTGCTGCGGCGCGCATGTTTGCTGCTGGTCCAAAGGGAACTGCCGGCACTGGCACCGGACCCAACATGGCAGCACACAGCACATTGATGGAGCACCTCACACTCACGCTCAATGCCATTTGTGGTCGAGTGAACCGCGAAGGTGATGTTTTAGAAAGCGGCAACTTCTTGTATCCCGGCGACACTCGTCGGGCGCAAGTCATTGCACCAAGTGATCCAGCACCCGGCACGCCACATCGCATCAAGGGGCTTCGTGGGATGCCTGGTGAAATGTTGACACCGTTGTTGGCTGAAGAGATTCTTGAACCAGGCGAAGGCCAAGTGCGTTGTTTGTTCGTGTGTGGCGGCAACCCTGTTGTTGCTTTCCCCGATCAACTCAAGACCATTGAAGCGTTGAAAGATCTTGAGCTGTTAGTTGTCATTGATCACCGCATGACACCAACAGCCGAACTTGCGCATTACGTCATTCCCCCGCGTCTCGAACTTGAACGCGCCGATGTGCCCACAGTGATGGATCGTCGCTTTGCTGCTCCGTACATCAGCTACACGCCCGCAGTACTGCAACCCGACGGTGACATGTTGTCTGAATGGGAAGTCTTTGCCGGCATTGCCCAACGACTCGGCACTCGCCTGCCGCTACCTGGTGGCGATTTGCCTGTCGATAGTTCGGCGAACGACGACATGGTGCTCGACTACTCATTTGCCAAGGGCCGCATGCCCATGAGCGAAATTCGCGAAAAGCGCAGCACGATTCATGAAGAGTTAGCGGTCAAGGTTGTTGCCGCCGACCCTGATGCATCAGCACGGTTTGCTGTTGCACCAGCAGATGTAGTTGATGAACTCGCAGTGGTACTCACCGAAAAGACTGGTGCAGAAGTTATTGCTGGTTTTGACGCTGCCAAATTTCCGTTCCGTCTCATCAGTCGCCGCTTGAAGCATGTTCTCAATTCACTCGGTCGCGAGATTCCTGGACTAGCGCGCGTTGGCACCACTAACGCCGCGTACATGAATCTTGATGACATGAAAGAGCTCGACATTACCGATGGCGACCTTGTACGAATCACTTCACCATCGGGTCGAGTGGTGGGCGTGGCCGAAGGCAGCGACACCATCAAGCGCGGAGTGATTTCGATGTCACACTCTTGGGGTGGTGCAACAACTGACGAACATGTTCGCAATCAGGGAACACCGACCAATCGTCTGTGCACGATTGACAGTGGTTACGACCCCATCAATGGCATGGCAATTCAGAGTGCCATACCTGTTGCAGTCATTAAGGCCTGATTACTTAACAGGTCGACCTTGAAAGTCGCCAATTAACGACACTTGCACATTGTCACCGACAGTGTGCTTGGACATTTGTTCAAGTTTCGCTTCGTAATACGCATCGCGTAAATCGCCCTCAGACAATGCGTTGTAGGTGGGATAAATCGCTCGGCGATCACGCTCGGAGTGATTTGAGCCGCTGCGATGCGGAGTGCGCGAATGAAACCACAATATTTGACCGGCTCGAATTGGCGCAAGTTCCCACTTCAGTCGCGACACAACTACTTCGCTAATGCAACCAACATCGTTCATCGGTAACACTTCGCCAAAACAACCACTCACAACTTCAAGACAACCATTCACTTCATCGGCATCGTCAATAGCAACCATGCACGAGATGTGACTATCAATAAATGGATATGCCGGCGCATCTTGATGGGGTGCATAACCTGCGCCACCCACCAGCTTGTAGTTGATCTTTTCTTTATACAGCACCGCTTGTTCACCCATTAACAGTGATGCCGAGTCAAGCATGACTCCAGTTGTTAATAGTTCGCGTATCGGCTCATGAAACGGTGTGAAGTTTTCGGTGCGACACAATTTGGGGCCGAAGTCGGTCATTTCGCGATAGTGCAACCAGTGGCCGTCTTCATCGCGCCACGACGAAATCTCGTCGATCCATCGACGAAGTTGTTCAACACCTTGTTCATCAAGGGTTTCAATCAATACCCAACCGTGTTCGTCAAAGAATGTCTTTGCCTCAACGTCACCAGAAGCAAAAGACTTCACAATCACACCTTGCTCAACGAGTGAATGGCGTCAATCCAATGTTCGAGTGCGGGCACAACTGCATGTGGGTCTTTCGCACCCTCATCGGCAATACGTAAGGCAACCATCGCTTCCCACCATGGGTTTGATTGAAAATCCACAACCTCTTGCAAACTCAAATTGCCCCCTTGAGCTTCCAAGGTCATCACGCTGTCTGGGGACAGAAGGTCACGATATTCAGGTTGCGTCGTCACTAAGAATCGTTTGGCTGGCACATGACCTGCAATCAATGCTGCGACGCGTTCGCCCAAAATCGTTCGCACTGCATCAGCACCCATGGTGGCGTGGCGAGGTTGACCAGGTCCGTCCCACGGATGCGCCAAGTCGTGAATCAACCCAGCGATCTGTAACTCAATATCTGAGGGGTCAGATTTCTCGAGCAAAGCCGCACATTGCAAACCATGATCGAGTTCAAAGAATTTGTCACTCTCGGCCGACACCGTGGCCTTCAGTACCACCAGATGATCGACAAGTTCTTGAGTGTTAGAAAACTCATGCATGAAGTACTCCGAAGTGTCGTGTGAATTACTCTGATAACGGTACGCCATCGAGATGACTTTGAGGTAACGACATGCGCAAGACAACATTGATTTTCGGATTCGCTATGGCAGCACTGTCTCTAGCCGCCTGTGGTGGCGACGATGCCCCCACCACGACCGATGCGCCGGTAACAACCGATGCGCCCGGCGGTGCTCAAATCGGAAACCCAGCTTCGCAATATTGTGTCGACCAAGGCGGCACCTTAGAAATGGTTGACGAAACTACGGGCACCGTTGGTTACTGCATTCTTGCCGACGGAACCCGGGTCGAAGAATGGGAATACTTCCGTGCCAGTCAGTCACCCACGACAACAGGCTGAGTCACACACCCAAAACTTGCGGTAACCATTCTTCAAGTCGCATCAACATTTCTGCACCGCTATTCGACAACAAATGTCCGTCGCCTTCGCATACAACCACTTCACCACTACCAGCCATGGCCGCAACGATTTCACTTGATTGCATCGGCAAGATTTCGTCCATGTCGCCATGGAACAACAACAGTGGACGACCGCGTAGACCAGCAGCTACTTCGCAGCCGGCCGACTGAGTCGCAAATGTAACAACGCCAGCAACTTCATCCATCACAACACCCACTCGTACGGCAACTGCACCACCAAACGAATGGCCCATCACAACGACTCGTTG
>Ga0209086_10001862_pt1 | contig 16857 bp, 20 predicted proteins | sample M_130207_XF_Meta_FD_187312 | JGI IMG/M metagenome (GOLD analysis project Ga0209086, IMG submission 187312) | Freshwater microbial communities from Lake Montjoie, Canada to study carbon cycling - M_130207_XF_MetaG (SPAdes) (version 2) | ecosystem: Environmental > Aquatic > Freshwater > Lake... | reverse complement strand
CTCAACCCATCGGCTTCGGCGGAACATACGGTAAATATCCTTCTGCCGTATTGGTGGGCAGCGCGGGTCAGTACACCGGTGCAGTTCAACCACCGAATAACCCGTCGCCAGTTGTCCAGCCGGTCCTTAACTCGCGCATTGTTGACACTATGGGAACCCAATACTTGTATATTAAACCCTCCGTCTTATCTACACATGGTATGTTGGACAAGAAGTACCGCTGGGCTTATTATGGCAAATACCCCAATTATTGGGTACAGCCGAATTACACCGGCAATCAAACCGACACGGCAAGTCAGATGTTATATATTCAGAATAAGGCGTCTGCAAACACATGCAATCTCAAGGTCAATAATACTGCAACCTACGAGGGTTATTTTGTAAGGATGAGCCCCACCCTATGTACACCAGGTAGATCAACCGCCAAGTTCAAGTATAACGACATGGCACGCAACGGTCCTTATACCAAAACACTTGGTCAGCCGGTTTCATATGGTCAATATAATATGTACCTTACGCGTGGGTGCAACAACCCACTTGGCCCCCAAAAGCCGTTCCCCTATGCGGTTCAAACGGGTACCGGTATCCAAGCAGGCGGCACAAGTATAACAAGTGTAGGAAGCTCATGTGGCACATCAAACATCTTCCTAACCCCTCCCGCCTGGTACACTGGTATAAACCCAACAACTGGTAGATAATAAGCAACTAAATAAGACAATAAATCAAAGAAAAACGAATTAAATATAATAAACGATATTATATTTAATATGCCCATGAAAGCGCAAGCACAGGCAGAAGCGCAAGGTGTTTTTGGTTATACAATTGGACGAAAGAAGCGAATGATGTATGTTTATCACGACGCGGATTTACTATGGCAGTTACTTGTCAGAGAGATTTACGTATTGATGAAGCATTTTGGAAATAAGGAAACACTACAGACAGCCTTTGAAAAAATAAAACCAACAAAATCCAAGCCGACGGCATCAGATATAGAGAAATGCCAACCTTTCGCCGATTTAGAAGGCGCATTTTCTGAAGATTGGTCCGCCCTTTTGTGCCATTGTCAGAGTAGCTACATAAATATTTTGGAAGCGGGGCATATAGTCAATGAAAAGGACGATGTAGGCGCATCCTTCATCTTAGATTTCAACAAAGGGTCCGTTATATATTCACATAAAGAATTGCATGGGAAGTCAAATGTCATAGAAACGGCCACCATTGAAGAAATCATGGGGTTTGATGAAATGCCGACCCAATCTTATGCGGAAATCGTAGGTGAAATGCGACAGCGGTTTGCCGAATTTTATGCCAAATATCAAAAGGCGCAAGACGAGTTTTTAAAACTGAGTAATATTGTTGCCGAATCCAGGCGGCAGTGTTCTTATAATATTGAAGAGAAGGCGCGAAAATTGCTGGACGATGTAATCAGCGAAAAGAAACAACTTGTTGCAAAGCGCCGCGTATTTTATCATAGACTGAAAGCCCTTGACCTGATTGAATGCGACACAAAACAAGCATAATAAATCCGACAAATACACCCGACAAATAAAATATGTAACAAACCAGCTTAAACACCCACCAATATGGTTATATATAAATGTCCAACTTTATGAATAACCTAACCCCCAATACAAACGATAACAATGCTAATACCCAATCCCTTCTCCCTGCCCTCTTAAACATGTACGATAAGGTAATGGTTTTGAGGGTTTTTGTAGACAGCGACGACGACCACCTCAGGGATATGTATCGCAATGCTGCCCTTGCGCACAACACCAAACTACTAACAAACATGTCGCACATTGATGCCGGGTTTGACCTATTTGCTCCGGAAACAATAGACTTCTTTGGTCCTGGGTGGCCCCAAAAGTCCCCCGTAAATAAGTTGGATTTTAAGATCTGCTGCGCGGCCAGAATGCATGCGGATACTGGCAAGAATTACAACACGGGCTATTATATGCACCCACGTTCATCCCTCTCAAAGACCCAGCTGAGACTGGCAAACTCAACCGGGATTGTAGATGCCGGATACAGAGGGCATTTAATCGGTATGTTTGATGTGGTAAATAGTCCACCAAATAGTCAGTCCAGTTATAGTGGTATGAAATGTGACAGATATTTGCAAATATGCGCGCCGGGGCTGGTGCCGATTGTGGTAGAAATCGTAGACTCGCTTGGCGACCTGGGTAGCGAAACCGAACGAGGTGCGGGCGGGTTTGGATCTACAGGCCGCTAATTCACTTCGCTTCACTTCTCTTTTTCCAACCGTTGTTTCAGTTTAGCTGATTTATTGTTGAGAGCCTTGATTTCGTGCGCAAGCCGACGCATTCTTTTTGATTCATCGGTCTCCCCCTTTTTACACGATTTCGCTCCTATAACAGGCCTTTTATAATTCCGCCGCGTCTTCTTGGTTTTGTGCATATATATTATTAGGCTATAAAATAATAGTTTAATAATATATGAATCTGACTAAAGGTACAACCCAATTATTTAATGAAGAAAACCGAATAAAAATGGTTGGCCTGCTAACAATATTAGTGGGTCTATGGTTCGTATTATATTTTATACCGGACATTCTCACTTCTCTCTTCAAGACGTTTTTAGGTAATTTAATACTACTCGCCATAGCTGCATTAACTGTAATGTACGACTTGCGGTACGGCGTAATAATAAGCGTAGTTTTTATAGTAATATATCGGTTTACCCGTCTGACACAAACAAAGGAGGCCTTCACATGGAACAAGGAATCGACAACCGATTTTCTGCTAATCCAAAACTCAATAAACAGGCAACGGATATTTGACGTAGATATGATACAGAAAAACCAGGCAAGCCAAGAGGAAGTGGATTATTTCAATAAAAATGGAGTGTGGCCCTGGTCACAAAAAACAATCGAGCTCTACGCGGAGGCGCTTAATACCAACCCATTCATAAGAACAGATGCAAAAGATGCTATAAACTACGCCAGAACCATCTACAACGAAGCCGCTATTTTACGCATGTTGTCTTACCAGACAAAAGAGGGCAAGTTCTTATTAAATGGAGTATTGGTCCAGGATCCGTCAGGCAACTCGAAGGAGACCCTACCGAGCGGATACGGGGATTATGGATATAAATCCGGTCTAATAGACAACAAGACCCTGGACATTATAAAATGTAACATGAAGGAACCCAACGGCGCCACCTTGGAGCGGACAACCTACACGGGCAAGGGCGGTATATATGGAGAGCAGACATACAAGGTATCGCCTGTAGATTACAATGATCTGGAAAATATCATTCCTGGCTTCCAATTTGTGAACGGTCCGTGTAATCCGTGTGGGGCAGTAAATGAAACACCTGATTACTCATGTCCATTCAAGCTGTCCGTGCAAAACAGCCCGTCGTTTATAAGCCAGGTTTGGCAGTACCTATGGGGTATAAATGACAATCCGCTGCAATCAATGCCGACATTTCTCAGTGAAAATATAAACCCGGACGAGTTCCCCTTGTTGAGCGAATTACAAACCGAGTTAAATAAGCAAAATAACCCCTCCAAAAAATAAAAAATAAACAAGATACAACACTTACATATCTATATGAACTTATATACATATGTAAACACACAACAACAAATAATTTATTATGGCGATTGCGATTTTTCTTCCTCTTCATCTGAAACCTCCTCCGAAACATCATATACTGGAACCGCGCCATTACTGAGCACGCGCATAACATATGCCGCACTTTGAGTACGATATGGAGAGTTGACGAATCCAGAAACTGAATGTTCCAGCGCATCATCCTCTTCCTCTCGCCAATCATCATCGTCAATATCCACCTCTAATGGAAACGTCACAGGAACGCTTCGCTGCAATTTTGGTGGCGGAGGAAAGCCGGTGCGAGGAATGCCAGTGTGAGGAACCCTCTGATTAACTTCATCCGGCGTATGGTTAACCGTGTAGCACCGCTGGTTCCCCTGAGATGCCTGCCTTGACGTCGCATACATGGTTCCGTACTTGGTCCCGAATGTCCTGTAACATATGTAAATGTCATCACACAAATTTCTCATAAAATTATCATTCATAAGCTGCCGTTCCGTCATAAACAGTTTCATCTCATCAATAAATCCGCGAAGGCCATTACGCAGCACGACATACTCGTCCAGTCCGTCTGGATTCTCAGCATGTGTCGTGACAAATGTAAACAAATCGTGCGCCCCCGGATTATCCGAGTCCTTCCCCTTCAGATAGCTATTTATTGCAAACAGATGTTGCAGAGTTCGCTGCCTATAAACAAACTTGACCAGATCATGACAATCATCGTCTCGCGTAATTGTGTAATGAATCCGAGCGGTATCGCCCAACCGATTGCCCGTAAATGATACGACGCATCCGGTCATGTTATTTGAGGCAATGTGGTAACTCTTGTCCGATTCGCTTACAACATCCTCTATCTCAAGAACCCGAACCCACTCATTATTTTTAAAGTCATAAATGAACCCATTCTCCACTGATATCCTCGCATTAGTAACAAATTTATATACGGCTCCGTGTAGGATCTCCCCGTAAACCAAACCAGCATTTTCTATCTTGTCAATAAAGTAATATGCGCTATTTTTCCCGGACCCGAGGCTGCTGAGAAGGCACCCGTCGTGCTCAACGCCAAACCCGATAAAGGCGCTCGTAATATCTCTATTGACCAGCCGCATTAATTCGTTGGCACTTTGTTCCCCCGTATTTGCAACACCATCCGTCATAAATACGTGGCAAATGGTGTGCTCCGGAAACTCACCCCGTAACTGTTGGACTTGTGTTCCTGCGTGATTAAGCGCCAGTTCAATGTTTGTAGACCCCCTCGGTACAATTAATTCCACCTTGGCAATAAGTTCGCCTACGTTTTCGTGCGTAATAGCAGAACGTTTAACAATGCTACAAATAACATCATCAAATGAGTCAATGGTTATGTAGACTTTGATATCCGGATTTTCTCTGAAATACATAATCATATTTTTTAGTGTGTGAATAATGTGCTGCATCTTGCTTCTACCGTCCGAACAGGCGTCAGACATGGACCCCGATTGGTCAACTGAAAACACCAGCTCCAATGTAGTACCGCTTCCAGGCACAGACACTGCAGCCAAATTAAGTATTCCAAATTGCGCCCGAGGAATGGGGACAGGCACTTGTTCAACATTAATGTGCGTGCTATCGAAGACAAGCGACTGCTTGGTAAATATGGTCGTAGAGTTCATCCTTGTATCTTTGATTTTGTGCAATTCATTTTAAGCCGTTTTGGAAACTCAATTTTTTTCTATTTGGGTGTTCCAATAAAATCAAGGAAGCGCGCCTCAACATATTCGCTGGCCTGGTAATAGTCCTTAAACGAAGACATGTATTGAAAAGGGCTATTACGAATTGGCACACTCACATGGATAGATTTCGAATCAATTTTGATATCAAATAAGTCCGTCTCATGGGCAAATTTAGTATAGCAGATCCAATTGGGCTCATTTTTAACCATGTGCCACCCATGTTCTTTAAATAATTGGTCCAAAAGAGCGAAGCCCTTGTTTTTAATTTCGGTATTCAGAATGGAGTCTGATGTTGAGAGCATAATATCGTTGGAGGGCATTCTATCTTCTATATGATATAAGGCCAAACGCTTTAAATGAATTTAGTAGATAATTGTTTTACCCAGTCTAATAAACAAAATAAAAATAAATACTTAAAAACCCATTGCATAATAACTGTATAATGGACCAGGTTGAATCTACACAAGGACAAGGACAAGGACAAGGGCAAGAGCAGGCACAAGGGACGGAGAAAAGGGAACTACGATTGGTGGACGTCGTCGTCGCTGATGAGAACACTGCATTAAATCTAATGGTCAATTTCTTGACATTGGCCCATAAGCGAGGCGCATTTGGAATTGATGAATCCGCCAAGATATGGGAATGCATCAGAACGTTTCAAAAATAGTCAAATGTTTTCATAATATAAGTATCTTAAATAGTTATATTAATAATCGCCCCAACCAGGATTTGAACCTGGGACCTATCGGTTAACAGCCGAGCGCTCTAACCAACTGAGCTATTAGGGCATAAAAATGCTGGCTTCGTATATTTGTTATATTTTTCGCAAAATATGAGATATATTGATTGCTGTGAGAAGCCAAGCCAGGTCTTACTGGGATTTGAACCCAGGTTTCAGGATTCAAAGTCCTGAGTGATAACCACTACACTATAAGACCATAACAAATTATATTTACATTATTTACAATTGTGCAGGAGTATAGCACACGCTTACCCAATATACCTTACTAAAACGTCTTTAAGTAGTTTTTACGCGCTTTAATTATAGGCCCCCGCGCAACCGAAGTACGAGATGAAGCGTACTTTCCTTCTGAATATTATAATCCTGCAATGACCGTCCATCCTCAAGCTGTTTACCGGCAAAAATAAGCCGCTGTTGATCGGGCGGAATCCCCTCTTTATCTTGAATTTTTTGCTTCACATCAGCGATAGATTCAGAAGGGTCCACCTCTATCGTAATCGTTTTACCAGTCAACGTCTTTACAAATAGTTGCATTTATATAGGGCCCTAAATTATTTTATCCTATCCGACATTAGTCCCTTTCCTATCAAAAATTAAAAAATTGATTAATATTTGGCTGCATGACTGAAGCGCAATTAAAAAGAAATGATACCACTCCCTCTGCTAATAGTAATATGCATCATTGGTATTGTTGTAGCCGCAATTGTAATCGAGACCGCCGTAAGCGTTGTGCGCAGTATAGTAAGACAACGGGCAAAATCAACAACCCCGCTAAGCGCGTGTGAAATGACATCATCAAAAGGGTAACAAATAAATACGTAGATAAATTTAATAAAATATTATTACTTTCGGCGAACAGTGCGACGTTTTTTCATGCTTCGCCGCCATACTTCTATATAAACGAGATAAATCTGCCAATAATTTATGTTTGATATGATAAATATTTTGTACAATTTATCATATTATATTTGCACGAGGAGGGGTTCGAACCCTCGCATCGTTGATAGTGGGTCTTAAGTCCACCGCCTTAGACCACTCGGCCACTCGTGCATTAGTTAGTTGCTAGTTCCTGGTTTTTTTATTTTGGATGGTCTGCTGTAAGGAACAATGTAGAAAATTGTAAAATAAATAATTAAATACCTCTATATAATATATATGATAATTTTAGGTAATAGAGTGCCGTATGAATATTTTATAACAACCGGTAAGGGAGAATCCGCTGCAGGTTCGGAAGGTCTTCCCTATGAAACCGGCTCATATGATGCCGCATTAAACGATGCCGGAATACAAAACACGAATGTAATTGAGTATACAAGTGTTATGCCAACGGAGGCAAAAGAAATATCTAAAGAGGAAGGACTAAAAAGAATTCAATGGGGCGAGGTGCTGGAATGCATAAAGGCACAGTCAAACGGCAAGAAGGGCTCAAAAGTAAGCGCTGCGGTTATGACAACCACAATTACAGACCCCAAAGGAAAATATTTGGGCGGATTTGCGTGCGAATATTCTGGGTCCGGAATAAGAAAGGATGCAGAGGATTCCTTACTGGAGTCAATATACGGAATGATAAAGCGACGAGGTTATGGCAGTATAAAAGGGGAACTCCAAATATATAAGGACAATAAGACTGATACCGGATTTATCATACACCCAGGTAAGATATTTGTATATGAACACCTGGATGTAACCGAGGAACACGGCACGGTATTTGCTGTAATATGTTTTGTTAGCTACAAATTTCCGACAATAATGAGAACAAAAACCAAAACAAGAGCGCCCCGCAAGACATCTACTCATAAAAATAAGAAGCGCACGATGATATAATTCGCATCCTGTATAAGTATTTACACAAATATAAACTTAAATTTATAAAATGCTCGAATGCGGGGTCGAACCGCAGACCTTCGGCTCATAAGACCGATGCTCTAACCAACTGAGCTATACGAGCTGGTGAGGCCACCCTCACATATTATAAACGCACATAGTCTTTAAATCATTTAAGGCCAGGTATTATTTGCCTCCAGAATGGGTTGACTATTAAATTATTATATATGCAACATATATAATAATGCTATCTGACTACTTGATCGCACCCTCTTTAAATTCTTTATTTGTTACAGGAATGCTTCTATTTTTTATTCTAATAATTATAGTACGACATTTTGCGGAATTTTCGCGGCTGCCTATGACGCAAAAGCTCGTCGTTCTTAGTTTGATATCCATCGCAATCGGGTCGCACGGCATGCTTCATTTGGGCGCGGAGTATGTCTACGGGTTTAATCCGTACAAGTGGTTTTAATACTTAGCATCTAAATGCAAACGCAAAAATACCAACGGCTACAATTCCAAGCGCAAGCCCGGCATGGTAGTTAAACGACATTTCTCTATACATTTGCAGCCAGGCTTTGACCTCATCCTGGTTACTTGTATGATTTAACATCCAGTCTGATTTGGGCGACAGCATATAGTAGAAATAGTTGGTTAAGAAACATGTCGCCATAACTGTGCAAACCAGCGAGAATGTATTCATCTTGTGCGACTTAATTTGCACATTATAAAATATAATGAAGAGAGAAAGGAGAAGTCCAAGCCCATAACCATGATAACTGATCTTCATTCTCTCTTTGGAGATCTTCTCATATCGTCTTTGAAGGTCGCTTGAGAGCTTCTCCTTGTAGTGCTTCACGATTACACTCTTGTCTGTAATGTTATAAAAGTAGATCATCCCTATAATAAATATAGCGGATATCATGCATGAAATAGAACAGGCCATTTTATATAATATATAGAGAATTATATAAAATAGATAGAACAGTACAAGCTTCATAAATTTATCCGTGTAGTGCCTTGAATTGCTTTTTGCAGGAATTACATTGGCGGAACGAACCGTCGGCGGTTAATGCAATGGACGCAGTCGACGGACAAAATGCACACCGACCCGAAAACCGTGTTTGCAGCCCATTGTTATTTATGTAGTTGCTAAATGACTGAAATTGATATGCCACGCCCAACGGCGTTTGTTGGAAGTTGCCATTATTAAATACATTGGAATTGCTCATACTATGTAAAAGATATAAATATTTTAATATTGTTTTAAACCTTAGCACATTTCAAACGCCGATAAAATCTGCGTTAATGACTGGTAAATGTGTAATTCGCATGCGTTAAAAAATAATAAAATAATAAAATAATAAAACAATAATATATATTTTATGAAAACAAAAAAAAATAAAATCTTTAGAAATAAAACTGCAAAAGTATATTCTATTCCGTCTTATGATAAGGATATTGTTGGCATTATTGATGTAAATGCCATTAGAAAAAATATAAATTATTTAAAAAAGAAGAGCGGTACTGATTTGATGCCTGTTTTAAAAGCAGACGCATATGGACACGGTGCAGTTGAAATGGCGAAAATACTGCGTAGTATTGGGATCAAATATATAGGTGTCGCTACTTTAGGTGAAGCAATAATGTTAAGAGATAGTGGCGACAAAGGTAGAATTTTAGCTTGGTTATATGATGTAAATGGAGATGAACTAAAACAAGCGTTACATATGGACATTGATATTGCAATTTTTGATGAAAAAACAATACCCAAGTTTATTAGTCTAATACCTAAAAATAAGCAAATAAATGTTACAATGTTTGTAGATACTGGAATTAATCGCGCAGGCATTTCTTATGATAAAGCATACGACGCTTTTATCGAAGTAAGTAAATGTGATAACATAAAAATTGAAGGTATGATGTCACATTTGGTTTCTTCTGGAGTTAAAAACAATCCCATTGTTAATGAACAATTGCGTAAATTTAGAGATTTAAGAAAAAGATTATCTGAAATAAATATTGTGCCGCCTTTAGTCCACATAGCAAATACTGGAGGATGTTTAAACTATGATGTCTCAGATTTTACATTGGCGCGTCCAGGTTCAGGCATTTATGGTGTTGGCGGAGATGATAAATATAGTAAGTTTTTAAGTTTAGCTATGACTGTTAAATCATATATAATTCAAATAAAGGATATTGATAAAGGAAAAGGAATTGGTTATGATTGGAAATATGTTACGCCAAGAAAGATGAAGATCGCAATTTTGCCAATTGGTTACGCTGATATAATACCAAGGTCGACTTCAGAAAAATTGTATGTTTATATTAACGGAACAAAAAGAAAGGTATTAGGAACAATTAGTATGGACCAAATTATGGTTGAAGCAAAAAAAGGTGATAAAATAAGTAATGACGCTATTATTTTTGGAAATGGTGTTAATTGTCCTCAAACTATATTTGATATTGCGGACGAATCTGATATACTTTCACTCGAAATTTTATGTCATACCGGATATAGAATCAATAGATTATACATTAATAAATAATATATTTTTATAATACCTTTTCTAATGTATACATATATGTCATCTAATAATCCGGCAACTTTTAGTAGTAATGAAGTCACATGACTACCAGGGTTAGCAGGTGCAAAAAGTAATGTAGATTGCTACAGCAGGAAATGTACCCAGTCTTTTCCCAAAGATTTTATTTTAAGTAGTTTTCGCTAAATATAATTAATTTTACACCTTTGGACATTTAAAACGCCAATTATATTAATAAGTATTTAAATAATTATTACACCTTTGAACATTTAAAATACCGAATATTTAAATTTAAAGATAAAATTATAATAAAATATATAATGGGTCAATATTATATTGTAATTATTTTATCTGATATTAAAAGAACGCCCGAAATAATTCGTATGTGGACTCGTCCACATACTAATGAAAATGGTGGAAAACTAACGGAACATTCTTATATTGGCAATAACTTTGTTCAAGCAGTTGAACATCTCATTAGTCCCGAAGGAATGTTTTATATGTCTCGTATTGTTTGGGCAGGAGATTATGCGGATCCAGAACAAAATGAATCTTGTAACTTATACAATAATGTGTATAATAATTATAATGGATTGTTTCAATGCCCAAAATCACACGATACATCTAGTTATCGTTATATTGTAAATCATTCGAAAAAGTTATATGTAGATAAAGAACGTTGTCCAGAAAATAAAAATAAATATAATTCCATCGTTCACCCGTTGCCGTTACTAGTATCGGAAGGAAATGGTTGCGGAGGAGGAGATTATAGGGGAAATAATGCGGAATTATGTGGGACGTGGGCTCGTGATAACATATCAGTTGAAAAAACGATGCCGAATGATTATAATGAGTTAGTATGTGATTTTATTTAAGAATAATAATTTTTTACTTTTTGAGAAAAACAATAAATAAAATCGGCATTTTAAATGTGCAAAGGTGTAATATGATGAGAAGTGAATACTAAACAAACTGAAAAAATATATCTATAACAAACTGAAAAAATATACATACATGTACGTATTTAATTTATTGCCCGTAGTCCATAAATGACCGCGATTTTACAAAATCAACCAACATATGTTGTGTGAACATCCCCAATATATTGTCTTGTCTTTAAGTTTTTTACTATATATATTAATCGGCGTTTGAAATGTGAAAAGGTGTAAAACAATATTTAAAATAATTTATTACTATATAATGAATTATTTTTTACTCTATATATACGCCACTTTTACTGCCAAAGTGATATTTATAATACTGGCGACAATACATGCATATTTAAAGATGACTCACAGGGGGACGTCGGATTTAGACATGGAGGTTGTCTTCTGGAAGGAAAGAGTAGAATTTATATTCGTATTTTTAATGGCATGTTTATTAATATACCTGTTTTTCCCTTCGACAACCAAGACTGTTGAAATAAGCGGGGCCACCAGAGAATTATTGTACCTATTTGGAATCGTCGTATTAATCACTGCAAACTGGGGCGATTTTTTCAAGGAATCACCGGCCCTCATTAGACTGCAAAATATTATAGGTATAAATGAATAAGAACCCGTCTAACTCTCCTCTCTACCGCCCTGCTCGTCAATCAACATAACCGCCATGGCCGCATAATTGTGTAGATCAATTAGGGTGTCTCTTAGGCTTTCGGAGTCTACCAACGCAACCCCCCTCTTACTTACAGAGAGGAGGCGCTGAATCTTATCACCCATGCGGACAATGACTCCCACCGGTCCATAAGTCGCAAATGCATCCCCATAATCCGCATTTTTCTTTGTAAACAGCCCCAGAGACTCGGTGTGGACGGCCCTCATTTGTCCGACCCTCCCTTCCGAAGTTATAGCAGGCGTATTAGCAGGCGTATTAGCAGGCGTATTAGCAGGCGTATGGTCAGACATTATAGCCAATATATGTTGTTATTTTTAAATAATAACAACATGCAATACAATATTACCTCATTCAACTCCGGTTCAAAATAAACTGCCGCACACATTCGGCATATTTTCGTGGAATAAAGGTACTGCGCTCATTGTGCTTTGAATGAACATCGGTATCTATAGCACGAAATGTGCCAGTATCGTCGGCGGGTAGGGATATTTTTCGTTGTTTATATGTTTCCTCGGATTGATAAATATAATGCGCTATGAATGCAGGGCTACGCCAAAAAGGAACTCTCGTTGGATTAAACACCTTATTTGTCATAGACTCCCCTGTAATAGCAAACATTCTTCGTGGATTGACAACATGATAACTATGGGGCGACGCCGGTCCAGCCACAGACACCTGTGATGGCCGTACAAATGTTTTTACATGCTGATTTAACATCTCATCAGACCGCGTGTAGTTTTCCAAAATAAGCCCATGAGGCTCCGTAATATGATTATTAGTCCCAAACATGAGCCAGTTAAGCGCTAATGAATCCGCAAAATAATATCTATTCAACAGATCCTTTACACCCCTGAAATTATTCAAAATGATAAACTCGTCGGCGTCCAAGTAAATGAACCAATCTGCTCGCATAATTGCCGCAATTTCGGCGGCCCGTTGCATTAATGGAATTTTCGGGGGTACATCCAATTCGCATCTTTCTACAACAACTCGCGTGTCAAACCCCGCAAATTCGCTTGTTAATGGAACGGTGGACTTATGATCAAAAATATAGACATGGTCAAACCCAATTAATAGATGGTGCGCGGCCCACTCCTTTATATGTTTCTCGTCTCGCGCATTCGTAAACAACATGACCTTTTTTACAGGCATTAACCGAAGTTGTGACGACCCCTCCATATTGATGTAGTATTTGGTTTTTTGATATTTTCCGTTTGTAAAAAAATTCAATCCGTTAAACATATATGTTAACCGGATAATAATTATGCATTACAAACCGCGATAATTTATTTATTACATGCGCTTTCTTTGCGCCAAATAACCCGCCGCACTTCTGCCGACCATGCCAACGTCGGCATGGGGCTTGTAAATAAACGTGCCCTTACTCGTAGTATAACAAAAGTTGCTAGAGCACCCATTGTACATTTTGTTATATGGGAGGTCTACCGTGTCAAACATAGTTTTAAAGTTGGTCGCCTTGTTTAACCGATTTGATGGGTAAGGCGTTGTATAGGATGTGGCCAGGGTGAACATTATAATATTAGTGAATAAAATTAAAATTAATATTATAGAATATGACGTTTATTTTCGGCCGCAAGAACCGCAGCTGGCACTGGGACCATTAACGCGACCAATGATAGATGCATTTAGTGCGGTAGATGCACGAGCGACCGGCGCAAGGTTTGCAGATGTGGGTGCACGTGGGGCGAAAATGGGCGAAACATTACCCTTTGGTATAACCATTGACATTTTAATTGGCATATTATAAATAATACAAATATTATTATTATTATTATTCTTGAAAAGGATGCTAAACTACGGCCGCCGATTACAATCATAGTTATAAGAGTATACCAATAAGATATGGTAGAAGCGCAGCAGCCGCTTGGGCTGGATTGACATGATTGGCGTTGAATACCGCGGTTACGTCTTGTCCACAGAGCCCATCAAACGAGATGGGGTCACCTGGGTGCCCGCCTGCCTGGACAAATGGCGTGATGTCGTAGACGAGGCCATCCAGTGCGACCCAGCAATCAGATAACGTGTTGTGCAGCGCAACCTCGGCCAGAGTATAAGCGCAATTTGCCGAAGGGTCTGGGTACCACAACGGGTTGTTATAGATTTGCGCCGATTGGTCGGCCTGAGTCCACGACGGATCGGTAGAAATACAATTGCACCCATTCACGATATTGGTTTTTGTAGTCTTTGCGCCATAAACGGGCACAGCTGGATTGAATGGTATTGGCACACCAAATCCACGCGGAATAACCCCACGTCTTAAAGGCCCCTTACCCTTTAACCGATTCAAATATCTATCATAGGAATTGTGTTTAATGTCGCACCCCGCGCCCCCGGGTGTTTGACTGCCTGGCTTGCTGGATGTGACAGAAGTATGGCGGCGATTTAAACTATTGTTGCTTCCGGTAGGCACAGATGCCCGCTGAACGCTCGGTACAGGTCGGTCGCTCATTTGATTCCAGCACACGCCATACAACCCGGCATTGGGGTCTGCAATCGGTTTTGTATATGCAGTTAAAGGGCCTAAATTCGCCGTATAGAGAGAACCGGCTACGCGCACCGTATTTTGAATCAGTTTTAGTTTCTGATATTGGTCTGCAGGAGTGTTTCCGGTTAGGTTTGTATTACAGACCCGCCATCTATAATAAAACGGCGGTAATCCCCACAATTTACTTGGCACATTAAATACTATTGCGGTCTTTGAACAGAACATTATATATATAAAAGGGGATTATATTATTTATTTAAAAATTGATATTAAATAACGGTAAATAAATGTATGTAACCAACAATGAACAGGCTCTCAAATAATATTCCAAATAAAATAAAACAGCCGGCCCAGTGCTGTGTAAACTGCGGTAAGAGTTATGTAAAAAGAGTAAATTTGAATAAGCACCTGGCTATTTGCGATTTGATACAAAAGGGGCGCGAGCGATCCAGGAATGCAGAGGCTGACGTAGAGGAGGAAATACCGACGCCGGGAAAGATGTTTCAGATGTTAATTGAACTAAGTCAAAAGTATACAAGATTGGAAGAGAAGATGGAAGAGGTCAACAAATGGGTAGTTAAAAAGAAGAAGAAAATTAATGTGCTCGAGTGGTTAAATGCAAACGTTGCACCAAGCGCGGTATTTGGAGATATGGCCGATAAGGTGGAGATTTATGATGCTGATATAAAGCTGATTTTGGAACAGAACCTGTATGATATATTAAACGAGGTGTTTTCCAGAAGTATTTATAAGTTTAATGAGGGCGAAAACCCGCTATTTGCCTTTGTTCAGAAGACAAACGTATTTTATATTTACAATAATGATAAAGTGTGGGTTGAATTGACCAAGGACGTCCTTGTAAAGTTTTTGAACAAGATTCACATGAAGCTCATCAAGGTGTTCTTTGAGTGGAAGAAACAAAAAACAAATGATATAAAGTCAGACGATGGATTTGCAACATTATGTGACAAGACGTTGGTAAAATTGATGAGCATTGAATTTAATAACGACGCGACATTGTCGCGAATTAAAAGCGCCATGTACGCCAAAATGAAGACCGATATGAAGGCACTCATTGAATATGATTTTGAATTTTAACTACAACAACTACAACTATAATACCTATAACCATTATTATAATCATTATTTTTTCTTTGGCGCATCGGTAACAGACCGATTATCGTTTTTGCGACTATTTTTGTTTTTCTCTATCAACTCCTCTCTAATCCGGATTGCCTTTTGATTATAGATTCCCTTCCCCTCTTTTCCTTTTCTCCCCTTTGTCTCCTGACGAGTTTTTGGTTCTCGATCCATTTTACTTATGGATATACTTATAGATAGATGAAATGTTCTTCTATCTATAAATTCAATTCAATTTTTTATGTAAATACCACCCCGTATACTTGTAACGATTAAACGGAGGGGAAGGAGGGGTCCATTGCGATACCGCAAATTCCCGGATCATTGGTGGACTCGCTACGGGCAATCTTCACATATCCCTTGTCTCCCCAAGTAGTACCCCAGCTATTCTTGACCAACCAGAACTTTTGTCCACTATCCTCGCCGTATCCAACAATGAGGACACCGTGGTCCAAGCTGGTTCCGCAGCTGGAGGAAGTCAAAATACCACTGGAGTATGACTGGAAATACTTGGTATCCGCCTCAATCGCAATCGCGACGGGTTGTTGCGCGACGGCACCCTTCAAGGAAATCTGGTCATTGGGGACCACATCCGAGCAGGAAGACAAGTGTGCAACCGCGGTGCACTTCTCGCAAGTTCCGTCCTTTGCAGTGTAAGGATAAGCAGAAAGGGAGCACTGTCCGTGTTCAATAATGTACTTGAACGCACCCTCCATCTGACCTCCATTGCAGCCCATGCTACCATACTTTGCTCCGGCGCAATCAACCAACTCTTGTTCAGCCAAATTAATAAGCTGACCGGTAGAAATAGCCCAGGCACCCTCCACCGCACCGGTGGAGGAAAATGTCCAGCAAGAACCGCATTGACCCTGGTCCTTTACGGAGGTTACAGCACCCTTTGAGCGCCAATCAATAGAAGCAGGCGCGCTGGAAGCACTGGAAGAATAGGTTTTGCATCCAAAAGACCCCACTTCCTGTTTTAAACCACTGACATATTGTGCCTTGAACTCCTCAGGGGTCAAGTCGGTAAATTGATTCACTCCCATTGTAAAGTTTTGGGTGTGGTCCAAGTTGTGAATGATAATATTGCGGAGGTTTGCACGGAAAACCTTGAATCGCTCCTCCAATTCCGTAATTGTTTCGTATTTTCTGCTAAATCTATCCTGGAAGTTAGTAAATTGCTTCCATT
>Ga0209086_10001859_pt1 | contig 16883 bp, 15 predicted proteins | sample M_130207_XF_Meta_FD_187312 | JGI IMG/M metagenome (GOLD analysis project Ga0209086, IMG submission 187312) | Freshwater microbial communities from Lake Montjoie, Canada to study carbon cycling - M_130207_XF_MetaG (SPAdes) (version 2) | ecosystem: Environmental > Aquatic > Freshwater > Lake... | reverse complement strand
GACGAGACCGGCGTCGGCGAGTGCGCCCCTCAACGCGTCCGCGTTCAGCGGCCTCGCGCACTCGTCGGCGTCGATGTAGAGAATCCAGTCGCCGCTGGCGTGAGCGAGCGCGTGGTTGCGCGCGGCTGAGAAGTCGCCCTGCCAGTCAATGGCAAACAGCTGCGCACCAAACTCCGCAGCGACCGCCGGGCTGTTGTCTGTGGAACCGGTGTCGACGACGATGATTTCGTCGGTGAAAGGACGGATCGAGGCGAGGCAGCGTCGAAGATACGCTGCCTCGTTTCGAACGATGAGGGTGGCCGATAGGCGAACCGGGCGAACGCGAGCCACGCCGCGACTGGCTAGCCAGGGCCCATGTTCGAGCCGCCCGCTGCGTGGACGGTATAGCTCGAGACACCCTTCATCGAGAAGGAGGCTACGAGCGGCGCGATGAAGCCCGCGCCAGCGACGAGGGCGAGCAGCGACTTGCGCTTGGCCTGGTTCACGGTCGTCAGCGTCTCGTCGACGTGCTGGTTCTTCTTCTCGGTGGGCATCGAAATCACTCCGGGTTATTGAGCGTCAGGAAAGACTAGCACTCATGCTAACACTCTGACGCATCAGGGAGATCGCGGAATCCAGGTCTCCAACCTCGAGGTCGTAGACCGCCGCGCCGCTGGCCAGGGCCGAGAGGTCGCGCACCCACCCTCCAGGCGCCCCGTCCGGGGGCGCTGACTGTTCCATCAAACGGCGCAGGATGGCGGGCGTCTCACCCAGGGTGAGCCGTGTCGTTCCGGCGTGTCGGGGGCCGAGCAGGAACACCACGTCGACGCGGCCGTATCCGATGCGCCACGGGACGCGCAGGCGATTGGGGTCCAGCGCCAGCACGTGGTAGCCGCCCGGTTCGTCGCTGCCAGGCGCAGTCGTCAGATGCGGCACCAGCGCGCCGACGCTGGGTACGAGCGAGAGCGTCAGGCGGCGCACGCCGAAGAGCCGGGGATAGGCGACGGCTTCGCCGTCGCGCAGCACCACCAGTTCATCTCCCTCGACCGAACAGTCCTCGGTGAGGAGGCGGGTCATCAGCGTGGTCTTGCCGGCGCCGCCCCGGCCGACGACGAGGAACCGCCGGCCAAACCAGACGCCGCATCCCGCATGCAGCTTGGTTCGATCCGCGAGCGCCGCGACCGCCAGTTCGTGCATCCGGCGATCGACCAGGGCCACGGCGTCCGCAGCACTCTGAACCAGCGTCGGCTCGCCGTTGTTCTCGCGCACGAGAAACCCGTCGCTGGCGCTGCGCACCTCCAGGCGGTGCCGGCAGCGCACGGGGTACTCCTGGACCGCACTCGGGCGCCCGTCATCCAGGCGGTCGGCAATCGACTGTGTGTCGGTGGTGACGAGGAACTCGCACGCGACGAGCTGAACGGAGCGTTCGAACATGGGCAAGGGCGACTCGACCGCGTCGGGCGGTCAGGCAGGCTGCAGCAGTCCTTCACCAAGGAAGCGGGTGAGGCACTGCTCGACTTCACTGGTCGGCGCGTCAGGGAGGCCGTAGGCGTCCCTCAACAGCTCCGGAATCTGGCTCGCGGCGACGGTGCCATCGCACAGCTCGAACACGAGGACCGCCGTGCGGTTGAGATAGTGCACGCGATCGCCTTCCTGTTGGTAGATCACGTACCCATCGGGCAACTCGTTCACCTCGAGGCCGTCGGTGCGCGTCAGCGTTCGACTCCAGTCCATGTCCCGTCCTTGTCGTTGATTGTGCGGGTGGATGGAGATCAAGTCAACGGAAGCGGGGTGGTCGCTACGGCTGGTTGTTGACCAGCGCGCGAATCGCGTCAGCGTTCGACTCCAGTCCATGTCCCGTCCTTGTCGTTGATTGTGCGGGTGGATGGAGATCAAGTCAACGGAAGCGGGGTGGTCGCTACGGCTGGTTGTTGACCAGCGCGCGAATCACGACAGCGATCGTCATCGCCTCATACCGCTCTTCCACCAACTGGCGCGCTGCGCCGGCGAGGCGCGCGCCGTGGGACGGATCGGTGACGAGCCGCGCGCACGCGTCCACAATGGCCGCTGGCTCGTCGGCGATCAAGAGGTGACGTCCGGCGACGACGTCCAGCCCATTTGCGCCGATCGACGTTGACACGACCGGCGTGCCGAAGGCGAAGGCTTCCAGCAGCTTGATTCGCGTGCCGCCGCCTGCCCGGATCGGGACGACCGCTGCATGCGCGCGGCGATAGAACGGCGCGAGGTCGGCGACATTCGCGTGAACCGCGACCCCCTCGAAGCCCTGCAGTTCGAACACCGGCGCGGAGGGGCGGGCGCCGACCAGATCCACACGGACGGGGAGAGCCAGCCGATCCTGCAGCCGCGGACGCACCTCGCGGCACAGCATGGCCGCGGCATCCACATTGGGGAAGTAGCTCAGCGACCCGACGAAGAGCAGGCGCGCCTGGTCGGCGCTGCCGTGCGACGTGGCGAATGGGTGAGTTGCTGTCCGCACTCCGTTCGGCACGACGTGCACGTGCCGGTGCCCTGTGCGTGCCGTCACGATGCTGCGGTCTTCCTCGGCGCAGACGATGACGGCGTCGAAACGGTGAACCCATTCGGACTCGAGGACCCGGTATTTCTCCGCCTCCATCTGCTCGACCCGCGCGAGTGCCAGCTCTCCGCGGCGCTCGTGGAGCGCAGCCATTTGTTCCCGCGTTCGGACCTCGTCGTCGTCCAGGTCGAGGATTAATCGCGGACACGACGCGAGCAGGGCGGGCAACGCATGCAGGACGGGCGACAGGTAGAGCCTGGCGACCACGACCACGTCGAAGACGGCGTCGCCGAGCAGGCCGCGGACCTGCTCGAGTACCGGAGCGGTAGCGAATCGGCTGAGCGCCGGCTGCAACCGGGCTCGCAGCGCGGCGAGGTCGCGTGGTGCCGCCGGATCGCCCGTGTCCTGGCTTCCGTAGGCGTCGTCCAGGCACACGGCGAGCCGGCTCGTGGTGCGGGCGGTGATGAACTCCGACCAGACGCGGGGGGCAGGGCCCGAGGTCGGGACGACCAGGAGCGTCGTGTCGTATGCCTGCCCGAGCGCCTCGAGGAACAACCCGGCGCGCATCGCGAGACCGTTGCCGGCCTCGGCTGGAGTGACAGGCGTGATGAACAGCAACCTCTGCCGAGGTGGACAGGGTTCAATGCGGGATTGTTCAGCCATTCGGGACGCGGGTCGCGTGGTCATTGTAACGGTGCCAGGCGGTCCGTGGCGCTACCGGTCGATCTGCGCTGCGGCGGCGTGCCGATGGCCATGCCTGCATCCGGCAGCGATGCGTGGCCAGGCCGTTCCGCGTGCAGTATTCTGGCGATGTTCACCTCGTGAGACAGGGCGTGGCTGAACGACATCAAGCCAGATGCCCACAATCGAGCCGCCTGACCCTCGCCTGCGCGTCTGCCCTGTCGAGTCCCAGATCCTATGTCGAGTCGGTCGGCCATCCACGAACTCCTGCGCGCGCATGAGACGGGCGAGTACTTCGCCCGGCTCGTCAATCACCCCGTGCCCCATCCTTTGCGGCAAGCGCCGACGCTTATCCACCACTCGACGGTGAACGCCGTGCAGCCGCAGCTGACGGTCGTCACGCCGACGTTCAACTGCAGCGCCATCCTGGCGGACTACGTGGCGGCAACGATGGCGAGCGCGTCTCTGCCCTTCGACTGGATTCTCGTCGACGACGCCTCGGATGACGGCACGCCGGACCGCGCCCGCGCGCTGTTCGAGAGCTTGCGGCATCCCCTCGTCGCACGCGCGACCATCGTCCGCAACCCCATACCGATCTATGAAACCGCCTGCGACAACCAGGGTTTCACGCTGGCAGAGACCGACGTCATCATTGAGATTCAATGCGACATTCAGGTCCGGGAGCCGCGGTACGACAGGCTGTTCTTGCGAGCCCTCGGCTCGTCTCCCGTGCCGTCGGCGGTATCGGGACGCTGCGGACATAGCTACGGGATGCGAACGAGAAAGACCCACTGGCTGAAACGTCTGCTGATGGGCGCTGACCGCCAGTGGGTGGGCCTGTGCGGGAGCCTCATCGAGACTCCGGAGGTCATCGAGCCGCTGAAGGGCCACGTCTACCGGTGCGAGACGGTGCCGCGTGGGCCGTGGGCCGTCCGCAAGAGCGACCTCGAGCGGCACGGCTATCTCGACGAGCGCTACTTTTTTCTGGGCGACGACGACCACGACTACCTGCGGCGGCTTGCGGAGGCGGAGGGGCGCCGGCCGGTCTACGTGCCGATCTCGATCTACGCTCCGCTGTGCCTCGGCGCGACCCGACGGGAGCGCACCGGCGTGAACCTCGAGGTCCACGATCTGCTGCGAGGTACGAAAAAGGGCAGCCCGGCATTCCTGGCGTTCATGGCATCGCTGAAGGCGCCGTCGCGGCCGGAACGCATTGTCTGACGGACGCTCTGCGTCAGCGCCGCGCCTTGACGCTCTGGCGCCGCGACCGTACACTCGATGTCACGCTTCCCCCCCGCCTCTGGAGTCGATGATGAAGAAACTCGTGATTCTCGCGGTGTTGATCGTGGCATCCGCGTCGCTGCTCACCGCGCAGGCCGACCTCCGCCAGATGACGATCGACGTCGCCCGGGTCGCAGCCGTGGCACGGGCCGGCCGGCTCGGTGCCGGACATGCGCTCGTCCAAACCGGTGTGCAGCTCGACGGCCTCGGCCAGGGGCATGTCCGGTATCAGCAGACCTATCGGGGCATCCCCGTGTTCGAGGGTGAGGCGATCGTGCATGTTGACCTGGCCACGCGCACGGTGCTGGATACCACCGACGCCACGCTCGGCTTCGGCGCCATCGACACCCGTATCGCTATCGGCGAAAACGATGCGCACGGCCGGGCGATGAAACACTTCGGTCTCCCGGCTGGCTACGCCTCGCGCCGCAACCTGCAGATCGCCGTCGACGGCGGCGTCGCCTCGCTGGCCTGGCAGGTCAATGCCGAAGGTGAAGACACCGCGCGCGGCGCCTTCCACCGCGTGGCGATCGTCGATGCGAAGGGCCGCGGCGTCCTCCGCGCGTGGGACAACCTCGAAACCGCAGCGTCGGCCGGCACGGGCAACAGCTTCTTCAACGGGGTGGTCGCGCTCACGACCGACAAGCTGTCGAGCACCTACTACCTGCGCGATCCCTCGCGCGGCAATCAGTACACGATCAACCTGAACAACCGCACCAGCGGCGGCTCGGTTTTCACCGACACGGACAACATCTGGGGCACCGGCACCACGTCAAACACCCAGACCACCGGCGTCGACGCGCAGTACGGTACGGCGATGACGTGGGACTACTACAAGGTCGTCCACGGCCGGAACGGCATCGCGAACAACGGCGCCGGCGCCTACAACCGCGTCCACTACTCGCGCAACTACAACAACGCGTTCTGGTCGGACAGCTGCTTCTGCATGACCTACGGCGACGGCGACGGCGTGACGTTCAACCCGTTCGACTCCCTGGACGTCGCGGGCCACGAGATGTCGCACGGCGTCACCAGCCGCACCGCGAAGCTGACCTACTCGGGTGAATCCGGCGGCCTCAACGAGGGCACCAGCGACATCTTCGGGACGATGGTGGAGTTCTACGCCAACAACGCGAAGGACACGCCCGACTACCTGATTGGCGAGCGCCTGTACAAGTCGGGCGGCAAGGCGCTGCGCAGCATGATCAAGCCCAGTTCGGACGGTGTCTCGTCCGACTGCTGGTACTCGACCGTCGGCTCGCTCGACGTCCACTACAGTTCGGGCGTCGCGAATCACTTCTTCTACCTGCTGGCCAACGGCACCACGGCGGGTGCGCCGAGCCCCACCTGCACCACGGGCAACACGCGTGTGGGAACGGGAACGGGCACGCTGTCCGGCATCGGGCGCGCCAAGGCGGAGAAGATCTGGTACCGGGCCCTCACCACCTACATGACCGCCGGCACCTCCTACGCCGCAGCCCGCACGGCCACGCTCAATGCCGCCAACGACCTCTACGGCGCCAACAGCGCCGAGTCGAGTGCTGTGGCTGCGGCCTGGACCGCTGTGGGGCGAAGCTAACGGCAGTCAGAAGTCAGTCGTGAAGGCGGAAGGCGCCGCGAGACTCAACTCCGGCGCCTCCCGACCTTCCCGACCCTCCAGAACGCCCTGCCCCTGCCGGAGTGCCTCGATGCTCGCCACATCGACCTTCGTCGGTCCGTGCACCAGCCGCAGCCGCTCTTCCTTGCGTGGTTACGCCACGCGGGCTTTGACCGACCGGTCAACGTCGGCGCCAACTGTCCGGCGCGCCAGGGCATTGATGCTGATTCCCAGCGGCTCCATGAAGTCGTCCATCAGGATTTCGCCGGGGTGAAGGGCGGTGACACGGCTGTCCGGGAAGGTGGAGGCGTAGAACGTCGCCGCCTCATGCGCGTCGCGTATGAACCACAGACAGATGTACTCGTGTTGCCGCGACGCCATCGCGGATGACCCGAGTGGGTCCACGCTGGCACCATTACACTCATGGTGGGTATACCATGGTGTAATCATGGCGCTGAACCTGAAGAACCCGGACGTCGAGCGCTTGGCGAGCGAAGTGGCCCGGCTCACCGGAGAGTCGAAGACCGAAGCGATTCGGCGCGCACTCGAAGAGCGACGCCTGCGGCTGACGGCTCCGTCATCGAAGGCGCGGCGGACGCGCGTGCTGCGCTTCCTTCGCACGAAGGTGTGGGCGTCGATTCCGAAGGATCAACTCGGGCGCCGGTTGACCAGCGCTGAAGAGGACGCCCTGCTCGGCTACGGCCCAGAGGGCGTATGACCCTCGACACCTCCGCGATCATCGCCATCCTGTTCTCCGAACCGGGCTACCTCGAGATCGTCGATCGCATTCTCGAGGCGGAGCATGTGCGCGTGGGGGCGCCAACGCTGGTCGAAACGAGCCTCGTGTTCACGGGGCGCCGAGGCGGGAAAGCCGGACGCGAGCTGGAGGAGCTGGTGAAGGAGCTCGCCATCACCGTCGTGCCGTTCGGCGAGGCCGAGGGGCATCGCGCGTCAGAGGCGTTTGCCCGCTACGGTCGAGGCCGGCACAAGGCCGCGCTCAACTTTGGCGACTGCCTCTCGTACGCGACGGCGACAATCGCTGACGACCTTCTGCTATTTGTCGGCAACGACTTTCGTCACACCGACGTCCGCGCGGCTCTCTAGCGCACGGCCGCGCTCGCCCCCGCCACATCCTTCTCCGTCACTCCCAGCAACGTGATCGCGTTCGGCAGGCGTTGCAGCACGACGCTCAGACGCCGGCTGGCGGATCGACGGATTCGAACAGATGCAGGCGGTCGAGATCGATCGACACCCGCTCGGTCTCGCCGAAGTACATGTCGCGGAACCGGCCGCCCCAGACGATTTCGCTGCTGTCGTAGCTGGTCTTCGCGTGGACGGTCTGCGCGAACGTTTCGTCATGACCACTCACGAGGCACACCAGCTCTGGCTCTGACGCGCGGAAGGCCTCTTCCGTAAAGCCGCGCAGTGGGCTCGCCTCGGTGATGGGATGCACGATCACCCAGTGGAGCGGCATGAAGATGATGAACGTCCGTTCGAGTGACAGCTGGTAGAAGCGGCGTCGGCGCACGCCGTTGTCGTCTACCCAGAGCGCGAGCGACGCCACGGCGTGGACATCGGTGAAGTCGTGACGACGGAGGTTGGCGAGGCGGAACATGAGCGCCCACCCCTTGCCGTAGGGCGCCACCAGCGCAGAGCGGCTGAACTCGATCTTGGCAGACGGCCGCGTGAAGCGCGCAAACAGCAGCCCGCTCAGAATCGCGAACCCGAGGAGTCCAAACAACGCCTCAACGGCGACCAGGGCGTTGGCCACGCGCGTCACGGGCACCAGCCGGCCGTAGCCGATGGTGGCCAACGTCTGCACGCTGAAGAAGAAACAGTCCTCGAACCGGCCGACCGCCTGGCGCGCCGCACCGTCAAGGGCGCCCGCGCCGCACAGCCAGTACAGCGCGGCGAACAGAAGATTGGTGCCGAAGTACGCCGATGCCACCAGCGCCAGGAGGCGCGGCAACGGCATCGCGAGCAGCGTGTGATACGCGTTGTAGGGATGGAATGGACCGAGCGAGCTGCGCTGGACGTTGAACGTGCCGTCGTGGTTCAGGAGCCGCGAGTGGCTCCGCTCCGACATCCGGCCGCCAAGGCCAAGGTCCTGATTGAGCTGTTCCTGCTGCTGGGCATCAAGCATGGGTCGCCGAACACACTACCCGAGTCCGCGTCATTTCCTGGCGGCGATTGTCACCATGCGTCATGGACACGCTTCCCAGTCCAGCGTCGTTCCACTTCGGCATTGGGCAGAAACTCGCGTACCGGCGCGGCCCAGCGCCTGAGTGCGTGAACCTGTCGCCGTAGGCCAGCGGGGCTGCCAGACATCCTTCTTCATCGTCATCATCGCCTCGAAGGCGCGCTTCGTCGCCGTCGGACCTGATCAGAAATCGACCAGACCCGTATAAGATTTCCATCAACGTCCGTATTTTCGACAGGAGGAGTTTGAATGATGAAGCGCACTCTTTACGTAGCGGCCCTCGCTCTGGTGGCGGCAGTCGGCGTCGGCGCGCAATCCGCCCCGGCCGGCTGGAAGCAGCGGCTCGACCGGAGCACCAGCGCGTCCGATCCCGACGCCGCCGGCACGGTGAAGTTCGTGTCGATGGGCACCGGCTTCCACGCTACCAACCCGGCCGCCGCGGTCTACTGGAACCCGGCGAACAGCCCGACCGGCACCTACACGGTGAAGGCGAGCTTCACGCTGATCAAGCCGAGCAGCCACACCAACTACTACGGGCTGGTCTTCGGCGGCAGCGCGCTCGACGGTGCGAGCCAGAGCTACATCTACTTCACCGTCGGCCAGGACGGCACGTGGCTGGTGAAGCGGCGTGACGGCGACACGGATGCGCCGACGATCGTCGCGAAGACGCCGAGTGACGCGGTGAAGAAGCCGGGCGCCGACGGCACGTCGGTGAACAACCTCGAAGTGCGCGTGCTCGCCGACAAGATCGACTACGTCGTCAACGGCACGGTGGTGGGGTCGACGCCGAAGACCGGCATGACGGCAAAGACTGATGGGATCGCGGGTATCCGCGTGAACCATCAGCTCGAAGTCCACATCGACGGGTTCAGCGCGACAAAGTAGCGAGGCCGGCGGGAGAACGACGGTGATGCCCGCGTGTGCGGGCATCACCGTGAACGGCCGTCGTTACTTCGGTGCGGTCGGCGCCAGCGTCGGCGGCAGGGCGCCCTGGCCATCGACGATGCGGCGCGCGAGAAGATTCACGACGTTCGCCTTGTTGCGGATGGCCGACAGGTAGGCTGTACGCAGCAACTGTTCGCGACGGTCGCGCAGCGTGGTGGTGATGCCGTTCTTCACCTCGGGCGAGCTGAGGTCGCGCTGCCCCTTGGCCTGCTTGGCGACCAGCGCCACGATCGTGTAGCCACCTTCCATCCCGACAATGTTCACGCTGCCAGGCTCGAGCTTCAGGACCGTGTCGCGCAGCGCCTTGGGCGCCTGATTCAGCGCCGACACCGACACCAGACCCACGTCGCCACCGCGCGGCGCCGAGTTCGGATCCTCCGAGAAGTCCATCGCCAGTTCCGGGAACGGCGTGCCGGCCTTCAGCTTTTCCATCAGCATCTGCGCCTTCTGCGTTGCGGCCTGCGGCGTCGCGGCGTCGTCGCCGGTGCGGTTGGCGATCTGCTGATCGCGCTGCGCGGTGATGACAATCTGCGCCAGATGGAACGCGTCCTCGGTCAGGTTGAACTGCGCCTTGTTGGCGTCGTAGAAGTCGGTGACGTCCTTGTCGGTCACGGCGACCTTCGACGTGACGTCGCGCTCCATCACCTTTTGCGCCGTCAGGTCCTTGCGCACTTCCTCGCGCATGTCGGCGGCCGTCAGGTTCCGCGCAGCCAGTTCCTTGTTGAACGCGTCCTCGGGCAGGTTCTTCTTGCCCTGGTTGTACGCCGCATCGACGTCGGCGTCGGGCAGCTGGATGTTCAGCGCCTTGGCGCGCGCGATGATGAGGTCGTCGAGAATCGCCTGCTCCAGCAGGTTCAGCTTGGCGGTGAGCGCTTCTTCCTCGGACGGGGTCTGGCCCGGCTGCAGGCTGCGCCGGTAGACCTTCTCGATTGCTTCACGACGAACCTCGCGGCCATCGACAGTGGCCCAGACGTCCGGGGACGCGGAGGCGGCTGCCGCAGGCGCGGCGGCCGGCGTGGACGACGACTGGCACGCGCCGGCGGCCGTGGCCAGCGCGAAGACGAACGGCAACAGGGTGCGGCGGTCGGAAGTGAACATCCAGATATTGTACGCGCCAGCCCCGCCGATTCCATTGCAGCACAGTGTCGCGGGCGGAGCCCTGGCGCCAGCTTGCGGGAGTTTGGGCCGCGGTGATACGGTCGTGGGAATGGCTCTCGACCTTTCATCCCTGCAGGGGACTGCTGACAGCTACGCGACGAAGTCGCCGCAGGCGATCCTCGGACTGGCCCTGACCGAGTACTCGCCGTCAGTCGGCATCGCCTTCAGCGGCGCCGAGGACGTCGTCCTCATCGACATGGCGGTGAAGCTGGCGGTGCCGTTCACCGTGTTCTGCCTCGATACCGGCCGGTTGCACCCGGAGACCTACCAGTTCATCGAGAAGGTCCGCACCCACTACGGCATCGTCGTCGACACCGTGGCGCCGCAGGCGGACGCCGTGCAGCGCCTCGTTCGGGCGAAGGGGCTGTTCTCGTTCTACCAGGACGGTCACAGTGAGTGCTGCGGCATCCGCAAGGTCGAACCGTTGACACGCGCGCTGGCACCGCTCGGTGCGTGGGTCACCGGGCAGCGCAAGGACCAGAGTCCCGGGACCCGCGCGCACGTGCCGGTCGTTCAGCTCGACCGCACTTTCAGCACCGCCGAGCGTCCGCTCGTGAAGTTCAATCCGCTCAGTCAGTGGACGTCGAAGCAGGTGTGGGACTACATCGAGATCTACGACGTGCCGTTCAACGCGCTGCACAGGCGCGGCTTCATCTCGATCGGCTGCGAGCCCTGCACGCGCGCCACCACACCGAACCAGCACGAACGCGCCGGGCGCTGGTGGTGGGAAGAAGCGACGAAGAAGGAGTGCGGGCTGCACGTCGGCGAGAACACCGACGACCGCTGACCGTCGCCGCGCTCGACGTCCCCCTTCCGTCACAAACCCGACGCGCGTGCGCCGAAACGGCACACGGCTGAGGGAACGCGAGCATTGCCAGAACGGGCGCCAGCCGCGCATCCATAGCTGAGACAGCAACTTGTACCGTCGGCGTCGTACGGACCGGACCTTGCGATGCAGCCTGCCGTGCAGTGGTGTGTCAATCGGGCAGGACTGGCAGCGATCGTTGCGCTGCTGACCGCCGCCGGCCTGTACCTGCAGGGGTTCAGTCCATGGGCGGCGGAGGGCGCCGTGTCACTCGGTGTCTTCGCGGCGGCGGCCGTGGCGGCCGGGTTGTTCACCGTGATCGAACCGCAACGCTCGGTGGCCGACAGCGGAGGCCTGATGCGGTTGCCGTTTGTCGCGGCGCTCACCACGCTCTTCTTCTTCGGTCCGACCGCCATGACCTTCGTCGCGGTGCTGGCCACGGCTGCGCAGCTCATCACGAATCCGCCCGATACCCATCGTCTGCGCCGGAGCGTGCTCGATATCGTGACCGCCGCCGCCGCCGCGCAGGCCGCGGCGCTGGCGCACGCCATCCTCGGCGGTTCCACCGTGCCCTTGCAGTGGCCGTGGCAGGGTGTGCCGCTGGCCGGGGCCGTGCTCGCGTACTGCGTCGTGACCACTGCTGTCGCCGACGTGCTGTCGCCGCTGGCGACCGGCAGTGAACCCGAGCGTCGCTGGCCAACCCAGGCGCTGCGTGGTGTGCCCGGGCATGTGATCGGTGCGGCCATCGCCGTGACCCTCGCTGAACTGGCCAGTCGCGGCGCGTGGCTGCTGTTGCCACTGGTGGCCCTGCCGCTGTACTTCGCATGGAACGCGTATCGCCGCAGCATGGAGCACGACGGTGCGCAGGCGCGGCGGCTCGACGTCGTCGAGTCGGCGGACCACGGTGTGTGCCTCGTCGACGACAGTGGCGTCGTACGGCAATGGAACGACACGCTGGCGGCGCTGCTCGAATGTCCGGTGCCGCGCGCGGTGGGCCTGACACTCGCCGAACTGACGCCGGCCCTGGCCGCATCAGCTGTGCCTGCGGCGGTCCTCGAGACGCTGCGGACCCGCACGCCGCGCACGCTGCCGCGGGTGTCTATTCGCACCGCGACGCAGCAACGCGTGCTGGGCGTCACGTTGGTGCCCGAGTCCGCGGGCGTCGTGATCGTCTGGGCCGACCACACCGAGCTGGCCGCGGCCGAGCAGCGGCTCCGCGACAACGCCGAGCGCTTCGCGCTGATTGGTGCCGCCGCGAACGACGGCCTGTGGGAACTCGATCACACGCGCACCAGGCTGTTCGTCTCGGCGCGCTGGCGCCAGTTGCTGGCCATACCCCACGGCGACTCGCAGGTCGCGGCCGACGCCTGGTTCAGCCGCATTCATCCCGATGATGCCGCCGGTGTGGCCCGCGCCATCGGCGCGCTCGCGGACGGGCGCATTGACCGGCTTGACGTCGAGCACCGGATCAGGCACGAGGACGGCTCGTATCGCCGGGCGCGCTGCCGTGCGGGCGCGGCGCGCGATGACAGTGGGCGGCTCACACGCATTGCCGGCTCGATGACCGACATCACCGACCTGGGCTCTGCGCAGGAGCAGGTGGCGAATGCGAACTCGCGCGACCAGCTGACGGGGCTGCTCAACCGCGGCGCCTTCGTCGACCATGTGGCGAAGCGGCTCGAGGAATACAAGACGCGGCGAGGCAGCCGGTTCGCGGTCCTCTATCTCGACCTCGATCGGTTCAAGGTGGTGAACGACAGCCTGGGGCACCTCACCGGCGACGAGTTGCTGGTATCGCTCTCGAAGCGGCTCGAGGGGTGCCTGCGTCCTGGCGACGCCGTGGCGCGGCTCGGCGCCGACGAGTTCTCGGTGATGCTGCACAACATCTCCGACGAGATGCAGGCCAACGTTGTCGCGTTCAGATTGCAGGAGGCGCTGCAGGCGCCCTTTCACGTCGGTGGCCGCGAGGTGATCAGCTCCGCGAGTATCGGCATTGCCATCAGTCGCGCGGAGTATGACAACGCCGAAGAGATGATGCGCGACGCCGACACGGCGATGTGCCACGCGAAGTCGCGCGGCAAGGCGCGGCACGAACTGTTCGACGTCGACATCCACACGGTGGCGCTCGACCGGCTGGGGCTCGAGACCGACCTGCGGCACGCGGTGAAGAGCCGCAGCTTCGAGGTGCACTACCAGCCGATTGTGCAGCTGTCGTCGCGCATGTGCACCGGCTTCGAGTCGCTGGTGCGCTGGAATCGCCACGGCACGCCCGTGTCGCCGGCCGACTTCATTCCCATGGCGGAGGAGTTGGGCATCATCGAACCGCTCGGCACGTGGGTGATGCAGCAGGCGTGCGCCAAGTTCGTCGAATGGAAGGCGCGGTATCCGCAGAGCGGGCTCGACTACATCACCGTCAACGTCTCGGCGAAGCAGCTCGTGCAGCAGGGCTTCATCTATCTGGTCGAACGGACCGTGGAGCAGAACCACATGCGTCCCGAGGAGCTGCGTCTCGAGATTACCGAGACCGCGCTCATGGACGCGCCGCAGTTCGCGGCGCAGGTGCTGACCGAGCTGCGCCAGTTCGGCGTGAAGATCTACCTCGACGACTTCGGCACCGGCTACTCGTCGCTGAGCCATCTGCACAAGCTGCCGGTGGATGCGTTGAAGATCGACCGCTCGTTCGTGCGCGGCCTGCTGATGGACGACCGTCCGGCGATCGTCGAGAGCATCCTCGCACTGGCCAAGACCCTGCAGACCAACGTGGTGGCTGAAGGGATCGAGGAGGAAGCGCAGGCGAACGAGCTCGAACGGCTCGGCTGCCGCCTGGCGCAGGGCTACTTCTTCTCGCGCCCGCTGCCGGCCGACAAGGCGGAGCTGCTGCTCGCCGCCGGACAGCCGCTTGGCACGCCCCGGTTCGCGGCGCCGCAACTGGCGCGCGCGCCGCGGCTGTCGCCCGTCATGACCCGCGACATCGCGTGAGTGGCGTGTGAGGTCCGGCTGAAGCCGGACACTACAGCGTGTCCCGCGTGTCCCGCGTGTCCTGCGTAGTGTCCGGCTTCAGCCGGACCTCACCGACCCTGCGTAGTGTCCGGCTTTAGCCGGACCCCGTGCTATCGCAGCTGCTGCAGCCAGGCCTCCGGCGCCAGAAATCGGGCATGTCATCGGGCAGACGCGGGGTATCCTGCGCGACACATGTCGAGTCGCCTGCGTGTCGCCGCTGTCTCGTGCCTCTCGTTGCTTGCCCTCGTCGTGGCTCCGGCTCCGGTGCGGGCGCAGGCGCCGCGCGGACGCCAGCCGCGCGTCATCGCCGACAACCCGCCGCCGCCGGTCGCGCCGGACGTCATCCGGCGTGAAGGGGGCCGCGCCACCGTGCGCGCGGTGCGCCTGACGGAGCCGCTGCGCGTCGATGGTCGCCTCGACGAAGAGGTGTACCGGACGGTACCCGCCATCACCGACTTCATCCAGAACGTGCCCACCGAAGGCGCGATCTCGACCGAACGGACCGAGGCCTGGATTCTCTATGACGCCGACACCCTCTACATCGTCGGGCGCTGCTGGGACTCGGCGCCGCCGGAGAAGTGGGTGGCGAACGAACTGCGCCGCGACACGAACCAGCTGCGGCAGAACGATCACTTCGGCGCGCTGCTCGACACGTTCCACGACAAGCGCAACGGGTTCTTCTTCTACGTGAACCCGCTCGGCGCCAGGGCCGACACGGCGGTCACCGACGAAGGGAACAACAACTCGGACTGGAACCCGGTGTGGGAGGCGCGTACGAGCCGGTTCGACGGTGGCTGGACGGCGGAACTGGCCATTCCGTTCAAGTCGCTGCGCTACGTGTCGGGCGTCGATCAGATCTGGGGGCTGCAACTGCGCCGGTCGATCCGGCGCAAGAACGAGTGGACACACCTCACCGCGCTCCCCGCTGCCGATGGCGGTCCGTCGGCGCTGACGCGCGTGTCAGCCGCGGCGAACCTGGTCGGGCTCGAGCTGCCGGCAGCCGGCAAGAACATCGAGATCAAGCCCTACATCATCTCCAGCCTCACCACCGACCGTCTTCAGAGTCCGCCGCTGGCTCGGGACCTCGCCGGCAATGCCGGGCTCGACTTCAAGTACGGCGTCACGGCGAACCTCACCGCCGACGTCACCGTGAACACCGATTTCGCGCAGGTCGAGGCCGACGAGCAGCAGGTGAATCTCACCCGTTTCAGCCTGGTGCTGCCAGAGAAGCGTGACTTCTTCCTCGAGGGACGCGGCGTCTTCGACTTCGCGCGCTGGGCCGGCAGCGGCAGCGCCACCACGTCGACCACGCCGTCGCTCTTCTACAGCCGCCGCATTGGGTTGAACGCCGGTCGCATTGTGCCGATCGAGGTGGGTGGCCGCCTCACCGGCAAGGCCGGCCGCTACGGCATCGGCCTGATGAACATCCAGACGGCCGACGAGTCGACGTCGTCGACGCCGTCCACCAACTTCTCGGTGCTGCGCGTGAAGCGCGACATCCTGCGCCGCAGCTCCATCGGCGCCATCTTCACGAACCGCTCGCACGCGGTGGCAGGCACGGGCGACAACCAGGCGGCCGGCGTTGATGCGGCCATCAGCCTCTACGAGAACGTCAACCTCAACGCCTACTACGCGAAGACCTCCACCGACGGTCTCGCCGGGGACTCGGCCAGCTATCAGGGGCGCTTCGAATACGGCGGCGATCGCTACGGGGCCAGAGCCGAGTACCTGGTGGTGGGCGACAACTTCAACCCCGAGGTCGGCTTCGTGCGGCGCGACAACTTCGCACGCAGCTTCGGCTCGCTGCGCTTCAGCCCGCGTCCGACGCGGATGAAGACGGTGCGCAAGTTCACCTACGAAGGGAACCTCGAGTACATCGAGAACGGTGCCGGCGCGCTCGAGACGCGCAACGGTACTGGCCGCATGAACGTGGAGTTCCAGAACAGCGACCAGTTCACGGCGCAGCTGTCGAACGAGTACGAGCGGCTGGTGCGCCCCTTTGCGATTGCGCGCGGCGCCACCATCCCGGTCGGCGGCTACAACTTCAACGACGTCGTCGCCTCATACCTGCTCGGTCAGCAGCGTCGCGTGTCGGGGCAGCTCTCGGTGCAGCACGGCACCTTCTACGACGGCACGCTCACCGCGCTCGGCTACAGCGGCGCGCGCGTGTCGGTGACGACACGGTTCTCGGTGGAACCGAGCGTGTCGGTTAACCGTGTGCGCCTCGACGAAGGGAACTTCACGAACACCGTGCTGCGCGCCCGGTCCGACTACGGCTTCAGCCCGCTGATGTTCGCCAGTGCGCTGGTGCAGTACAGCTCGAGCGACCATACCTTCAGCAGCAATCTCCGCTTTCGCTGGGAGTACAGCCCGGGGTCGGAGCTCTTCGTGGTCTACACCGACGAACACGACACGCTCAGCGCCGGTGCGCCGGTGCTGAAGAACCGCGCGGTTGTCGTGAAGGTGAACCGGCTGCTGCGGTTTTAGGGTGTCTTACCCGACCTACTTCAGCGTGGCCTTCTCGATGATGACGTCGTAGGCGTAGCCGGAGCCGAAGTCCTTCTTGGTACCGACCATGCCCGTCAGCGTCACGACGTCGCCCACCTTCACGTCGGCGGTGGTGGTGATGGTGAGGTCGTTGGTCTTCGCGTCGGCGGTGCCCGACCCGTCCTGGATGTGGAGCCAGTTGCGGTCCATGATG
>Ga0209086_10001857_pt1 | contig 16886 bp, 12 predicted proteins | sample M_130207_XF_Meta_FD_187312 | JGI IMG/M metagenome (GOLD analysis project Ga0209086, IMG submission 187312) | Freshwater microbial communities from Lake Montjoie, Canada to study carbon cycling - M_130207_XF_MetaG (SPAdes) (version 2) | ecosystem: Environmental > Aquatic > Freshwater > Lake... | reverse complement strand
ACTGGACCCGCGATCACCTCGGCCTCAGCCTCCCCGCCCAACGACAACGCGCCCTCGGCAACACTCCATTCGGAACACTTCCCGGATAACCACAACCCACAACCAACCCCAACTTTTGCGCAGGCCAATCCCACCCTACGTGGCAACAGGCGATAGCCCTGCCCAAGCATTCGATTCCCATCCGTGTTGCCAAAACGTATGGTGTCTCGCGGCGAACGGGTCTTTTTCACCCGTTTCAAATCTCATGTCTTCGAGGTGCAATATGACCCGCACAGGTTCGTGGTTCGGCAAATGTGTGTTGATGGCGACGGTCTTGTGGGCGGGACGCGATCTGGTGGCTCAGACCGTCGGGCCGAAGGCCGATGACTTGGCGAAGTCTCGTCAGCGGGCGGTCAACTTCCTCAAAACGAGCCAAGCGGACGGTGGCCATTGGACTTCGCCGGAAGCTCCCGGCATCTCGGGACTCGTCACGTATTCGCTCTTGGCGAGCGGCGTTCCCGCGACCGATCCTGCCGTTGAGAAGGCTCTCAAACATCTGGCCACGTTCATTCAGCCTGATGGCGGCATCTACTTCCCCAAGAGTCATCACAGCAACTACGAAACCTCGATCTGCCTGCTCGCCTTCCACGCCGCGAACAAGGACGGCAAGCACACCGACACGATCAAGAAAGCCGACGCCTTCCTGCGCAAGCTGCAGTGGGACGACAGTGAGACGACGGACCAGTCTGATCCGAAGTACGGCGGCGCGGGATACGGTCGCACGGGGGACCGGCCCGATCTGTCGAACACCGTCTTCTTTCTGGATGCTCTGAAAGCGGCGGGGGCCAAGCAGGACGATCCCGCGGTGCAGAAGGCGCTCGTCTTTTTGTCGCGCTGCCAGAACTTGGAGACCGAACACAACGCGACACCGCACGCCTCGAAGGTCAACGACGGCGGCTTCTATTACACACCGGCTGCGGGCGGGAACTCGCAAGCGGGGAACACAGCCAACGGCGGACTGCGGTCTTACGGCAGCATGACCTACGCGGGCTTGAAGAGCATGATCTACGCGGGCCTCAAACCCGAGGACCAGCGTGTGAAGGCAGCGGTCGAGTGGATCACCAAGTTCTATTCGGTCAGCGAGAACCCGGGCCTCGGCCAGCAAGGTGTCTTTTACTACTACCAGATGTTCGCCAAGGCCCTCACCACGATGGAACTCGATCTCGTGAAGGACGCCGATGGCAAGCTGCACGACTGGCGCAAAGAACTCGCCGAACACGTCTTCTCGCTCCAACAAGAAAATGGCGCGTGGCTCAACAAAAATGACCGCTGGTACGAAGGGAATCCGGACCTTGCAACCGCTTACGTCCTGATCGCGCTCCAGTACTGTGATCCCAAGGCTGTGAAGCCCGCGAAGTAACCTGCGGGCGAGGATCGCCACTAGCCCGACGCGCAAGCGAGGGCAAACCGTCGTAATCAGCGAAGCCCTCGCTTGCGCGTCGGGCTAGTTTAAAACCGGGGATTCTCCCGTTCTGTTTCTCAATCATTTTTTGAGGTCTCTCCATGTTGTCTTGCCTGCGTCCGTGGTCCGTCAGTTGGTGTATCGCCGTGATGGCGAGTTGCTTTGTCGGCTGTGATGCCTCGGTCCCCAAGGGAGCTTCTTCCAACACGCCCGCCGCCGGACATGATGCTGCCCAGCCGATCGCCGCTCATGCCGCACCAGAGGCCGGAGGCAAGAAGCGGATCATCCTCCTGACAAACGGGAACTCGCCGTTTTGGGATGCCTGTCGCGCGGGACTGCAAGACGCCGAGAAGGAGTTCAAACTCGCCGAGGCCGGGTTCACGGCGGTCATGGAAACGAACGACGGCACGCCCGCCGGTCAGATCGACAAACTCAAGCAATACGCTAGCCAAGGGGATGTCGCGGCGATCGGTATCTCGGTGACGAAGGCCGACAACGCTGCGATCGCCGACGAGTTGCGTGTCCTCCAAAAGAAGGGGGTCAAAATTCTGACGATCGACTCAGACATGGATCGCGACAAGTATCGCGATGTCCGTACGGCGTTCGTCGGGACTGACAACTTGGACGCGGGCCGCGTGCTCGGGAAGTGTGCTGCCGGTGTGCGACCTGACGGTGGTGAGTTCGTTGCGTTCGTCGGACTGACTGAAGCACAGAACGCCATCGAACGGATCGGCGGCTTCTCCGAGGGAGCCGGTGAGAAGTTCACCAAGACCGACGTGATGGCCGACGACGTGCAGCTCGACCGCGCCCGTGAGAACGTTCGCAACGCGATCCGCAACCACCCGAAGGTCAACACGCTGGTCGGCATCTGGTCGTACAACGCCCCCGCGATCGTGGACGTAGTGGTCGGCGAACTCAAACGTCGCGATGACTTCAGCATCGTCGTGTTCGATGCCGAGCCAAACACGATCATCGCCATGCAGGAACATCAGGTCGATGCGATGGTCGTACAGAACCCCTACGCGATGGGTCATCAAGGCGTGCGACTGATGCTGGCGCTGGCGACCGACAAGAAAGATGTCGTCACCGAGATGCTGCCTCAACTCGGTCAACCGAACGGAGACCTGTTCGACACCGGCCTCAAGGTGATCGTCCCCGACGACAAGTCCCCACTGAAGGCCGATCTATTCGGGCCGAAGGTCGAATTCATGCTGCTCGAAAAGTTCCGTGCTTGGCTCGACCAGTACGGGCTGAAGCAATCGTGATTGGGGACACGGAGTATGACATGCCCCGTAGGATGGACGCCTCGTCCGTCTGGCGGAGCATGTCACGGACGGACGAGGCGTCCATCCTACGGTGAGTTCAACAGCGCGGGGGATTGATGAGCGAAGCGTGGGCACGATTCTGGCGGCGGCACGAGGCCAGTTTACTGGTGGCAATCGGTGTCGTGATCGTGCTGACGACGCTGCTCGATGCGCAGCACAATTACTGGCGCGACCCGCAGGCCAGTCTCATCGACCTCACCCGGCAGACGACTCAGTTGGGACTGATCTCGCTGGGAGCGGCGATCGTCATCATCTCGGGCGGCATCGACCTTTCGACCGGCTCCGTGATCGCCTTCAGCGGGACGGTCTGTGCGTCGCTGCTCTTGCTCTTGTCGCCCGAGGCGATGCTCGGCAATCAGCAGCTCGACGTGACCACGATGGGGCTGGCGATTTCCGGGACGCTGGTCGTCGGGCTGATGATCGGCAGCCTGCACGCTTGGCTCATCACGGTGGTCGGTCTGCCACCGTTCGTCGCCACGCTGGGAACACTCGTCGGACTGCGCAGCCTCAGCATGGCGATCATCGAGAACGTCACGCTGTCCGTCATTGGCGGTGCCAGCTCGCAAATCAACATCAATGATCGAGGCTTCCGCTACCTCGCGCAGTCCATCTGGATTCCGGCCGTGCTGCTGGCGGTGCTGGCTCTGGCGACGTGGCTGCTCCTCGCCAAGACTGTGACCGGACGGCACCTGTATGCGCTGGGTGGCAACGAGCAGGCCGCGCGACTCAGCGGCATTCAGACCGACCGCTTGAAGTGGCTGGCGTATTGCCTGAGTTCTGTGTTGGCGTCGCTGGCGGGCGTCCTCGCGATCTGCGACCAAAGCGCGGCGGTGCCGCAAACGCTGGGACGAGGTGCGGAACTGAACGCGATCGCGGCAGCCGTCGTCGGTGGATGCAGTTTGCAAGGCGGGATCGGCACGGTGCCCGGAACCTTACTCGGCGCACTCTTCTTGCGCGTCGTGATCGACGGCGTGGCGAAGATCATCAAGACCGGTGCCCACATCTACGAAGGCTTCATCGTCGGAGTGTTGGTCGTCTTCGCGGTAACGTTCACGCGCGGAGTTGATGCCTCGCGCCGAAAGCAGCCGCTCTTCACGGGTGGTTTGGGTTTGGTGACGATTCTCAACCTGACGTTCCTCTCCGGCACGATGATGGCGCTCATCGGCACAAAGCTCGTCGCAGGTCACACGCAGTTGGATGCGACCTGGCTCGCGAGCCTGATCGGGCTGTCCACCTGTTCACTCTTGCTGATCGTTCGCTGGGACGGCTCGCAGATCGCCAAACGACGACTCGGTGCGGCATGGGTGATCGTGACCATCGCTTCAATTATTGGCTGCGATTTCGCCTACCCCGGCTGGCAGCGTCGTGCGGCGGTCTCAACCGCGACGTCTCTCGGCGGCAAGGTCTTCGAGAACGAACAAGGGATCGTGTTCGATCTGACCGGCTCCCGCTGTAACGATGGCTCGATGAGACATCTCTCCCCCCGTTTGAAATACTTCGCCCACCTGCACGAGCTGCGTCTGCAACAAACCGCCGTCACCGACGACGGCCTCAAGTCGCTCGAAAAACTGACGCACCTCAAACGCCTCGACACCACAGGCAGCAAGATCACGCCGGGTGCCCTGACACGGCTGAAGCGGACGCTCAGCACTCTCGAAACGGTGCCGTGAAGCTCAGGGAAAGCAGAGTCAGCCCGCATGACCGACACTGTGACGAGCCACGAAGAGGCAGGACGCCAAGCCGTCTTGGAAGTGACGCTCGAACTCCAGAAATACCGGCGCGAAACTCCAGAAATACCGGCGCGAACACGGTCAGCTCCCTGCCGAACTGAGTCGCCTCGTGCCGCAGTACCTCGACGCGATCCCGGTCGATCCGTGCGATCCGAAGGGAGAGCCGATTCGCTACCGACGCGAAGAGTCCTTGAAAGCCGTCGTCTGGAGCGTTGGTCCCGACCACACCGACCAAGGGGGAGTTGATCTCAAACCCTCGAGTCCGAATCCCAAAGGCGACATGGGCTACATCGTGAAGTGAGCGGCTTTTTTCTGGGTGCCACGGTCACGACTTTGCGTGGCCGTGTCTTCGGGACAACCCAAGCACGGCCACGCAAAGCCGTGACCGTGGCACCCATCGCCGCTTCAATAAAAATACGGCAAACGCCGATTCCAAAGAGCCTCTCAGACCCGGTTGAAGCGGATCGGGACTCCGTGGTCGGCGAGGTATTGCTTGGTGACGCCGATCGGGTGCGTGCCGTAGTGGAAGATGCTGGCGGCGAGGGCGGCGCTGGCGTGGCCTTCGGTCAGGACCGTGCGGAGGTGTTCGGGATGTCCCGCGCCGCCGCTGGCGACGACGGGGATGTTGACCGCATCGGCGACGGCGCGCGTCATCTCGAGGTCGTAGCCGTCTTGAGTCCCGTCGGCGTCCATGCAGGTCAACACGATCTCGCCCGCGCCGAGCCGTTCGACTTCGCGTGCCCACGCGACCGCTTCGAGTCCCGTTGGCACGCGGCCGCCGTTCACATGGACTTCCCACACTTCGCGGCCGTCCCGTTGAATCCGCTTCGGGTCGATGTTCACGACGATGCACTGGCTGCCGAATTTCAGAGCCGCCTCGCGCACGAGGTTCGGATCTTTCACGGCGGTCGAGTTGATCGAGACCTTGTCGCAACCGGCACTGAGCAACATGCGGATGTCGTCGAGCGTCCGGATGCCGCCGCCGACGGTGAGCGGCATGAAGCAGACTTCGGACGTGCGTCGGACCACGTCGAGCATGATCTCACGCTGCTCGTGACTGGCGGTGATGTCGAGAAAGACGAGCTCGTCCGCGCCGTCCTCTTCGTACTGAGCGGCAATCTGCACGGGATCGCCCGCGTCACGCAGGTTCAAAAAGTTGACCCCTTTGACGACGCGACCGGCGTGAACATCGAGGCACGGAATGATGCGTTTGGCGAGCATGAGGCGGTCTTTGGCGGGAGGGGGAATGAATGGGATCAACAACAAAAGGCAAGGTGAGTCACCAAAGTGAGTTTCTCACACCAACCCGCAGCGTGAGCGAGGGCGAAGTCTATCGACGCCCTCGCTCACGCTGCGGGTTGGTGTGGGAGGCTTTGCTGTCTTCGATGGCCTTCGGGAAGAAAAGCTCGTCTCGACACAATTTGAAACAGACTTTAACATTTCGCCGCAGTCGGCACGAGAATGGATGTTTCGTGTCGGCATCCCCTCTGAAGAGCGGCACTTTCTGCCTGTCTTTCGACTGTTTCGCCGCCCTGATCGCTTCGCTTGTTTCCTGTCTTCGGGCTGCCAACTCAACTCGATGTCTGTCTGCCCTCGCCTCAACCAAGGATCGGTTGAATGACGAATTCTGCTCGCTTGACCTGCGTGGCTTCGCTGCTGGCTATGGCACTCTTGTCGTGCGCCGCCAGCGGGTGTGCGTCGATGAACAGCGCCTCCGAGAAATGGACGGCCTCTTGGAAGAAGGACGCCAAACCACCGGGCAACGACCCGAACCACGAAGAAGTCGTGCGGTATTGGGGCCAGAAAAAGAAGGAGCCTAAGCCGGTTGAGATGTCGCCCGAATTGAAGGAGCGACTGGCCAAACGGTCTGAAGAGCGGCAAAGCAAGACCATTGCCGAGAGCCTGCGTGATGGGAATCAACGGCTGAAAGCAGGCCGGTTGGAAGAGTCGCGCCGCGCGTTTGAGCAAGCGTTGGCGGTCAAGCCCGATGACCCCGATGCGCATCACGGCTTGGCGGTGATCGCCGACAAACAACAACTGTTCGGCGTGGCCGATAACCATTACGAAGCGGCTCTGAAAAAACAGCCTCGAAACCCGAATTTGCTCAACGACATCGGCTACTCGCACTGGCTGCGCGGCGGCGACAAGCAGGCTGAAAAGATGTTGCTCGAAGCACTGGCCGTCGAACCGGGTCACAAGGGCGCGACGCTCAATCTGGGCACGCTGTACGGCAAACAGGGGCGCTATGAGGAGGCCTATGCACTCCTGCGTAAAGGTTCGAGCGAATCGGAAACGCAACAGTACTTGGCGAAGCTGTTTCCGCAGGGGCGGCCATCGGGAGCCGGTGCGCGAGACGGCGGAAGTCGCGAACAGGACTTCGCGATGAACCAACCCGCGCCGGGACAGCGTTCCGCTCCACCGATGCCCGCCGATGATCGTCTCGCCGACTCCGGTCGCATGTCACGCGCGCCAATGCGGGCCGATTCGGAGCGACAACAGTTTGAAAACGGACAACAACGTCCATCCGCGAACAACAACAGTCCGTTGTCCCGCGAGGGAACGGCACCGCGCGGCGCGTGGGGTGACGCTTTGGCACAAGACCAGAGACCGGTGGGCGATCAGCGCCCCCTCATCACGCCGAATGACCGCATCGGATCGAACGACCGGACATGGGCCAACGGAAACGGCGACAATTCCTCTTCAGGCCCCGGTCGTCAGAATGCGTTTGCAGCTGCCGGATCCGCGCCGTCAGACAAGGCAATGTTGCCGTATCCAGGTAGTAACTCGAATGGCTTCGTGCAACAGGAACCGCAACAGCGTTACGACTCGACTCCCCCGCAAGATTCACTGACTGCTCCACCGGGAACGAAGCCGCACTCAAACATCCCGTTCTGGCAGGGCGCTCCGATTGTTCGAGGCAATGTCGCGAATAACTTGGCACCGCAGCAACCGGCATCCAACGGATCATCGTGGGGACAGCAGACACCCGGTGCAGCACAACGGATCGAGCAAACGAACTTCACGGATGAGGGGGCTCGCGCCGGTCTCGCTGCGGCTCAACTGGGGATGAGTGTCGGTGGAATGTTCCCGGTGATCCCGAGTGATTCCGGATCAATGGGTGGTTCGTTTGCGTCACCGCCAGCCACCGATCCGCGATTTGGCGGCGAGTTCAATTCATCGCCGCAACACCCGAATCAGAACCCCGGTCTGTATCACAACGGGGGGCCGTGGCCACACGGCGGTCCCGCTGTGAATGGACAGAACTCATCCCAAGGACAAAACACCGGCGTGCAGTTGGCTCCGTTCTCTTCATCCAACCCCAACAACTCGCCCAACCGGGGAATGATTCAGTTGATGGGAGGCAGTGAATCGAATGCCGATGCTAGGTCTTCCTTCGCCGCATCGAAGCGTCCGGGGGGAGTCTCTTCCGGCTGGACCGAATCGACATCGACTCAGTCGAACTCGCCCACAGACAACATTGTGATCGCTCCCGAATCTCCGGCCAACTCTTTCTCGCGCCCTTGGGATTTACCTTCCCAGTTCGGTTCGGGAGCGACTCAAGGCGGCGACTCCACTTCTTGGGGCCAGCCTCAGTCGCGAACCAACTCGGGTTCGGATTCAGCGTCGCAAGACGCGAATGGTGGTCGCCGTTCGCGCTACGCCAAGGCTCCGTGGGACGAGCCAGCGAATCTTCCCAACACTCAGCCCAATAACGGATCGCAACCCTTCAACGGGGCTTGGCCCAACGGTGGCTCACAGCCTGTGGGAGCCAGTCCCAACAACGGGGCCGCGACGAATTCGCTCCCCATATGGAACGGCGGCAATGCGGGACAATCGAATGGCAACGGCGCATCGTCTAATGGAACTCCCCAACAGTGGCCGTACTCGCAGCAGCGATGAGCATCCCGGTTTTTGGTGAATAGCCAGCAACGGCAACGACCTCGTGACGGCTTCTGTTCGCCGATACACTCTCGCGCCTCCCTGAATCGAACGGCCGCAGGCCCTCCATGCGGATGGTTCGATCCGGCCTTCGCTGCACTGCGCGAGACTCCGTCATGCTGACCACGGCTCCACTTCGCTCATCGTTCGCTTTGCTGGCCTGCTTGTTGGCGACCGAGGTTGCGTTGGCAGACGACGCGGCGGACTACCTCAAGCAGATCAAGCCGCTGTTGCTGCACAAATGCACTTCGTGTCATGGGGCGCTTCAGCAGCAGAGCGGGTTGCGGGTTGATACGGTCACGCTGCTGAAGAAAGGTGGCGAGGGTGGAGCCATCATCGTGCCGGGCGACTCGGCGAAGAGTCGGCTGATCGAGATCGTGGCTCGCACGGGTGACATCCAGATGCCGCCTGATGGGGACGGGACGCCGCTCACCGCGGATGAGATTGGCCTGCTCAGAAAGTGGATCGATGGCGGCGCGCCGGGGCCTGCCGACGAGAAGGCTCAGACCGATCCACGCGACTGGTGGTCGTATCGGCCCGTCGTGCGACCGGGCGTTCCCGTGGTGAAGCATCCTGAATGGGTGCGAACTCCCGTCGATGCGTTTCTCGCGGCGAAGCATGACGAACTCGACCTGACTCCCGTGCGCGAAACCGATCGCGCGACGTGGCTGCGGCGAGTCCACCTCGATCTGATTGGCTTGCCGCCGACGCGCGACGAGCGACATGCGTTCATCGCCGGCACTCAACCGAGCGACTACGAACGGGTGGTCGATGAGCTGCTCCAGCGGCCTCAATATGGCGAGCGTTGGGGACGGCATTGGATGGACGTGTGGCGCTACTCCGACTGGTACGGCAGCCGCGCAATCAACGAGGTCCGGTACAGCCAGCGTCACATCTGGCGATGGCGAGACTGGATTGTCGATTCGCTCAACGACGACAAGCCGTACGACCGGATGCTCGTCGAAATGCTCGCGGCCGATGAAGTCGCTTCGACCGACATGAGGGCTTTGCCCGCGACCGGCTTCATCGGACGGAACTGGTACAAGTTCGACCGCAATGTCTGGATGTTTGATCTCGTCGAACACACCGGCCAAGCGTTCCTCGGCCTCACGTTGAAGTGCTGCCGCTGCCACGATCACAAGTTCGATCCAGTCTCGCAGGAAGAGTACTTTCGTTTTCGAGCCTTCTTCGAACCGCACGACGTTCGGACCGACCGGCTCTTCGCGACGACCGGCACCGAAAAAGACGCGACGCTCGGCGAGGTCTTGAAGGATGGCGTCGCTCGCGTCTTCGACAAGCAGCCCGATGTCAAAACCTTTTTGTTTCAACGAGGCGACAACCGCTACCCCGACGAATCGAAACCGCTGTCGCCCGGAGTTCCATCGGCGCTGCGCGGCGAACTCCCTCCCATTCAAACGGTCTCGCTGCCGGTCGAAGCGTTCTACCCGAGCCTCCGCCCCGAACTGGCCGTCGGGTTGGTCGAACAAGCTCGCGCGGCAGCCACCAAGGTCGAGCAAGAGATCGGTGCTGCGAAAGAAAGGGCGAGGCAGATCGAAGCCAGGTTCATGGCTCTCACGCTTCCACTCTCCCCTCTGCAGGCAGGGCAAACCAAGCCAAGTGAGTTCGAAACAAGAAAAGAAGAACCCCTCACCCTAACCCTCTCCCCGCAGAGCCGGGGCGAGGGGACAGAACCTAAGACAGAAGACAAACCCCAAACCAGCTTCCTCTACCGCGACGACTTCTCTCGCGCTCGTCCCGACGACTGGCAGCCGCTGGGCGGTGAGTGGGTTTACGAGAACAATCATCTCATCGAGAAAGCGGTCACTCACTTCGCGACGACGGTGTTGAAGAAGACTCTCCCGCAGGATGTGCGGATCAAGGTGAAGTACCGACCGCTCGCGCCGGGTCAGTATCGGTCGATCGGATTCAGCTTCGACTACGTGGACCAAGGCCACTCGCAAGACATCTACACGCACACGGGCGACACCACTCAAACCGTGCAGGCCTTTCATCGCGTCGGCGGTCAGCAGGTCTATCCGCCAGCGGGAATCGTGCAGACGAAAGACCTCAAGGTCGGCGACGAGGCGACGATCGAGATCACCGCGCGCGGGCAACAACTAACGATCCTGCTCAACGGCACGAAGCGGCTCGACTACGTGATGCCCGTCGCGCGGCGCGCAGGAAAGTTCGCGCTGTGGGTTCACAGCGGCTCGGCCGAGTTTCTCGAACTCGACATCCGCGAACTGGTCGCGTCGGTCGATGACCTGCGCCGCGAGCAGCAGGTTGCGCTCGATCAAGTCGCACTGGCTGAGCGACGTCTCGTCACTGCTCAACAGGAAGTCGAGTCACTCCATGCGCGGCTCGCCGCCGAACGAGTCCGACTCAGTCCGGCAACCGACTCGACCGACAAAGCGACCGCGAAACGGAAGCAACTGGTCCTCAATGCCAGCCGCACCGAGAAGGCCGTCGCCGTCGCCAAAGCCGACGAAGCCGTGCTGCAAGCCGAGCAGTACCTGATGTCGGTGAAACCGTCGTTACGACCGGCGGTCAGTTCCACTGCCGATGCCCTGTACTTCGAGAACTCGCCCGCCGCGATTGATGCGGAACAGAAGCTCATCGCGGCGAAGCAGGTTTGGGCCGCGGCCCGATCTGCGATGGAGATGCCGGACGAGAAGTACGCCCCGGTCGGCGAGATGTTCCCGTCAACCAGCACCGGACGGCGCACGGCACTCGCGCAGTGGATCGCCTCGAAGCAGAACCCGCGCACGGCGCGAGTGGCGGTGAACCACATCTGGCTCCGTCACTTCGGCCAAGCGTTGGTGCCGAGCGTCGCCAACTTCGGCCTCAACGGTGATCAGCCTTCGCATCCCGAATTGCTCGATTGGCTCGCCTCCGAGTTGATGGACCACGACTGGAAGATGAAGCCGCTCCACCGGGCGATCGTGCTGTCGGCGGGGTATCGGATGAGTTCGGCTGAGGGACAAGGGCTGAGAGGCAAGGAACAGAACAACGAACCGACTTCTCAGTCGCTCAACCCTCAGCCCTCGCCCCTCAGCCCCGATCCCACCAACAAATTCCTCCGGCACTTCCCGTCGCACCGCATGGAGGCCGAGGTCGTGCGTGACAGCGTCCTCTTCGCGGCGGGGTCGCTCGATCTAGCACGCGGCGGGGAGGAGATTCCCGAAACGCAGGGACAGACTTCGTTGCGACGGAGCCTCTACTTCCGCAACACGCCGAACGACAAGATGAAGTTCCTCGAACTGTTCGACGTGGCCGACCCGAACGCCTGCTATCGCCGTCGCGAGAGTGTGGTCCCGCAACAGGCGCTCGCGTTGATGAACAGCGCTCTCGTGCTGGACCAGTCGCGTCTCTTGGCAGAGAAGCTGACGCAGCAAATTGGCGACAAGAACGATGAGCCAACCAACACGGCCTTCATCACGGCCGCGTTCGAGACGGTTCTGAACTATTCGCCCTCGCTGGCCGAACTCTCCGTGAGCCGCATCTATCTGCGAGACCACGCGGAGCTGACGAAGTCGAACCAACCTGCGGTCTTTCCCGCCGGAGGCCAATCGCAACGCGGCCCGTCGGCCGTCCCTGTTCAACGCGCGAGAGAAAACTTCGTCCACGTCCTCTTCAGCCACAATGCCTTCGTCACCGTGAGATAGTCCTCACACCAACCCGCCGCGTGAGCAAGGCCGTTCATGCAACAGACACACGCCATGCGAACCGCTCTCTTCATCCGTGCCCCGGCTTTGCCATCCGTGCCATGTAGACCCGCAGAGAAATTTGTGCAGGTGAGCCGGATGGCGTCAGCCCCCGGACTCCTTATTCGTAGAGTCCAGGGGCTGACGCCCAATGGCTCACCGACTTCGTGAAAGGAACTTCAATGATGGCACTGACAGCAGCTCTCCAGCGACTCGGGATGGACGCCGCTCCCTTAGCCGTCTGGATCGGCGGCGAGGCGACGGCGGGAACGGGATCGCTGCTAACAGGGCGATCACCGATTGATGGGACGACGCTCTGCTCGTTCGCGGCGGCAGCACCGAGCGATCTGCCGCGCGTGTTGGCTGCGGCGCGAGACACCTTCGCAACGTGGCGCGTTGTGCCGGGGCCTCAGCGAGGCGAGTTCGTGCGGCGTGTCGGCAACCGGTTTCGCGAATGGAAAGCAGACCTCGCAACGGTGATCTCGTGGGAAGCGGGCAAGATCACGCAAGAGGCACTCGGCGAAGTTCAAGAGGTCATCGACATCTGCGACTTCGCTGTCGGTCTATCACGCCAGCTTTACGGACTGACGATCGCGACCGAGCGGCCGGGGCATCGACTCGCCGAACAATGGCATCCGCTGGGACCGGTCGGCGTCATCACGGCCTTCAATTTTCCGATGGCGGTCTGGGCTTGGAACGCGGCGCTAGCGTGGGTCTGCGGCGATCCCGTCGTCTGGAAGCCGTCGGAAAAAACGCCGCTCTGTGCGCTGGCGTGTCAGGCCGTCGTCGCCTCAGTGTTGCGTGAGATGCCTCATGTCCCGCCTGCGGTTTCCTCGGTCGTGATGGGACTGCGCGACGTGGGTGAGGCCGTGGCCGCTGCGCCCGAGCTGCCACTCATCTCGGCCACCGGTTCGACGACGATGGGCCGCGACGTGGCGAAACGTGTTGCGGTGAGACTCGGGCGATCGTTGCTCGAACTGGGTGGCAACAACGGGATGATCGTCGCGCCGACTGCCGATCTGGAACTGGCCGTCCGCGCGATCGTCTTCTCGGCCGTCGGGACCTGCGGTCAACGCTGCACAACGCTGAGACGGCTCATCGTGCATGAGTCTCTCGCCGACGAACTCATGGCTCGCATCAAGGCCGTGTATGAACGACTGCCGGTTGGGAACCCACTCGATGCGGGGACGCTCGTCGGTCCGCTGGTCGATGAACGGGCGTGGCTCGCGATGGAAGCGGCACTGCTTCGTGCGCGGAGTGAGGGTGGCGTCGTGCATGGGGGTGAGCGCGTCACGACGGGAGTCCCTGTGGGAGGGTGGTATGTGCGACCGGCGTTGGTCGTGATGCCGGGCGTGACGGCCAATACAAAGCAAAACGAAGAACCCCTCAGCCCGACCCTCTCCCCGCAAGGCCGGGGCGAGGGAGTAGGAAGCATCGTTCGGGAAGAGACGTTCGCTCCGATCCTCTACGTGATGAAGTACCGCTCGTTCGACGAGGCCGTTGCGTTGCACAACGACGTACCGCAGGGACTCGCGTCATCGATCCTCACGTCGGACATGCGCGAGGCGGAGCTGTTCTGTTCAGCGGCTGGCTCGGACTGCGGAATCGTCAACGTGAACGTCGGCCCGAGCGGCGCCGAGATCGGCGGGGCCTTCGGCGGCGACAAAGAGACCGGCGGCGGACGCGAGTCGGGATCAGACAGTTGGAAGGCCTACATGCGCCGGACGACCAACACAATTAACTACTCGCACGCACTGCCACTCGCGCAGGGGATCACGTTCAACGTGTGAGACAAAGACATGAGTTCTATATTCACTCTCTGGACAGGATGCCCCGTTTTGCTTTCAGCCGAACTTCCTTTCCCCGGCAGACCTCTAGGAATCTTGTCATGACCATCAACACCGCCAAAGTGACCGGCCGACGCACACTCCGTTTTGAATCGTTCGATGCCGTGCTGGCGGATGCCGAACGACTCGTCAACGGACCTTGTCACACCGTGGGCAACTGGACCGTCGGGCAGAATCTCGACCACCTCGCGCGCACCGTGCGGATCTCGTTTGATGGCCCGCACATCCTCGCTCCGTGGTTCACACGCGTCTTCGTGGCCCCGTTTCTGAAGAAGAACTTCATCACGAAGTCGATGGGAGCCGGATTTCAATTCACGAAGGAAATGGCGGCTTTTCGCCCAGACGACAACGCGACGGCAGCCGCGTCCCTGGATGAACTGCGTCAGCAATACGGTCGCTTGTCACGAGAGACCCCAACAGAGCCGCACCCGTTCTTCGGGAAACTGGCTCACGACGAATGGGTTGGAATGCAACTCCGTCATGCGGAGTTGCACTTGAGTTTCCTTACTCCCGATGGTGTTTGAATCAACCGCAGTAGCGATCTCTTCGGACCCAAGAACCTGTTCCGTCTTCGATCACCTCGTTCCCATGTTGGAGCGTGGGGAAGCGAGAGATCACTTCCGAACAGTCACCACACGAACTTTCCCGCTGAACATCACCACTCTCTCAGGAACCTTAGCTTTCGGATATATTTCCGGCTCCGCCTCAATTCTCATTTCGTATCTCCCTTCACGAAATCGCTCGAGATTAACGCGAAATGTAGCCGTACCAGCGTTTTCGGATGGCGTAAAGCCTCCGCCAGCGCGTTCCGTTTCAAATTCACAGATTTCATTCCCAGCTCGATCAGCGCGGATTAAACGTATCATGATCGCACCAGGAAAGACCTTCGGAGGCCGATCGGCCGGAAGTGGCAATGCGAGTTTGCCCGGCATTGAATACTTAACGTCAATCATGTTCAGCTCACCATTATTCAATACTGGCTCACAGTCATCTGCGTCCACTTCGCCTACGATAACAGCGGCTGTTGGGAATATTGCCTTATTCGCTGTGGCGGCCTTTGCAGGGTGAACCGCAGGTGTACGGGAACATCCTAGCGTCAGGCAACCTAGCGAAAGCAACGAAAGACGCGCAGTAATGAGGAAGCAATCACGCACATCAACATTACTATTCAGATGTCGAATCCGATCCATTGCGAGACCCCATACTTCGCCAAACACGGCAATCAACAGAATTTGGAATGAACCGAATCGAGCCGTCACCTAACAATACGTTGACTCCGTACGCGTGATTGCTATTTGCGGTTACAGACTGATATGTGCGAGCGTCCAATAACACGGGACTGCCGTTCAAGCAGCTATTCTTATTCGGCGTCAGAATGTGATTGTATCCCAATGGCGCACCGATGATGCTGTCACCACGAGGGAAGAATGTGTTGGGTGATGGCCACTGGGCGTTATCTTCGCACTCAACCGTGAATGCTTCCAGTTCCGTTGGTTGCCAAAGGGCAGTCACCGTGAATGCAGAAAATCGTCGTTGCTTTTCTATGCTGTTTGCGAAGGCGACGACGTTAGTTCCGTTTTCTGAAACGAGCAATTCACTCATCATTGCAGTTTGTGAAAGACCATCTGAAAAATCGGCGGCCGCTAAGAACGTACCAACACCCGGCTGGAATGAGTGGCTGATCGCGCCATTCCAACCATATTTCTGCACACCTGCCCCGCCATTAAACAAGTAACTTGGAATACTTCCACTGCGTTTGAAAGCGACAGTGTCGTCAGGACACATGTAGACGGCGACACGAGCGCCATTGTCGAACGGAGCTGACGAGTTGAAAATGTCTGCCATAATTTGGTCCGCAAGCGAACCTTGGCCCAGCGAAGGTAGCATCTGTATCATAGGAAACGTGCCACCGGGAAACATTCCAAATGTGGAATGATAATTGTGCGCTGCGACCCCAATCTGCCTCATGTTACTGCTGCACTGCATTTTTGATGCACGAAGCCGAATTGCCTGTACGGCTGGCATTAACAATGCTGCCAACATGCCAACTATTCCAATGGAGATAAGGATTTCGACTAATGAAATCCCAAACCGCTTGGACGACCGACATTTGTGACTATCACTTGGGTACATCACAACATGCTCCTCAGGAAAACGCGAACTCCCCGGCCACTTCCATGTGGTCGGTTTCAGGAGCAGTGTGCGGTACTCATACATTTCGCGGTCAGCGGCATCCATTTGGATGCTAAATTTATTGAATGGTCACAGTCGATCGCTTGGTTGCACCGAAGCTATCCGTGATATCGATAACTAGTGTCCCAGGCACTTGATACTTTCCCATATTCTGCTTCCAATATGGGCCTCCAATGTTTGTCATGAAGGTATCTGTCGTAGTTGCGCCGCCGCCCGTTGGCGTAAATTTATACTTTATCGCGACTGACGTCGCCTGCATGTCTGCGCTTACGAAACAGATAACATCACTGGGGCCTTTCGGAATAATTGAGCCATCGACGGGGGCGTTGATCACTGGTGCCACCGCAGCGAATGCACTTCCATTCGCAAATGCCGTGAAAAACAGTGCAAAAAATGGAATCATAAACTTTCGGCGACACACGACGCTTACAAGCCGTCCCACTTGCAACAAATGTTGGCCTCTCCCGAAACGCTGGCCAAGGACATCGGCAGTTCTAACTCGATACATTTTACTTTCTCCCACAATGGTGACTGACAAACATTTCAATCCAAGAATTGGATTGAAGCGGGAGAAGCGTACAAAAAAAAAACCCGCAATTTGCGGTTCATCCGAGGATTTGGGGGGCTGAGTTGAAAAGAGCGGACATGCTGGTCACCACTGGAGTTGTGTTTAGACGGCACGACATTCCAGTGGGGAGCGCAACATG
>Ga0209086_10001853_pt1 | contig 16905 bp, 35 predicted proteins | sample M_130207_XF_Meta_FD_187312 | JGI IMG/M metagenome (GOLD analysis project Ga0209086, IMG submission 187312) | Freshwater microbial communities from Lake Montjoie, Canada to study carbon cycling - M_130207_XF_MetaG (SPAdes) (version 2) | ecosystem: Environmental > Aquatic > Freshwater > Lake... | reverse complement strand
ATATTAATCAAAAAAAAATTTCTGGAAAAAATTAGTCCTTTTTTGGGTATTTATTTTATATGAAAAATCTTAATACGATATTAGAGAAAATTTATAATACATTAGGAAACAAATATCTAACGGATAATTTTGATACTGAACCTTTTGAATTTAAGGTGAAGCTTAGAAAAGGTGATAGAGATGATGATTTGCAAGATTATATTATAGAAGTTTATTCTATTCCTAATATGCCAAAAAGTTTAAATTATAAATCCGGTAAAAGGAATGGTAGTGATGGTATTGATATATCTGTATTAAAACACAAATTTAGAGAATTTATTCAATATGTTGATTCATCGTTTGGGGGATTTGGGAGGACTGTTGGGATAAGGTTTATGAATAGTAAATAATTAGTTATCAACCCTCTTCAATTCAGAAGGGGGTTTTTTATGTGGGGCAACAGATTTTAATATGGGAACCAATTTATATCCGAGTATATCTAATAAAGAAGACATTGTAGAGTACGAAGGATTACCGATTTCATTTTCAATCATGGTAAGAGACCTATTAGTTATTCCGGCTATCTCTGCCAAATCAGTTTGATTTAATTTTAATTCCTTTCTTCTTTTTTTTATGAATGTTGGGATGTTAGAGAACTCTTTCAAATTGTTTTTTGCAATCTCCAATTCTTTATTAAGTTTCTCTTGTTCAATTAAAATATCTTCTTGTAATTTCTGATTTGCTTTACCAACATATCTAATGTGATTCATTAATTTACATCCTTTGTCCTGATAAAATTGTATCCAAAATTGTTCTTTAATTATGAGGGTGTCTTCGGAACACTCTTCAAGAATATCTATTTGAGGAGATAATCCATCTTCTCTTAATTCTTTAACCCAATGATTTACGGAATCATTATGTGAGAATGTTAAATGCGCTTTTGCCCGTTCATATCCTGAACTACTTTTTCCGATGTATCTGTAGTCATCTGTTTTAGGACATCTTAGTCCATATACTAAAAAATTACTCATATTAATAAATATCTTGAAATTAGAAATATATTTCTAATTGAAAAAACTAACATGTATTTTACGAAGGAAAAATAGGTCGTTATTTTTCACAACTCCAAAATTAGAAATATATTTCCAAAACACGACCCTATATTTTATTTTAATCTCAATATATTAAAAAAAATTTTTTGGAAAAAATTAATATTTTTTTGAATATTTATATTATATGAAAAAAATCATTACCTTTGGAGAATCTGAACTAATTACTATGGTAAAAACTATTGTTGAACAAGTTAATCAAGATTTGAGCCAATACGATGATAATGATTTTACTGATGTCTTTATTCACTTATTTAGAAATTGGGTCACTAATAAATTGGGGGAGGAAGTTAAAAAATATCCTTTTTCTTATTTGTTAAACAAATTTGGACAAGAGTTTTTGGAACAAACTTTTGGTGATAAATATGAAAAATATTTTGGTAGTGATAGAGACGTTTCGTTTGGTAGTAGATATAGTATAGCAAGGGTTGGAAAGCAATTGATTGAAATTGGTGCTCATATTCTTCCATCATTAAGACAAGAGAAAAAGTTTACTGAACGATTTGGAAAACATATTGCACCTCTTATTGATATGCTTGAACTTCCTAGTTATGCAAGATTGGAAATAACTGAAGATAAACCATATGAAATTGATGTTACTGTATATATCGATTATCCATCTTTTCTAAAATCTGAAGAACGTTCAATGACTAGTTATCATAATCCTATTGCACCTAGATTTAGAGCTCTACTTGAGAATTATTTGGGTGTTGAGTTTGGTAATCCTGTTCATGGAAAAATTAAATTAAATTTCAATATAAAAATTGAAAATGAAAATGAATGGATTAAAAAAGTTTTAAATAAAGAAATCAAAAAACACATTAAAGAAATGCCGGATGGTAATTATGTTCATTCAATAAGATTTGAACCAAAAACCGAAAAAGCTTATATGAGAATTGTGTATAAAGAGAATGCTCCAAGAAATATGCATCAATTTCAATTTAGAAATAAAGTTAAAGAATATATTAAAGGATTGGGATATACCAAAATAGATGTTGATAATGTTTAAACAATTAACCCCCCTCCCATTAGAGGGGTTTTTTTATTTAAGTGCACCACCTATTGTTTTAAGAACATGACCCCCTCCACTTAAAGAGGGGTTTTTTATTATATGGGGTATTTATATATAATGGAAACACAGTATAAAGTAGATAAAGCGTTTCAGCAATTTCTTAAGAATATGTTATTAGAAAAATATCCAATGTTTTTGGATGTTCATGTTACACATAATAGAAACCCCCTACGTTACGAATGTTATGAGGTATTCCTTATTATTTTTGAAAAAGATTTTAGGGATATAGAAAATAGTGTTGCTAGAGAAATTAAAGAGTATATTAAAAATCTTGCAAAATATATGGATATAAGAATTTGTGGGGTTTTTAATGAAATGGTTACTGAGGAAGAATGGGAAGAAATGAAAATCATGAATGAACAAAATGAAAGGAAGATACTTGATTATATTGGACCATATATTGATTCGGAATGCGTTACTGTTAAATATGTGGGTGATTATATTGTGATAGATGTTCAGAGCCCAGGTTATTTTGAGGAGTTTGGTTTTCGTAAGGGTGAAGGTCTTGTTATTAAGGACAAGTTAAGAAAGAATGGATTTATTAGTACTGGTGTCGGTGAGTATATAAAAAAGATAAATTAATTCCTCCCTCCCATTAGAGGGATTTTTTATTTTCAGAATATATTATTATCTTTGTCGTATGGAAAATCTATGGAATAAAGCACATCAGTTTATTTTGGATTCAAAGGAAGGTGATTTCTATATGTCGGGGGATAAGAAGGTCTCCGTTGTTAGGAGGAGTCCGAAGAGAATATATTTCTCCAATGGGGAACTTATAACCATTAAGGAGAGCAAGTATGACTTTATATATTTGTCAGGAAGAAATGTAGATAATGTCTTAAGGGATATTGAGGGGTATTTTATTTATAAGATACATAGTTGCAAATAGATGACTCCCCCAACTATTATGGTTGGGGTTTTTATGTTTTATTATATTTATCATATATGGAACAAATGGAACATGATGCTATTGTATTGAAAAAGATTTTGAATAGTGAGTTATTCTTGGGTAAATATCCCATTATTGACCGTGTTGCGGTTGACCTATATGGTAGAGGAATTGATATTGTTTTATTTCCTAACGATAGCAAAAAGTATTGGGAAATTAAAAAAGAAATTTATCCTTATATTTGGGATATTGCAAAGATGGCCAGTGTTAAATCTGGATTTAATATATATCCTTAGGCAGAAATAATTCATCTTTTCGTTCATTATGTATCGACCGAAACCGACTTCGTCGGTATTTTCCCCGTTTTCCGACCGCGACCACCGACCTTCGGTCGGATGTCTTCCCTTATTTAATATCCCCCTCATGACAGACCATCTAAACAAATGGGTCGAACAATATATTTATAATAAAATAAGTTATATGAGTAAAATAGTAAGGTTAACTGAATCTGAATTGGTAAGATTGATTAAACGTGTTCTTGCTGAAGAAGAAATTACTGAGAAGTGTTGGAAAGGTTATACTCAAGATGGAATGAAAACAATGTTTGGCAAAAAATATCCAAATTGCGTTAAGAAAGAATCTGTTGGAGAAACCGATGAAGCATCAAGTCCTGCACAACAAGCCGCAATTGCCATCAATATGAAGAAGAAGGGTATTAAACCCAAAAATGAATCTTTGTATGAAGATGAGTATGGTTCGGTCGAAGAAACTGATTATGAATTTGATTCTTTGAATGAAGCTGAATATCAGGGTAGGAAGGTTCAACTTGGAAAGATTATGCAAGGTGATATTAAGAAATTTAAGGTATATGTTAAAAATGATAAGGGTAAGGTTGTTAAGGTTAACTTTGGGTTTGGTGGAAGCTCTGCTCACGGTAAAAGAATGGTTATCAAAAAAAATAATCCTGAACGTAGAAGAAACTTTAGAGCTAGAATGAATTGTGATAATCCTGGACCAAGATGGAAGCCACGTTATTGGGCATGTCGCAGTTGGTAAATAATATTTTAATCCCACCCCTTAAGGTGGGTTTTTTATTTATAAGATATTTATTATTATGGCAAATGTAATTAAATGTGGTACAACAGTATCTGACGGAGCAATTAAACGAAACAATTTTGTTATTGGTGTAAATACTTCTGTGGATTATGGTCCAACATCTGCAAGTACTTATTGGAATACAATTGTTCCTCCTTCTGGAGGTTATACAGTATATGCTCAAAAATCCGTTAACGGACCAAGTATTAGGGTTGCCCAAAACGATTCTGAATTAATAACGATTGCAACACAATATGGTGCAACAGGTATGACAACGGTATATGATGCGTTAAGTTATTTTAATGGTGTATTTGCTAATTTGGTGACCAATATAGATTATCCAAATATTGTTACAAGTGGATTAACTTCAATGTTTGATGCCGGATTTATTCCTTCCTATCCAAGAACGGGAACAACATGGTATGATTTGAGTGGAAATAATCTTAATGGAACATTAACAAATGGACCTGTTTACAATTCTGGAAATGGTGGAAGTATATTTACTGATGGAACTAATCAACGGATATCGTTTAATATAAGTACTGCTGGTTCGGATACAGGTAGTTATACTTTTTCTTCTTGGTTTAAAAATGATAACTATTCTGAAGTTAAACAGATTTTAAATAGAGGTAGAGATGGAAACGGAAGTGGGTGGAGTTTGCTATTAAGTATTTCTACAGCAGGAATTGCTAGTGCTGGTGTTGTTACTACAGTACCAACAGAGGTTGGATTTCAAGCATCTGGTACATCAACATTATCACTTAATACTTGGTATTATATTACTGGTGTTTGGGATGCCGCAGGTTCATCAATTAAAATTTATGTAAATGGGACTCTTGAAGGAACATTAACAACATCTGGCACAACTTTAAGAACTTCAACAGTTGCATGGCAAATAGGTAGTATAACTACAACAAATTTTACAAGTGGATATAATGCTATTATGCAAGTATATAATCGTGTCCTGTCAGGTGCAGAAATTCTACAAAACTATAATGCAATGGCATCTAGATTTGCTTAAATCTAATTTATAAAACAATACAACTATGTCACACTTAAACAGAGAATTTATGATTTTTAATACATCGGAACTTAATCAAATTGACTTTACGCAAGTATGTGAAACATCAATAGACACAGTTCGTAAATCAATAGATGAAACTAAAACATTTGTTAAATGGGACGGTCATTTAATACCATCATCTGTGGATGCTTTAACAACCAAAGAAGGTCCATACACATATAGTCAAATATTATCAATATTGACAACAAAAGAATGGAAGAGTATTAATCCGATTATATTTGGATTGTAATAACCCACCCATAAAGGTGAGTTTTTTATTTAATTTTATATTTATAATTGATGAGATATATTATTGCTGAAAGTAGATTTAATAACATTTTGGATAAACTCTTTATCGATAGATATGGGTCTACCCTTGTTAAAGATGAGCAACCTGATGGGTATGTTGTTTTTTTTGATGAACATCGTCCATTTTCAAAAGATAAAGACCAACCATTTGCTCAAAGGGGTGTACCATTTGAATTGAATGTTACCGGAACCTTATGGGCAAATGATTATATTTTTTTTAAGAAGATTAAAAATTTATTTGGATTGAAAACTTCAGATGAGGTAAATGAATTATTTAAAAACTATTTCGAAGATAGATACGGCGTGAAAGTAAAAATAGTTTCAAGTGAGGGAGGTTATAGTCTTCCAGGTGATGACCTTGATTATGATGACCCTTGGTTGGATAACTAAAATAAACATATATCTTTAACAACTATTTATTAAAAATATTAATATGAAATTTATTATAACAGAAGATGAAAAAAATAACATCCGTGGATTATATGGGATGATTAATGAGAGCAATGCTCAAATGATTAATACGGTTAATAATGAACTTTCATCAGTTGGAGAAGAACCTGTATCACAAGAAGACATTGAATTTGCCATAAATAGTTGTCCATTGGATGCTCCCCCAAATATTGATGATAAACACAAAACAATTCTTCAACAAGTTAAAGGAGAAATCGATAAATTAACTTCTGTTGGTACCGTAAAAGATTTAATTAAAAAGATTAAATCAATTTTTAAAAAAACTCCTCAAAATGAACAAGCTGAGATTATTACAATTGGAGCCGTGGCCGTTCCAATTATTTATGTTCAAGTTCTTGCTGGAGTTATAATTCTTATGCTTGTTATTAAATTAATTAAATTGATTTCAAATGGTGGAGAAAGAACTCGTGTTAGTTCTGAATGTAGGAGAGCCTCAAGAAGAATGAGGAATTATTGGAATAACTAATAAAACTTTTATAATATGTTTGGTGAAATTCAAAAAATGGAGACCATGATTGAAGATAATATAAATCCATTATTGGAAAATGATGATGATATCTCAATTTGGGATATCACATTGATGGATGGGTTGGAAGATGAAGATTTTTCTGATTATGAATCCATAATCGACTAATTTATAAAAACTATATATTTATATTTAAAATATTACATGAAACATTTATTAAACGATATGTCAGAGGAAGAAAAAAATTCAATCCGTGAACAACATTCATCAGTAAAAAAAGTTATTAGTGAACAACCTCAACCAAATCCTCAAATTGGAAGGGAGGCTCAATCAATTGATGATTGGAAAAGATTGGCCGCAACAATTTTAGCATTTGCAACACCAAATGGTAATTTAAATGATTATATTTATGGATTACTTCCACAAACAAAAGATTATCTTTTAAAAACATCTGATAATATTAAATTCACACTTGAGAAAAATGTAAGTGACACAAAAAATAATTTAGGTGCAAATCATAAAACAAGCATATAAAACAAATATATAAAAATAATTTTATAATCAACCCCTCCCATAAGAGGGGTTTTTTATTTCCAAAATATTTCATATCTTTGTGGTATGAAAAAATATATGTTGTTATTTGTTGTTGCATCTTTATTGTTATGTTCTTGTAAGACTTCAGGTTATGGTTGTAAGGGTAATGAGAGTTGGAACCATATGGTTAAGAGAAATAATAATGGGTATTAGTTATATAGTCAGGTGGGCGTAATGCGGGACGGTTCCCAAGTCCAGTTATATGGTTGCTTATCCGGTTCGAATCCGGCCCTGACTACAAAATAAATAAATTATGACACCAAAAGAAAAAGCAGAAGAGTTAGTTGATAAGTTTTATCCTATGTTTGATAATTCTGTAAGAGATATATTAGCCAAAAAATGTGCATTAATAGCAGTGGATGAAATCCTACAAATGGTTGATGAAACTATGCAAGGATGGTTAGATGCTGATATTATAGCTCATTGGAAGCAAGTAAAACAAGAAATAGAAAAGTTATGATATTATTATTAATCTTAATTGGAACATTTGTGTTATCGTATTTTATGACTAAACAACATGAAGGAGATGACCCATTTTTCTTTTAAAAACAAATAACTATGGAACAAACAGCAGTAGAATGGTTAATTGAAAATTTACCTGAAAGATTTAAGAACGCTCTTATTAATACATGCACAAAAGAAATTGAGCATGCAAAGGCAATAGAGATGGAAAAGTTAGTAAGAGCTTATGAGGTTGGATGGAAGAATGGAACATTAAAAAAGGCTCCAAGTTTTGGGATTGATTATTATAATGAAACATATAATAATCCAAGTTGACTACAATATGTAGTCATCTGACGTATAACACTTTTATGTACGTAAAAGTGCATTATATAACACTTTTATGTACGTAAAAGTGCATTATAATACAGAAAGTACGTAAAAGTGCATTATAATACACAAATAAGTAAACAATGGACCTTCCAACATTCTTAATAATTCTTTTTGGTTTATTAATATTCCTTGAAACAGTTACAACTCATAAGGAGGATTTATGAATGTATTCAATAAACTTTTTGTTTCACATAGGGTTAAGATTGGACCAACGGTTGTTTCATCATATAGGAATCAAGTTGGTACAATATTTTTTTATCCAAGTGAATATAACTCATTCATTGATGATTATTCTTGTGTTGGGTTGTATGATAATGGGGATATTGTAATTTCTCACGATATTATTAAGTTATTGGATTATACATCTCATCGTGATGAGTTTATCCCATATTGTGTTGATATATGGAATAGGGAGGTGTTGAGCAAGGGTAATAATCAATTGGTGTTATGTAATAGGGTATGTTCTCTTATGAATGGTTATATATTTTTGTAATTAAGGTATTTATCCTATATGAAATATATTATCTCTGAAAATAGAATGACTGATTTGGTTGAAAAGCTTGTTCATACAGTTTATCCTAAATTTAATAAAAATGATGCTGAAGTTCTTAAATGGAATGATGCAGGTGTACTTTATAATCCTGTTAATGGTGGAAAAGGAGCATATTATGAATATTTTGATGATGAAAAAGGTGGAATACTATTTGCCAGATATTGGATATGGGAATTTGAATTGCAACTTAATCCTGAGTTATTTAATGCTTTGGAAAATTATTTTGGTGAAGATAATGTGGGATATGTTCTTGATTGGTTTAATAAAGAATTTAATATGGATGCAACATCTGTCACATATTAATTGGTACAATTAAAATATCACGTATATGAAATACATTATAACAGAAAACCAATCAAATTTTTTACTACACGACATTTTAGATGAGATGTTTAAAGGACATACAATTAAATTTGTTGAGACAGGAGAAATGTTAATTTATGTTGGAGATAAATTGATGATGGTAAAAGAACCAGGTAGAGCAGTATTATCAAAAGATATTCTTGATAAAGCTCAAAATACTTTATTTTATGATAGTATGAAAGATTTTAAGGATTCTGTTAGAGCTTGGGTAGTGAACAATTTTTATATTAAACCCGGTAATGAAACATTATTTGGCATTAATTTTAAAGATTTTGGAGATGGTGTTAAAATTGTTAAACATAGAAAAAATAAAGTTAAATAGTTTCTATTTATAATAACATGAGCAGATACGTAATAACAAAAAATCAATTCCATAAGATTGTTTATAACATTTTGGATGATATGATTGAAGAAGGTGGTGTTAAAAGGGAAGAAAATCCATATTCTGGTGGTGCATACAGACTTGAAATGTTTAATGGTAATGATGAGGAGATTATACTATATTTCTATTATCCACCTGGAGAAGATGATGATGGAAACCCTCACAATGGACATGGTAGTATTCACGTTAATTGGACTGTTGACGATAAGATTAGTAAGTTATTGTCTATAAGACAAAGTAAGACATTGGACATTATTGCCGATTGGGTGACAGATAAATTTGGTGTTGATGTTGACGAGGTCACCGTATACCCAAAAAAGTAACCTCAATTTATGGTTAAGGTTTTTTATTTAAATTATTTTTATATATTTGGTTTATGTTTAATCACCTTGTACGTTTTATTGTTGGATTATCTATTTTGACGGGAACATACTTTTTTTCCCTTTGGTTATTTATTGAATGGTATGATAAACTATTCTGGGTGGTATTTTTGATTATGTCATATCTTGTTGGGTATTCGATAGATTATTTATCTAAGAAAAATAAGGATTAATATTTTATCCCTTCATTAATGATGGGTTTTTTATTTATTAATATATTTATTAATATATTTATTAATAAACTAATATCATGCCAAATTTAAACTTTTTTGTTGGGTATTCTACAACTTTGAGTGGAGCTCAAAGTGTTGAATTAACTTCTACGGTATATGCGGAAGATTTGGGGTTATGTGATAGCTGTGTTGCAATAACATTAAGTTGTTGGGCTTGTCTAACAACAGAACAAAAAGTATTTTATGATGATGCTCTTTTATCACCTGTTGATGATGGTTATTATGTTTTAATTTATGAAGATGGAAGCAGAGCGACGTGGTATATTGTTGGTGGATATCCTCAGGGAGCAGGATTTTATAATTAAATTTAAAAATAAATAATATGGGAACGGCAGCAAAAAAACCAAGACCAATGAAATCAAGAAAAAATGGTCTAAAACACAGAGACAGAATAAATAAAAATAATGAGGTTATAAAAAAACTATCAAAATCATCTACATGAAAAAGACCATCAAAATAACAGAAAAAGAGATTAACAATATTGTTAGAAAAGTTTTAAAAGAACAGACAAATCCACCTCTTCAGGCAAAACCCGCTGCGGCACCACCATCACAATTTAATGATAGAATTGCTAATATTGCATCTATGTTGGCATCAGTTGAACCGAAGCAAGTTACCAGATATTTTATCAAAACAAATAATCCAAAATTAAATGGTAAAGAATGGGATTGGTATGTTCGTACATTCAAAATTACTCCACAAGAAATTCAACAATCTAAACAATTAATGGCCAAATTAGGAACAAAAAATCCTATGGAAATTTTACAACAATATAATTTGAATCAACAATTAACAGGAAATACTCAAACAAGTGGAATTACACAAACAACAGCACAAAAACCAACAACTGCACCAGCATTAGGAACTAAAAAGGCTTAATAAAATGAAAAAGAAAATTATAATTTCACTTATAGTAATCATCATAATTGGATTAATAACTTTATTAATTATTAAGTCGTCAAAAAAAGAACCTGAAAAATATTTTAATTCGGTTAAATTTAATAGTGTTAATTATGTAAATAATAATACTAACAAAAATTACTACGATACAATAATTAAAGTTGGTTTGGAAAAATTAAATTTAAGAGACGTATCTGTTTTAATAACACCATTATCACCATCAATAAAATCTAGTCTTGGAGATAATTACGAATTAAAAGCACATCTTAGAGAAAATGGGGATGAATATGTGTTATTTATTGATGATGTAAGTAGAGAAGAATCTATTACAATAATTTCTCATGAATTAATTCATTTAAAACAATATCTCACCAAAGAATTAGTTTATTCTAACGGAATTGTATATTGGCAAAAAAAAGAATTTGTATTAAATGACATTGGATATGGTGACAGACCTTGGGAAACAGATGCATTTAATAAAGAACCTGAATTATCTAGTAAAATAAAATCTGTATTATATTAATTGATTTTTTTATACAATTTTCATATTATTAAAAGAAAAAATATGAGTAAAGTAAAAATTTCTACAGACAAAGGCGACATGATTGCCGAATTATACGATAACGAAACCCCAATCGCAGCAAACAATTTTCTAAAACTTATCGGTCAAAAATTCTATGATGGATTAAAATTTCATAGAGTTATCCCTAACTTCATGATTCAAGGTGGATGTCCTAATGGAACAGGTACTGGTGGACCTGGATATCAAATTCAGTGTGAAGTAAACGCTCCAAAACAATTTCATGATAGAGGTGTTTTATCTATGGCTCACGCAGGCCGTAATACAGGAGGTTCCCAATTTTTTATCTGTCATAATAGACAAGGTGTTGCACATCTTGACGGAAACCATACTTGTTTTGGTAAAGTAGTTGAAGGACTTGATGTAATTGACGAAATAAGACAAGGAGATAAGATAAATTCTATCTCAGTAATCTAATAAAGATTTTTTTAAAGAGACCCCCAATTAAAGTTGGGGGTTTTATATTTATATATGATGAGATATACCATTACTGAATCAAAATTAGATGAAATTATCGTTAATTATCTTAATAAGATGTATGACGTTAATGATATCCATTGGACAAATCCAATGGGAGATGGTGAATATAACAATGGATGGAATGAAGACCCAAATAGAATTTATTTTTATAAAGGAGATTTTGATGACGATGAACGATTATTTTTATGGTATGATAAAGAATATTGGAATGTTGAAAGGTCTGATAATGCTAAAAATTTTTATCAGAAATCACCGGTATTAGATTTTGAAAACGCAAATGATTTAGAAACGTTGAATGGTTATTTTGGAGATAAATGGGTTCCTGTATTTAAAAAATGGTTTGGAGATAATTTTAAAATACCGGTTAAATCAATTTTTAACGTAGACGTATAAAAAAATAAAAAATGAAAAAAATTATATTAAAAGAATCTGAACTTATTAAGTTAATTGAGACAGCAATGGACTTGGACATTTATAGTCAACAATCTGTCATGGACACTGATAATGGAAATATGGATGCTGAAGATTCTATTGAGGAAATAATTTCAAGATTAAAAGAATTATTATATATGTTAAAATCAGGTAAAAAAGTGAGTTCAAATTTAAAAACCAAGATTTATCGTAATTTGGATGATATAAATAATACTTATTCTGAAATAAAATACTAATTACTTTATATATATAAAAACTAAATTTAAAAAAAAAGATTATGCAAAGAATTTCAAACGAACAAAAGGCTCAAATGTACAATAAGTTGTTATTTCAATATCAAAGATTACAGGAAGAAATTAGATTAATAAAGGCCGAGAATATTAATGTTTCAGAAAAAGACCAAAGAAAGATTAATGAAATAGAGGCTAAAATGAGACTAGTATATAATCAGACACAAAAATTATATGTTTAATTATTAAATTTAAATCCTGTCATTTTAGTAATCTTATTAATCGATACTTCATTATCTGTGATTCCATTTGGTTTAGAATTATTGTTTTCAAAAAGAAATGATGAAAACTTTTTACTTTTAACAGAGTAAATTACTTTCCAACAATATTTTGGAACTGATACTTTACCTATTTTTTTTATTTCACCAATACTACCTGACCATACATGTATGGAGTCGTTATTATTTTTTGAATTATCCCTAACCATAGTCTCTAACGATTTCCAATCTCCCGCATTTAATGAATGATATTGAGGAGCCATGTTTGAAAAATAAAAACATTCGTTTAATACTTTAACCCCTAAGCATAGGTTATCGGCCGCTGGAGACATATGGCCTCTATCAAATCCACTTCCTTTATAATCTTCGATTAAATCAGTTTCATTTGGTAATAAAGGGTCTTGAACAAATTTGTCTGTTCTTGTTAACGGATTTTTACAATTAACTTTTTCTTTTGTAACCCACCACTCAACCAAAACAGGATAATGTTTTGATTTGGAAAAAACTGTGGTATAATTTTTATGTTTTAATCTTATTGTGTCTTGAGAAAAAGAGTTTAATGATATTGATAGATATAATAAAGTAAATAATAAATTTCGCATATTGATAAATACAACAATTGTTCTGTATTTAATTTTTTGGTTAAATTGGTATCATTAATTAATGAATATTTCTCACGAACATAAGGTAGTATGGTGGGCTTCGTATAAAATTGATAATATTGTTTTTCCGACAATATTTTCTTATTATAATTTTGAATATAAAGACAAAAAAAATATAAAAAATGTTGAATTTCCATTGTATTCTCGTGAAATGGACTTACCTGAGACTTATTTGGACTATAAGTTGATTTGTAATATAAAAAACCCCTACAAAATAGTATATTCTATCTACCATAGACATAATACCACAACATATACGAAAAAAAATAAGAGTCATTTTAGAGATAATTTTATAAAATACGTTAATTACATTTTTTTACCAAATAAATTGAAAGTTAAGTTAGATTCTTATTCAGAAACAGAACCATTAACAAGATATTATCAATCATATTCTTTTGAAAAGAAAATTCCTGACTTTTTTATACGAGAAGAGAATATAAAAGAAGATTTGCAATTAATTAAGTTTATTGATTTTGAAAAAATATGGGATGATAAATTTTTAATAAAGAATTTAAATTCAGAAAGTTTTTTTGACGAGATGTATGATTTTGAAACCGCAAAAAAGGTATATTTTTATTTTAAAAAATGTTTTTACCTATGCGGATATGACCCGTTCTCATTTACAAAAAATGAATTAACGTATGATGAAAAAGTTAGTTTTTTACATGATGTGGTTTAAATAAGTAAAATTGGATTTTTGATATATTTATATATTATGAACAAAAGATTTCAAATAACAGAAGAAGATAGAACAACCATTAAAAAACTTTACATTTCAGAAGAATCTGAAGGTAATGATGGTGAAAGAAAGTTTTGTCACAGCGGCAATGTTAGAACACTTGAAGAACTTGTTGGAGATGGTGAATCTGAAGATTATATCGATGGTATTAATTTAAGAAAAAATGGTGTCGGTGGAATTATCGACAAAATAGAACTTCTTAAAACATTAAGATTACATCCAAAAGTTTCTGACGGAGGTGAACATTTGGCCTATAATGTAATGACTCATCTAAAATCATTCAAACCTTATAACTATTTTGACGAAAATAAAAAAGAATGTAATCTTGCTATGGATAAGATTATTGAGTTATATAAAGAAGATGAACACGGCGAAGAATTGGTAAAAGATATTGAAAAAGTTTATGGTATGGCTCATGTATCGGCAAGAGCTAAAGAATTTTTGAAGCACGGAATGGATATGATTAAAGGAAACTAACTTGAACTTACAAATTAAATAATTTATAATTAAAGTCCCAATATTGGGACTTTTTTTATGTCTACACAATCACATATCGATAAGGTTAATTTAAAACCAAATTTAATGTCTTACCCTGCACATGTCGCAGCTCCAAAGATTGAACCTGTCGATTTAACAACATTTAAAAGAACCGGAGCGGAAAAAGTTAATAAAGTATTCGATAGAAAATATAAAGAACTTATTAAAGAGGCAGAAGACCTCCAAAAATCGTTCCAAATAACTCAAGAGGTGTACGACTCAAGATATAAATTTGAACCAATAATTGGGGAGATATATCACTTATATGAGGATTTAGATGGGGGAAAAACATTATCGATGATAAAACCTATTGAATGGAATAAAAAACACATATATTCAGTAGTATTAAATTCAGACATGACATGGACAAAGATAGATTAAAAAAAATCTGTGAATTAGCGTTGGAGTCACGAAATATTATTATATCTGAATTTAATGTAATACCAACTCAAAAATTTAATGAAGAAAAGGATATATGGGTTCCCAATTCATATTCATTATTTTTATCTTTAAAAAGAAAAGAAGAACCAAATTTAAAAAACCTTGATGATAATGTTACCTACGGTAGTCTTGCAATAGAATATTCAGATGTTGAATACTTACTAGAAAGTTTACTCGGATTTGAGTGTTGCGTCGATTTTCAATAGAAAACATCAAAAAACGTTATTTTATCTAATATTATTATATTTATAATAATAATTTTATAATATTATGGCAGATAATTCATTATGGACGGTATTAATTACTGCGTTGACCGTTTTAGGTTCAGCAAGTGCGTGGAGATTTTACGAAAAAAGAGCTCTTAAAAAAGAAAAAGACGAAGATTTTATCAAAATAGACTGTAGAGAAAGAATATCTAAAATGGAAGTTTTATTACAAGAAAGTTCCAAAGAAAAAGATGAAATGAGAGCAACAATATTAAGACTTACTGAACAAGTTGCTCAATTAACAGTTAAAGTTGAATTCTTACAAAAAGAAAATGCAGAATTACTTAGAGAAATTAAAAATTCGTTACAATAATGGTATGAAAAAAATTGTAAGATTAACGGAATCTGAGCTAGTTGAATTAATTAGAAAAACAATAGATGAACAAACCGGCCCTGGTATAACATCATTCACTAATATTGATGCTACCGTAAAACCATTACCTCAAAAATATAACTGTACGACACCTGAACTTTCCGCGGCAGCTCAGTATACCATATCTCACGGAGTTGACCCATTTTATGTTAAATATGCTATGGGTATTTTAGGTAGAGAGTCTGATTTTGGTAAAGTTATGGGTAAATTTGGTATTAAGGCGGTTCCTGAATATGTTATGAATAAAATGTCAGAAGTGATTCCCGGATTTAAAGAGGTGTTACAGTGGGGGGCAAAAAAAGTTTTTAACAAAGACAATTGGGCTCCTAGTATGGGAGTTGCTCAAATGACTCCAGATATTGCCAAAAAATATAATGTTAATTTAGAACAATTAATGTCTTTATCTGGTTCATTACTTGCAACATCAAAGTATATTATAGATTTATATAAAACCACTAAATCTTTTTATGATACAAATCAACCTTCAAAAATTATTAATAACAAACAGTTAATTGATAATCCGTCGTCAACAGGTAATGCCGCTTTGGATGTTGCAATTATGTCATATAATTTAGGACCTTCAAAATTTAAAAAACAATATTGTAAGACTAACAGTTTGGAATATCTTGCTCCTTGTGAGTCACCAAACGGAATTTATCAACCATTCCCAAAAGACAACCCTAATTTAAAATTGAAAGTGGATAAAAATCAAGTGATTAAAAATTACGTACCAACATTTAAAACTAAAACAGGAGATAATCAGTATATTTCAAATACGGGTTATCTTAAAGAGGTTGTTGGGTATGTAAATAAATTTGGGTGCGTTAAGTAATTTATTTATTTGTCAATTTTCTTGCCTCAATTTCCATAGGACCATACTTTCTACCATACTTCATATATTCTGAAAAATAAGTAATGTAAAAATTAAAAAACCCCATTCTTTGGTATTGAGACCAATGAACCATTTCGTGTCTTAATATTGGTTTGTTAGTTTTATATTTAGATTCAATAAATGTGCCAAATGGGGGGATTGTTGCCGCCATTTGACTTCCAGGAATATCAAATGGAATATAATATATCTTATCTTTTTTATAGATAATTAAAAATAGTAGAATTATTACGAATAAATAAGTGTATTTTTTCATTATGCTAAGTTACTGATATTTATTTAAAATAGTGCGTAATTTATGAAAAA
>Ga0209086_10001851_pt1 | contig 16912 bp, 16 predicted proteins | sample M_130207_XF_Meta_FD_187312 | JGI IMG/M metagenome (GOLD analysis project Ga0209086, IMG submission 187312) | Freshwater microbial communities from Lake Montjoie, Canada to study carbon cycling - M_130207_XF_MetaG (SPAdes) (version 2) | ecosystem: Environmental > Aquatic > Freshwater > Lake... | reverse complement strand
CACGACCACCGCTTGCGGGCGATTCCGCACTCGGGCGCGCAGTCTGAATCGCCGAGGTCTTGCGGGCTGAAGCCCAAGAACAACTTTGGGCCGCCGCACTTTGCCTTGTGCCCGAAGCTGCTGCATTTTTCTGCGATGAAACGGATGTGTGGAAATGCCGCGCGCTGCGCGCTAGCATCCGCGACGTGAGCACCCGCGCATTCCTCTTTTTCATCCTCGCCTCCACCGCCGCCGTGCGGGGCGAAGGCACTGCGCTCGATGCGCTCAAGCTGCTCCCGAAGGACGCGGCGAAGCGGCTCGCGCGGATCGAGGGGCGCGAGGGCACGCCTTCGCCGGAGCGGTGGTATCTGCTCGTGCATGATCCGGCGGAGCAGCGCGGCATGCGCGAGTTCGTCGTGGACGGCGGAAAATTTGTGACGTCCCGCACGCTCTCGCAATTTGCCGACGCGCTGAAGCCCGCGGATGTGATCGGCGCGGACACGCTGAAGGTGGACTCCTCGCATGCGGCGAAGCTCGCCGCGGCATTCGCGGAGGCAAACGGCGCGAAGGTCGGCTCGCTGAACTACGAGCTCATGCGCGACGCCGCATCGAACCTGCCCGCATGGAGAGTGACGGTGCTCGATCCTTCGGGCGATCAGCTCGGCGTCCTCGCGGTGAACGCGACACGCGGCGCGGTGCTCAGCGCCGATGGCTTTGAAAAATCGCCCGCCGCCGAGCTGCTCGCGCCGCCGGCTTCCGTCGGGAGCGCGGCTGCTGTCGCAGGGAAGAAGCCCAAGGGTACGCCGACAGGGACAGCGACGCCGAAGCCGAACGTGCTGAAACGCATTTTTGGAGGCGGGAGCAAGACGCCGAAGCCGGAGCAGTAATGCGCGCGGCTTGCCCGCCGCACGTGGTGCGGCTACGCAGCAGGCATGAACACGCTCCGTATTTTTCTCCTCGTCGTCGCGGCTTTGTTCGCAGCGTCATTTGCCGCCTGTGATACCCCGCGCAAATCGCCTCCGAAAAAGACTGCGAAAAAGTCGGCGAGCGTGAGTTCCGGCGCGCAGGATGTCGGGCGCAAAACGGAGAAGGCGTTCCGGCACGTCGGCGGGAAAATGGAAAAATTCTTCACCGGCCACGACACGATTTCGCGATGAACCTTGCGCGAAAACTCACGCAGCTTCTCGGCGGTGACGCCGTCCGCACCGACGCCGCCACGCTCGCCACCCATGCCACGGACAAGTGGTTTGCCTCGCGAACGCCCGATGCCGTGGTGCTCGCGCGCAACCGCGGCGACGTGGAGAAGACGCTCCGCTTTGCAAACCGGCACGGTATCCCCGTCACGCCGCGCGGCGCGGGCGTCGGCTACGTCGGCGGCTGTGTGCCGTCGCGCGGCGGCATCGCGCTGAGCGTGGCGCGCATGAATCGGATCAAGGAGATCCATTTTGCCGACGGAGTCGCCGTCGTGGAACCGGGCGTGATCACCGGCGAGTTGCAGGCCGCAGTGCGGAAGCTCGGGCTCTTCTATCCGCCCGATCCCGCGTCGCTGAAGGAATGCAGCATCGGCGGCAACATCGCGACGAATGCCGGCGGCCCGCGCTGCCTGAAATATGGCGTGACGCGCAACTACGTGCTCGGCCTCGAAGTCGTGCTCGCCGACGGCCGCGTGCTGCGCTGCGGCGGGCGCACGCACAAGAACAAGCAGGGCTTCGATCTCGCGGGCCTTTTCGTCGGCAGCGAAGGGCTGCTCGGCGTGGTCACCGAGGCGACGCTGCGCCTGCTGCCGCATCCGCCCGCTCGCGCGACGCTCGCCGCGAGCTTCCGTTCGTTTCGCGAGGCGGCGGATTCCGTGCAGAAGATTTTCGCCGCGGGCTTCCTGCCGTGCGCGTTGGAGATCGCCGATCCGTTCACGCTGCAAAGTGCGCGCGAATTTCTAGGCCGCGAGATTGCGCCCGGCGCGCAGTCACTCGTGCTCGTGGAACTCGACGGCCAGGCGGAATCCGTGAAGGGCGAGTGCGCCGCGCTCGCGAAGCTGCTGCGGAAAATCGACGCCATCCGTGTGCTCACCGCGTTTGGCGACGAGGACTGTGAGAAGCTTTGGGGCCTGCGCCGTGCGTACAGCCAGTCGCTGAAGGCCACCGGGCTGACGAAGCTCAACGAGGACGTCGTCGTTCCCCGAGGAAAGCTCGTGGAGCTGGCGGAATTCGGCGAGCGCCTCGCGAAGAAATACGGCCATCCGGTTGCGTGCTTCGGCCACGCGGGCGACGGGAACATCCACGTGAACATCATGGCGAAGAACTACCATACGGACCGCCGCGTGAAGGCCGAGGTGGACCGCGCACTCGACGAGCTTTTCACGTGGGTGCTGAAGGTCGGCGGCGTCATCACCGGCGAGCACGGCATCGGCCTCGCGAAAAAACCGTGGTGGTCGCAGGCCGTGGACAAGGTCGGTCGCGACACGCACACTGCTCTAAAGGCCGCGCTCGACCCGAAGGAGATTCTGAATCCGGGGAAATTTGTCGGACGCTGAGCGACGGCGCGCGGACTATTCCTCGAGCGGGTATTTTTTCAGCCCGGTGCGCTGGAGGAAAATGCGGAAGAGGTAGCTCGGCACGATGACTCCGTAGCGCCGCCACAGGCGGCGCGGATCGCTGCACAGGCGGTGGAGCCATTGCAGGCCGCAGCGCATCATCCATCGCGGGGCTTCCTTCATGCGGCCCGTGTGGAAGTCGAACGCAGCGCCGACGCCGAACATCACGGTCGTGTCCAGCAGCGGGAGGAATTCGACCATGAAGCGCTCCTGCTTCGGTGTGCTGAGGCCGACCCAGAACAGGTCGGGCTTTTTCTCCGCGATGTCCGCGATGAGCGCGCCGCGCTCGCCTTCGTCGAGCGGGCGGAAGGGCGGGCAGTGCGTGCCAATGATTCGCACGCCGGGGAAGCGCTGCTCCATCGCGGCCTTGAGCTGATCGGCCACGCCGGGCGCGCCGCCGTAGAAGTAGTGCGTGAACTTCCCGTCGCGCGTCGCGTCCATGATGCGGAGCATGAGGTCGGGGCCATACACGCGGTCCACCCACGCGCCGTGCGCACGGCGGCCTTCCCACACGAGCGGCATGCCGTCGCAGGTGTTGAGGAATGCGTTGTTCAAAATTCGGCGGAATGCGGCGTCCGACTGCGCCTCGGTGATGCCGTGGACGCCCGTCACACACACGTAGCCCTTGCGCCGCGCCGCGCACGCCTCGAGCACGGCCTGCGTGGCGATGTCGAGATTCATCGCGCTCATCGCGGTTCCGAGGACGTTGAATTTCCGGATCTCCATTCGTGCGGATGCTACGGGGCGGCGGCGGCACGCTCAAGCCGCGCGCGTCTGCGGAATCCCCACACGCCGAGCGCCACACACGCGAGTGCGGCGAGCTGGTAGCCGGAGAGCACGCCGGCGATCTTCGGCGTCACGCGCATCCATTCGTGCGCGAAGCGGAATGCGCCGTAGGCGATGAGGTAGAGGTGGAAGTGCTGGCCCCGCATTTTTCCGCCACGGCGCAGGAGGAGGAAAATCACGATGGCGGCGATGTTGAACGCCAGCTCCAGCGGCACCGCGGGCCAGCGCGCGATGCCCTGTGCATCGCGGAGCGTCCACCACGCGGGCGCGCAGGGTTCGCCGAGGCAGCATCCGTGCAGCAGGCAGCCGACCCTTCCGATCGCGATGCCGAGCGGCGCGACCAGCGCGAACAGATCGCCCGTGACGGCGCGGTGGCCGAGCGCGTGCTTCGCGAGTTCCACCCCGGCATAGCCGCCGAGCAGTGCGCCGAGCACGGATTTGCCGGTCGCGAGCCGGAGCCAGCGGTCCGGCATCGGCCAGTCGAGCCAGCCCTCGGCGAGCAGATACACGAGCTTCGCTCCGATGAACGCGCTGAGCAGCGCCGCGACGTAAATGAGCACCAGCCGAGGATCGCGCCGCGCGAGCCGCGTCCATGTGAAAAGGCTCGCGGCGATGGCGACGAGGAGGAGCCAACCGTAGGACGAGAAAGTGAAAGGCGTGAGTGCGAGACAAAGCATTCCTGAATTCGGCTGGCACATTCCTTAAAATCGCGTGTTGCTGCACAACACATACAAGAACGCGAATCCGAGCAGAACCCATCCAAAGCAGATGGCAAACGCAATTCCAGCCGCGGAGAGGCACGAAGAAAACAAGGGTCCTGTCGCGGCTCGCGCCCAAGGAAGCACGAGAATGAATGTGCCCAAAAGCACCACTCCAGCCCAAAGCATTTGTCCAAGGAACAGCCATCCCATGGCACTGAGGACGTAATATCCCGGGAAGACCAGTGCTGGAGGTGCGAAGAACGCGCAGCCTAGCAGAAGCTGAGTCCAACCAAGCTTATCCCGCTTATCGGTTTGCATAGTATCGGCAGAACGAATCCAGCTTCCCATCCGGGCGGATGACGTGGGTGCAGCAGCGGTCTATGCGGTCTTCGTCCCACGTCCACGCGTCCATAAAGGGCTTGATGAACAGGCGGAAGGCGGCGGCGCCGAGCTTGGATGCGGAGTCCGGGGTTTTGAATTGCGCGGCAGCGGCACCGCCCTTCATGCCCGTCTCCAGCTCGTGCAGCAGTTCGCCGAGGGGTTCGCTTTCGCAGCCGCAGCGGGCGAGGTCTTCGGGGGTGTAGCGGACTTTGTCGCGGAGGAAATCCTGCACCTGGCGGAAGTCCACGAAGTCGCTGATGGAGCGGGTCTGCCCGCCGATTTTCAAAAGGTAGCCGATGGTCGCGCAGTTCGGATCGCCGCAGGGGAGCGGGGTGAAGTCGTCGAAGCGGAGGCGGGAGGCGGACTGGGCGACGAGGGCGAGGATGACGTCGGCGGTGTTGAGATGCGGTGACTGGTGACTCGTGACTGGTGACTGGTTGCTGGTTGCTGAACCAGCCACCCGCCCGCTACCGAACATCGGCTGGAAGCTCACGCCGCGCACGTGGTCGAAGCCGAGGCCGAACTCCACCGTGTCCCACAGGTGCGGGAGGTTTTCCGGCGTCACGGTCATCGCGAGGGTGATGGGGATGTTCAGCGTGCCGCAGCGCTCGATGGCGCGCTTGCGCATCTCGCGCAGGTCGCCGCCGCGGAGGGCGCGCTGCGCGGCTTCCTGCACGCCGTCGAATTGCAGGTAGAGCTGGAATTTTCCCGCGCGGAAGGTCTTCCCGAGCGAGGCGAGGAATGCGTTGTCGTTCGCGATGCGCACGCCGTTGGTGTTCAGCAGCACGTAGTCGATGCCGGGGTGCGAGTGCAGCCACGCGAGCAGCTCGAAGAATTGCGGATGCAGCGTCGGCTCGCCGCCGGAGAGCTGGAGGATTTCGATGCGGCCCTTGCGGTCAATCACGCCCTGGATGCGCCGCTGCACGTCCGCGAGCGGCACGGCGTCCACATTGCCTCCGGCGCCCGTGGGCGAATCCGCATAGCACGTGGGGCACGCGAGGTTGCAGGAGTTCACGATCTCGATCAGCGCGAGGCAGGTGCTCAGGCGCTCCATCGCGTCCGTTTTTTGAACCGCGGCGGACGCGGCGGGCGCGGCGGAAAAAGACGGGCTCGATGAGGGATGTTCCGCTTCTTTATCGCCGCGCCCGCCGCGTTCGCCGCGGTTCATTTCCGGCGGCGCAGCATTGCGACCGAGGGTGCCGGTGGCGTCGCCTTCCGCTGCCTTGCACGAACCGCCGCAGCACTGGTTCTGCGGGTCGCCCTGCGCGAGCCAGTAAAAGCGCGCGTCGCTCGCGATGCAGGCCTCGGCCGCGCCATGCTCGGGGCAGGTGCGGCGGAGAAAGACGCGCGCGGTAGGCGCGGCGGAATCCCCGCCGTTGCCATCGCTCACCTTCCAGACTTCGGCAGGCACCGAAGCATGGCACACGGGGCAGCGCGACGTGGTGCGCTTGAGGAGGGATTCGGTGGTGCAGGTGAGGTTCATGGATGGGTAGCCATTGTGCCGATGGCACCGACGGTGCAGCCAGCGAAGGCGATGACGAAGTTGATGATGAGGATTTGAACTCCATAGCTGATGGCCCGACCCAATTTTTCAATGGTTCCGTGCCGCCATTTCTCCAGCAGAAATCCAAGAATGATGCTGAGCGCTGCGGAGGCCCAGAAATTCATGAAAAACGTCGCTATCGCGTTTGCTATTTGGGCTTCGCCGACCGGGAGGCCGCGCGAACGCGCGTCGGCATTCGCGATCAGCGGCGAGACTAGCATAGGTACCGATGGCAGCAGCATCAGCAGCCATCGCGTGGCGGAAATGGGGCGCGGATGCGGTGGTTGAGGATCAGGCTCGGGCATGGGCGGGGAGGACTTGGATGTTCGCAGCGCTACACCGGGAGCGCACGCGTGGCGATTTGCATTTCCGTCGCGCGCATCCGAGGCGATGCCTTCGAGAATAGCCCAGCACTTCAGTGCTGGGTCTTTCGGCAAAGTGGAAATCAGTCCCGGAGGGACGGAAGAACCTTTCTGTCGTCCCTCCGGGACTTGTTTGTTTTTTCCTGTCGAAACCCAGCACTGAAGTACTGGGCTATTTTCAGTTGAGGCGAAATTTGCTGAGCTTCTACGCACTGAAGTGATGAAGCGCGTCGGTGGTGCGGCCGTCATTCTCCCAGCGGAGGAAATTGGTGATGGCGGCGGTGACGAACTTCTTTGCCTCACTGACGGCGGCGGGGAGGTCGAGGCCGCGCGCGAGGCCGGCGGCTATGGCGGCGCTGGTGGTGCAGCCGGTGCCGTGGGTGTTCACGCCGGGGACGAACGGGGCCTCGTACGTGTGCACGCTGCCGTCGGGCAGGACGAGGAGGTCGGTGGCGACGGATTCGCGCAGGTGTCCGCCTTTGATGAGGAAGGCGGTGCCGTGGCGCGCTGCGAGTTCGAGGCCGGCGTCGCGCATTTCGGCGATACTGGTGATGGTGCGGCCGGTGAGCGTGCGGACTTCGTCGAGGTTTGGCGTGATGCAGGTGGCGATGGGGAAGAGGAGTTCGCGGTAGCGCGCGACGGCGTCGGGGAGGAGCAGGGGATCGCCGCTGGTGGCGACCATCACGGGGTCCACGATGAGGTGCGGCATCACGGTCGCGGCGGCGAAACACTCGGCGAGTGTGTCGGTGACGGTGCCGATGATTTCGGTGGAATAGAGCATCCCGGTCTTGATCGCGGCGATGGGGAACGCGCCGAAGAGCAGGCGGATTTGCTCGGCGACGATCGCCGGCGGGATGGGATGCACGGCGCTCACTTTTCCCGGCACTTCGGCGACGACGCAGGTGATGGCGGTGACGCCATATCCGCCGAGCGCGCTGATGGTTTTCAGATCGGCCTGCGCGCCTGCGCCTGCGCTGTTGTCGGAGCCGGCGATGGTGAGGACGACGGGGAGCGTGGGCATTTAAGATTTAAGATTTAGGATTTCAGATTTCCTGCATACTCCGCACAGTCCGGCAGGCGTCCGGTTCGCGACAAATCTTAAATCTTAAATCCCAAATCTTAAATGGCCTCTCCTATTGCCGAACTCGAAGGCCTCCGTGTGGCGGTGGATGATGTGAAGTTCATGCCGCAGCTCCAGGCTTCGGAGGACCGGCCGTTTCCGTTCGTGTACTTCATCACGATCCACAACGACTCGGCGGAAACGGTGACGATCAAGGGGCGCAAGTGGGTGGTGACGGATGCGGGCGGCGAGACGATCGTAGTCGAGGGCGACGGCGTGGTGGGGAAATTTCCGCGGCTCGAGCCGGGTGAACATTTTTCCTACAACAGCTACCACACGATCGGCGCGGACAGCGTGGCGGAGGGCGCATACATCGGCGTCACAGAGGAGGGCGCGCCGGTGCTGGTGCGGATTCCGCCGTTTGAGATGAAGGCGCCGACGGATCATTCGTGAGCAGGCGCGTCGCGGTCTGGATGCCGCTCTCGGTCGCGATGAAATCCACATGCTGATCGTGCGGTTCGATGGGCAGCTCGGGGAGGAGTTGCGAATCGAAGCAGATGCCAATCTTGCAGGTACGCGAATCGAGCCGCGCGAGCAGACGATCATAGAATCCGCCGCCGCGCCCGAGCCGCGCGCCATCGGCGGTGAATGCGACGCCGGGCACGAGGATGAGATCCAGCGCGTCTGGCGACACGGTGCATGCGGGATCGCCGGCTGGCTCGCGGACTCCGAATGCGCCGGGGGCGAGTTCGTGCAGCGATGCGACGCGAAAGAGGTCGAGGCGGCCTTCGGTCACGCGCGGGTAGGCGAATGTCTTTCCCGCGCCGTGTGACCACAGCAGCTCGATGTCCGGCTCGCGCGGCTGCGGTGCGAAGATCGCGACGGTGCGCGCATTTCGCCACGCGTCACTCGCGGCGATCGCTTCGCAGAGACGCGCGCTTTTTTCCGCGCGGAGATCGGGCGGCATCTGGAGGATGGCGCGGATGTTGCGACGGATGTCGGTCTTGGATCGCATGTCCGAAATTATTCCAGCCGCTGCCGGAAGTGTCGCGCACGAAACGATTGCGCAGGATGGGGAAGGGTTTATCGTCGGCGCCGTGCGACGGCTTTTCACAAAAAAGGCGAAACCTCCCAAGGCGAAGATCGAAAAGTCCGCCAACGGAAACCATGACGCTTCGGATGCGGCAGGCGCGAAGAAGGTGGGGCTGAAGCCGAAGCGCGGGTGGCGCAAGCGGAGCTTCCTCACGAGCGTGCTCATCCCGTCGCTGTTCAAGCGGCGCGAGCTTCGCGAGGGGCCGCCGGAATTTCCGAAGCTGAAGAAGGGCGAGATCGGCGTGACGTGGATCGGGCACGCGTCGTTCCTGCTGCAGTTCGGCACGCACAATGTGCTCATCGATCCGAACTGGGCGCGCTGGCTGAAGATCGTGAAGCGGCTGAAAAATCCCGGCCTGCACCTGCACGAGCTGCCGGACATTGATCTGGTGCTGGTAACGCACGCGCACTTTGACCATCTCGATCGCAAGACGCTGCGCAAAGTCGCGGCGGATCAGCCGATCGTGGTGCCGTTTGAGGTGGGCAATCTCGTGCATGACCTCGGCTTTCGCAGCGTGCATGAGCTGGGCTACTGGGAGAGCTACAAGCTCGGCCCGCTCACCGTCACGCTCACGCCGTGTGCGCACTGGGGCGCGCGCGTGCTGCACGACACGCACCGCGGGTTCGGCGGGTTCATCATCGAGCACGAAGGGCGGACGGTTTACCACTGCGGGGACACGGCGTATTTCGGCGGGTTCAAGGAGATCGCGAAGCGCTTCAAGGTGGACGTGGCGCTGATGCCGATCGGCGCGTACGATCCGCCGAGCGGGCGCGAGGTCCACATGAATCCCGAGGAGGCGCTGCTCGCATTTCACGAGCTGGGCGCAAAGGTGATGGTACCGATGCACTACGGCACGTTCCGGCTGAGCTACGAGCCGATGGAGGAACCGCTGCCACGCCTGCTCGTCGCCGCGCGGCAGAGCGGACTCAGCGAAAAGGTCGCGGTGATGCTCGAGGGTCGGCCCGAGGTGTTCTGAAATTACGCGCGCGTGCTGCGTGCGTGCGCGCTCAGTTTTTTGACGAGGGCTTCTTCTTCACCGGAGACTTCGTGGTGCCGGAGGATGTGCCGGATTTCTTCTTCGGCTCGGGTTTCTTCGGCTCAGATTTCTTTTCAGACTCGGACGTGATTGTTTTGAACGTGAGGTAGATCACGAGCTCGCGGCTTTTCATCTGCGTGGTGCCGTCCTTCTTCGTGGCAGCGGCGGTCGGTGCGCCGGTGTTCAGCAGGATGCTGGTGCCGCTCGCCGCGGTGCCCTTGAAATAGACCTCGCGCGCCACGCACGAGAGGACGGTGAGCGATTCGCCGTCACGCTGGCCGTGCTTGAAGCGGTCCACCGCCTTTCCGCTGAACGCGATGTTTCCATTCTCCGTGAGCGTCGGCGTGATCGAGAGCGAGACGCCGAGCGGGACCTCCGAGCCGCCGGGCGCGGAGACGTTCTGTATGACCTCGATCGTCGCGGACTTGCCGGAACCCGTGACGACGGTCGGCGAGCTGAGGACGTCCACGCCTTTCGTCTTCGCGAGCAGTTCGGGCTTTGCGGGAATCTCGGTGCCCGCAGGCACGTCGGCGAATTTTGCGGAAACTTGGATGCTCGTCGCGGCGATGCAGTGCGTGGCGATGGCGAGCAGCGACGATGCGATGAGCGGGCGGAGAAATTTCATGCGCAGCGTTCTAGCGCGGCGCGATGGCGATGCAAGCGGGCGAACTTCCCATGTAGCCGCGCGTGTGAAAGTGCGGGCTGATCGAAGCGGGCCGCGCGCAAAACTGCTGAAAATCAGCCTGTGCTTTTACAAGCGCAGCTACGGTGGGCGGGCACCTCAATTCCGTAGCTGCTGACGGAAGGAAGCGGGCTGTCTTCCAATCCGCAATCGAGTGTGCCGTCGGCGGCTACGAAGCGCCGAGCGCCTCCCGCATCTTTGTGAGCTGCGCGTGTTTCTCGGCCCAGTCGCGTTCGCGGGTCTGGTGATCCTCGAGGACTTTCGCGGGGACTTTGCCGGCGAAATTTGGATCGGCGAGTTTGGTGCGGACCTTGGCGAGTTCATCGTCGGCCTTTGCGATTTCCTTGCCGATGCGTTCGCGTTCGGCGGCGACGTCAATGAGACCGTCGAGCGGGAGGAAAAGTTCGCCCAGCGGCGTGAGCGCGACGGGCGTGCCTGTCAGGGCCTGCCAATTGGCATCAACGATGTTAAAAGGCGCAGCGCCACTCAGACTCGCGATGACTGTAGTGTCGTGAGCGCTCAGTTGAACTGTCGGATTCGGACGGAACATCATCTCGACGCGCTTGCTGCTCGCGATGTTGAAGTCGCGGCGCAGTCCGCGGCCGAGGTTCACCACTTCGTATTTGGCGTTGGCGAATTGCTCGTCGGTCTCATCGAGCACGAAATACTCGCGCTCCTCGGCCGTGAACGGCTTCGGCCACGGCGCGAACATGATCGTCTCGCCGCCCTGTTTCGCCGGCATGTCCTTGGCAAAGCCCATGCCCTGCCACAGCTCCTCGGTGATGAACGGCATGAACGGATGGAAGAGCCGCAGCGTGTGCGAGAAGACGTAGTCCATCACGGCGAGCGTGTTCGCGCGGCGCCCGTCGTCCACTTTGTCCATGGACGGCGTGGACTCTGTGGACGGAATGGACCCGAGGGACGCCTTCGACGCCTCGACATACCAGTCGCAGTATTCGCTCCAGAAGAAGCGGTAGAGCGCGTTCGCGGCGTCGCTGAAGCGATACTCGGCGAGCGCGGTGGTCACCTCGGCGATGGCGGTGTCGAGGCGCAGGAGGATCCACTTGTCGTCACTCGTCAGGAGCGTGGGGACGATGTCCGCCTCGGTCTCGCCGCCCTGCATTTGCCGGAAGCGCGCGGCGTTCCAGAGTTTCGTGCAGAAGTTGCGGCCCAGCTCCACGTTCTTCTCGTCGAAAAGAATGTCGGAGCCGAGCGGCGCGCTGCGCATCACGCCGAAGCGCAACGCATCCGCGCCGAACTTCGCGATGAGGTCGAGCGGGTCGGGCGAATTGCCGAGCGACTTCGACATTTTGCGGCCCTGCTTGTCGCGGATGATGCCGGTGAAATAGACGTTCTTGAACGGCAGTTCGCCCATCCACTCGAAGCCCGCCATGATCATGCGCGCGACCCAGAAGAAGATGATGTCCGGCCCGGTGACGAGGTCGGTGGTCGGGTAGAATTTCGCGAGCGTCTCCGTCTTCTCCGGCCAGCCCATCGTGGCGAAGGGCCACAGCCACGAGCTGAACCATGTGTCGAGCACGTCGGGGTCTTGGGTCCATCCCTGCGCTTCCATCCGCTCGATCAATTTCGGGTCTGTTGTGCAAACAGACATCTCGATATCCCGGTCATCACCTTCATTCTCAGCGAAGAGGCGCAATGATTCTTCCATGAGCCACTTGGCGTCTGAACAAACAGGCTTTCCGTTTATCGTGATGCCGACCGCGGGCGAGTCATTGCCAATGAACCGAAGGTCATCAGGAAGCGAGAGAAAGTCTGAAACATCCACATAGGCAGACCCGATTCCAACCGCGTAGCTGGTCTTCCTCCACACCGGCACGCGATGCCCCCACCAGAGCTGACGCGAGATGCACCAGTCCTGGATTCCACTCAGCCAATGGTCATACACCTTCGCCCAGCGGTCTGGGAAAAATCGCATCCGCGCGTTTGCAGAGGGGAGCGCGGGCGCCCCGCCCGCAGCGTCCGGCGCCTCGCCGGACGCATCGGGCGTTGTTGGGTTCCCGGTTGCGGGACTGTCGTGTGACGGACGCCGTCCCACGTCCGATGTTCCCGGCGAGGCGCCGGGAACTGCGGGCGGGGCGCCCGCGCTCCCCGTGTCCTTCGTGCTTTCGTTCGGTTGCACGACGCACGCACGCGCCTGCTCCACACTCGGATATTTCAAAAACCACTGCTCGCTGAGGCGCGGCTCGATCGGCACGTCGGCGCGCTCGCTGAAGCCGACGTTGTTCACGTAGGGCTCGGCCTTTTCCAATGCGCCTGCGGCTTCGAGGATTTCGTGCGCCTTTTTCCGCGCGGCGAAACGATCGAGGCCCGCGAGGTCGGCGCCGGCTTCAGCGGTCATGCGGCCGTCGGGCGTGAGCACGTCGATGACTGGCAGCTTGTGGCGCAGTCCGATTTCAAAGTCCGCCTTGTCGTGCGCCGGCGTCACTTTCAGCACGCCGGTGCCGAAGTCGAATGTGACGTGATCATCCGCGATGATCGGGATGCGGCGCTGCTCCTTCGGCACTTCGAGTGGCAGCGCGCGATAGACGTGCTTGCCGACGAGATGCGTGTAGCGCGGGTCGTTCGGGTTCACGGCCACGGCGGTGTCGGCGGGGATCGTCTCCGGGCGAGTGGTCGCGATGGTGAGGAACTGCGGCGCACTCGCCGCTCCAGCATCGGGCTCTTCCTCCACCTCGACGCGGAAGTGATACATGAAGCCCTTCTGCTCCTTCATGATGACCTCCTCGTCGCTCAGCGCTGTGAGCGAGGCGGGGCACCAGTTCACCATGCGTTTGCCGCGGTAGATGAGGCCCTTTTTGTAGAGGTCCACGAACACGCGCGACACGCAGCGCGAGTAGTCCTCGTCCATCGTGAACCGCGTGCGCGACCAGTCGCACGAGGCGCCGAGCGCGCGGAGCTGCTTCAAAATGATGCCGCCGTATTTCTCCTTCCACTCCCAGATTTTGCCGACGAGCGCCTCGCGGCCGAGGTCGTCGCGGTGCTTCATCGCGCCCTCCTTGCGGAGCATTTTCTCGACGACATTCTGCGTCGCGATGCCCGCGTGGTCGGTACCGGGGAGCCAGAGCACTTCGTGCCCCGTCATGCGCGCGCGACGGGCGAGGATGTCCTGGATGGTGTTGTTCAGCACATGCCCGAGCGTGAGCGAGCCGGTGACATTCGGCGGCGGGATGACGATGGAATACGCGGGTTTCGTCGAAGCAGGATCGGCGGCGAAGCAGCCGTTCTGCTCCCAAAAGGCATACCACTTCGCCTCGATGGCGGGTGGCTCGTAGGTTTTCGGAATCTCAGACATGGCGCGTGTTGTTTGCTTGGAAAAAAGGGCGCGCAAGGTGGCGCGGCGCGGCGGTGGTGGCAAGCCGGGCGTGGTGCTGCTTTGGACGTTGGACGTTAAATGCTAAACGTTGAGCCCCGCGCAGCGGCCTTTCGGTGTCTGGATACGCGTCCTCATTCGCACCGCGCCTGCGGCGGGCCAGACGTCCAACGTTTAACGCCCGACGTTTAACATCCAACGGCGCACCCGAACGCCGGGCGGCTACAGCGGGTGTCCCGTCAGCCGCTCGTAGGCGTCGCAATATTTCGCCGCGGTCTTCGCGATCACGTCTGGCGGGAGCGGCGGGGCGGGCGGGGTCTTGTCCCACGCGAGCGTTTCGAGGTAGTCGCGGACGAATTGCTTGTCGAAGCTCGGCGGCGAGATGCCGACTCGGTAGTCGGCGGCGGGCCAGTAGCGCGAGCTGTCGGGCGTCATCACCTCGTCGATCAAAATCACGCGGCCATCGAGGATGCCGAACTCGAATTTCGTATCTGCCAAAATGATCCCGCGTCCGGCGGCGTGCGCGCGGCCTTCCTCGTAGATGCGGATGGCGAGGTCGCGGGCCTGCGTGGCGACGCTCTCCCCGCAGAGCCGCACGCATTCGTCCCATGCGATGTTTTCGTCGTGGCCGGTCGCGGCCTTCGTCGCGGGAGTGAAGATGGTCTGTGGCAATTTTTCCGCCTGCTGCAGACCGGCGGGTAGCGCGATGCCGCAGACCGCGCCGGTGCGCTGGTAGTCCTTCCAGCCGGAGCCGATGAGGTAGCCGCGCACGACGCATTCGACTGGGAGCGGCTTCGCTTTTCGCACGATCATCGAGCGGCCGCGGAGCTGCGGCTCGAAGGGCTTCAGCACGGCGGGGAAATCGGCAAAGTCCACGGCGACGAGGTGATTCTCGACGAACTTCATTTTTCCAAACCAGAAATCCGAGAGCTGCGTGAGCACCTCGCCTTTGCGCGGGATGGCGTTGGGCAGGATGCAATCGAAGGCCGAGATGCGATCCGTCGCGACGAAGAGCAGGTGTTCGCCGAGGTCGAAAATCTCGCGCACTTTGCCGATGGCGACTTTGCGGATTCCGGGGAGATCGAGTGTGAGGATGTCCATGCGCCGTGCGGGATGGCGGATGCGGCGCGGGTTGTCGAGCCACCCGCAGGGGAAAAATTGAAACCGCGAAACCGCGAAGAGCACTACTCGAAAGAAAGACTCATTTCTTCATCTTCGTTCCTTCGCTGTTTTGCAGTTTATTTTTTCGTGCGTGCTAGCACCGCGTCTTGATCTTGCACGCTCGCAGCAGGCACCAGCCGCGCACGGTTTCGATGAGGCCCACGAGCGCGGAAATCGCGAGGATGACTGCGAGCCATTCGATGCCTTTGCGAAGCGCGAAAAATGCGGCGGCGGCGAGGATGACGGTCATGATGCCGCGGATGATGCGGCCGCGGGTGTCAATGTTCGGACGCCAAAAGCTCATGCTCCCAGATGCACCCGTTCGGCGTGGTTTGCAATGCGAGCGCGTTCGATGCGCTTCGTAACGCGGACAATCCTGTCGGGCGTTCATGGTCCGCGGGCAGGATTGCCCGCGTTACGCGCATCGTTTCCCAACCGTCTGCTAGTGATCCTCGCTCGTCACGCGCAGGACTTCCTCGAGCGTGGTGATGCCTTCCTTGGCCTTGTCAATGCCGACCATGCGCAGTGATTTCATCCCCTCGCTGATGGCCTGGTTTTTCACCACCGCGGCGCTCGCGCGCTTGATGATGAGCCGGCGGATGGATTCGCTCACCGGCAGCACTTCGAGGATCGGTGCGCGGCCCACGTAGCCGCGGCCCTTGCAGCGCGAGCAGCCCGCGCCGCGATACAGCGTGGAACCGTCGTTCTCGATATTCAGCTTCGTGAATATCTCCGGCTCGGGCTGGAACTCTTCCTTGCAGTTCGGGCAGATGCGCCGGACGAGCCGCTGTGCGCATGCGAGGATGACCGATGAGGAAATGAGGAACGGCTCGATGCCCATGTCGTCGAGCCGCGTGATGGCGCCGGCGGCGTCATTTGTGTGCAAAGTGGAGAGCACTTGGTGGCCGGTGAGCGCGGCCTTCACGGCAATGTCGGCGGTTTCGTTGTCACGAATTTCACCGATCATCACGATGTCCGGGTCCTGACGCAGAATCGAGCGCAGCGCCTCGGAAAATCCCATGCCGATGTCGGCCTTCACCGCGACCTGGTTGATGCCCATGAGCTGGTATTCCACGGGATCCTCGACGGTCACGATGTTGTAGATCGGGTTGTTCAGCTCGCTGAGGATCGTGTAGAGCGTCGTGGTCTTGCCGGAGCCGGTGGGGCCGGTGACGAGGATCATGCCGTGCGGCGCATCAATCGCCTTTTTGAAGATCCCGAGCGTGTAGTCGTCGAGCCCCATGTTATCAATGCTTCCGCCGAGTGCGCCCTTGTCGAGCAGACGGATCACGATCTTCTCGCCGTACACCGTCGGAAGCATGCTGATGCGGAGATCCACCTCCTTGCCCGAGACGCGGATGCGGAAGCGGCCGTCCTGCGGCAGGCGGCGTTCGGCGATGTCGAGGCCGGCGAGAATCTTGATGCGCGAGGCGATGGGCATCTGCAGCGCCTTCGGCGGCGAGGTCGCCTCGATGAGCGCGCCGTCCACGCGGTAGCGGAGTTTGATCTCCTTTTCAAAGGGCTCGATGTGAATATCCGACGCCTTCTCCTTTATCGCCTGCACGAGGATCAGGTTCACGATCTTCACGACCGGCGCGTCCTCGCTGTCCACGGCCATCTGATCGAGATCGATCTCCTGCTTGGTGACCTTCACCTCCTCGACCGTATCCGCCGCGGCGGACTCGGCGGCATGGCGCAAGACTTGATCCATCGTGGCGCTGGACTGGCTCACGCCGGAGAGCGCCTCGATCACGCACGTCTCCGTGGTGATCATCGGGAAGACGTCCAGCTTCGTGCGCTGGCGCAGATCGTCGAGTGCGAGGACGTTCAGCGGATCGGCCATCGCCACGAAAAGCTTCGAGCCCAGCTTGCACACCGGGACGAGCTTGTAGGCGCGCGCCATTTCCTTCGGGACGATGTTCATCACCTCCTCGGGGATGCGCATCTTCGAGAGGTTGATCGGCGGCGTGTCGAGGCAGCGGCCCATGGAAATGACCATGTCCTGCTCGGTCACGTATTTGTTGTCCGTCAGGATTTTCAGCAGCCGTCCGCCCTGCTTTTTCTGGAGCTGCATGGCCTCATCGAGCTGGCCGGGCAGCAGCAGGCCGTCCTCGATCAGGACATCCGCGATTCGTTCACCGAAGGATTTGATGCTCATCGTCTGGGCTGTGAAATTAGCGGCGGTAGGAGTCCGTCAGCACCTTGCA
>Ga0209086_10001842_pt1 | contig 16983 bp, 13 predicted proteins | sample M_130207_XF_Meta_FD_187312 | JGI IMG/M metagenome (GOLD analysis project Ga0209086, IMG submission 187312) | Freshwater microbial communities from Lake Montjoie, Canada to study carbon cycling - M_130207_XF_MetaG (SPAdes) (version 2) | ecosystem: Environmental > Aquatic > Freshwater > Lake... | reverse complement strand
TCCTCGGACTCGAGCCTGTCAGATGAACTCGAACTTGAGCACGAAACGCTCTCTTGGCGAATCGAACAGTTAAAGAGTGTCCGTGAACAGACTGCAAGCGATCTCGAAAAAGCGCGAATGCAACTTGCAGGAATTGAGGATCATGCAAGAAAACTCTCTGACGAATTTCAGGAGTGTCAGCGACTTCGAGAGTTGCTCGTCAGTTCGGGAACGCTTGATGAAGTTCAAGAAGAGGAAATAGATCGTCTCAAGGCTGAAGCCCGCGAAGCGTTGGAATCCCTTGAAAAAGAGAAAAAAAACGGAAAGAAAAAACCAGCGGCCTATGCTGTTGTTCCTTTTGTCGGTCCCAATGGCACCCATCGGAGGCCACTTTATATTGAGTGCTGCATTGACGGAGTGTTTCTTCAGCCAGAAGGAATCCGACTTTCTCCTTCCGACTTCGAGGGACCGCCTGGCCCTGGAAATCCACTGGCTAGCGCCCTGCGCGCGGCTCGTGAACATCTCGCGGCAACGGCAACGCCTGAGACTGCTTCCAGTGGAATACAACCCTATCCACTGCTGCTCATTCGTCCGAGTGGCGTGATGGCCTATTACGCTGCAAGAGAGTCGATTGCCTCTTGGGGAAGTGAGTTTGGATACCAATTCGTCAATGAAGAATGGACGCTCACATATCCAAATCGTGATCCGGCTCTCGCAGATGTTGAAACGAGAGCCATTGAGGAAGCGAGGCGACGGCTGGAATGGTTGGCTGAAATGCGACCGAGCCAACCGAGTCGTCCCGGTCGCGGACATCAGTACCGCGCTGCCACGACCCGTGGTGGTGTGGTCAACAACAGTGGCCCATCGGTCCTTGGCGATCAATCTCAGTGGACGTGGTCGAATCAGGTAAAAGGTCGTCAAAGTGGCGGCAGTCACGGGAACGATGAAACCAGTGACGGCTCCCAGGGTGGAGACGGCTCTGGTCATCGTGGTGGTTCCATTGATCAAACCGGTGGCGGTGATCCAGTTCTCGGTGGAAAACTTTCTGGAACAGTCGATGCAGGAGGATCGGTCAGTGATTCCAATACACAGCGAGCCCAATCGAGTTCACGTTCTCTCGGCAGATCCACAGGCGGATCAGAGGTTGATTCGACAGGCAGCCCAAGCGATCGATCTTCCCTCGAGGCAAGTCTGGTCGGTGATCGATACGCCAGCCGCTCCGGAAAAAGTGGAGGGAGTGAACAAGGCTCTCCGAGTGGTAATGGAACAAAATTAGCAACCAACTCACAACAGGCAGGCGGCAGCGGGGGAACATCGGCTGGTGATTCCGGAGGATCGAGTTCAGCTTCGAGCGAAGGCGGCTCTAATGGGGCCGGCGGTGGAGTTTCAATGCCCGGCATGCTCGCAGTAGGACAATCTGGCGAGGCATCGGCATCGGCTGCAACCGGGGGATCTACCGGCGGTGGCGGATCGCTTGCGAGCAGTCGTGGTGCAAACTGGGCAAGTCTTGAAACATCCGATAGACCGATTCCGCTCACGCGTCCAATTCTCATCGAGTGCGCTGCTGAAGAACTCAGAATGATTGACGATTCTGGAAAACGGGTTGAAAAAAGAATTTCGTTCAATGGATCGACCGAGCAGTCCGTGGATCTTCTGGTAGCAAGCGTTCACGAGAAAGTGAAAACCTGGGGCATTGCAGGAGACAGACTCTACTGGAGGCCAAAGCTTGTGCTCTCGGATGTTCCCGGCGGTCTTCAGCGATGCAAGGACCTCGAAATACTGTTGAGCAACAGTGGTATCGAAATTCTTCGCCACCAGGAGGAGCCGATCGTGAAGCGGCTTCCTCCAATCAGCAGTTTTAAGTGATAGGAACATAGGATTATTCATGCGGCGAGTGAAACCTGAAGACTCCAGTGCTGCCGGTCAAGATTCGTTTCTCGACGTTGTCACGAACATCGTGGGCATCATTATTATTTTAGTGATGGTCGTGGGAGCGAAGGTTCAGCACATTATTCTTTCTGGAACTCCGAAGTCGGGAACTGTCGATCCTCAGCGAGAGCGGGATGTGGCGGATCTGGCCTATACCGCGGCGGTTGCGGAATCAGAGATCGGAGAACTTTCAAAGCAGGCCCTTACAGTCGCGGAGGCGGCAGCGCAGGCGAGCGAAGCACGATTACAGATGGCTACAATAGTCAGTGCAGCCAGGCGTGAACTCGATGAGATTTCCAAAAAAGTCGATGAACGCAAGGTGCTTTCCGCACAAGCACTCGATCAAAAAAAACAGATTCAAAATGAGATCGCGCAGCATCGCAGTGAAAAAGAACAGTTAGCCTCGATGCCGGCTGAAACCAAGCAAGTTCTTGAATTTCCGACTCCGATTAGTCGCGTTGTGACTGGAGAAGAGATTCATTTTCGTCTTGCCGAAGGAAGAGTTGCATATATCCCGATCGAAGAACTTTTTGAGTTGGCGAAGACCCGAACGCGTCGCAGTTCGGATTCGTTATCAAAAGTAGCCACTCGAGTTGAAACAGTCGGACCCGTACAAAGTTTCGCGCTCGACTACTGCATTGAAACGAGCGTGGATCCTTCTCGAGGACAGGTGCTTGTGAGATCTCGTGAATGGGTGGTGCGTCCTACAGGATCGCAGATCGGAGAGACCCTTGAAGAAGCACTCGCCAAAGGATCAAGATTTCAAGGCATCATCGAACGCCATAGTTCAAACGCAACAGTCACTCTATGGTGTTACCCCGATAGCTTTGAAACATTCCGCGCCATTCGAGAGAATCTGTACGCCCGTGGAATGCCGACTGCAGGACGTCCCATGCCGGATGGAGCTCCAATCGGTGGTTCAACGGAAGGGAGCAAATCGGTAGTACAGTAAGAATGCTCAGCGAGTTGCTTCGTCAATCCCTGCTTCGGCAGCATTCGCTAATCGGTCGATCTCATCGAGTGTGATGCACAGCGGTGGCAGGAGCACAACGACATCGCCGAGCGGTCGCAACAACGCCCCGTGTTTTCGCGCAGCAAGACAGGCCCGCATGCCGAGCTTTTCCTCCCACGGATAATGTTTTCCTGCCGTTTTGTCAGCGACTAGTTCGATTCCCGCCATCATGCCGCACTGCCGCACGCTACCAACGTGTTTCAGAACGGATAACCGTTTGAGATGGTGTCGAAGTCGCTCGATCTTCTCAGGAAGTTGTTCGAGTACACGCTCCTCTCGAAATATTTCGAGTGATTCGAGGCCCACCGCCGCTGCAAGTGGATTTCCACCGTATGTGTGGCCGTGAAAGAACGTACGCCGCTCGGCGTGCTCGCCAAGAAATGCATTCCATATAGCCTGCGTTGTAAGCGTCGCGGACATCGGCAGATATCCAGCAGTAATTCCCTTTCCGAGACAGAGAAAATCAGGACTTACCTGTTCTTGTTCGCAGGCGAACAGCGTGCCTGTTCGTCCAAATCCAACGGCGACTTCATCCGCAATCAGAAGCACATTATGCCGGAGCGTTCGTTCTCGCACACCGCGTAAGAATCCAAATGGATGCACGAGCATTCCTGCGGCCGCTTGTACCAGAGGTTCTACGATCATTGCCACGATCTGGCCGGCATGTTGCAAGAGGATATTTTCCAGATTTTCAAGCGATGTCTGCAACAAATCTTCGGATGATACTGCCGAAGGGCCGCGAGCGTACGGCGAAGCAATTCGAATCGCCTCAAACGTAAGTGGTCCAAAAAGCGAGCCGAATCGAGGGACGCCACCGACGCCCACAGCGCCGAGTGTGTCGCCGTGATATGCCTCGGCCAGTGCAATAAATTTTGTGCGATGTGGCTGCGGAGTCTCAGACTGATGCCAGAACTGAAATGCCAATTTGAGTGCCGCTTCGACTGCGGCGGAGCCATCGCTTGCAAAGAAAACCTTGTCGAGTCCGGCGGGAGCGACGTCGATGAGACGTTTCGCAAATTTCACGGTTGTGGAATTTGAGAGACCAAGATTCGTCGTGTGTGCGACGCGGTTGAGTTGTGCGATGATCGCTTGATCGAGTCGAGGGTGCCGATGGCCGTGAACATTACACCAGAGACTCGCCGATCCATCGAGATAACGATTTCCGTCGATGTCGACGAGAGTGGCCCCCTGCCCTTCTTCAATGAGAAGCGACTCATACTCCTGCATTTGCGTAAAAGCATGCCAGACATGCTCACAATCCCACGATCGTAGTGTGTCGTGAGCGACGGAACTGTTTTCACTCAGTATGGGGTTCACAATATCGGACCACTGTGGCGTTGGCATGAAGAAGAATCGATTGACTACTCGTAGGCAAATAAAAATAAAAGGTTGCCAAGGACGAACGGTCTGACGAAACTACATTGCACGGATCAACTCAAGGCACAGTTGCCGTACTTTTCCAGGATTGACGTTGGGGTTCTTTTTCTTGGCTTGACCGAGAAGTCCCGCGGCAGCCTGTTCTTTCCCCCCCTTCACATCAGCGACGATTTTTGGATTGCATGCCACCAGTTCGCGACACAGCGACATGAGTTCATCATCGCCGACATCTGCAATACCCATCGACGCCGCAACCTCCGCAGCCGAGCGGCCGGTCTTCACCATTTCTGAAAAAATATCACGCGCACGACTTGTATCAAAAGCACCAGAGGAGACCTGCGCAATTAATGCGGCAAGCCCCTCGGCACGAACCGGAAACGACTCGATGGCAACAGTATTCTCGTTGAGCATGCGCATCACATCTTGTTGCATCCAGTTGCTGGCAGATTTCCCATCGGAGAGAATCGTTGCAAGGCGTTCGAAATAGCCAACAAAAGCGATTCCCTGATTCACCAACACATCGGCATCGTAGGCCGAAATCGACCACTGGGATTCCAGTCGTGATCGCAAAAGCGCAGGAGTTTCGCCCTGAGCGGAAGTCATCAGGGAAAGTTCAGTTTCGGAAACGGTGACGGGGACTAAATCGGGTTCTGGAAAATATCGATAATCGCTCGACTCTTCTTTGTGTCGCTGTGCTCTCGTGACACCCGCTGGATCATCCCATCCTCGAGTCTGTTTTGGAGACGAACCGATTTCCGCATGCGTGTGATTGAACTCGTCCCACTGCCTGCTTGCCTCGTAAAGGAGTGCACGCTCTACGGAACGAAAACTGTTTACGTTTTTGATTTCCACGATTGGCGTTTTTGCAATCCGGCCATCGGGCAATGGAATGTGCAGATTGATATTGGCATCCACGCGCAGGCTGCCTTCCTGCATGTTGCAGTCGCTCACTTTGAGATAAACAAGGAGCAGCTTGAGTTCGTTCAGCCATGCACGGGCTTCCTGCGGCGACCGGAGATCGGGTTGTGTCACAATTTCCATCAGTGGCACACCCGTTCGATTCAGATCGATGCGACTGTCGGCGCATCCCGTAGACTCGTCGTGAATGCTTTTACCAGCGTCCTCTTCGAGATGCACTCGCACAATTCCGACCGTTCGCGGTGCAAAGCGTCCCTTGGAATCGCAGACCAAAAGTTTTCCGTCGCTGGAAAACGGAAGGTCGAACTGACTGATCTGATACCCCTTGGGAAGATCAGGATAAAAGTAGTGCTTGCGATCCCATTTGGTGAACTCCGCAATGCGACAAGAAAGAGCTTTTGCTGCACGAACGGCAAGGATAAACGCTTCATGGTTCATGACCGGCAGGCTTCCGGGGAGACCCAGACAGACCGGACAAGTCTGTGTGTTGGGAGCAGCGCCAAAAGCGGTGGAACAACCGCAGAAAAGTTTTGTGCGAGTCAGAAGTTGAACGTGCACTTCCAGCCCAATCACGATTGTGTAAGACAAAACATCGGTGGTAGCTGAGGTGGTCGGCTGTGATGCCGCTGCCATCATCATGGTTGTTGCAATGTCCCTTCTAGATGAGGACGTCGTTGGTGCCAGTCAGTGATTCGCTGAAAGCGATCGGCAGCACGCAGCAAAAGTGGTTCGGCGAGCGCCGGTGATTGCAACTGAAAACCCAGTGGCAGCCCTGAGGCCGAGAGTCCACACGGAAAAGAAATTCCTCCGACGCCCGCGAGATTTGCTGTGACGGTATAGAGATCAACAAGATACATCGATAGCGGATCGCCAGTTTTCTCACCGAGTGGAAATGCCGCAGTGGCAGACACCGGCCCGCCGATCAGGTCTACTTTTTCAAAAGCGTTGAGATAGTCCTGACGAATAAGTCTGCGAACCTTGAGCGCCTTCAGATAGTAGGCATCGTAATAACCTGCTGACAAAGCATAAGTACCGAGCATAATTCGGCGTTTGACTTCACTGCCGAATCCCTCTGCTCTGCTTTTTCGATACATCTCGACGAGCGTCGAGTCGGCTTGGTCGGAATCAATGTTGTTTTTCTGCGTGCGATCGGCGGCGTGGCTGGCAAGAATCTGTGCGGTGTCTGTGCGGTGTCCGAAGTGCACACCGTCGTAACGGGCAAGATTGCTCGAGGCTTCACAGGGGGCCACAAGATAATAGGTTGGCACGCCCCACCGAGCATGAGGCATTTCAATGTCATGAATGGTTGCCCCGGCAGCACGAAAAACAGCAAAGGCTTCGTCAACGGCCCTCGCTACTTCTGGATTGAGTCCTTCGGTGAAATGTGCCGCGACGCGTCCAATGCGCACGCCTGCAAGAGATTCCTCAAGAAGACGCGAGTATGGGGGGACATCGGCTTTCAGCGACGTCGAGTCGCTAGGATCGTGTCCGGCAATCGTTTCCAGCACGAGTGCACAGTCGGCGGCACTTCTGGCCATTGGACCAACTTGATCGAGGCTCGAGGCAAATGCGATAAGTCCTCGTCGACTGACACGACCATATGTCGGTTTGAGACCAGTGATGCCGCACAAACCTGCCGGTTGCCGAATAGAACCTCCGGTGTCGGATCCCAGAGCTATCGGCGACATCCCCGCTGCTACGCATGCTGCCGATCCCCCGCTCGATCCTCCAGGAGCTCGCGAGAGATCCCAAGGGTTTCGAACCGGCCCGAATGCAGAGTTCTCATTTGAACCCCCCATGGCAAACTCATCCATATTTGTCTTGCCGACGATCACTGCGTCGCTGGTTCGGAGTCGTTCCACAACGAAGGCATCATAGGGAGGACGAAAATCCTTGAGCATCTTTGAAGCGCAAGTGGTTGGAACATTTCGCGTGCACAAGACATCTTTGATTGCGATTGGTACTCCGGCGAGCGGCCCGAGTGATTCTCCCCGCGCTCTTCGCGAATCAATCGAACGTGCCGATGCAATCGCCCCTTCAGCGTCGATGTGCAGAAAAGCATTGATTGATCCATTGAGTCGATCAATTCTGCTGAGTGCTGCTTGCGTGCACTCAAATGCGCTGATGTCGCCACGTGCAACCGCGCCAGCAATTTCACAAGCGGACATGTCGCCGGGGTGCATGGATAGTTGCCGTCGAAAAGGAAAAAAGAATCAACTCAAACTGTTCAATAGACCCTTGGAATCGCTAAAAGTTTTTTTAACCAGTGTACGAATGAACTCACGCACTTCCGGTCTCACCAAGCACCGCAGGCACAAGAAAATATTTTCCGTCATGCCGTGGAGCTGATTGCAATGCTTCAGACAACGAAAGCGAATCTGTCGGAATATCCTCGCGGAATACGTTTTGAGTGCCCAGAGGGTGCGCCAGTGGTTCAACGCCAGAAGTATCGAGTTCATCCAGACTAGAAATAAACCCAACAATTCCCTGCAGGTCTCGGGTCATGGTGTCAAGTTCGACGTTGCTGAGTTCAAGCCTGGCAAGCGATGCGACCTTGGCTACATCACTTCGTGAAATCGCCATGAAATGTTCCAGGTTGGAAAAATGAAAAAAGAGTTTCGACGGAGCCTGTATGAATCCCCGGATGTTCAATCAGAATGCAGGTCAGAAATACGAACGGAAATTCTCATCCGCGAGCTCGCGGACCCGATGGCACCGCTTCCACAACGACCGGACGAGCCTTTTCAACATGTGGAAGACGAAACGGCTGTTGTTGAATCAGTTTGACCACGGAACCGCTTTTCATGCACTGCGTGCAAACAAGCAGAGTGGTGTTTGTACCCCCGCCGACAGTCACTCGAAGAGTTTGCAGATTTGGTCTGAACTTCCTGCGGGTAATGCCCGTGACTTTGGTGCCGACACCGCCGAGGTACTTTGCCTTGCCGCGAAGGGTGACGGAATTTCCCATCGAAGAACCTTTGCCGCAAACCTGACACGATCTGGCCACTGGATAATTCCTCTATCTCTCTTGTGTTGACGTCTGTTGGCGAACAAAGGGCGAGGTCGACGATTCCTCAGGAAAAAAATGTTACATAACTTCAATCGTCATAAAGAAATGCCTTCGAAAAGTTTCGAGCATCCAATTTGGACGAGAAAGCAAAATATAGTAATCCGGCCAAAAGTCGCAAGCCGAAACTCGCTTTGCTGCACTTTAGCCGCCTAGTTGAGGAGAGCTCAGCCGCGAGTCAACAGGAGCGTTTCCTCTAAAACAAGACCGTTTGTAGCGAGGCCTTCTCCCGAATCGATTGACTCGATTCCCTTCCAATCGGTGAATGTGCCTCCTGCCTCTCGCACGACCACTTCAACAGCCGCTGCATCCCAGCGATTCATAAGAGGATCAGCCATCACCTCAGCTCGACCGGTTGCAACGAGCAGATAGCCGTAGCCGTCACCCCACGACCGAGAAAGGAGGCAGGCAGATTCAAGCGCATCGCGAACACCGCGACGAGAAGTTTTTCCAAAGCTCGTCGGATCGGTTGTGCAAAAAAGACTTTCGGAGAGGACTCGTCGCGAGGAGACGCACGCTTTGATCGGCGTGCTGCTGCCAACGACATGCCAGGCACCGGCTCCAAACGATGCGTAAACCATTTCATCAAGTGCAGCGATGGCGATCACGCCAATAACACCACAATCGTTATGTCTGCAGCCAACGAGTGTCGAGTAGAGAGGTACGCCACGAATAAACGACTTTGTTCCGTCAATGGGGTCAACAATCCAGTCAAAGCCGCTTGTGCCCTCGACCGATCCAGATTCCTCCCCGAGGAATCCATCGGAAGGAAATGCCGAAAGCAGCGCCTGTCTTACAAACGACTCGGCCATTTCGTCGGCGACAGTAACCGGAGAACGATCGCTCTTATGCCGAACTTCAAGCAACGGATTGGAGAACCATTCAAGCGTTTTCTGTCCAGCGTGATACGCCAGATCTATTGCGAGGATGAGTCGCTTCTGAATCTGCGGATCTGGGTTGGTGACTGATTCGACGTTCACATGCATCGGTGGTATTCCTGCGGCCATTTATGGTAACGGTGAGTCGCCCTCAGGCTGAGTGTCGCAATCGAGTGCCGGACGTGACACAACAGACAGCAGGAGCAAGATTCCCGCTCCGATCACCAGCCACGAATCGGCAAGATTAAAGATCGGCCAGTCGATCACGCCCTCCAGTCGAAAATGAATCCAGTCCCGCACTGCCAGCACCGGACGGCCCATGCGTTCGTCTGGCGCATTCCAACGAAGTCCTGGAAATCCCAGACGGTCGTAAAGATTTCCAACGATTCCCCCGCTGACCAGCGCAAAAGCGATCAGTATCCAATGTTGTCGACGCGTCGAGGCCTGCGCGACCATAAAGAGAATGCCAACAATTGCGACGCACGAAACAACGGCGAACACCATGCCAAATCCTTGTCCGATTCCAAAAAGCGCGCCTTCATTGAGATTGGTTTCGAGCCAGAGCATATTTGGGATCAGGTCAATTGGTCTTTTCTCGCCCGGCATACCGAGGCGGTCAAACACGTACCACTTTGTTCCAAGGTCCGCAATTGCGGCAAGGATCGCAACTACCGAAAAAACGACCCAACCGCTTTTTCCCGAAATAGAAGTCGTCACGGCATACTCGTCAGGTGCAGGATGGCTTTGAAAAGCCGAGAGATCGAAAGCGGCAATGGATGCAGTCAATGAGTGAATGAACCCGAAGGCAGATTTTCTCAGAGAAGCGTGCGACGTGTCAATTTGAACCGAAAGTAGAGGCAATCATCGTTGGGTCTGAACAAAGTAGTGTTTGAGAATTCGTGCAGACGCATTCCCGGCCTCTCGAGAGAATATTTCACCACGCTCTTTTCGCCTGCAGAGCAATCCAATGACAGCTAGTTGTGAGGGTTTTAGCGTTTTTCCGATGGGGATTGTGCTGCTGTTCTCCTTGATGATGATCGGTCGATGGCCTACTCTTAGAAACATCCCGAACGTAATCGAGCCGTTTTCCAGCATGCCGCTGGTCTTCGATTGCGACAATTGGGTGGAGTCAATCCCGTGTCAGTTGCCTCGCGCACCGATGTGGCCTTTCAGCAATGCATTTCTCCCAGATGCGGTGCCACGTTCTCAATCGATGAGGTCCACACCAGTTGCCCGGTCTGTAGTGGGTTGCTCGACATCGCCTACGACTGGGATCGCTCTCGACCTCCATCATCGTTTCATTTTTTTGAGAAAAAGTGGACCCGTCGCAGTGATCCGCTGGCCTTCAGTGGCGTGTGGCGCTTTCATGAGATGCTTCCATTTGCTCCACCTGAAAAGGTTGTCACCATCGGGGAAGGACAAACGCTTCTTGCCGTCAGCGACTCGGTCGGAGCGTTCGTAGGAACTCGTCCTGGAAGATTGCACTTGCAATACGAAGGTTTGAACCCATCGGGATCGTTTAAGGATAATGGCATGTCGGCGGCGTTTACGCACGCTCGCATGATCGGAGCCAAGCGTGCTGCATGCGCATCAACTGGAAACACCAGCGCATCGCTGGCGGTGTACTGCGCCGTGACACGATTGATGCGAGCAATCATTTTCATAGGTTCTGGAAAAATATCCTACGGAAAACTTTCGCAGGCTCTCGATTATGGAGCGTTGACAATCCAAATCGCCGGAGACTTTGACGATGCGATGGCGCGAGTCAAAGAAGTCTCGAGTCGATTAGGAATCTATCTCGTGAACAGCGTCAACCCTTTTCGAATCGAAGGTCAAAAAACGATTATGTATCGAGTGCTTGAATCTCTGGGGTGGGAAGTGCCCGATTGGATCGTTGTGCCAGGTGGCAACCTTGGAAACTCAAGCGCATTCGGAAAAGCATTTTCTGAAATGAAGCATGTTGGCCTGATCGATCGAGTCCCAAGGCTCGCGGTAATCAATGCAGCGGGCGCCAATACGCTCTACGAACTGTATCATCATCGCGGTTTGCGATGGCAGAAGGGACAGGTCGATCTTTCTCCTGCGTGCCACTACTACGATGAACTCGATCGCGACAAGAAAAAAGCAAATACGATTGCCAGTGCCATTGAAATTAATCGTCCTGTCAATCTCACAAAATGCCTGAGGGCTCTCGAGGAGTGCGACGGCGTGGTGCGAGAGGTAAGCGAGCAGGAAATTCTGGACGCCAAGGCGCAGGTGGGAGCTGGTGGCCTAGGATGTGAACCGGCCAGTGCGGCGAGCGTTGCCGGGGCAAAACAACTTGTCGCCGAAGGGGTGATTGATCGAGACGAACGGGTGGTTTGCGTACTCACCGGACATCAACTCAAGGATCCCACGGCAACGGTTGCCTATCACACCACTGACCAGTCACTTTTTAATGACGTACTTGGTAGCCGTGGCGTGAGTCGTGCAAGTTTTGCCAATCGCGCGATCACTGTGGGAAATCGAATCGAGGAAATCATTCAAGCAATCGATCTCTACGCCCTCGGATGATGCTCTTGCGGAAGTGTTTTTCGGCCGCATGATGATGTCGATGGGACAGAGCGATTGGCAACGGTGCCATCGATTGAAACCGAAAGTCTCAGAGGCGATCGGTGTCTTGGTCAAAACTTTTTTAAAACGATCTGCAGGGAGTGTGTCGGGATGGCTCAGTCGAAACCTATTAGACTCGTCGTGCACGGCGCTGCTGGCCGCATGGGACGACGCATTGTCGCAGTGGCTGCCCTCGATGGAATCTGGAACCTCGTTGCTGCGATTGAACGCAGCAGTCATCCTCTTACTGGGGAAGATTCTGGTCTGCTTGCAGGCACAGGTTCGAACAAAGTGACGATTGCGTCGCAGTGGCATGAAGCCGCCGATGTGATAATCGATTTCTCTCTCCCGGGTGCCGTGGCAGGCATTGCGGCGGTGGCAGCCGAAAAAAAAATCCCACTGGTTGTCGCAACCACGGGCCTTGGGCCTGTTGACCGATTGGCAATCGAGTCAGCCTCCACGACCATACCAGTGCTTGAATCTCCGAGCATGAGTTTGGCAGTGAATGTAGCGTTGGATCTCGTCGCCCGCGCCGGCCGACTTCTGGCGGAGGTTGGTGGCCGATGTGACGTTGAAATTCTCGAATGGCATCATCGGCATAAAGAAGATGCTCCAAGTGGAACGGCGCTTGCGTTTGGAAAGCGAGTGACTGCTGCCATGGGACAGTCTCGGGCGTCTCATGGCCGCGAAGGTCGGCCAGGTGCAAGACCAGCAGATGAAATTGGCTACCATGCCATTCGAGCCGGAGACAATCCAGGCGAACATACGATTCTCTTTGGAATGGAAGGAGAATCACTTTCGGTAGCTGTGCGGGCGACCAATCGTGATTGTTATGCTCGCGGTGCTCTTGCTGCGGCAGAATTTCTTGTGGGCAAGCCCGCCGGTCTCTATTCGATGCGCGATGTGCTCGGCTTGAGCGACTAAAAGCCTTTTGAAGATCCAGAAGTGCTCTCGAGAGGTATCTCACATGGATTGCAACGGCGTGCCAGCCACCACCAGCCAAGAAGGAGTTGCACCAAAAGTACGATGACTCCGAATCGTGGATGATTCGTTGCGGCATAGACCACTCCAAAGAGCAAGCTCGCGATGCAGCCAGTCAGTTTTGCTCCAACTTGCATCAGGCCAAATGCAGCGGCAGAGTGCTGTAGCGGCGCAAGTGATGCAAGGTGCGCCCGGATTACACTTTGAATACCTCCGAGTACCAAGGCGAGAATGATTGCAACGCCATAAAGCTGCGATACATTTTGAACGATCACCGCCGCCACAAGCACGAGCGTCCATCCAATCAGACAAGCCGTGAGAGCTGCTTTTCGTCCGCAGCGGGTTGAAAACCAGCCCACCAGCAGTGCGCCTGGCAGTGCTACAGCCTGAACCAGCAAAACCAATCGAACGAGATCCTGCGGCTGGAGCGCAAATTCCTCCATCGCAATGGAGGAGAGTTGTGAGATCGTGGTCTGCACCGCTCCGAGGATGAGAACAGCGGCAACGATGAACGGAATAAGTTTTTGAAATCTGAACAATTCCCTATAGGAAACAAGAAAAGATTGATGCGCAGCGGTACTAGGATCAAGAGAAAACGGGCGAGGTGCTCGGGTGCGAATGAGCAAACCTGGAAGAGAAAAAATGAACCACCACCCTCCAGTCAACAGAAAAGCAATCTGAAGAGACCTCGGCATATCGAGGTTGAATTGCTCGCGGTTCGATACGATCCATGTTGCCAGTATCAGCGCCGTTGCTCCGCCGGCGTAGCCCGCTGCAAATCCCGATGCGGAAAGTTTATCGGCATCGCTGCCGGTTGCGATTTGTGGAAGAATGGATCCTGTAAAAACTGCTGCTAGATCAAACGCAGTGGTCGCTAATGCAACGAGAAAAATAATCACCGCAGGCTCACTCGTTGGTACGCAGCCCAGCAGCATGCACGAAAGACTTCCGGTTAGAACGCTAGCGGCCAAAGCCCTGCGCTGTGCTTGATGTCGATCAGCCCACGAGGCCATGCTCGGAATAGCAATTGCCGAAGCGAGCATGGATGCAGCAAGCGTCCATGCCCAGATCACTCCCCCCGGCAGACCCCAGGAAACCTCAGAAGGAGAGTCTAGAAAAACAACCTTTTCAATATATGCCACTAACAGCGTGATCGATATTGTAGAAAAAGCGCTGGCCGCCCAGTCAAGAAGGATCCAGCCCAACTTTCCGGTCCAGTGAATGTCGGAAGGTGTCTTGGTGGATGTCTGTTTCATACTGTCAACGCGAAAAGAAGTTCTGCAAAGGATCAACATGTGAAAGCGTAGTCTCCAGCCTACGTGCACAAATATTCAACAGCAGATTCACCCCATCGATTGTCATGAAGAACTTCTGGTCTTTGTCTCGATCGGCAGAGTGGTTCACCATCCACAGTCACAAAATAGACTCAAGCGAGTTATGGAGTCGCAGCTAAAAAATCTGTTTACTATGATAAACAAGAAAATAAATCAGCTTTTTGAGGCTCAATATTTCCCGTATCAATAAAGTGCCAATGCCAATCACACCCAAGCAGATTCCCCTAGCGTCCTCTCGAGAGTATGGCACTCATCCGGTTGTGCCCGGTTATCAATTTGCAAGTGACAATGCTGCAGGGATTTGTCCCGAGGCATGGCATGAGTTGGAAAAAGCGAATGTCGACTTTGCAGCTGGGTACGGAGACGACCCTTGGACTGGTCGAGCAACCGATTTGATTCGGGACGTTTTTGAAAAAGACTGTGACGTTTTTTTTGCCTTCAACGGTACCGCGGCCAATGCCCTCGCGTTGGCCTCGCTGGCACAGTCGTACCACAGCATTATTTGTCACGAACTCGCGCACGTTGAGACCGACGAATGTGGAGCCCCGGAATTTTTTTCAAACGGTACCAAGCTTCTTCCGGTCGGCGGCGCTCACGGAAAACTGTTGCCGAGTTCGATAGACTCGATGGTGACACGTCGGCGCGACATTCATTATCCCAAGCCTCGCGTTGTGAGCATCACGCAGGTCACCGAATTAAGTACCGCATATTCGGTGTGCGAAATTGAGTCGATAGGAGAAGTCTGTCGGCAACATCGGCTAGCTCTTCATATGGATGGTGCAAGGTTTTCCAATGCGGTAGCAGCTTTGGGAGTTGCTCCTGCAGAGATTACTTGGAAGGCCGGGGTGGATGTGCTCTGTTTTGGAGGTACCAAAAACGGAATGCAGGCTGGCGAGGCAATTATTTTCTTTGATCACAGTTTGTCAGTGGATTTCGCCTATCGCTGCAAACAGGCTGGTCAACTCGCATCAAAAATGCGTTTTCTTTCGGCTCCATGGGTCGGCATGCTTTCTGGCGGAGCTTGGCTCGAACATGCAAAAAGGGCCAACGCTGCTGCGGTGCGTCTGGAGGCGGGAGTGCGTGCGATCAAAGAGGTAGAGATTCTTGGTCAGCGGGATGGCAACGCACTGTTTGTAAAATTAAAGCCCTTTGTCAAGCAACAGTTGCACGCCGAGGGTTGGCGGTTTTACGACTTCATTGGAGCCGGTGGAAGCAGACTGATGTGTTCTTGGAATACGTCAGATTCTGCGATCGATCGATTTCTCGTCGATCTCTCAAAGGCCGCAATGGCCGACCCTTCCGGCAAACATTCATCGCTCTAAGCTTCAATTCCAGGCGGTTTTAAGTCGCACTGCGGCTTTGCTTGGAGGTCCTATTTCTTCGTTCTCACAGACTTTTCTGGAGACGGATGAAGTAAAAGCATTGAGGTCAATCGCCGACGCTCGGATTGATCTGCAAAAAAAAAGACCGAAAACGGCCATCGATTGAAATAATGAGCTTGCATAAAATAAAAAAGAGGCCTAAAAAGGAGAATGCTCATCAAAAACTCATATTTGATGCCTTGACAACATGATTCCCTAACAATTGGTTTTGTGAGAGGGCAGGAGATGAATAAAAACGACGTTCTTTTTCTTACAGGTCTTATGGCTGCCGGTGCGATCACGTTGATCGTGGTGCCTCAGGTCGTATCGACCGCTTTGCATTACGGGCTTCTCTGTGCGCATTCATTGGCTACCGCATGGTGATCGCTCAGAAAAATCTGTGGCGATCGACACAACCGCAGATCTGCTTCCTGTGATCAAATCCGAATAAAAGTCAGTCCACATGTGAAAGATGCGGATCTGGTTTTACGCACAGGATCAGTACGACTGACAACACCGCAGTTGCGGCAAAACCGCTAAAAATTAAATTGAGCGGAACGTTCGCATCTCGCATTCTGCCGAACCACCAGTCGGCCAGCCCTCCACATCCGATACTCACAAAATTCATGATGCCGTAGCCAGTGGCTCGCAGTCGTGGTGGCACAACTTGGGATAGAATCGGCATGTTATTGGAATCAAAGAATCCCCAGCCGAGTCCAAACAATCCTAGAAACGCCACAGCTGTAAAAAGCGTTTCAGCATTGCCGACACCAAAAATCGCCGGAATGATCAGCACCATGCCGATGGCACTGGTATAGATGCGACCGCGCAGATTCGTTTTCGTCCATCGATCCGCGAGCCATCCTCCTGCGATCGCCCCAAGAATCGCAGCGATTTGCCAGGAGAGCGTCGCCGACACGCCTGAGAGTCCTTGGCCAATGTGATACCGATCTTTGAAAATCGCAGGCATCCAATCACGCACCACCCAACCTGCCAGAGCGGGAAGTGTGAAGTAGAGCACCAGAAGATTAAATGAGCGATTCGACAAAAGACGACCAATCGCCGTGAAGACTCTTGGGCATTCATCGTGAACAGGTTGCGAATGTGCGTCGAGCGTGACAATCGATGGCACATCGCGAAGCATCATCGCCAGCGGAATCGAATAGATAATCCCAATCACACCGCAAAGATCAAACGCACTCCGCCATCCCCATCCAGGCATCTCGGCTACGAATCCGGAACATCCGCCGATGATGACTCCTCCATAGATTGCCATCTGGTGCAGGCCCACCGCTTTGGATCGGGTCGATCGAGAATGGTGATCGATAATAAGCGCAAGCGCAGCGGGAATGTAGAAAGCCTCACTGATGCCCATGAGCGATCGCATCCAAAGCAGATCCTCGTAGCTCGTTACGTGGCCAGTCGCCCACGTAACGGCAGACCAGACAAACAGGCTCCCAGAAATCACGGCGCGTCGGCTGTATCGATCAGCCACGTACCCGCCGACGGGGCTCAGCAGAGCGTAGACCCATTTGAACTGTCCGAGCATCCATCC
>Ga0209086_10001838_pt1 | contig 16997 bp, 14 predicted proteins | sample M_130207_XF_Meta_FD_187312 | JGI IMG/M metagenome (GOLD analysis project Ga0209086, IMG submission 187312) | Freshwater microbial communities from Lake Montjoie, Canada to study carbon cycling - M_130207_XF_MetaG (SPAdes) (version 2) | ecosystem: Environmental > Aquatic > Freshwater > Lake... | reverse complement strand
CAAACCCAAGGTTAATTAGTTGGCGCGTTACAAAAGATGACGCAGTGATAATCGCATCTGCCTCGCGCCGCGCAATTGCGAGTCCGGCTTTGTGAAAAGAGACGCCCCGACGTGTGAAGAGTTCAGGATGATTCAGGAATGCGACATCATGGATCGTCACTACGAGAGCAGAATCTGATCGCGGTGGTACGGCAAGGCTTGGAGCATGAACAACATCAGCCGCGAATGGGAGGCGCGGCCGCCGAAGGCGGTGCCAAAGTTCATACCTGGCACCGTCGTGAGGGAGACCAAGATCGGTGAGCCCTGGGAGAGTTACTCCATCTCGTGCTGGAACTGAACCGGCGGCAAAAGTTAGAAGATCAACACCAAACTCAGGTATCTCCCTGCACAGGGCCTCTGTATAACGCCCAATCCCGCCTGGAACTCTTTGGCGTAACTGACCAACGTGAAGAGCGACTCTCATGCGAGCGAACGATAGAGGCTAATCAGGGCACCAGCGGTTTTTGACCATGAATAGCCCTTAGAAATAACCAAGCCTCGCTGTATTAAACGCTCCCTGGTCTCGCTATCCGAGAGCAGTTGAGCGAGAGCGCTAGCGAGAGCCTCAGGCTCGTCTGCAGCTACAAAACAAGCGCCATCGCCTAGTACCTCGGGGAGCGACCCTACGGAACTTGCAACCACCGGAACCCCTGTAGCCATAGCCTCCAAGGGCGGGAAACCGAAGCCTTCGTACAGAGATGGATACGCGAAGACGCTCGCCCCCGCTAGGAGATTGGCCCGAGTATCGGCGTCTACGTAACCAAGAACGTGGATGCGATCTCTGTAAGGCGAGTTGCGAATAGATGATTCAAATGCGCCGCCATCCCAGCCTGACGGCCCCGCGTGTACAAGGTAAACGCTCGCGTCATTAGACGCGAGAATGTTGAATGCACTTACCAAGCCGGGCAGGTTCTTGCGCGGCTCAATGCTTCCGAGAGTGAGGACATAACGCTCTGCTCGAGCGACTACGCGCCCGGCATCAGGATCACCACCGTAAACATGAGGTAGTCCAAGTGGGATGGTGACGACGCGATCTAAGGGAGCCTTAAGTTCACTAATGAGTTCTTCAGCGATTGCTTTGCTCGGTGCGTGGAGAATTGCTCCGCGCTGAATTGCGCGCTTAAGTAGCGCCGGATATTCAAGCGTGTCTGGTCTGCAGAGTTCTGGAAAACGTAGGACTGTTAGGTCATATACCGAGACAATTACAGGGACCTTTGCTGGTGGAGCTACGTAATTTGTTGCATGCACTACGTCAATAGGACCAGTCCATTGCTCAATTCTTGGCGAGTCACTTCGCAGCCACCGCCGCCTAACCCATCGAGCGGGAATAGGTCGCGTTGCGCAGTCCACGCCGTCCGGGAGAGCGGCCTTGAGATCGCTCCTCCCTCTGAGGGTTAGAGCGTAAGCACTGATTGCTAATCCCTCGCGGGAGGCAAGTTCCTGAATAATTCCGTCTACGACCTCGCCGATACCGGTTCGGTCTCCTAAGAGAGGTGTCGCGTCTAGAGCGACTCGAATTTCGCTGCTGCTCGGTAATGCGCTTGCTGGCACCTCAGAGCTCTAGGGGCTCGTGTTCGATTGCTTCAAGTAACGACTGGGCCGAGACAGCTAGGCCTGTGTGCATTACGCGTTGTAACTGCAGAAGCATTAAGGCGCAGGCAACAACAGCACCTGCAAGAAAACCAAGTTCGACTCTCAGGAAGATATCGCTGATTAGGGCGCAGACCACAGCAAAACCTGCAACTCCGGCAACCCAAGAGAACGCAACTCTCGCGTATGCGTTGAGTGCAATCAAGGCTTGGGCGATTGTCAGCGCAATTATAAATGCTCCGGAGCCTGCAGCGAGTAGCCCCAGATTGAGTGCGCTCATATCAAAGTCTTTGAAGAGGATGCGCCCTGCGATCGGGCCAACTGTGAACGCTGCGAGTGTTCCGAGGGCAGCGATTCCGGTTACTACTGCGAGTAGGCGCATGAGCCCATCGCGGAAATCTTGGGACTTGCCCGCCCCTGCAAGGCCAGCGAGTTTTGGTAGCAAGGTTCCCTGTACCGCTTGGAACAGCAATACGGGGATGCGCGCTATGAAGAACGCAGAGGCGAAACTTGCTCTAATAGCAATGTCTTTCTCTGGGTCGCCGGTGCTTAGGAGGCTCACTCCGAGCAGTGGTGTGTAACCAAGAATCTGCATGAAGACAGAGCCCATTAATAACCAACCGAGCGCTGTTGAGAGTTCGCTGTAGGGCGCTGGAGGCCCATCGGTTAGGAGCCCTCGCTGGAGACGCATTGCTACCGCTACGGCAAGGAACGGCGAGATTGCTAGGCAGAGTCCGAACAGCCCTGCGACCTTTACCCCGATTATGGCTAAGACAATCGCCCCGGCGAGCCGGAATATTCCCTCTGCGCCCATCATCTCGCCGTACGGCCTGAATCTGCCATTCCCGGAGAGCACTCCACGGGTTAGGTGCATGCAGAAGAACCCAATCAAGGAGAGTTCTAGCGCCCAGACAAGCACCTCATTGCCGTGGAAAAATTTATCGCTGATGATGTGATTTCCAAGCAATTCAACGCTTGTAATTGTGATCAAAATTAGAGCAAGAAGCCCGAACGCGAGTCCTGCTGCGCGCTTTACAAGCGGCCCTGCTCCAAGGCCCTGAGCCCTGCGCGCGGCAATTGCCCTACTGACCTCTTGCTCGATAGGTAGAAAGAATCCCACTCCGGCAACAAAGACGAGTGCCCAGAAGGCGCTGAACCCGGATTTCTCTTTTGCATCGAGTGCATTGAGCGTGACGATCACAAACAGGTATGCAGTAATCGCAGCGACTATGAGCCCTGCCCCAACTGCGAAGGTGCCCTCGGGGAGGGCCTCCTTGACTCTGGCGACAATCCCAGTAGAGGCGGCCTCGAGCCCTAGGTTGGCGCTGCTCTCCTCAGGGCTCATGCTGCCACTCGGTTGATCTTCCACGCGCCTAGCCCCTAATTTCCGGCCCGGGCATTTGGGGCTCCGGGCGACCTTTTGAGCATAGTGGCCGGGGATTACTAGGGAGCGCTGTTCGCGGGTCGTCACGGAGCATCAATTCGGGCGATGATAGGGGGGTGAAGACGCGCACCCTCCTAATCCTTGCTGTAATTACTGGGCTGGCGATCTTGATTGCCGGTGCTCTGCAGATCATGCAGGCTGGATCGTCATGACAACTCGATTTGATCTAGTGATTTTGGGGGGAGGCCCCGGTGGGTATGCCGCGGCGCTCTATGGCGCAGCGGCTGGGCTATCTGTTGCACTAGTCGAGGAGCAGCGCGTAGGGGGAACCTGCCTGCACCGAGGCTGCATTCCAGCCAAAGAACTTCTTCAGACCGCTGAGGTGCTCAGGACGGTAAAGGGGGCTAAGGCGTTCGGTATTGGTATTGGTATCGGTGCCGGTGTCGATTCGCCAACACTCGATCTCAACGTGAGTATTGAGCGCCAGCAGAAGATCGTCGACCGACTAACCAAGGGGCTCGAGACACTTCTGAGCGGGAGATCCGTCAATGTCTTTACAGGGAGAGGCGAGGTTCTAGATGCAGGCGCGCATACCGTGCGAGTTGATGACGGAACACTCCTAGAGGGCGGATCACTGATAATCGCAACGGGGTCATCGCCGCGTGAGTTCCCCGGAATTCCCTTCGACGGAACGAGGGTTCTCTCCTCCGACCATGTTCTTGCCCTAACCACCGTTCCTAATCGAACCGCCATCATCGGCGGCGGGGCTATTGGTTGCGAGTTTGCTTCTTATCTCGCTGACGTCGGCAGCTCTGTCACGGTGCTTGAGTCGATGCCCTCAATCCTGCCGGGAGTCGATACAGAGGTTGCGGAGATTGTCGGTCGGATGTTCAAACGCAGGCGAATAACAGTGCGTAATGACGTAACAGTCGAGGGGGCAGAGGTCAGCAGCGACTCAGTATCAGTTCGCCTGACACAGGACAATGCCCAAGTTGCTCTCGAGGCAGATGTAGTTGTTGTGAGCATCGGTAGAACCCCGAATACTGCTGGGTGTGGACTCGAGAATTCGGGGATCGCTATCGACCCTCAGGGGTATATCGAGGTCGACGCAGCGATGCAGACCACCGTTGCAGGGGTCTATGCAGTTGGGGATGTTGTGTCGACTCCACAGCTAGCTCACGTTGCTTTTGCAGAGGCCATCGTTGCTATTAAGTCGATTCTTGGAGAGAGCCCGCGCCCAATTGACTACAGCCGAGTTCCGTGGGGGATCTACTGCCATCCAGAGGTCGCGTTCTGCGGACCCACCGAGGCTGCGGCGCGCGCAGCCGGTCAAGATGTAGTGGTGAGCGTTCATCGTTTTGCAGGTAATGCTCGGGCACAGATCATGGATCATGCAGATGGTCTTGTGAAAGTAATTGCGAATACCGATGGCGTGATTCTTGGTGTACACATAGTTGGACCAATGGCTACTGAGCTCCTTGGGCCTGGTTATTTAGCGGTTAATTGGGAGGCGACTGTTGATGATCTCTCAATTCTGATCCAGCCTCACCCGACTCTCGGAGAACTATTTGGAGAGAGTGTCCTTGCTCTGACCGGTCGATCCCTTCATGCTTGAGGAGATTTAGTGGACATCACAATGCCCCAACTCGGCGAGACGGTTACCTCCGCAACGATCACGCGTTGGCTTAAGGCAGTCGGCGAGCATGTGAGGGCTGACGAGCCGTTATATGAAGTAACAACGGACAAAGTAGATACAGAGGTTCCATCCCCGATTGCAGGGGTTGTTACCGAGATTCTCATCGTTGAGGGATTAACAGTCCCCGTTGGAGAACGCGTTGCTGTGGTCACAGAAGAGGCCGTCACCACCGCTGCAACTAAAGGTGCTGCGCAGCAGAGGCCGAGTACACAGAGCGCTGTCGGTGACGAACTCTCGGTGCAAGCCTCCACTCCAGTGAAAGGACTCGTCACCTCTCCGGTAGTGCGACGACTAATTACACAGCGCGGTCTAGAAGCGACTCAAATAGTTGGAACAGGTGAAGGCGGGCGCATTACTAGGCACGATGTTGAGGCAGCATCACCAGCGCCTAAGAAGGCAGTGACGGAGCCTAAACCTCGAATGGAGCGTGGTGATGAAGTAATCACGCTCTCAAATGTTCGCAGGATTACCGCTGAGCACACGACTCGATCCAAGGCAACTAGTGCACATGTTTATACAAGCGTGGAGGTTGACTTCGAGCAGGTAGAGCGCACACGTAAAACTCACGGCGCTGAGTTTAGAGAGGCCGAGGGATTTAGCCTCACCTATCTTCCTTTCATTGTTCGCGCTGTTGCAGATGCACTCCATGAATTTCCAATAGTCAACTCTTCGCTTGATGCTGAGCAGATGATTGTGCATCACGCCTTACATTTATCGGTTGCGGTTGACTTGGATTTCGCCGGGCTAGTAGCGCCGGTTGTGAGGGATGCAGATGGTAAGCGCCTCACGCAACTCGCTCGCGAGATTCGCGACTTGGGTTCGCGCGCTCGCTCTAAGCGCCTCAAACCGGATGAGCTTGTTGGAGGAACATTCACAATTACGAATATGGGCCCATTCGAGACTTATATGACTCTCCCCATCATCAATCAACCTCAGGTCGCAATTCTTGCTACTGATGGCATTCGTAAACGGCCAGTTGTTGTGACCGATGCAGATGGCGGTGACGCAATAGCGATTCACCATGTGGGAATTCTCGCATTGACGTGGGATCACAGGGCATTTGATGGTGCCTATGCTGCTGCGTTTCTCCATGCAGTGCGTACCAATATCGAGACGCGCGACTGGGATCCTGAACTCGCATGATTGAACGCCTCAATGTGCGTTGGTTAGGGCGAGTCTCTTATGACGAGGCGGATGCGCTAGCACGTTCGCTTCACTCTCGATCAGGTAACTACCTCCTGCTGTTAGAGCATCCCCATACCTACACTCTTGGCCGCCGTGGAGACGACAAGAATGTTCTGGTGGCCCCTGAATCGGTAGGTGCTGTGCTTCGCAGTGTCGACCGTGGTGGGGATGTGACCTATCACGGACCCGGGCAACTAGTCATTTACCCTATTATCGACCTGCCGATTTGGCGCGGTGGGCTTGTGGATTCGGTGGCCTATGTTCGTCAACTAGAGCAAGTAGTTGTGTATTCGCTCACTTCTATCGGCTTCGATGCTTATACAGACCCCGAATACCCTGGCGTTTGGATCGGCGGAGCGAAGGTATGCGCAGTGGGGGTAAAGGTTGAGGGCCGGCGTACCCGCCACGGAGTCGCCATCAATGTCGATACAGATCTCTCGATGTTTGACCACATAGTTCCGTGTGGAATTACAGATCGTGGGGTCACATCGCTATCCAAAGTTCTCTCCGATCTCGATGGCCTTGCTGGAGCTACTTCAGGTAGCACCGAGAACACTAAGAGTCTTATGGAGATTGTCGCCGAGGCATTTGTGTCTTCGTTTATTCAAGAGTTTGATGTGCATGAAGTCGATGACCAGAGCGTGGCTTGGCGCGAGCCGTTGGTATTGCAGAGCGATGAGCGTCGAAGGAGCATTGAGGAGCAGTCGGCTGAAGCAGGCGTGCCTGTTCGATTGGTTAGTCGCCTCCAGGCTGCATCTGTAGAGGTACCAGTGGCGGATCCAACCTTTAGGCGCCCAGAGTGGATGAGAGTAAAAGCAGATCTAGGTGCCGAGTATCGAGGCTTGAAACGCTTGGTGCGTGAACTCGATCTACATACTGTATGTGAGAGCGCCGGCTGCCCCAATATTTATGAGTGCTGGGCCGATGGAACTGCAACCTTCATGGTTCTTGGCGAACGCTGCACACGTGCTTGCGGTTTCTGCCTAATCGATACTCGGCTTCCGAGCGCCCCCGAGGCCGACGAGCCAGAACGAGTCGCTAGTGCAGTGGTACGTATGGGTCTCAAGCATGCTGTCTTGACGATGGTTGCACGAGACGATCTCGATGACGGCGGCGCAGCGCATGTTGCAGCGACAGTCAACGCAATTCGCTTGGCGTCGCCAGAGACGCGCACTGAGGTGCTCATAAGCGATCTGCGGGGCGATTTAGCTTCTTTAGATTTGATCTTGAATGAGAACCCCGATGTTGTGAACCACAACATTGAGACCGTTGCGCGACTCCAGCGCGCTGTTAGGCCATCCGCAGGGTATGCGCGCTCGTTAGCACTGCTCGCCCGCGCCAACGCGGCTGGTCATGTCACGAAGTCGGGGATAATGCTCGGTCTCGGTGAGACGCTCGACGAGGTAAGCGGTGCCCTCAATGATCTTGCTGCCGTCGGCGTGAAGATCGTTACGGTTGGGCAGTATCTTCGGCCCTCGGAGCAGCACCTACCCGTTGTGCGCTGGTGGAGCCCCGAGGAGTTCGCAGAGGTTGCTCGTATAGGCGAGGCAGCAGGGATAAACCATGTTGAGTCTGGGCCACTTGTGCGTTCTTCGTATCACGCGCGTAGTTCAGCTGAGGCGGCATCATCTCCCGCATTGTTGGAGACGGGTCTAACTAGGTGAAACTTGATTTGGCGAGTGTCCTTATGGAGTGGGGGATTGGAATCCTCTCCCTTTTATGGATAACCACGCGAGGGCGTCTCGTGAGCCTTGGGTACGGATGGTTACTGCGTAGCCTCGGCGCAGCAATGCTTGGTGGAGCGATCTGGGCCAGTATCGCTAGTGGCGGGTCCGGTACAGCGCGCATAATCGCCCTCTCCGCATCGGCTCTAGCGATGCTTGCTGCGCTCTATGCACTCGCGTCGAGCATCGCTCATCGAGCAGCTGGGGTTAGCGTCGCAAAAGAGCGCAAGATTGCTAAGGCCGAGCGGGTAGACGCAATGCTCGGCGAGAGCCGTAAGAGTGCCGGAGCATCCGGTGCTGAGGGCCCCGAAGCAACCGGAGTCAAGGAGGCGCGAGAGTTCAATCCATTATTGGATTTGATCGCACCTGCATTTGGATTGATTGCCTTGGTTGCTGAGTCGGTGACGCTCGGCGGGCCAGCGGTACAGAGCGCTTATCGACTCGTTATCGGGGCGGCATTCCTAGGTGCGCTAACTGATGCGATGCTTCTCGGGCATTGGTATCTCACTCAGCCTGGATTACCGCGCGCCCCTATTGAGGAGCTAGTCAAGATAAGCGCCCCTATTTGGGTGCTAGAAGTAATCGGGCTGCTCTGGCCCATTGGGATGGTCTCCGTTCTCTCGGGATCGGTCGATGATGGGTATGGCGGAATACTCGCCTGGATGTGGGCACTCTCGGCAGCCTCAACCGGTGTATTGATTGGTGTTACATGGTTAGCCCTTCGCGAGAGGTCGTATTCGGCGGTTATGGCCGCTACCGGGCTCCTATATCTCGCCATCCTTACGGGCTTCGGCACTGATGTCCTCGCTCGGGCATTACTCGGGTCATGAGACGCACCACTCTGCTCGCTCTGGTCGCTAACCTGACAAACCGATGAACCAGCTACGCGAATATTACGAACGGCGTGAGCTGCTCTCAAACTTGGTCTTGAGGGAACTGAGGAGTCGTTATAAGCGCTCCGCCCTTGGGTGGACGTGGTCACTCCTCAACCCGCTCTCCTCGGTACTTATTTATTGGGTTGTCTTTGGCGTATTTCTAAAGGTCAAGGCCCCTATTGGCGATCCAAGTGGCCAGGGAAACTTCGTCCTCTTCTTGCTATGTGCTCTGATCCCATGGAACTTCTTCTCCAACGGAGTGACACAGTCAATTGAGAGCCTTGTTGTCAACGCTGGACTCATCCGCAAGGTTTACTTTCCAAGGGAACTCTTAGTCGCCTCGACCATTGGAGGCCTACTAGTTACCTTCATGATCGAACTCGGCGTAGTGATCGCAATCCTCCTGATCGCCGGCAATATGGTTCTTCCGTGGCTCCCGATTGTCGTTCTGCTAGTCATATTGCAGACGCTGCTAGTACTCGGGATCGGGCTCTTGCTCAGCGGTGCGAATGTTTACTTCCGCGATGTCCGCCACTTTGTGAATCTCTTAATGCCGATGCTTTTCTACTCCACCCCTGTTGTGTATCCGATTAGTTATGTTCCAGTTAATTGGCAGGTTGCGGGGCGATCAATCCCGCTTCGAAGCATCTACGAGATGAATCCGTTAGTGCAATTGGTTGGTGCATATCGGGCTCTGCTTTATGACTTGACGTTCCCGTCGATAGGCAGCCTTGCTTACATAGCGGTTTGGTCTATCGGGCTAGTACTAATAGGGCAGTTTGTATTTAATCGCCTCGACCATCGCCTAGCCGAGGAGGTATAGATGACCGCTGCCGTAATTGTTGATCATGTATCTAAGCGTTATCGCCTTTACCACGAGCGCAACCAATCCTTGAAGGCATCCCTGCTTCGCGGTAGGCGCGCTCGCTACGAGGACTTCATGGCGCTAAACGATGTTTCGTTTGAGATTAAAGAAGGCACCGCGTTCGGGCTCATCGGGGAGAATGGCTCCGGAAAATCAACGATGCTCAAATGCATGGCGCGCATTCTCCGCCCCGACGGCGGAAGTATCACGACTCGCGGCAAGTTGTCAGCCCTACTTGAACTCGGTGCCGGCTTTCACCCGGAACTATCTGGGCGGGAGAATGTCTATCTAAACGGTGCAATCCTCGGGCTATCTAGGCGAGAGATTGATGCGCGGTTCGATGAGATTGTCGACTTCTCAGGTATTGAGCAGTTCATTGATGCACCTGTCAAGAATTATTCGTCGGGCATGTACGTTCGCCTTGGATTCGCCGTCGCCATCAACGTTGATCCAGCGGTACTTCTTATTGATGAGGTGCTCGCAGTCGGTGACCAGGAGTTCCAGAATAAGTGCACAGAGAAAATCAGCCAGTTCCGACGCGAGGGCCGAACAATTGTTGTTGTTTCACATGCGCTCTCATCGGTGCGCGAACTCTGCGATGAAGTTGCGCTTATCGAGCATGGCCGACTTATTCAGGTGGGTCCAGCGATAGATACGATCGACCACTACTTAACAGAGATTCTCTCAATTGACCCTGCAACGCTAGGCATTGCGCGACGCTCGACCGGCGAGATTAAGTTGCAGGGTGTCGAGCTTATGGGGGAGAGCGGTGTGCTTCCGGGGGCTACCGCACTCGGAGACTCAGTTACTTTTCGCATCCACTTTGATGCGCTCAAGCCTGTGAGTGACCCCGTATTCGGAATGTCTTTAACGAGCAGCGACGGAGTGCTCGTTACCGGCACAAACTCTCGTGACCAGGGTCTGTCTCTAGAGATTTCTACTGGACCGGGATGGATCGATCTGGTAGTTCCGCGTCTTTTGGTCTCTCCAGGTAGGTACCACGTCACCGGAACGATCTATGACACAACACAGATGGCACCGATCCATGAGGTCGGGGATCTGCATGCATTTGAGGTTGTGGAGGGTAATCCGAAGACCTCAGGTATCATGTCACTCGGCGGCACGTGGCGCGCAGGCGCGTGAGCATCATTGCGATTCTCACCGGTGAGGTTATTGGTGAGCGATTAGCAGGCCCTGCGATTAGAGCCATTGCAATGGCCAGAGCGCTATGCGATGAGCATGAGGTAACTCTTCTCGCGTCATCCGTGGACGCCGGAGCTGAGGCGCAAGTCTCCGACGGAGGGTTTCGCTTAGACGTGCTCTCAGATGAGAGTGCTAAGGCCGCATCGCAGTGCGAGATCATTATCCTGCAGGGCGATCTCCTCGATCGCTATCCGGTACTCGCGGCATCTGATGCTTGTGTGATTGCAGACCTATACGACCCGTATCACCTCGAGGTACTCGAGCAGAGCGTATCGCTCGCACCCGAGCGACGTAGGGCGACTATCGCAGCATCAGTATCAGCCATCGGATCCTTGTTGGCTCGCGGTGATCTTTTTCTGGATGTTGGCGGGCGCCAACGCGATCTCTGGACCGGTGCGCTTGCCTCCGCAGGGAGAGTAAACGAATTTACATATGCCGATTCTCCCGACCTCTCGCGCCTCATGCTCACGGTTCCTTTTGGATTAAATGCAGAGGCACCTGAACCCGCTACTAGCGAAGTGCTTCGCGGAGTGCATGGGGGTCTTGGAAATAAAGGCATTGGGAGTGACGACATAATCCTTTGGTGGGGTGGCGGTATCTACCCGTGGTTCGATCCTGAGACTGTTATCAGAGCAACAGCGGCGCTCGCAGCTGAGGGCCATCCGGTACACCTTGTATTTGCAGGCTCTCGCCATCCGAACCCTGACGTAGGCGAGACTCTGGCAGCTCGCGCAGCGCGTGAATATGTCGATAAGAACGCACTTAATGAGGTCGTCACTTTCCTAGATTGGGTGCCGTTTGCCGACCTCGGCGGATACCTGCTCGAGGCAGATGTAATGGTGAGCGCTCACAGAGACCATGTTGAGACGCGCTACGCATACCGCACGCGCCTTCTAGACGGATTATGGGCTGGGCGCCCAACAGTCGCTACTGGCGGCGATGACCTTATGTCCTCTATCGCAGTAGCGGGTGCTGGAATTGCGATCGCCCCTGGCGATGTCGATGGTTTCGCGAATGCACTTAGAGTTCTCTTAGATCAGTCGACTCGTGAACGTTTCTCATCTTGTGCGCTAACTCATGCCAAGGCCCATACATGGGAGGTTGCGTTGGCACCCCTTGTCGAGTGGTGCCGTACTCCGAGCAGAGCCCCAGACCTTAAAAGTGGAGTGGCGCTCGCTCCAAAGAGCCCGAGTGGTCTACGTAGATCAATCGGGTCAGCGGCGCGCAGGATGGGCCTGCGAAATACAGGTAATTCAGCGACTAGATAAGAAGGATGCCGCTGCACCTGCGAGTGAGCGCAACCGAGCAACTACATAGGCAGGTCGCGGCTTCTCTCCATGGAGCATTGGAGAGACTATGTCGCGTTTTGCATATCCAGCTGTTGCCCCAGCTGTATTGATCCAGGCTTTTGTGGCGGCCTTCAAGCCAGAGTGTCTCCGCAGCACCACTAGGCGATTGCGTTCCTTTAGTTGCTCGCTCCTGCGCCAGTTGCGAGATGCAGTAGCAGCATGAATGTGATGCACCACTGAGGCAGGCTCGTATACGTATCGCCATCCAAGCGTGCTCCCACGCAGCGAGAGGTCGACGTCTTCGTAGTAAAGAAAGAGTGAGGAGTCGAACCGTCCTGATGCGCGCAGGTACTCGGATTTGAGTAGCACCGCTCCGCCACACCATGCGGCTATCTCTCCAGGTAAATCGTGGAGACCGTTATCAATATCGAGGTAGCCGCGGTCGACCCCAAACCCATCAGAGATGATCTCAGTGCCCGTATTTTGGATGACCTCGATTGTCGGTCGCGTAGCTTGAATCGATACCCACCGCGGTTGAGAAGAGATCTTCGCGATTGCGCTAGTTGTCTCCGCTCCCGCTTCATCGACGAATACCTCGACTGGCCGTAAGGCCGATAGGAGTAATTGGCACTCCTCGATATTCTCTTCAGAGAACGGGATCAGAAGCTCAGCCAATCCATTGGTCCATACACTCAATGACCCGTCGCTCTGAAGCTCCGGCCCCCAGTTACCACTGATGTAACGAAGATCACTAGTTACATCGAGGCCGCCTACGCGCGCTGCGTCAATGCGTATCCCTAATGTGCGTCTGTCCCCTCTTCCGTGGGTAGATACATCCGACCTGAGAATGATCTTTCTGTATCTCGATGCAAGGATTATTTTCGGTGAGGATGCACCGATGCGGGGGTCCTTAGCAACTGCATCAACAAGGGGTGAAAGCCACTCAGGCTCGACAGTCATGTCATTGTTGATTAGCGCTACATAATCAACTCCAGTGAGATCCCCAATGCCAAGGTTGCACCCGCCACCGAAACCTAGGTTCTCACTGCTCTCAATGACTTGAATCCTTGGGAGTTCACTCTGAACAATCGCTGTCACAGGTTTAGCGGAGGCGTTGTCAACAAGGACTATCTCAAGAGACTCCTCCGGCCAGTTTGTAGCAGCAAGAGATCTCAGGCATGCGAGGGTTGTCTCACCGCCGTCGTAGTCAACAACCACAACTCGAACACGTGGCTTGGCTCCCTGCGACTGTTTTGCGCTATCGAGCCCCTTGGTCATTGCCCCTCGTCACTCGCCTAGTAGACGTGCAACTAAGAGCGAGAGCGGCTCTCTGAAGTCGGGGAGTAGTTCGATGCCGTCTCGCTTTAGGGCTGCATTCTCGAGCCTGGAGTTTGCTGGCCGTTTGGCAGGGCGCGGTGGGGTGAGGCTTGCAGTTGTAATCGGCTCTACGCGTTCTGGGTCGAGGCCGGCAGCGATAAGCACCTCTCTAGCAAAACCAAACCATGAGACTTCGCCCTGATTTGTAACGTGATATAGGCCTGAGCGTTCTTGATCTACAAGTAGCCGGGTCATCGCCGCTGCATCGGCGGCGAGGGTTGGGTAACCAATTTGGTCATCCACAAACCTGAGAATTGGGTTCTCCGCTGCTAGGCGCAGAATCGTCTTGACCATGTTGGCTCCATGAAAACCAGAGACCCACGAGACCCGCATGATTACAGCGTCGTCGCTGAAGGCTTCTTCTCCGCGTAATTTAGATTCCCCGTAGAGAGACTGAGGGGATGGAGAATCACTCTCCGAGTAGGGACGGTCCAATTGACCATCGAAGACATAATCAGTTGAGTAAGCCACTACCCGTGCAGAGTATTTCTCGGCGGCCTCGGCAATGTATTTAGACCCAAGAGCATTGATGGCGAATGCTTTATCAGCGTCAGATTCGCATGCGTCTACTGCAGTCCAAGCTGCCGCATGGAGGATCAATTCAGGCTTTATCGTGCTCACAGCATCTAGAACTGCATCTCTATCCGAGACGTCAAGATCGCGATGAGCAAGCCCAGTGACTTCATGATCTGAGAAGGCGGATACCAATTCGTTCCCGAGCATCCCGGCAGCGCCGGTAATAAGAACGCGCATTAACCCTGCTTCGTTCGGAGTGGCTCCCACCACCAGCGGTTATCGCTATACCAAGCAACAGTCGCCTCTAGTGCCTCACGGAAATCGCGTTTTGGAGCCCACCCGAGAGAGCGTGCTTTGGTGGTATCGATCGAGTACCGACGGTCATGCCCAAGGCGATCCTCGACGTACTCGATCATGGAGTCGTCGAAGCCGAGAATCTCAAGGATGCTGTCTGTGAGGAACCTGTTGGGCTCCTCATTTCCTGCACCGATGTTGTAGATCTCGCCAATGACTCCATTGCGTAGCACCGCATCGACGCCACTGCAGTTGTCCTCAACGTAGCACCAGTCGCGAACATTGAGGCCGTCGCCATAGAGCGGCACTTTCTTGCCATCAAGCAGATTGGTGACGAACAGGGGAATTACTTTCTCTGGGAATTGGTAAGGCCCAAAGTTGTTAGAGGATCGTGTTACTACAACAGGGAGTCCGTAGGTCTCCTGGTAAGCAAGAGCGATGAGATCGGAACCGGCTTTGGATGCCGAGTATGGAGACCTCGGACCGAGTGGATCGGTCTCGAAGAAAGACCCCTCTTCAATTGAGCCGTAGACCTCGTCGGTTGAGATATGCAGGAAGCGATCAACCTCGAGCCTTCTAGCTACATCGCACATGACGTTTGTTCCGTCGCAGTTGGTCTTTACAAATGCGTCTGGGTCAACGATTGATCTGTCTACATGGCTCTCGGCAGCAAAGTGGACTACAGCATCGTGGCCAGGCATAGCGGCGCTCACCGAGTCGCGATCCGTTATATCGCCTTTTACAAATGAGAAACGAGGGTTATCTTCAAGACCCTTGAAATTATTTAGATTCCCAGCGTAAGTAAGTGCATCGAAGACCGTCACTGTGTCGTCGGTGTTATCTAATACATAGCGAACGTAATTGGAGCCGATAAATCCGGCACCGCCAGTAACAAAGAGGCGCATTGGTTTCCTTATCTCAGGTGCGCATTGCCCAAGCAGGGCGCACACGGGGTTCAATCTCACTACGACGGGGGTTGGTTGCGTCGCGCTCAGAGAGGATTGGGTTAGCGAGCCCCCAATCCGCTGCAATTTCGGGGTCATCCCATGCAACGCCTAATTCATCCTGGGCGTTGTAGTACCCATCGACGAGGTAAGTAATTGTCATATCGGTTAGCGATGCAAACCCATGAGCAATGCCAGGTGGAATGAATATCCCTCCATGGTTATGAGTTCCGTCTTCGCGCAGTCCGAGATCTAGGCAGAGTGTTGCGCCATCGGTTGGGCCGCCAACGCGTAGATCGTGGAGAACTACACGCGCTCTCCCATACGGGATGTACCAGTAGTCGGCTTGATGAAGGTGGTAGTGCAGGCCGACGATGCAACCCTCTTGACGATCGCCGCGGTTTCCTTGGATCATCTCGCGACCTTGGGGGAACCACTGGCGACGGTAGGTCTCAATGAAGTAACCGCGCTCATCGCCGTGGATTGTTGGGTCTACGAGATAGACCCCTGCGATTACATCAGATTCAGTAACAGTTGCCATATCAGTCAAGCTCTACTTTCGAGTCGTCGCCAAGCATTAGACGAAGTGCGCGAGGTTTCGTATCGGAGTGAAGCACCTGTACGTCACGCCCGATTAAGGAGTCAGTCATGCGATGAATCCCTACAATTTGAGCAGATTCGAGCACTACCGAGTGGTCTAGCTCTGAGTCAATTATCTGACAATTCGATGATACAGAAGAGAACGGGCCGATGTAGGAGTTAACGACCCTTGTGCCTGCACCAATAATTGCAGGGCCTCTAACTCGTGAATTAATAATCACTGCGCCCTCTTCAACCACGACTCGCCCTTCAAGTGTGGAGTCGGCATCGACCGTTCCAACGATTGAGGTCTCAAGAGTCTCAAGTACGAGGCGGTTGCACTCAAGTAGCGGGTCTTTCTTGCCCGTATCAATCCACCAACCTTTGAGAACCTCGTGGCTTACGCGCAGTCCCTGCTCTAGAAGCCACTGGATTGCGTCAGTAATCTCGAGCTCACCGCGCTCCGATGGCTTAATTGAGCGCACTGCTTGATGAATGGTCTTGTCGAAGAGATAGATACCGACAAGCGCAAGATCGGATGGGGGATTATCTGGCTTCTCGACCAGGGCGCGAATATCGCCATCAGGGCCGACATCAGCAACGCCAAATTGGCGTGGGTCATCGACGTGAGCGAGCAGAATCTGTGCTGTTGGGGTATCGGCACCGCCAGCTCTGCGTGCCTCAGTGAAGTTGGTGACAAAATCTGTGAGGTTCTGCTCCAGCATGTTGTCGCCGAGGTACATCACAAAGTCGTCGTCGCCTAGGTAATCGGAGGCAATCAGGACACAGTGAGCGAGGCCGAGCGGGGCGTCCTGAGGAATGTAAGTAACCCTCACGCCCCATCGCGATCCGTCACCTACGGCGCCCTCAATCTCGGCCGCAGTATCCCCGACAATTATCCCGATCTCCTTGATGCCAGCGGCGGCCATATCCTCGATTCCATAGAAGAGGATTGGCTTATTGGCGATTGGCACCAATTGCTTGGCGCTCGTATGGGTTATGGGGCGCAGGCGTGTACCAGCGCCCCCGGAGAGAATTAGGCCCTTCATCAGGCTGCAGGCTAGGCGACGGCCCGAGGTGAGGGGCTCTTAAACGGTGGATAGGCGAAGTTTTTGCCCCATTTGGGGTAGCCGCGAGGTAAGAGGCCAATAGTCGGAGTAATAAAGGTGTGGGCTCAGGTTGAGAAATGGGCCACGGGTGCCGATAAAGAGTCGATAAGGATCGGACAGAGACCAGATTGACATGCATGTGGAGTCGCTGGGCTCTATCCTCATTTACCACGTCATCTACAACACCGGCAACATAAGTTGACACCAGCAACATCGGCGCTATGCGTGCCCTCATACTCAAGAATCTAAATATGAATCCAGACAACTACTCCTCGAGCAGCTCCGTGACATCACGAGAACGCGCGCGTCGTGTTCCAATGCTCGAGCG
>Ga0209086_10001837_pt1 | contig 17035 bp, 6 predicted proteins | sample M_130207_XF_Meta_FD_187312 | JGI IMG/M metagenome (GOLD analysis project Ga0209086, IMG submission 187312) | Freshwater microbial communities from Lake Montjoie, Canada to study carbon cycling - M_130207_XF_MetaG (SPAdes) (version 2) | ecosystem: Environmental > Aquatic > Freshwater > Lake... | reverse complement strand
TGACCCCGCCGATCAAGGGTACGTACGTCGGTGGACTTCTAGCCCATCGCGATCGAGCACGACAACCGCACCGCCACTATCTGGCCAGAAACTTCGCCGGCCGAGCACAACGCGGCGTGGTCCTGGGTCGGACGGCACGCTTGCGCCGCTCAGGAAGGTGATTGTGGTTCCCGGTTCGATTACGAGCCCCGCCGGCAGGGGATGCCGGGTCGTCGAAGTCGCTGAGCGCAGCGCCCAACCCGAAAGGTCCTGAGAAGCGGTTCCACGGTTGACCACCACGACCTGTTCGATCCCTCCAATCGCCGCGACTTGCTCGATTTGAATGCTTGCGCCCGTTGCGCGCGTGCCGGCAGTCAATGGAGGGGCGGTCGGGCGGGCGACCCGGGTCACGGTGGGTTCCGCCGGCGGCGCAACCCCAGCGCCTTCGTTCGCAGGGACGACCGGGGTCAGCGTAGGTGTAGCTTGCGATTGGGTGACCGTCGCGATCGGTTGCGACGGGAGCGGTGTACTCGTCACCAGAGGCCCGTAACCCGGTGATGCACCTCCCGGGATCAAGCGCCATCCAACCGACGGCACCGGCCCACGCACCACAAGTTGGTTCCCGACAAGCCGGTCAGGTGCGATGGCGTCCTCCGGCAGCGCACCGCCGAGACGAAGCACAATCCCGACGCGCGCCAAGGCCGGTTCCGCGGGTGTGGTCCCATCGTGCGCCAGTTCGTACTCCATCGCGCCGCGCTCGAATCGCTGCCTACGCCACTGTCCGGTGATGAGGAGCGGCGAAGCCGGGAGACCCAAGAGTTCCATGAGCAGCGGTCCGGATGTGTCGGTGTCTATCGGTTCGCCTTCCGAGGAACCACCATTCGCCCGGCGGTAGTAGCGATCCCGGATTACTGGGTCAGTGAGCCAGGCCAGACGGTGAAGTGCCTCGGCGGCAGTCAAGGCCAATGGCACCGCGGTTGGCAGGCCGATCTCGGCAAGATAGGGATCTATGCCTGATTGCCGAATGAACTCACCTGCCGGAAGTACGGTCACCTGCTCATCACCCGGACGCCAACCCAGGGCGCCCCGTTCGAAAGTCTGGGTGGTCCACCCATCGGCTGTCAGCGCTGGTCGGGCGGCCGGGTTTCCAAGAACGGCCCTCCCTCCAAGTCGTGAATAGGCCGAAGCGAACGCGGGCCCGGAAGGCTCATCGACGACCGCGTACCCGACATTGGGGGCGAATAAGGGATGAAACCATCCATGAGCGATCGGTATGGGCTCGGGGTCGTTGTCGAAGGTGTCCAGGTCACGGAGTGCACGTTCACCGAGGCGCGCTGCGAACGCTTCCGCCAACCTGCCTGCCCCGGGATTGGGCAGACCATCCGGCTCTGGGGGCCCTGAGGCGTCATCGGCAAGGGCCTCGCCAGCCCAGAGCGCGAGAGGGCTCAACAGTGTGGCGAGCAGTACCCGACGTCGGTTTTTCCTCGAGATTGGACCCGATCCGGTCACAGTGGCGGAGGCGTTGGGAGCGGAAGCACTTGGACGTGTGTTGGTGACGCGGGTACTCATTTTCGGGACATCCGGCGCGCCGGGTGTTTCGGAGTAACGAAGTAGGTCCCATTCGCAAATCAGAGGGTGCCGCCACGTTTGGCATGCCTCGCCACGTGCCGTACCGCCAGCGTACGCCGGGACAAGATCACTTGCAACACCGGCGCAAATGAGGCACTACAATCGCGCTTGGCTCGTCGGTCCGCTTTTCCTCGCCGTGCGACAGTTGGCACCCGGTTGCCTACGGGAATTGTGAACGCCGAGTAAACATTTTGTGAACTCTAAACAAGATGGAAACATCTGTTCGGTAGGTTCCAAGCGTCGACGGCCGGAATTTGGGGAAGTTCCTCGATTTCGTGGCCTTCTCGCACGTTGTTGATCGATTTTGTCGCTTGAAGCAGCCCCGCGTTGCGGGCAGGAGTGTGCCGGTGGGTCTCACGCGTCTTTCCCTGGCGAGGCCAGTCGCAATCGTCATGCTCTTCGCGGCTCTGGTGGTCCTCGGTCTCCAAAGTTACGGACGTCTCGCAGTAGATCGACTTCCTCCAACGAACTTCCCGAGCGTCTCGGTGAATGTCAATTACGCTGGTGCCTCACCGCGTGACATCGAAACGCTGATTGCCATCCCGCTTGAAAAGGCGGTCGCAGGTCTCCGAGGCGTGGATTCGGTTAGTTCCACGTCGTCGCTCGGGTCGGCGAGGCTCAACATCAACTTCACCGAGGACACCAACCTCGACCAGGCAGCAATTGACGTCGAAAAGCGCCTCGCGGCCGTTCGCAATCAGTTGCCGGCCGATGCATCCGCGCCCTCGGTCGTCAAAGCCGACTTCGGATCCTTCCCGATCATGAATATCGTGATGTCGGGAGGCGGACGTCTCACCACCGCTCAGCTGTACGACCTTGGCATTGAGCAGGTCCAGCCCCAACTTCTCCAGGTCGACGGTGTTGCCGACGTGAGCATTTCTGGTGGGCGCCAACGTGAAATCCAGGTCCGGGTTGACCCGGTGCGCCTTAAGGCGTTCGATATCAGCCTGCAACAGGTGGTGACCTCTCTCGGTAGCGAGAATGTCAACGCACCATCCGGAACCCTGCGGGTAGGGAATGCGGAGCCGAACGTACGGTTCACTGCACTCGCCCAGAGTGTTGCCGACTTGAAGAACATCGTTGTGCAACGAGGCGGTGGTGGAGCCGGTGGTTCCGTGGTGCCCGCGGTCTACGTCAAGGACATCGCCGACGTGGTGGATACCTACGCGGAACAGTCCCGACTGCAGCGCTTCAATGGCGAGGAAGCGGTCGGGATCACGGTTACCAAGCAGCCAGACAGCAATAGCATCAAGGTCGCCGACGGTGCCCGCGCCGCTATCGAAAGGGTGCAGCGAAGTGCACCCCAAGGTGTTTCGTTCCGGATTGCCAATGACACGACCAAGTACACACGTGAGGCACTGAACGATGTTCAAGTTGACCTCGAGCTCGCGATCATCATCACTGGCGCAGTCCTGATGGTCTTCCTTCATTCGTGGCGGAACACCATCATCGTTCTACTGGCAATCCCGACGTCGCTGATCAGCACCTTTCTGGTGATGTACTTCATTGGTTTCACCCTCAACCTGATGAGCCTTCTTGCTCTCGCACTGCTGATCGGAATCCTCGTCGATGACAGCATCGTGGTTCTGGAAAACATTCATCGACACCTCGGGCTCGGAGAGACCCCGATGGTCGCCGCCTTGCGAGGGAGGTCGGAGATTGGACTGGCGGCTATCGCCATCACGCTTCTCGACGTTGTGGTGTTTGCCCCAATTGCATTCGTGAACGGCAACATCGGAAGCCTGTTCAGGCAGTTCGGCCTGACCATTGCCATCGCGACGCTCTTTTCTCTCCTTATCTGCTTCACATTGACACCGATGCTCGCCTCCCGGTGGCTGAAGGAGCATGAGCGAGATGGAGACGATGAAGGCACGGTCGCAGCGTTCACGGGTGGCTTCACCGCAATGGCGGCGGGCATCTACGGCGCACTTGCCTTTCAGGGCGACAGGTTCGCGGGAGAAACCGTGCCGGTGCCGGCTTGGATCACGAATTTCATCAAAAGTGTCACTGGTGTGCAGGCGACGGCAGGTGGAGGGTTCGGCGCAGCTCCGGGCGCAGCAGCTCCGGGGCAGACATTGGCCGTGGGAGGTCTCGTTGCACTCGGGATAGGGATCGCACTCTTCCCCGTTGGTTGGTTCGTCCTCAGGCCGATCGCCCGGATGGTGATGCGCGTGTTCCCGCGTGTGTGGGATGCCGGATACGGCGTCATCGCCCGCGGGTATGGAGCCATCCTCCCCGGGGTCATTCGCTTGCGGTTCCTGGTTGTTCTTGCCGGTATGGGCATGCTCTGGGGAACCGTGGCAATGGTTCAGGGCAACTTTGTTGGCTCAGAGTACGCGCCGCTCGAGGACGAGAACCAGATCTCAATGTCCCTGCGTATGCCGCCCGGGGCCACCCTTGAGGCGACAGATCGCGTATCGCAGCAGGTTGAGAGCATAGTAATGGACAAGAACCGCTTCCCCGAAGTGAAGTCGGTGTTCACTTCGGTTGGTGGCGGTGGGGGCGGGTATGGTGGCGGTGGCGGACGTTCCAGCAACTTGGCGATCGAGCTCGTTGACCGAGGCACGCGCTCTCGGACCGTCTGGGATATCCAGACCGAACTTCGTTCACTCGGTGCGGGGTTGCCTGACGTGACGGTCGGCACGAGCCTTCCCGCCGCATTGGGCGGTGGTGGTGGAGGCGGTGGAAACGTCAGCGTCCGTATCCTCGGGCCAGATCCGGAAGTGCTCGGGCGGATCGCAGACCAATATGAGGCCCTTCTTAGACGTACGCCCGGGATTGCCGAAGTATCGAATTCCGGCCAGTCAGGCGTACCTGAATTGCGCGCGACAGTTCGGCGAACCCAGGCATCCGACCTGGCGGTCACTAGCACGACGGTGTCGCAGGCGATGCGGACGGCCATTCAGGGGACGGTAGCCACTCAACTTCGCGTCCAGGACCAGGCACAGGCGGATGTTCGTGTCCTTGTTGGGCGTGACCAGTCGGGTACGCCACTTAACATCGAGGATGTGCCAATTCTCACCACACGAGGGGTTCTGGTGAGGTTGGGACAGGTTGCGACCATTGAGAGTGCGACCGGCCCTTCGCAGATCAACCGCTCAGACCGCAACCGGTCGGTGAGCGTTAGCGGTCCGGTGGTTGGGCGCCCACTCAGTGAGGTTGCAGCCGAGGTGCGTCAGGGGCAGGCGTCGATCCCGCTGCCGGCCGGCTATCGGGCGACTGTCGGCGGTGCTGTCCAGCAGCTAGACCGGGCGATCACTGCATTGTCCGGAGCGCTCGGGCTCAGCCTTGTGCTGATGTACTTGCTGATGGCTGCGCTATACAACTCGTATCTGTCGCCATTCATCGTGCTGGCATCGCTGCCACTGGCAATGGTTGGGGCATTTGGTGGTCTGTATCTCCTTGATAAGACCCTGAATATCTTCAGCTTGATCGGCATCATCATGCTTACCGGTCTGGTGAGCAAGAACGCGATCCTGCTGGTTGACTACGCCAATACCCTGCGAACCGAGGAAGGGTTGTCCGCTCGCGACGCACTGGTTCGTGCCGGGCCTATCCGTCTCCGCCCAATTTTGATGACGTCGGCCACATTGGTGTGCAGCATGCTGCCGATTTTGCTCGGGACCGGGCCAGGGGCTGAGTCGCGTTCGCCGGTCGCCGCCGTTATCACCGGGGGAATGATCACCAGCACACTCCTGACCTTGATCTTCGTCCCGGCGCTTTACACCTACTTCGACGACCTTGCGAACCTTCCCGGAAGGTTCATGGCCTGGCGTGCGCGCCGACGTCCAAGCGTGGCGTCCGTGACCGCTGGCGAAACCGTCGAGGACGGGCTGCCGGCGGGGGTTGCCGGTCATGAAGGCGCCGGTGCCGGGATGAGCGCCTCGGTTGCAAAAGTCGCCGTAGCCGGGAGTGCCGACAATGGCGATTAGCAAGATCCGCTCGATGCGCACACCATCGAGGTGGAAAGAAGCGCGTGCCGATTCCTTCGATCAGTCAGACCAGCCGGTACCGAGGTACAGGAAGCCCTCCATGAACAATTCGCTGCGCAGCCCCCACCGTCAGGCCGTTCTCGTCGGCACAATCGCAATGTTCCTGGTTGCATGCGGAGGTGGGACTCCCGCTCCGGTTGCTGGTGGCGGGCAGGCAGGTGCGCCCGGTGCTCCGGCTGGGTCAGGGGCAAGCGGACAGGCACAGGGCATTCCAGTGACGGTCCAGAAAGTTGTCCGGGACAGCATTGAGGTCAAGTCTCCCTACGGTGGGTCCATCGCCCCGAAAGCTCAAGTAACCATCCTGCCTAGGGTTGCTGGCCGGATTGTGCGGACCGCTGTGGAAACGGGCTCCGTCGTTCAGGCCGGGGACCTTCTCGCCGAGCTCGATCACGCGACCCTCGATGCCCAGATTGCGCAGGCTCGGGCGAATGTCGCCGGCGCGGTTGCCAACGTCGCCGCTGCGACGGCACGCCTTGACATCATCAAAGCCGGTGCCAAGCCCGACGATGTCGCAGCATCACAGGCCGCGGTTGACCTTGCCCGCGTGAGGCTGGATCAGGCACTCGCAGGCGTGCGTGATGAGGATTTGCGTGCCGCAATCGCCTCGGCCGATTCGGCCCGCACCCGCCTTGAGGCCGGACGCACCGGTCGACAGGAGGATCTCCAGGCTGCGCAAGCTGCGGTGGACGCTGCCAAGATTCGCCTCGATGCCGGACGTGCCGGTGGACGTCCAGAAGATGTCCAGGCAGCCAAGGCATCCCTGGACGCGGCGCGCAACCGGCTTGCACAGGTGGAAGCCGGAACGCGCGCCGAGGATATCCGGGCGTCGGAGGCCGACCTCCAGACGGCGAAGATCCGTCTCACCCAATTGCAGAACCCGCGGGCCGAGGACATCGCGACGGCGCAGGTCGCGCTTGATCAGGCCCGCACTCGCCTCTCACAGGCGCGCGAGGGCGGCATTGGCACTGGCATCACGGCCAGGGCACGTCCAGAGGATCTCAACACGCTAGAACTCAGGGTTCAGGCGGCTCAGGCGGCGCTTGACAAGGCAAATACCGACCTTGCCAAGGGGCCCACGAGCACTGTCACCTCCCAAGCGCTGAACCTTGCTTCCACCCAGGCGCAGATCAATGTCCTCACCGCCCAGAACGACCTCTCCAAAGCACGTGCCGTTGGAGGGCCAACCGACTGGGACCTACGGCTCCTTGAAGAAGCTGAGCAAGTCGCGCGCGCGTCGTTTGAAAAGGTGTCGAATCCGAGCCCGAATGACATCGCCGCCGCACAGGCCGCGGTAGAGAAGGCCCAGGCGGCTCTGGAGAAGCTGAAGACCGTCACCCCATTCGATATCGAGACGGCCCGCCAGTCCGTGGTGCAGGCCCAGGCAAACCTTGACAAAGCGGTCAATCCAGATCCCTCCACCGTGGCCCAGCTGGAGACGGCGTACGCCACGGCGGTCGCCACACTTCAGAAGACGATCATCCCGGATCCGGCGACGGTGGCCCAGCTTGAAAGTGCGTACGCCACGGCGCTCACCGCATTGGAAAAGCTTCAGAAGCCTCTCCCCTACGACGTGGATGCGGCGCGCGCCACCTTGGCCCAGTCCGAGGCACAACTCAGTGCACGGCGCAATCCGTACACCGAGTTCGACCGGGCGGCGTCCGAGGCGGCGGTCCGACAGGCCGAGGCAGCACTTGCACAGCAGCAAGCGGCCCTTGAACTGCAGACAGTCAACCTCGCCGAGACCCAGATCACTGCGCCATTCGACGGCATCGTTGCCGAGCGTCTCGCAACTGCGGGTGCGGTCGTCCAAGTCTCCACCCCGGTCTTCACCCTCATCTCGCGAGACACGGAGATCGCGCTCAATGTGGAGGAGGCGGCGATATCCCGGTTCCGTGAGGGTGGGAACGCCTCTTTTTCCGTCAACGCGTATCCGAGTGAGACCTTTCAGGGATCGGTTACCAGCATTTTCCCAACCGGTGATTCCCGGAGCCGCACGTTTACGGTCAAGGTAAAGCCGGCCGACCCGACCGGGAAATTGAAGCCTGGCATGTATGCCCAACTCAGCGTCACGCTCGATTCACGGACCAATGTGACCGTCGTTCCTCGCGACGCAATCCTCCTTCGTAACGACAAGCCGTTCATATTTGTGATCAACGAGAATGTCGCGGCGCTTCGTCCGCTTGAACTCGGTCTTGGAGATGACCGCAAGGTCGAGGTCAAGACGGGGGTCCAGCCAGACGAAAGCATCGTGATTAGCGGTCAAGCCACATTGCGTGACAAGGATGCCGTGCGCATCGTGACACCGGGAGCACCTGGTGGTGGTGCAGGCGGTCAAGGTGGTCCCGGCAGTCAGCGGCCGGCCGGTGCTCCGGGACAAGGTGCCCCTGGCGGGGCAGGCGGTCAGGGCGCTCCGGGGGGAGCTGCCGGCCAAGGCGCACCGGGTGGCCAGCGACCCGCGGGTGGAGCGGGTGCCGGCGGCCAAGGAGCGGCCCCCGCGGATGGGTCTGGAGGTGGTCAGCGTCCAGCCGGCGGACAGGGTGGGGCACCCGCTGACGCTGCTGGGGGCGGCCAACGTCCCGCGGGCGGAGCGGGCTCAGCTGGACAGGGTGCTGCTCCCGCCGATGTTGCGGGAGGTGGCCAGCGACCTGCCGGTGGATCAGGTGCTGGTGGCGCCGGCGGTCAGCGGCCATCTGGCGCTGCGGGCCAGGGTGCTACAGCCCAAGTCACGCCCACCAAGGCCCCCTAAACTGCCGAAGCCAGTAGCTGCTGCGACACCCGCTTGTGTCCGTCACCGGGCGAACGGCGGGTGTCGTTGTTCCCGGCATCATTGCTTCACATTGCCGATGCGTGGGACAGAGCTGGGACGTCGAGTTCAGTCCCATTGCGAACTGCAGGGCGACCGCGTCCACATCGATTCAAGGGTTTCAGTCGGGCCGGAACGGTGTCACATCCGTGCTACCTTGGTAGTAAAGGTGCGGTGCTTTAGATTGCCGGCCCTAGGGAGCGTTAGTCCCAGCCGATGCGGCCAAGGAGGGTCCACGCATGGAGACGGTGTTCGAACCAGATAGCGGTCGAGTTCCACTGACCGAAACCCGCTTGCATGAGATTGAAGAAGCCGTTGAGGCGTTTGTTGAGGAGGGGACAGATGCTGATCGTGCCGATGCGGACGCAACCGAAGCGGTTGCCGAGTTCGACATTCACGAGGCCCTCGTTCACCTAAAGGAACGGGTCGAGATCGAGTTGGCGTTGGATGATGATGCGGAACTTGGACGCGGAAAGCTCACGCGCGAAGACGCGGTCGACGCCTTCGAGGAGCGCGTTCACGACGATGGGTCTGCCCGGTTGCGTGATCTCGGACATGCGCTTGACGACGCCGAGCGCAATCACTCGATGACCGTTTCGCATGACGAGGTGTTGGCTGATTCCGAAGAGGGCAAGCGTGCCAGGGCCGACGCGCATTCCCGGGCGATTGGCCATGCACTCGATGACGCTGATCACGCCGACCGCCTGCGTGAGGGCAACGACTGACCACCACTGGTGTCATGATGGGCGCGTGAGGCACGTTCCGCACAAGTTGATCACGAGCGAGGTTCGACCCCGTACGTTGGGCACCTTCGCTGCACTTATCAAAATTGATCTGTGACGTGCTATACTTGCAAAACATGCATGAGCCCACACCCCCACATGTGCCTTGGGTAGTGCTTGTCGCCCGTGTCGACGAATGGAGCGCTGCGTGATGGGAGCCGATGCCTCGTCCGAGCGCGGCGCGGGTCTCCGCATCATGTCCGTTCGTCCGGGCCGGGACACAATTGCAGCGCTTCGGGACGCCATCACGGTTGCACAGGCTTCCGACCGATTCGCTCCCGTGACGCTAGTTACGGCGACCATCGACGTAGGTCGCGAACTGCAGCTCGCCATTGCAGAAGTCAGCTCGTACATCAATGTGTCGTACGCGCGACTCTCGGAACTTGCTACCCGGATAGTAGGAGTGGAGGCGACTGCGGGACCGCTCGGAATGACCGCGGAACTGAGCGCCGTTCGCGCGGCCCTTGCTCGAACCGCGATGAAGAACGGTCGTGGCGATGCATTTCACGAAACCCGACACCACCGATCCCTGCACGTCGCACTGCTCGGACTCTTCCGGGAGTTTCGTAGCCGAGAGGCCGATCCTGATGATGTCCTCGCCTCTGGGGCGGCCGGTGCCACGGCCAGGGCGGCTTCACAGGTCTACTCTGAGTTCAGGGCAGTTACCGGCCAGGATTCCGACGCTATATCGCTTGCGCGCGACGCTGTAGCCGCCCTGGAGTCGCCCTCCCGGGCGATGCTCGACGCAATTGCACGATTGGGGACCGTCATCCTCGTCGGCCCGACGAAGCTTGACCGCGCAGATGCAGACCTACTGGCATCACTCTCACGTCTCGCACCCGTGCTCGTCATCCTGCCTCGTTTGGACGATCCTCGTGGTCGGGCTGACACGCGCGCCAACCGCATTGCCTCGACCCTGACAGACGCAACCACGGGTGCACATCCTGCCGGTGCCCTCGCACGGGGCGATCCACACGTCGGTCAAGCCTCGAAGGGTGGCGATCAAGCCTTCCGCGAACCAGTCTCGACAACGCTTGTGCTCCGGTCGGATCTGCAGGTCATCCGGGCGCCGGATCCCGCCGAGGAGGTGAGGCAAGCCGTTCGCCGGCTACTTGCCGTCGTCGGAACCGGAGTGCCGTTGCACCGGGCCGCGATCGTCTATAGACAGCGAGATCCTTATCAGCGTCTCGTCGCCGAGGTGCTCGATCAGGCCGGGGTGCCCCACGTCGACCTCGGGGGCACGCCGCTTTCCGAGACGCTGCCCGGCCGGAGACTGCGTGCCTTGCTGAGGCTTCCAGCCTCCGATTTCTCACGGGCATCGGTCCTCGCCTGGGCGGAGACGGCACCGGTCGTGAATGTCAGACTGCCTGGCCCCGGGGAAGGCACCTCGGCCGAAACGGTCAACGTCGACTGTGCTTCATGGGACTGGATATCCCGGGAGGCCGGAATAGTCCGCGGCGCGACCCAGTGGAGCAATCGCCTTGAGGCCTATGCCGACAAATGTGATGCCGACGCGAATGCTGCACGTGAATGGGCCGAAGATTCCTCACCTGATGTCGAGGTGCCTGTTGGTCGCGCCAAGGAAGCGCGACTGATCGCGAACACAATCAAGTTTCTGGCTGAGCGCCTGACGCGTCCGGACTTCCGCGAGAAGTTGGATCAGTCCGGGCAGCTGGTAAGCGCATGGGCTGAGGCAGCCGCGTGGGCGACCGATCTTCTTTCAGCCGCGGCGACGGGTGCCTCGTCCGGTGATGGATCCGGTGCCGAGACGGAAAAGGCTTACCTCGAACGGGTCAGGGGTGTGCTCGTCGGTTTGGCGGCATCCAACCCTTTCGACCTGGACCCGAGCACTGAGACTGTCGTAACGGTCATTGAGGCGACACTTGAGAGTACCTCAGTCTCAACCCGACGCCTTGGGGAAGGCGTTGTGGTGGGCACGATTGACCGGATACCCGCCGTCCCGTTTGACCACCTTACTGTCGTCGGGATGACCGAAGGTGCCTTTCCTCCCCCGGTCGGGGCCGACCCATTCTTTCCCGATCCCGACAATGATCCCTTTGGCAAACGTGAGGCACATCCAGTCGCCGAACGCGCTACCTTCCTTTCTGCGGTTGCGCTTGCAGATGGCGGCACCCTCACCCTGTGCACACCCGATTCCGTCGAGGGCCGTGAGGCGTATCCCGCCAGGTGGTTGCTCGAATTTGCCGAGGCCCGTCACGGATCTCCACTTCCGTACGGTCGCAGCCTCCGTGACCTCTCGGCCGCCGACCCGGTTCCTTTTTGGTTGGACCACCGTGTTTCATCCCGGGATGGCGCGAGGCAGGCGACCGGGGATCATCGACCCCGCGCCGGTGCCGGGGCTCCGAGCGCCCATGCAACTTCCGGTGGTGGCACAGTGGCCGGACGTCGTGCTGTCGCCTTGGGCGCCGAGGATCGGCGGATCGGTGCGATGGCCCGGTGGGTTGATACCGGCCGTCCGGCCTCGGAACATCCGCTCGTGACCGGAGACTTGCCAGTGAGCGCGTTGTGGCGGCGTGCCAAGGCCAGTGCCACGGACACGGCGTCATTCACGGAGTACGACGGCAACGTCGGGTTCATGCGCACCGCGTCCCAGACGCTGAAGCGCGCATTAGAAGGCAGCCTGTCCGCCACCCGGTTTGAGACATGGGCGACCTGTCCGTACCGTTCGTTCCTCAAGGACGTGTTGCGGGTCACGCCAACCCGGATCCCGGCCGACACCTGGGGGGTCGATCCGATGGTGCGCGGGACCGCCGTCCATGCGGTTCTTGAAGCGTGGTATCGCGAACTCCGCACACGCGAACGGCTTCATGCAGATCGCCCTCCAGATGCGTCGGACCTCGAGCTGCTGAACACGATCGCGTCGGCGGTCATCGCGAAACTCGAAGGAGCTGGCGCGGCCGGGTATCCGGTGGTGTGGCGAGCGTCGCGTGCCGTGTTGGTTGCAGAGCTGCGCGAGTTTGCAATCTCGGACGGAGCCCAACGCCTAAAAACTGGTCTGGTGCCGATCCATTTCGAACAGTGGTTCGGGAAGGAATCGCGTCGACACCCCACCGTCACCGGCGAAAAACCGTGGCCGGGGGTCACCATTGCGGTTGACGTCCCCGACGATATCGATGCCGACTTTCTTGTCAATCAGGCCTCTACCGCAGTCCCCGACGATGCACGCCCTGACACAGGCCAAGCGGACCGCGTGACCAAGGCCGTGGCAGTAACTTTCCGAGGTGCCATCGACCGCGTTGATTGCTCGGACGATGGTCGCCGCGCGTGGGTGATCGACTACAAGACCGGCTCACCGGATCGGTTCAGGAAGCTTCCACTGGACCCGGTTCTGTCGGGCAAAGCGGTGCAACTTGCCCTGTATCGCTACGCGGCCAGTCAGGCACTCGGTTTTGACGAGGTCGGTGCGTCCTACCGGTTCGTTTCGGGTCGCGGTGCGGGAACTGAACACTCGGTTGTTGACATCCCGCGGGCCGATCAGCGGTTGCGGGAAGTCGTCACCGTGGTCGCTACCGGGATGGTCCACGGCGCCTTTCCGCAGGTGCCGGGGAAAGACGAGGAAAATTGCCGCATTTGTGACTTCCGCATGGTGTGTCCCGGCAACCTTGAGGCGGTGCGGGGACGCACAAGACAGACGGCAGGCGGTGCGATTCACGACCACCTTGCGCCGAAGGTCGCGCGTGAAAATGACGGTACCGAGGACGAGTTTTCTGACGAAGGGGACGAGGAGTGAGCTACGGCATGCCAACGCCACTTTTCGATGCTGCGCCGAGGCACCGCCTGATCACCGACCTTGATACGACATTCGTTGTCGATGCCGGAGCCGGGACGGGCAAGACGCACACGTTGGTCGCGCGGATCGTCTCGCTCGTCGCGAATGGTCGCTTGGAGATCGGGGCGTTAGCAGCGATTACGTTCACGGAAGCCGCGGCTGCCGAACTTCGTGACCGCATACGCGGCGGTCTAGACCGGGAAGCTACGAACCCGGATACATCGAACCTGTCGCGTGACTACTGCCGCATCGCGTCTGATGCAATTGATGAGGCTTCGATCCAGACGATTCACGCGTTCTGTGGCACCTTGCTCCGGACATTTCCCCTTGAGGCGTCACTTCCCCCCGGTTTCACCACGTGGGACACACTCGATCAATCGCGTGCATTCGATGAAACTTTCCGAGCCTGGCTCCGGGATGAACCCGAACCCGGGACGGTGCTGGAGGCAGATCTCGCATACGCCCTCCGCCTCGGCCTGAACCCGGAGGACTTGCGTGCACTGGCTTCGCGCTATGCCGAAGCCCCGGTTCCCGGCCCATCGCGTCCCCAGGCCATCTACGGGAATGGCGCACCCGCGAACCCGGATCGGGGAACGGACCTGCTATCCAAAAGGGATGCTCCGGCGCGTGTGAGCCCGGACGCAATCGATGCGGTCGTGAGGGAAGTCCTTGGAACGTTCGATGCAATCGAAGCGCTGCTGCCCCGCGCCCGCAAGGGTGAAGACGATCGACTCGTGCGAACGCTCGACGGGTTTGAGCCTGATCGCCGGCGCCTGCACTACGCGCTTGAGAACCCGGACGCCGACGGCGTTGGACAGACCCTGGCGCTGACCTCCCTGGTCCGGAGGAAGGTGTCGGGGGCCAACCGTGGATCGCAGGCCGACTGGGATGCCTCCGGACTTTACGAGAATCCCGTGGTCACCATTCGTAGGCAACTTTCAGCAATTGATGAACTCGCGCGAATGACGGTCGCTGAGGTCCGGGACAATGCGTTGCGTCGGGTCCTCTTCCACGTGGATGCCTTTACCCGGCGTGAAGCAGACCGGCGCCGCGCCGCGGGAGTGACGACGTTTCAGGATCTGCTGACGCGGGCGCGTGACCTGCTTCGTGACAACCCGGAAGTGCGCCGTCGTGCCCACGCTCGATGGCAAAGGCTGTTTGTCGACGAGTTCCAGGACACCGATCCGCTCCAGGCTGAGATTGCATGGTTCCTGTGTGCCAACCCCGAACAGGCCAATGTGACCGATTGGCGGGCCCTCAAGATTGTGCCGGGACGGCTCTTCATCGTCGGTGACCCCAAGCAGTCGATCTACCGCTTTCGCCGCGCCGATATCGCAGTCTATAACGAGGTGTACGAGCAACTCGCGCCGAAAAGCGGTGGTGTGCGTGTCGAGCTTGTCCAGAACTTCCGAAGCTTGGCGCCGGTCCTTGACTGGGTCAACGATGAGTTCGGGGAAGCCATGACGGGTGCGCCGGGCATCCAGGCCACCTATATTCCGTTGGTCGCACGTCAGAATTCGGCGCATGGGCAGGCCGAGGCGCATTTCCCCTTTGGGTCAACCCATGTGGTGGACGCGGTTCGCAGACGGATAGCCCCCGGCGTTACTTGGCGTCTCGGGAACGTCGTCGAGAAACCGGTGTCTAGAGTCCGGCGTACCGAGGCTGCGGACCTAGGCCGGGCCATCAGACAGATCATCGACGCTGGATGGCTCATCCGCGACCGCGAGACGAAACAATTGCGCCCGGCACGGTTTCGCGACATCTGCATTCTGATGGCGACCCGTACTGGGCTGCAACATATTGAGATCGGATTGACGGCAACTGATGTCCCGTACCGTGGCGTCGGAGGTGCACTCGTCGCGGCCACGGCCGAGATACGCGACCTGATCGCGTGCCTGAGGGCGATCCATGACCCGTCAGATCAGGTTGCAACGGTCGCGGCGCTTCGATCTTCCGCGTACGCGTGCACCGATGCCGACTTGCTGTCTTGGGTGGACGCGAGTGGGCGCTTCGACTACCGGACAGTACCTCTGGCAGGACTTGCGACCGGTGGTTCGCCGGTCGGCGAAGCGCTTGCGTCGCTGCACGCGCTTCACGTCGCGCGGATTGGCCGTAGCGCGGCCGTGACCGTCGAGGCGCTCGCACATGAGCGCATGCTGGCGATGGGGACCTTCCTCCACCGGCAACCTAGGGAGGCTTGGCGCCGGGTGCGCCTAGTCGTGTCCCAGGCGCGGACCCTTGCGAATGCCGGTCTGCCAACCCTGCGCGACCTTGTTGAGTGGTTTGACGAGCTTCTTGATAACCGTGCCGACACCACTGCACAACCTCCCGAAGGTGACGAGGACGCCGTCCGGCTGATGACTGTCCACGGCGCAAAGGGGCTTGAGTTCCCCATCGTTTTCTTGACCGGCCTCGATGGTCGGCAGCGGACTGCGGGGTCACGTGTCGACATTGCGATCCCTCTGGACCGCGCCCTGTCCGACACACTGGGTGAGGACCTCGGCGGCCAATCTCGGACCGACGGGCAAGGGGAAGTCGAGGCGAAGTGCGGGGATTTCCAGACCTTGGGATACGCCGCCTACGGAGAGCGGGAGAAACTGCTTCTCGAAGCCGAACGGATCCGGCTGGAATATGTCGCAGCGACCCGCGCCTGCGACCACCTGATCCTGTTGCTTCACCGTCGCGCCCCGTCAAAGTCGGAGGGAAAGTCAGCGCCGACGGCTGCTTCCCGGATCGCTGCGCGTCTTGACCGTTCGGATGCCCCTTCGACGCCCCTCGCCACGCCGTTTGCCTGGCAAGACATTGCGCCGGCTGAGATTTCTGTCGCGACAAAGCCGGTGCTCGACACCCTCGATCAGTGGGAGCGGGCTGGGAACACGGACGAATGGATCAATGACGAGCGTGAATGGTTGCGCGATCGCGTCGAGAGCATCTCGGTCGCGTCACGTCGTGCGGTCGTGACCCCGAGCCGTTTGCGTCGGGACCACGCAAGTCCTGCGAACGGTTCCGGCAGTGGCGATGACGATCAGTCCGTTCCGCCAGCGGAGCCCGACGAAAGCGACCTGGTGCGGGAAACTTCCGGAGGCGACCCGACCGAAGACGCCAGTGACAGCGCGGACATGCGTACTCGCGCCCAGGCCAGAGGGACCATCGTTCACCAAGTCCTTGAGCGGATCGACCTCGGAACACTTGAGAACGTTGTCCAGCTGGTGGCTGAATGCATCGAGGACAAGAAGCGTCAACCACACGTTCGTGACCTGGTCAAAGGCGACGCCTCGCGGATCATCACGCTTGTCCAGAATGCGGCCCGTAGCCCATTCGTCACGAAGGCGCTCACTTCAGGGCGTCTCTGGCGCGAACTTCCGCTCGGCGCATCCGTCGACGGCGTGGTCATTTCCGGCGTTATCGACCTCTTATATGAGGCGCCTGATGGAACGCTCGCCATCGCGGACTTCAAGACGGACGTTGTTGGCGATGAGATGGAGGCCCGGGCGACGGCTGGTGCGTACGAGGCCCCGGGAGGCGCCTACGCTCTTGCCTTGGAGGCGGTCACCGGGCGCCCGGTATCGTCGGTATCGTTCATCTTCGCCCACCTGCACGACGGCCATACCGTGACGTATGAGGGTGACGAGCTGCGTCGGATCATCCAGGTGGCGCGAGACCGAACGCGCGAATTGCATCACCTACCGGTCATGTGAAGACCTGCCGGCCGTCCAGACGGTGTGGCGGGCATTGACCCGCCGCGCCTACACCTTCCACTAGCGCCAAAACACGCGGGGAATCATCTCTCCGATGGTAGATGAGTGTCCCGGACGACGTACCTGCAGGCGTCCGTTCGCGGTGTCGGCCACAACGACCGTTCCGTTTGGAGAAACAGCAATGCCATCAGGCCATAGGAACTCGCCGACTTCCTTGCCGGTATGACCCCAGATCTCAATGAGTTTTCCATCCGGGGTGAACCGTTGGATGCGACTGTTGTCCGTGTCAAGAACGAGCACCGTTCCCTCTGGACCTATTGCTATTCCCAGGGGCCAGTCGAAGTCTCCAGGGCCGTCGCCGG
>Ga0209086_10001836_pt1 | contig 17041 bp, 24 predicted proteins | sample M_130207_XF_Meta_FD_187312 | JGI IMG/M metagenome (GOLD analysis project Ga0209086, IMG submission 187312) | Freshwater microbial communities from Lake Montjoie, Canada to study carbon cycling - M_130207_XF_MetaG (SPAdes) (version 2) | ecosystem: Environmental > Aquatic > Freshwater > Lake... | reverse complement strand
CTGCAGCGCACTCTCGATCGAGGGCGGAGTCTGATGCGCGCGTTCGGGGCGCATGGTTCGAATTGGTCGGCGCAACACATTGGGGCCGCGGCCGACCGGCGAGCGCTCGAGCATCAGTCGTTCAAGCCGCCCGTCGACCAGCGCGGGAAAGCCGATGAGCGACGCGTCGTTGGTGTCGTGGTCGATCACCACATGCACCAGCGCGCCACCGCAAAGCGCGGCGATTTCTGCGCCGCGCACGAATTTTTCCGCGATGCCCGCGTGCCAGATTCCCGCTTGATGACCGGTCATGATGATGGGACGGTCAAGCGGAAGCCCAAGTTCCTCGCGGGTGACCTGTCGCCAGGAAACTACGGATTCACCCGCGAATTGCGCACTTTCACGACCATCAAAGCGTGCTTTCGCGCGCGCCGCCAGAATGGTGGAAGGCTCCGACGCGACTGCGTTCATCCGAGCTCGCCCTCCGGCAAGCCTTCTCGCAAGCCTTCTCGCAAGCCATCGAGCGCTCGCAGCGGAAGTCGGCTTGCACATCGACGGATCTCGCGGTGCATAGTGGCGCGGTAGGTCATGAGTCGGCGATTGGGCTCATCGAGTCCATTGCCAAAGGTGCGCGTCATGTCGACATAGATGCGGCGAACCGCCATTTCCTCGATGCGCAGTCCAGCGGCGCACGCTTGAACCCAGAATTGCATGGGGAAGTCGTAGCCGCTCACATCAAGGTGGAGGTTCGCGCAGACGCTGGCGCGGTAGGCCTTGTAGCCACAGAAAGCATCGGAAATGCCGAGCGAAAGCCGCTCGTTCAGCTCGCGGGTAAGCAACGCGTTGATGCGGCGCCGGTCTTCGGGAGCAGGATCGCCGGGCAGCGACTCATCCACATAGCGCGAACCGGAGATCAGATCTGCCTCGCCGCGCACGATCGCGGCCACGAAGTTCGGCAGGCTCGCGGGCTCGTGCTGCTCATCGCAGTCCATCGAGATCACCCAGTCGTAGCCGCGGAAATCAGCCCATTCCAGCATGTCCTGCATCGCTCGGCCGTACCCACGGTTCTTGCCATGGCGAATGACCTCCACCGGATGAGTGGCGAGAATGGCAGGAGTCGAATCGGTCGAGCCGTCGTCGATCACCAGGATCTCGCCGTTGAATCCAGCAGCGTGTCGCGCGACCTCGGCCAGCACACGGTCCACCGACTTCTCCTCGTTGAAGACGGGAATCGCAACAAGAATGCGGGGAAGAGTCGTGGTCATGGAGTTGGGCCGTTGGGGGCGGTGCGACTTTCGAGCTGGATGAGGACGGTGGTTTCGTCGCGTCGTCGCGGAAAGATTCCAAGAATACGCACTTCTTCGCGTCGTTCCTCACCCACAATGCCGCGCCCGGGGACGACGAAGATCGTCGACCGCACATGGGCTTCGGCGACATCGAGGGTCACATCGAATGTGAGTTCGAGCACAGTTGCGCGCGCGCGTGTTCCAGCGAACTCGACATCTGCTTCGCCAGTGATGCGCAGCGAACGGCGGGCGCGACCGTTTCCCCGATCTTTTCCAGCTGAAAGCGTGAGAACTTGCATGGCCGATCCGCCCTCGAGGTCGGTGGGGGCGGTGAGGATTGGAATGGCGAATGGCAGTCCGTCGGCGAACTTGCTGAGCGAATCCTCGTCGTGGGTCGCGACCTCCCGCAGCACGAGCGCACCGTCGGCGCGGCGCTCAAGCATCATGCGTTCCAAGGGGATTTGCCCCTGCGAATCGGCTTTTACGGCCGTTTCGTCGATCAGCATCTCTTCGAGAATCGTGTGCTCCAGCGTACTGCTCACTCTTTGCACGATCCGCTTTCCCTTGCGTTTGCCTGAGAGAACCTCATAGGTCGCGACGCTGCCGCAGGGTCTCACCAGATCGTCGAGCGCCACGCTCGATCGCGCTGGCTGCAGCGGACCGTGCTTGAAAACAGCCTCAATGGAAGTCCGGCTCTCTGGCGCGACGCTCGCCTTCTGCGTGGTCGAGCAGCCCGCGGCCGCGATCACATGCAGAAGGAAAAGTGCGCAAACGCCTTGCATCAGTCCACGGGAAGGCCCTTCGCCTTCCAGAGTGTTCGCAAGTCTTCGAGCGAGATCAGCTCGGTGACCGAGCCGTCGATGTCCACGCGGCGCACGCGCTTTCCGAGGCCATCGAACTCCTGCACGATCTTCGCCGGCGCCGAACCCTGCTGAGTCTCGAGCTTCCACCCATTGGTGATGCGAGTCCAGGATTCCTTGCGCTGCGGAAGTTTTTGTTCGCGCTGATCGAACGCGTAGTCCTTGAATTCGATCGCAGTAACGGTGGGATCGCGCGGCAGCAATTCACCGATCACGATGAGCTCTGCTTGCGACAGGTAAACCGGCGGAAGGGGCCATTCCTGCGGCTCGCGCGTCATTCCATCCTTGCTCGCGGTGATCACTTGGAGTTTCGAGCGTGGCGCTCCTGAACTGGGCGCAAGGCGCAATCCGGTCTGCGCGCTCGAGCGACTCGCGCGCTTCTGCCGTTCGGTCGAGCGGATCGACCAGGCCTCGCTCGCGCGGTCCCAGCGCACGAAGTAGCGGCTCTGCGCGTCGAGGGTGTGCGTCGAGTCGTCACCAACCACAACCCGCGCGTCGATCGAGGCCAAGAGCCCCAGTTCACTGTCCTCGCCCTTCAATGTTGAGGCGTTCTTGGAGGCGTCCACTTCGCCCTGTCGTCCTTCGCGCACGCGGACGATCATGTAGCCGTAGTCCTTTTTCTCGCCATTTTCGCCTGGTTTCCACATGCGATACACCCTCGGCTCCAAGCCAATCGTCGCGCGCAGCGTGGTCGCGTTGATGGCGGCGGAGATGGTGGCACCGCGGAGAAGCAGATCGTTGTTTTCCGCCAGGGCCTTGTCGGCGTCGCGAATTTCGATGGTGGCGAACGCGCGGTCAAGGAGCGGACGAACGCGCGCGAACTCCGAATCAACCAGCAGCAGCGAGAGCACGAGATAACCGTCGGTCGAGTTGGGAATCACCAGCAATCCCATGATGCCGCGCCCGCCTGAATCAAGCGGAACACCGAGGTACATGAGATGTCCTTCGCGGCTTCCGAACATCCGAGGCTCGTTGACAATCATGTCGAGCTTCTGATTTTTGTTGGCGAGCTCCTTGAGGTAGTCATCGCACTGAATTTTCGCGGTGGTTCCAGCACGGGACGCGGTGAGCGATGAAGCCCGAATACGCCACGCAGGCTGCTCGGCGCCGTCGGCAAGCAGGTAACTGGTCGTGGCGGCGCGCTCGATGCGAACGGCGGTTCCAATCGGAACCCGCATGCGAAACCCCAACGCTTCGGCGTCGAGAGCCGAGGAGGCGAGGCCTTCGTCAGTGGGCGCAGTGGCAACTTGGGAGGTCGCGAGGACCGAGAACCATGCTCCCGCAGGCTCGCAAACCAACATTGTGCTGCAAATCATCGCCGCGCCGAGCTGGGCTCGCAGCGGCAACTGCCCAATCAAACGAGAAGCAAAGTCATTGAACACGCCGCGGATAGTAACGGTGAACCAAGGACGAGACCCCTCCAGTCTTCGCAAGCTCAGACGATTCCGGGCGACCTGCTCGACTCATAACGCAAATTGCGTCATCAACTAAAGGTGTGAGTCGCTGACCGCATTGACAGCCGTCGTGGATTTGCTATCTTCGCCGATTCGCGTCACTTCGGCTGCGTGCCGACGGACGCGATCCTCTTCGCATTGCGCGTATGCGCGCAGTGCGCTGATGATGAGGAATGCTTTGGCAAGTAAGCGTTGCGCAGCGAATTGCCTGCAAACGCGAGCAAGTCAGGCACGACAGCAAGTTCGGTCAATCCTCGCGGATTCAGAGTTCATTCTTCAGCGGCACGGTGCCGCAGAAGACCGCGAGAATTACAAGGTTGAGTCTGCTCGCGCAGGCGCAACGCAAGCTCAACGCAAGAACGAGGCGACACTCGATGGGCGACACTCAATGACTGGTGGCAAATTCCGAATCCGCATGGAGGCCTACGACCACCAGGCGCTTGACGCTTCGGCTCGAGAGATCGTTGACCAGGCGAAGCGCACCGGCGCTCGCGTTGCAGGTCCGATCCCGCTGCCCACTCGCCGAGAGATCTACACGGTCAATCGTTCGCCGTTCATCGATAAGAAGTCGCGTGAGCAGTTCGAAATCCGAACGCACAAGCGCGTCATCGACATCACTGAGTGGAACCACCGCACCACCGACGCGCTTCAGCGCCTCGTTGTGCCAGCAGGTGTCTTCCTCCGCATTAAGGCCTGATTTGTCACCTGCTTCCGCAAAGTGCGCCAGGCAGCTCGGCAAGAAACAGGTCATCGACAGCACAGTCACTCCAAAGTCCGACAGCAAACGTCATGTGCGGTGCTTGCACCGAACCCCTGACGGAATCGCTAGAAAGCCAACGAAATCATGAGCAGCACTCCCTGCAAGTTCGCCATCCTCGGTCGCAAGATCGGTATGACGCGCTATTTCCTCGAGAACGGGACCAACATCCCGGTCACCGTGATTGAAGCCGGTCCTTGCGTTGTGACGCAAGTCAAGACCGCCGATCGCCACGGCTACGCAGCGATTCAGATCGCATTCGACGATGTGAAGGCGCGCAATTCGACCATGGCCGTGATTGGCCATGACATGAAGGCCGGCTCCACTCCCAAGCGCATGCACCGTGAAGTGCGCATGGCGGACGATGCTGCTGCCAACGGCTTCCAGCTCGGCCAGATCATCGATGTCAATGCCCTCGACGGCACTGCCTATGTCGATGTCGTCGGCACCAGCAAGGGCAAGGGCTTCGCTGGAAACATGAAGCGAAACAACTTCAAGGGAATGAGCGCGACCCACGGTACGGAGCGCAAGCACCGAACCGGCGGCAGCATCGGCTCCCACGGCACTGACCGTGGTCACGGCGCGAAGATTAAGAAGGGCAAGCGTATGTCCGGCCACATGGGTGACGAGCGCGTCACCGTGCGCAGCCTGGATGTCGTCAAGATCGATGTCGAGAGGAACCTGCTGCTCGTCAAGGGCCCGGTTCCTGGCGCAAACGACGGATACCTCTTTATCCGTCCGGCTACCCGCCTCTTCAAGCGGAAGTCGAAGAAGCTCACGGCGAAGTGATTCGTCCCTGAGCGCAAGAGTGAGAACACGTCTGAATCTGATTGTCATCCCTGCGGCGCGTGAGCTGCAGGGGGTTTGAGGTGAATGAACGAGTCCGAGGCCCGCAGGGGTACTCGGGCGCCAGCAAGGCCGAACTGGAACCGGCTGGCAACAACAAGTCCGTATCTCATGGTCGGTGTGGCCCGCTCAAGCAAACAAAGTTTGCAACGAGCGCGCCTCTTCCGAACCTGAGGATTCACCAAGTCGAGTCCTACCCCGTGCCACCAATAACAGGCACGCGGAGGGCGAAGCGAAGTGCGGGCGCGGCCCGCGAGAGGCGAAGCAATGATTGAACTGCCGATTTACGACACTGCAGGCACAAAGGTAGACACCCTGAAGATTGACGAGCAGACGCTCGGCGGAGAAATCCGTCACGCGCTCCTCAAGCAGGCGTATGTCATCACCCACGGCAACCAGCGCCAGGGTTCCGCTCGAACCAAGAGCCGCGGCGATGTCCACGGTTCGACGCGCAAGATCTACAAGCAGAAGGGCACTGGTAGCGCGCGCGCCGGCGCCGCTCGCACCGCAATCCGCAAGGGTGGTGGTGTTACCTTCAAGAAGACCCGCACTCGCGAGGACTTCCGAACCGAGCTCCCTAAGAAGATGCGCCGTCTGGCCAATCGCAACGCGCTTCTCGCCAAGCTCGTTGACAACGAAGTCAAGTGCTTCGCGACGATCGACTTCAAGACGCCAAAGACTTCTGACTTCGCCAAGATGATGGAAGCGGTTGGAATCAACCGTACCTGTCTCTTCGCCACCGAGAAGTCCAATCGCAACGCCTTCCTCTCTGCGCGCAACTGCGCCGGAGTCGATGTGTGCCGCATTGACCAGCTCAACGCGTTCTCGCTGCTCAACCACCGATTCCTTGTGGTGGACAAGGCTGCGCTCATCTCCTTCCTCGAGGGAACCTGCTTTGACGGTGTGCCTGGAGACGAGGCCGACGCGCCGAAGACTCCTGAGCCAACTCCGGCGAGCACGGCGACTGCACCGAAGAAGGCTGCACCGAAGAAGTCTGCCGCCTCGGCAACGAAGGCCAAGAAGGAGGTCGCGTAAATGGACCCCATCCACATCATTGTTCGTCCGATCGTGACTGAAAAGGCTACTTGGGGCTCCGGCCACCAGAACCGCTTTGCATTCGAAGTCGCCAGGACTTCGTCAAAGACGGATATCAAGTACGCCGTTGAGTCGCTCTACAAGGTTCGAGTTGTCGGCGTCTCAACGCAGAACCGCCACATCCGCGCCCGTGCTTACAAGTACGGCATCGTGGATGGCAAGGTCTGGAAGCGCGCTGTCGTCAAGATCCACCCCGAAGACAAGATCGAGCTCTTCTGAGCCGCGAGGTATTCCTAAATGGCTATTCGAGTCTACAAGCCGGTCACCAACGGACGCCGAAACGCGTCGGTGAACCTCCATTCGGAAGTGACCAAGAAGACCCCTGAGAAGGCGCTTCTCGCCCCGCTCGTTCGCGGCAGCGGACGCAACGTCCAGGGCAAGATCACCATCGCTGGTCGCGGTGGAGGTCACAAGCGTCGCTACCGCAAGATCGACTTCCGTCGCAACAAGGACGGAATGACGGCGACTGTCGTCGGTATCGAGTACGACCCCAACCGCTCCTCGCACATCGCGCTCCTTGAGTACGCTGATGGCGACAGGCGCTACATCATTGCGCCGAAGGGCCTCACCGCCGGCGATGTGATTGGAAGCTCGACCGAGCCGATGGACCCGAAGCCGGGCAATTGCACTCCAATTAAGCACATTCCGACCGGTATCGCGCTGCACAACATTGAGATCGAGCCGGGTGCCGGCGGTCGTCTGTGTCGCGGCGCAGGTATGTCGGCGCGTCTGACCAACAAGGAAGGACGCTGGGCAACCATCGTGCTCCCTTCTGGTGAAATCCGCCAGGTCTCGATGGAATGCCGGGCAACGGTTGGCGAGGTCGGCAACGCTGATCACGCGAATGTTGTCCTCGGCAAGGCAGGTCGTAATCGTTGGCTGGGCCGTCGTCCGACGACCCGTGGTCTTGCGATGAGCCACCACGCTCACCCGCACGGCGGTGGTTCGGTGTCCAAGGGTGGACGCGAGCCATGTAACTATTCGGGTACCTTCGCCAAGGGCGGACGAACTCGTCGTTACGGCAAGTCCAGCGATTCGCGCATCATCCGCCGTCGTCGCAGCAAGCGATACGGTCAGTTGAAGCTGTAATGATTGATTGAATCGGAGTCGTCGAAGAACTCGCCGAGTCCGTGATTGAGCCGGAGTCGTCGAAGAACTCGCCGAGTCCTAAACAGAGTCTGAGTTTGCGAAGTCAGTGGATATCCACGCCGTGCATGCGGCGAGAACCTCAAGAGAACCAACCATGTCGCGTTCGCTCAAGAAGGGTCCATACGTCGTCGAGAGTCTGTACCGCAAGGTGCAGAAGCAGGAAACCGCTACCAAGCGCACTCCGATCAAGACCTGGTCCCGTGCCTGCACGATCGTTCCCGAGTTCATCGGGTTCACTTTTCAGGTGCACAACGGGCGTCAGTTCATCGATGTCTATTGCACTGAAGACATGGTTGGTCACAAGCTCGGCGAGTTCTCGCACACTTGCACGTTCCGTGGCCACACCAACAAGAAGGAGAACCTCAAGGTCTGATCGCTCTGCGATCTAAACCGAGGTAACTGCCATGTCTTTCCAGGCCTGCCACCGATTTGCTCGTATCGCGCCCCGCAAGGCGCGCCTCGTCGCGGACTTGATCCGCGGCAAGCGCGTCGACGAGGCGCTCGTTGCGCTCGATTTCTCGAAGAAGCGCGGTTCTGCCTTCATCTCTGTCGTGCTCAAGAGCGCGATCGCCAATGCGGAAGAGAAGAATGCGGACCCGACCAAGCTCATCGTGAGCGAGTCCCGTATCGACGAGGGTCCGACCCTCGATCGTTTCCAGCCCAAGGACCGCGGTCGCGCGCATCCGATCAAGAAGCGCACGTGCCACATTCACGTCGCCGTCGAGGAGCGCGGAGCCTAACCGCTCCGGAGAAACACTATGGGACAGAAGGTCCACCCTTTCGGATTCCGAGTCGGCATCACCGAGGCGCACCGCTCCCGCTGGTTCGCACCTAAGGCGTTGTTCGGTAGCCTCCTCGTTGAGGACTACAAGATCCGCCAGTACGTCGACAAGCGGCTCAACCGCACGCCGCCGTTCGCGGCGGTCAGCGACATTCTGATCGAGCGCACGCGCGACGAACTCACGGTCATCGTGAAGACCGCGCGTCCTGGTCAGGTTGTTGGTCTTCGTGGCGCTGGAATCGAGTCGCTCACCAAGGATCTCCAGACCATGACCGGCCGCAAGGTCGTTCTCAAGGTCGTCGAGATTAAGAACCCTGACCTCGATGCCAAGCTCATCGCCGAAAGCATTGGCGAGCAGTTGAAGAAGCGCGCGAATTTCCGCCGCGTCCTCAAGATGCGCGCTGAGAGCTCCATGCAGAACGGCGCGAAGGGAATTCGCATTCTCCTCGCCGGCCGTCTTGGTGGCGCTGAAATGAGCCGAACCCTCGATACGCGCTTGGGCTCCATTCCGCTCTCCACGCTGCAGGCCAACGTCGAATACGCCGTTGCCCACAGCTTTACGACCTACGGCGCCATCGGCGTGAAGGTGTGGGTCTTCAAGGGCCTGTTCACCGAGAACGACGAAGACCAGACCCATTCGAGTGCGGCAGGTGGCCGAGCTCGCGCCCGCGGTCGCCGTTGATCGCAGTTGAAACCAGATAGACCGTTCCGAATTCCACGAGGCCAGGCATCCGCCGAACCTTGAGCAAACCAAGACAGCGACTGAAGAGGACTGACTATGTCCAACCTGATGCCAAAGCGAGTCAAGTTCCGCAAAGAGCAGCGCGGCAAGCTGAAGGGCAATGCCACGCGTGGCAACTATGTTGCCTTCGGTGACTACGGCCTGCAGACCCTTGAGCCACACTGGCTCACGGCTCGACAGATCGATGCCGGCCGTATTGCGGCGCAGCACTTCCTTCGTCGTCAAGGCAAGGTCTTCATCCGCGTGTTCCCGGACAAGCCCATTTCGAAGAAGCCCTTGGAAACCCGAATGGGTAAGGGTAAGGCCGAAGTGGATTACTGGGCCGCGCGCATCAAGCCGGGAACGATTCTCTTCGAGATCGCCGGTGTGCCAGAGGATCTTGCGAAGCAGGCGATGGCCCGCATCGCACACAAGATGCCGGTCAAGTGCCGATTCGTCGGCCGCCGCATCGCCGTCTAATTCGGTTAGTAGGTCAGTTAGTAAGCACGAACGAACGAACGATTAGTTGCGCGCAACTCGCGCATAAAGAGGCAACACCATGAAGCCTGCCGAAGTAATCAAACTTTCCACCGACGACCTCAAGGTTGAGGCCACCCGCCTCCGCCGTGAGCTCTTCGATCTCCGCTGCAAGAGCACGACCGAAAAGGTCGGCGACAACTCCCGCATGGGCAAGGCCCGCAAGGATCTTGCTCGGGTGCTGACGGAGAACACTGCTCGCAGCAATGCGATCAAGGCCCTGTCCAGCGCGAAGAGCACGAAGAGCACGAAGAACTGAGACGAACCATGCCGACGACCAACGATCTCGTCATTCCCCCGACTTCCCCGCGCCGCATCGGCGTTGTGGAGAGCGACAAGCGAACCAAGACCCGCAAGGTCGTGATTGCCTATTCCGGCAAGCATGCGAAGTACGGTAAGTACATGCGCAAGCGCACGATCCTGCAGGTGCATGACGAGAAGAACGAGTCGCGCACTGGCGACCGTGTCGAGGTGGCTGAGTGCCGCCCGATTTCCAAGACCAAGTCTTGGATTCTCATTCGCGTTGTTGAGCGCGCTCCCGATGGTGGCGCGATCAACTTCGGCGAGAGCACCTGAAATCAGGCTCGTTCAACAGCCAGGCACAGGGACAGCGAAGCATTGATACTGAAATCACGCCAGCAAACGCTGGCGATGGAGCCAAGAAATGATCCAGAAGGAATCACGACTCGAGGTCACCGACAACTCCGGTGCAAAGGAAGCCATGGTCATTGGCGTCCTCGGATCCTCGACCGCCACCGGTCGCTTTACCCGTCTCACGATGGGCATCGGCGATCGCGTTGTCTGCACCGTCAAGAAGGCGCTGCCCAACGGCGAAGTCAAGGCCGGTGACAAGGTTCAGGCCGTCATCGTCCGTTGCAAGTTTCCAACCCGTCGCGACGACGGCTCGTATGTGCGGTTCGATTCGAACGCCTGCGTGCTCGTCGACAAGGACGGCAATCCGAAGGGCACTCGCATCTTCGGCGCGGTTGCCCGTGAACTTCGCGAGAAGAACTTCATGAAGATCGTTTCACTCGCGACGGAGGTCATCTAATGCCACGCCACATCCGCAAGGGTGACAATGTCATCGTGACCCGCGGCGCCTCCAAGGGCGTCATCGGGGAGATCCTCCGCGTCGTCGACGAGGGTGATCGGGTCGTCGTCAAGGGTGTCAACATCCAGACGAAGCACCTCAAGCCAAGCCAGTCTCGTCCGAAGGGCATGATCCTCAAGGAGGAAGGCCCGATCGACGCATCCAATGTCAGCCCCGTTGTTGACGGCAAGGCGACCCGTGTGCGCTTCGTAACGAAGCCCGACGGATCGAAGTCGCGCGTTGCCGTGCGCGGTGGCAAGGAACTGCACCAGCTGCGCGGCCCTAAGAAGCCGGTTGCGAAGGCTGCCAAGAAGTAAACGAAGTGTGGAACCACGCGGCGACCTCGCCGTGAACAAGTCACTATCAGCAGAAGATTGCCAAGGTCGCGCATCGCGCGACACAGCACAAGGAACGATTTATGGCATACGTCAAGCGAAACTACCCCCGACTCCAGCAGGCCTACATCGACACCGTCGGTCCGAAGGCGATCCAGGAGTTCGGTCTCAACAACCCGCACCAGCTGCCGCGGCTCATCAAGGTTGTGGTCAATGCTGGTATCGGCAAGTACCTCGACAACGCGAAGCTGAAGCCTGAAGTTCGTGATCAGTTCATCAAGAACTTCGCGACCATCACCGGCCAGAAGCCCATCATGATCATCGCCAAGAAGGCAGTCGCCCAGTTCCGTGTGCGCGAAGGTATGCCGTCGGCCTTTATGGTCACGCTGCGTCGCGATCGGATGTGGCACTTCACGGATCGACTGATCAACCTCGCGATTCCTCGTATCAAGGACTTCCGCGGTGTCAAGGAGAAGTCCTTCGACATGGGCGGGTCTTACTCGATGGGATTGACCGAACAGGCCGTTTGGCCTGAGATCAACATGGCCAACGCCACCATCACTCACGGCATGCACATCACATTCGTGTTCGAGAATTCGAATCCGAAGATGAGCCGCTTTGTGCTTTCCGAACTCGGAATGCCCTTTGTGAAGCCGGAAGAGCGCAAGCAGAAGAAGTCGTGAATTCACGGCGCGGAGATGTTTCCCCGCGCCCGAGACTGAACCGATCCGACGAAGTAATCGTCGGCTCTCAGAGAAGCAGAACACGGAACCCACCACATGGCCAGCACGCGAACCTTCAACAAGATGAAGCGCAAGCCCAAGTTCAGCTCGCGAGCGGAAGTCCGTTGCGAGATCACCGGGCGCAAGCGCGGTGTGTATCGCAAGTTCCGTATTTGCCGTCATATGCTGCGTGAGCTTGCGCTCCAGGGAATGATTCCTGGCATGCGTAAAGCCAGTTGGTGACCGAACCAGAACGAACCTGATCAGATCGACCCTCCCCGCGGAATGCCGCAGGGGAGTAGGAGCCAAAAGAAATGTCCGTTCAAGATCTCACCGCCGACATGCTCACCCGCATCCGCAACGCCGTGCGGAACCGCGAGAAGTCTGTCGTCGTGATTAGCAACAAGCTCAATCGTGGCGTCGCCGCTGTTCTCAAGACCGAGGGTTACATCTCAGACTTTGAGTTCGTGGCCGACGGCCGACAGGGCATCATTCGCGTGGTGCTGAAGTACGGCGTCCGCGGTGAGAACATCATCAACGAAATCCGCCGCGTGTCGAAGTCGGGACGCCGAACCTATTCGCCGGTTGGGGATCTTCCCCGTCCGCTGCAGGGCCTCGGTATCTCGATCGTTTCGACGAGCAGCGGAATCATGTCCGATCGCAAGGCCCGTGAGCAGCGCGTCGGCGGCGAAGTCGTCGCCACCGTTTGCTGATTCGGTCTGCTGATTCGGTCTGCTGATTGGTGTGAGGTTTGGTTCGCGCATCGGCCAGCGGTTCGGTTCGCGAGTCGGTTTGCGAAGTGCGTAGTGATCCGTCGAAGTAGTCGTCGGATCCTTCTAAGAGTGCAGAGTCCGACAGGAGCAAGTCATGTCGCGCATCGGTAAGAAGCCCATTCTCGTCCCCGGCACCTGCAAGGTCGCTGTGAACGCCAACACCCACGAGGTCGCGATCACCGGACCCAAGGGTGACACCCTCAAGGTCGTCTATCGCCCCGAGATTTCTGTTGTCTGGAACGAGAAGGAGCGCCAAATCGTCTGTTCGACCGACATGGCGCGCCTCGACGAAGGCAACCGGAAGGCGTACTGGGGTACCACCCGCGCCAATCTCAACAACTGCATCAAGGGCGTCACCGAGGGATACTCGGAGAAGCTCGAGGTTGTCGGTGTCGGTTACTCGGTGAAGGTCAACGGCAAGAAGCTCGACCTGAAGCTCGGGTACGCCAACATGATTACGCTCATGATCCCACTCGGGGTCAAGGTCGATATCACGACCGAAGGCGGTATCTTCGTGAACATCAGCGGTGCGGACCGCCAGCGCGTCGGCGAGTTCGCCGCAGCCATCCGTTCGCAGCGCAAGCCCGAGCCATACAACGGCAAGGGAATCAAGTACTTCGGTGAGACCATCATTCGCAAGCAAGGCAAGGCGACCGGCGGCTAATGCCACGGGTTGCGGGTTCTGAAATGAATCCGTGTACCGATTAGGCATTCCGACAGTTGACCGCAAGAAGCTAGAAGGCAGCAAACCATGAATCGCACGACCAACAAGCGCGTCCGACGAGCCCGCCGCAAGCAAGGAATCCGCAAGGACATCCTCGGCCTGCCCGATCGACCGCGTCTATCCGTGTTCCGCTCCCTGAACCATGTTTACGCGCAGGTGATTGACGACCTGACCGGCAAGACCCTCGCGTCGGCAAGCACGCGCGACAAGGGATTCCCGGATAAGGGCGCGAAGATGTCCGAGGCTACCGCCGTCGGCAAGCTCGTCGCCGAGCGCGCGAAGGAGAAGGGCGTTTCGAAGGTTGTTTTCGACCGCAATGGTTACCTCTATCACGGTCGCGTGAAGGCGCTGGCAGACGGCGCGCGCGAGGCCGGACTTCAGTTCTGATCGATTCCGCTCCCGCTCACGCGCTATGACAGCGCGAGGCGATTGAAGACTGGTTCAAGCTATGGCAGAGATCATCGACGAATCCTCATCCATCGAGTCGACTACGGTCGGCGTTTACCGCACCTCGTCGACCGTCGCAGGCGGTCGCCGTTTCAGCTTCTCGGCGATGGTCGTCGTCGGCGACCGTCACGGTCGCTCTGGCGTCGGCTATGCCAAGTCGAATCAGGTGCCCCAGGCCATCGAGAAGGCGCAGAAGGAAGGTCGTCGCAAGATGACTGGCTTCCAGCTGCAGGGGAAGACGATTCCCCACTTGGTTGTTGGTCGCTTCGGCGCCACGACCGTGAAGCTGATGCCCGCAGCCCCTGGTACCGGCGTCATCGCTGGCGCCGCGGTTCGCGCGGTCCTCGAAATGATTGGTGTGCAGGATTGCCTGACTAAGGTCTATGGATCCAGCAACCCGAAGAACGTGGTCAAGGCGACCGTTGACGCCCTTGGAACACTTCGCACCCGCCAGCAGGTCGAGGCCCTTCGCGGCGTCAGCTTGCCTGAGACCGGTGTGGAAGTTGCGATCAAGCGCGGAATGGCCTTCATGCCGCAGACCAAGGGTGGCGAGCGCATGGCTGCTCCGAAGAACACCGTTGGCGAAGAGAATCGCCGTGGTGGTCGCGGTGGTCCGCGCGGTGGCGGCGGCGGTGGCGGATACCGTGGTGGTGGTGGCGGCGGCGGTGGTGGCGGTCCTCGTCGTCCCGACGGCGATGCTTCCTCTGCTCCGGCTGCTGCGCCTTCTGCACCTCCGGCGCCTTCTGCCTGATGAATGGCCAAAGTACGCGTATGCATCTGCATGCGCTCATTGACGGCGGTCGAAGTTCTTAGTTCCTTCGACGCAGCCCAACGAGTCACGAGTAGTAACGAACACACCCTGCGATTTCCCGGCGGTCCGAACCGCTGTTCTGGAGAGTTCCAGTCATGATGATCCAAGACATCACCGCCAAGGTAGGACCGCACAAGAAGAGCAAGCGCGTTGGTCGCGGCGAGGGCAGCGGTCGCGGCGGTACTTCCGGTCGCGGTCACAAAGGTGCCAAGAGCCGCGCTGGTTGGACCAGCCGCCCGGCCTACGCCGGTGGCGCGACGCCATTTGCGCGTCGCTTCCCCAAGCGTGGCTTCTCCAATGCGGGCTTCCGCACTGATTACTACGTGATCAATGTCCGCGACCTTGATAAGCACTTCAAGGACGGCGCCAACATCGACATCGAGACCTTGGTCAAGCTCGGCATGATTCCCAACGCCAAGCTTGGGCTCAAGGTTCTTGGAACCGGCGAGCTCAAGAAGAAGCTCACTGTCGTCGCGGCTGCTTTCAGCGCAACGGCGAAGAGCAAGATCGAGGCTGCTGGTGGTTCGTGCACCGAAGCGTCGAAGTAAGCGAAACAACTTCCGATCCGAGATCACTTTCTCGGATGTATCCCGTAATGGTGGCCTGAGAAGGCGACCACGAGTTCGTGAAGTTTGACGCTCGCGGCTTCGCGACGAAATGACGACCCGAGACCCTGATGTTTCAAGCCTTCGCGAACATCTTCCGAATCCCTGAGCTCCGTCGGCGCGTGTTTTTCACGCTCGGATTGCTTGCCATCTACCGCATCGGCTTTGTGATCCCGCTGGTAGGCGTGGACCAAACTGCCTTGAAGGAAGCCGCAGCGAAGGCCAGCCAGGGCGGATCGGGTTTCGGTCGAATCCTTGAGTACGCGTCGATCTTCTCTGGTGGAAGCCTGCAGCAGTCGACGATCTTCGGACTCGGAATCATGCCGTACATCACGGCTTCGATCATCTTCCAGCTGCTGACCACTGTGTGGAAGCCGCTTCAGGAACTCAAGAAGGACGGGACTTCCGGCCAGACCAAGATCAACGAGTACACCCGCTATGCGGCGGTTGGACTTTGCTTGGTTCAGGGCGTGATGTGGCTCTCCTATCTCCGTCAGTCGGGTCTGGTTCAGCCGAACTTCCTCGTGGGTGGTGGCATGATCACCTTCTACGCGGCGGGCGTTGCGGGCCTGACCGCAGGTAGCCTCTTCCTGATGTGGCTTGGCGAGCAGATCGACAAGTACGGCATCGGAAACGGCATCTCACTCATCCTGACCGCAGGCATTCTTTCGCGCATGCCGTCGGCGGTCCGTTGGGTTTGGACCAACTTCGATCCATCCATCAATGCCGAGAGTGGCAAGCTGAGTCCGATCGGGCTCTTGCTCATCATCGGCGGCTTCGTGTTCGTGATCGCTGGTGCGATTGTGATCACCGTTGCCCAGCGACGCATTCCGATTCAGCAGGCGAAGCACACCCGTGGTCGCCGCGTGTTCGGTGGCCAGCGCCAGTATCTGCCGCTTCGTCTCAATCACGCCGGCGTCATGCCGATCGTGTTCGCCAGTTCGCTGATGATCTTCCCGTCGAGCATCTTTGCTTGGCTGCAGACTCGCGCGATTCAGGGCGGTTCGGCTGAATGGTGGCAGCTCACCACCAGCTTCCTGGCCATCAACAGCCAGATGGGCAAGTTCCCGTACATCTTCTGTGAGATCCTCATGATCTTCTTCTTCAGCTACTTCTGGACCACCGTGCAGTTCAGCCCGGATGAGATGTCGAAGCAGTTGAAGCAGAGCGGCTCGTTTATTCCTGGGTACCGCCCGGGACCGCGTACCGCCGAGTACCTCGAGACGGTGATGGAGCGCATCACTTATGTTGGCGCTGGCTTCCTCGCGGCAATCGCGGTCATCCCGACCGTTGTGAGCTCGAGCATGGGCATCCCGCCGTTCGTTTCGCAGTTCCTTGGCGGCACGGGCTTGCTCATCGTCGTCAGCGTTGGCCTTGATCTCATTCAGCGCATTGAGGCCAATCTGCTCATGCGCAACTATTCGGGCTTCCTTGCCCAGGGTGCCAACGACAGCAAGTCGCCGCGCATTCGGAGCCGAACGAGTTGACATGAATCTCGGCGTCACCATGGCCCATGCGCGAAATGCGCGTACCCACCGCGGTGGCTCCCGAGCATTGCACGGCGGAGCAGTTGCGCCGTCGGCATCGACGAAAAAGCCCGCTCTTGCCCTTCGCTCGACTGAGGATGTTGCTGGGATTCGCCGGGCTGGCGAAGTCGTTGCCGATGCTCTCGCGGCCGCGCGTCGCGCATGCGTGGCGGGAGCGACGACGGCAGAGCTCGACGGCGTAGTTCGCGCATCGATTGTTGCTGCGGGCGGCGAGCCAGCGTTTCTCGGCTATCGCGGCAACGCTGCGGCGAACATGCACGCTCGACCGGCGTTTCCTGCGGCAAGCTGCATTTCCGTCAACGAAGAATTGGTGCACGGCGTTCCGGGCCAACGCGAGATCTGCGATGGCGACATCGTGACCATCGATGTTGGCGTTCGACTCGCTGGCTGGTGCGCGGATAGCGCGATCACGGTGTGCGTCGGTGCGGTTGACGACGGCGCTCGCGCGCTGGTTGCCTGCTCGCAGAGCATGCTCGATCACGCCGTTCGTTCCATCCGACCGGGCCTGCGTTGGAGCGAGAT
>Ga0209086_10001835_pt1 | contig 17048 bp, 26 predicted proteins | sample M_130207_XF_Meta_FD_187312 | JGI IMG/M metagenome (GOLD analysis project Ga0209086, IMG submission 187312) | Freshwater microbial communities from Lake Montjoie, Canada to study carbon cycling - M_130207_XF_MetaG (SPAdes) (version 2) | ecosystem: Environmental > Aquatic > Freshwater > Lake... | reverse complement strand
TTATGATCGGAAAGACATTGTCGCATTAGCCATTGGCGATAAGCCTCACGCCGTGCCTCGTTTCGTTCTGTAGTAAGTTGATCGATGATTCGCTGGATTAGTTGCTCGACATGGTTCATTGCGTGCCACCTTTCAAGAACGCAGGATCAGCGACCTTCAGCACCTTGGCAGCCTTGCCATCTCAGAACTGCGTAGGTTTACGTTTCGCCGAGGAACGACAGCGGAAACGTAACACGCCGAATGGTGGCTGTCAATAGGTAAAATTTAATTTTTTTGTGGATAACTTGTGGATAACTTTGTAGCATTCTTGATATGTCAGCATATCAACGCAGAAAAGGCGCTGTTGGGGAACGCGAAGCAGCACAGGAACTATGCGATTCTGTAGGGTTAATCGTTACTAGACAGGCTCGAAACGGCATTGACGGTGGCGCTGACGTTGCTGGGGATGGCATCATCGTCGAAGTAAAGAGACGCGATGGCGGGCTAATTGTCGAGACATGGCTTCAACAGGCAGAACGCTCCAGAGTGCGCCCCATCGATGTACCCATAGTCATGGCACGCGCTGACAATTGCGCTTGGATAGTCAGTCTGCGTCTGGCTGATCTAGGCGACTTTGTTCAGGTAATCGAATCCCACAGAAAGCAACGTGAATGATTCAATTCCAATTCCTAAGCGATGGCGTGGTAGGCGCTGGTCAGCTCTTGCTACGTCTGTTCGCGCGCGTAACCCAATATGTGAACGCTGCAAAGAGCGCTTCTCTGAAGAAGTGCATCACACTATGCCACTACACAAAGGCGGTAGTTTGTATGACCCTCGCAATCTTGTTGCGTTATGCAAAGAATGCCATCACGACGTTACAAAGCGCATTGTTTCGCAAATAATCGACCCTCATTATTCTTCAAATAACGCCACTTCGACGGCCGAGGCCCCTTCTCCGAGGGGTACCGCCTGTAGGGGTGCATCTGAGATACGTCCGAAACGCCGCGAAAGTCTGGGAACTCGCATTAAATGGCAACCAAAAAAAATAAAATAGTCGCCGCAGAAAAAATAAATGTTCGCGACATCGTCGAGAAATATATTTTGGATCTCGCCGCAGGAAACATAAAAAGCAATCTCAGTTTGCACGGCTGGGCTGTCGCGACGGCTCCGCTGCTGTCCGGCTGGGCTTGGCACAAAGTCCAAGCGTACGCAGACTTCGTAGCGCTCGTCACTCAGGCGGCGGGAAGCAGCGCCGGGAAACCTTTAGTACTTTTGCCTTGGCAATGGGCAGTTGCTGCCCAGCTGCTCGCCGATCCAAACTGCAAGGCGCTGCTAGTTGTCGTTGCACGCGGCGCTGGCAAGACAGAGCTAGCGGCGTCGCTGCTCGCCTATGTCATGATTACAGGCGGCGCCAGTCAGCAGTATTACGCCGTTGCACCCAACCTACGGGCGGCTTGCATTGTGTTCGACCGCCTGAGGACTATGACTAGGGCGCTCGATCCAGAAGTGACGTTCAGCGACGCCACCACTATCAGCAATCAAGGCGGCTGGATCCGCTGCCAAGGCTCTGTTATGCGCGCCCTGCCCTGCACAGAGACGGCGATGGACGGTATCAGCGCTCGCTTGATTGTCGCTGACGAGGTGGCTCGCATGGAAAAGGGCTTCGGGCGAGTGGTCACAGGGCTAAGTAAAGACCCTGCTAGCCAAATGCTCTGTATCAGCACTCCAGACGCACGGCAGCGCACTAGATCTATCTGGCCGTATTGGTCTGCGCTACAAGCTCACTATGTGCAGGGCGCTGAGTGTCCTGCGGGATGGCGTGCAATGCTGTTTGGTCTCGACAGCGACGACGACGCACTTGATGAAGATAACTGGATCAAGGCGCAGCCATCTCTAGGCGTGACTGTACAAGCGTCGAACATGAAAGCATCGATTGAGGCGATGATGGGAACGCACGATCCTGAACAGGTGGCAGAATGTGATATGCAGATTCTCGCTCGGCACAATGACCGCCTAAGCGGCGCGATGGATCTGTCCATCTTGGACAGGCAGATGATTGAAGTAATCGACTGGGACTCTCTGCGCGGCGCCCCTGCCGTTATAGCGATTGACTTAGCACGCGGCGCGCAGCTTGGCGACCATGCGAATTTATCTAGCCTCTGTTTAGCAGTATTCGACGTTAAGGCAGAGCGGTATAGATATAAACTAATCCATTGGTGGGCAGGACAGGACATTGTTGGCGACGAAAAGCGCTGTCACCAGCCGCTGCGGCAATGGGTAGCGGAAGGACATTTACGCCAAATGTCTGGCGAAATCCACGATATGCACGTGATCGAAGCGGCGGTACTCGACCTCAGCGCTACATATTCTGTGCGACACGTAGGCGTAGATCCGTTGGCGCATCAGGAATCGGCGCTAATTGACTGGCGCAGACGTGGAATAACCGTAACGGCCGTCGAGCAAGGTATACGCACTATGGGGCCGGCTTGGGCTTTATGGACTGACGGTATACGCGGGCGAAGTATTACACATCAGAAGGATCCAGTCTTGCGAGCGTGCCTAGGCGCAACTCGAACTATTCAAGATAACGCTGGAAACGTTCGGCCAGTCAAAGGGCGCAGCTCTGGCAATATCGACGCCGTTATAGCGTCCTGCATGGCTGCGATGCTGTGCGAAAGGTTTAATGTGGCGCGCGTTTCGTCATATGAGACGCCCGGCGGCGTAGTAATCTGATACTTCACTATTGAATATTCAATAGTTAAATAAATTTTCGCAATTTACTTGACAACTTTTGAGGGGTAATAGTTTGCGGGCGTGAGTGTATTTTCACGTCTGACAGGATGGTTCGGAAACAATACTGCCACGTCGTCATATTTGACGGATATTGGCGGCACTTTCTCAGCGACTACAGACGCCAGAAATAACATTCCTGCCGTACTTCGTGCAATCAATTTGCTAGGTACTGATATCGGCAGAATGGGTATCGAGTGCTGTCGCGCCGATGGCAGTTATGTCGAATGCCCAGCTAGCACGCTGCTGACTGGGGAAGCCAACACATATCAATCCGGACACGCTTGGCGCGCTTGGATGGTGGCTAGTGCCATAACCAATGGCTGTGGCTATTCGTTTATTCAGCGCGACAATCGCGGCGACGCCATCGCACTATGGCCGCTATTGCCAGGGCGCATAGCAGTTATTTGGTTTGGCTTCGAGCCTCGCTTCTTGATGGATGGGCAACAGATCGACCCATACAACATCGTCCAGCTCATGGCTGGGACTGGCTCGATGCAGAATCCCTACAGCTGCGTGAGTCCACTGGTTCGCTGTGCGTCGGCGTTGTCGCTGTCCATCCTGCAAGAGCGAGTAGCGACGTCACTCGCTGAGTCTGGCCGCGTAGGCAAGATCTCAATAACACATCCCGGCACACTCTCGACAACTGCGAAGCTCGATTTAATCAGCGGGTATATCTCAAAACACATTACGCCAGAGGGTGCAACACGTCCGCTAGTCCTCGATGAGGGCGTACGCGTAGAGCGAGTTGGCGATGGTGCGCTACCGGGTTTACTTGAAGATCGAAAATTCCAGATCATGGAAATATCGCGCGCGCTTGGAATACCGCCGCAGATGCTTTATCAATCTGATGCCGGCGCGCTTAGTTCACAGATTGAAATGCAGCGGCAGTATGTCGAGGGAACAGTAGCGGGATGGGCTGACCGTTTCGCAACTTCGCTTAGCTCGAAAATTTTACCGCAGGGCGTCAAACTGAAATTTGAAGTAGGCGACCTGTTACGCGGCAACATTCGCGACATCGCCGCAAGCTTGAAAGATCTAGCGACTACAGGCGCGTTGACGCTAAACGACGCGCGCGAAATGTTGGGCTTGGCGTATGTCGATGGTGGAGAGCAAACGCTTACCCCCGCGGCTTCCGCTTCCACAGCGCCAAGTCCAGCCAATCCACCAACAGGAGATATCGAATGATTGAATATCGCACCGTTGATATTGCACTAGAGCCGGGCGACGAAAACACCATGAAAGTAGGCGGGTATGCAGCGCGTTTTAATGTGCCCTCGCTGCCGCTGATGATTCGCGGCCGCCAGATGCGCGAGCAAATCGACCCTGCTGCTTTTAACAACTCGCTGAATGATCCAGATATCTCGCTGTATTGGCAACATGACAACAGCGAGCCACTCGCTTCGACTCTCTCTGGTTCGCTGAATATGCGGACAGATGAAGAGGGTTTAATTTTTGAAGCGCTGCTGCCAGATACCACACTAGCGCGCGACGCTATGACGCTGCTTCGCGCTGGCATTGTGCGACAAATGTCGTTTGGCTTCACGGTTCGAGAAGACAAATTCGACGGCGATCTACGCACACTTCTCGACGTCGACCTAGCAGAAATTTCACTCGTTGAACGCGCTGCGTATCCGCAAACAAATGCAGATGCGCGCGCGCTCTCTCGTTCTCATTTAGTCACCACCCGGCGCAATGCGCTACGCATCAAAAACTTGAAAGGCAAATTATGAAACTCTCGGAAATGTATGAAAAGCGAAAAGCACTCAGCACAGAAATTGACAATCTCACCAATGGAACTACCAAACTTACTAGCGAAAACGAACTACGCGCTTCGCAGATGTTGGAAGATCTTGACGGTATGGACTCAGAAATTCGCCGCGTTGGTCTGCGTGATCGTCTCGACGCTGGCGGCATTACTTCCCACGCTGAAACAGGACGCCCAGCGCAAGCGCTGAAGTCTGAATTCAGAGACTGGATTTCTGGCGGCTTTCGCTCAGACAACAAATTTGAAGTCCGCGCGAATACCACAGTAGCTACCCTCGGCGGCGCTACTGACATCGCAAGTTCAATTTTTACTGAGTATGTCAATCGTGACAGCGTCGTAAGAAATCTTGCAAGCGTTGTAACGACAGACAGCGGCGCCCCGCTTGTTTTCTATCGTCAAACTGCACAATTTGCAGCGGCTACTTCAGCAACGGCTACTAGTGCCGCATTTACTGAAAAGGCTCCAACAGCTGAAAAGGTTACTTTCACAATGACCAAGATGGGATTCTATACGCTTGTTGCTAACGAAGCGCTGACGGACTTGGTCTGGGATGTTGCTACAGACACAATTCGTCAGCATGCTGAACTTCATGCGGCGAATCGTGATCTTTCATTCTCAAACGTAACATACGCTGCTTTCGCGCAGCCGATTTACGATTACACCACATCGGGTACATCAAATGTTCTGAGCAAGACGACAGCAGCACCATATACCGCAGGAACTGGTATTTCAATGGCTGAAGCTACTTCAGCTGTTTACGGTACAGGTTTGAAGACTCCATACTTGAAGAATGCTTCTTGGCTTTTGCCAAATGCTGTATGGGCTGCGACTATTTCGGCGGCTTCTGCAACTCTGCCAGTCTTTGGACAGAGTGCGGGATATTCAGTAGCTCGCGATGGTGCGGGGCTGAATTTCCTTGGGTATCCAGTTTACTTGTCGAACAATCTACCAACAACAGCAGCTACTACTGTTGCCTATGGAGTGTTCGGCGACATTCAGCGCGGATATCGAATTGTCGAACAAAACGCTGTTCCTTTCATGGCCGATCCGTACACCTTTGCGAACGCTGGACAAACTCAGTTCTTGTCCTCGACGCGCGCTTACGGTGCGATCATGGATAGAAACGCAATGGTATCCCTGTTCAAGACGTGATCTATGCCCACGCTCATTACTACAGCAGATGCGAAAATTCATCTTCGGGTTTACCATACCGAAGATGATTCATATATCGCATCGCTAGTACAGGCTGTGTGCATCGAATGGGAAGAAGTAACGCATCAGTACATCGGGCAGGGGTTTATTACGCAGACCCCTGCCCAGCGTTATTTAGCAGAGCCAGATGACGGCGTATTCCGTCCCTACTTTAATCCAGTAGATACCACGGTACTGCCAACGTTTACTACGGATCTTCTACCGCTAGCGCCAATCACACCTACGGAAGCATGGGTTAAACTCGACGGCGCAGCTGCTTACGTCGTTGGCGATTCGCTATTAAACGATCCAAATTACACGTATCCGCTTTCGTTTGGCTTCACGCTTACCACAGCATTCAACGCAGAGATTAAGCAGGCGCTTTTACTTCGTGTGGGATACTTTTACTCATATCGCGGCGACGATCCAACACCGCCAGATATGAAGGGCTGGCTGATGTTGATTGCGCGGCATCGGACTGGGGCGCTTATATGATTCCTACGGGGATGATGCGTATCAAAATGGCTTTTACGCGGCGTGCTGTTGCATCAATTGATGACGTTGGACAGGCGACGCTAGGAACTATCACAATACTAAATACTGTCGTTGGTTTCGTTGAATCAAACGACCGATACGAAGATAAACTAAATAGCGGAATCGGCGCTAACGAAAAAACGCATATTGTAGTGCCTTGGTTTTCAGGTTTGAAGACAGGCGACATAGTCTCATTAACCGACGGCTCAGTTGTTACTGGATATCAAATAGAAAGTATTGAAGATGATCGAAACAAGCACAGGCAGCTACGCCTAGTCATTATTCGCGCGGAAGAAGGCCGCTAATGATCACGGTCAATCAGCAGGCACGTGCGGAACTTAATAAACGCCTTAAAAATATCAATTATGGCACTATGGAAAAGGCGCAGTATCAAGCGATGCAGAGCGTCTTGAAGCCTATTCGCGAGCGCACCAAAGCAGAATGGGCATCGCAAATTTGGAAGCGAAACGGCAAGCATTCCATACGAAAAGCAATTATTCAGAGCGTTAGAAGTCTGATTTTTCGCCGCGGCGGCAAGCTGCTGGGATATGTTGGAATATCCCAGAAAGTGAACAGAAAATCTAAAATTGTCAACGTACTTAATACTAATTTTCTCGCCCGTAACGGAAAAATAGTACCAGGGCGATTTATCCGCGAAAAGGTTTTTGAATTAGCGCAAAAGCAAGCCAGTAATTTTGAAGCGTATCTACAGCGTGCCGCGCTGAGAATGGCGAACGGGAAATAGATGTATATCGCCGAGCTAGTGCAGTATCAATTACTTGCCGTAAGTGGACTAACTAAAGTCGCCGCTGATTTGCGAGTAGCTGGCGACGTCCTGCCCGTAATCGTTTATGAAGTCGAATCGGACGACACGATAGACATGATAACGGGCGGGGAAATTGCATGGAAAGGCATCGTACGAATTACTTGCATTTCGACCAGTCTTTACGGTGCAATAGGCATTGCAGACGCAGTACGGATCGGCGTACACCAACAAACTTGGGCTTCCGCTAACGCGACTTGTTATATGTGTACTGTCACAGACCAAAAAAATAATCTAATCGACGACGGCGCGCCGGGACTTCTCGACGTGTCGCGAAGTGTCACACTCACCCTTCAAATTTTCTATAAGGATAACTAGCCATGTCATATACCCCACAATCAGGAATCAACGCAACCCTCACTATTGATTCAGTTTATTACACAGTTCGAGAGATGTCTTTTCAGTCAACCCAAGACACTTTTGAATGTTCAAGCCTGAGCGATCTTTACAAAAAGTATTTCAGCGCTCGCCGCGTTGGAAGAATTACTGCAACGCTGCTAGTAACAAGCGATAACGCAAATGCCATTGTTTCTGGCTTCCAATCTGTGGCATCGCTTGGCTCATCTATCGGCTACCAACTCAATGATGCAACTTCTTCCAACACATATTCAGGCGTTGGTTTTATTGAAGAAGCAACGCACAATATGACTGGCGGCGATGTTGACACCCTCACCATTTCTATGATTGTTGACGGGATCATGGCGTCGTGACATTGCAAAAAGAAAAAGCGCTTGCGACTGTGCCGCAATGGCGAAAAGTCTATTGTGAGTTTTTGCAGCGGGACATTTTGGTACGGCGTCCAAACATTGGCGACATGGCGTACGCAGTCGCTGATATGTGGATTCGATTGGTACGCGACGGCGACAATACTCCGCTGTTTGATGCGTCGATAAAGCCTAGCGAATGCGACCCGAAACTAGTAGAGGAGGTTTGCAGCTTGGCTACTGCACACCCTACCGAAGTAATAGAGTCGACTGGCTGACTGGTCAAGGATTAGTCAAGCCAGACGCTGACGTTGGGATTCTGAGTGAGTATCTGCACTGTGAGAGAATCGAGCATCTTTTAACGATCATTGCAATGTATGTCAGTAAAAAATCAGCAGAAGATGTAGCGCCTTGGCTTCAAAGTAAAAATATCGGAAGCATTATTGAGAAGTTAAAAAAATATGGCAAACGCTAAAGAAATCAAGATACCGATAGTCATTACTGCGGATGGCGCAAAGGCTGTCGCAGGTTTACAAGCGTTTAAGACTCAAGCGAACAAAATTGATGGGATGTTTAGCCGCTGGGGAAAAACGCAGATATCAAGCGTTGGGGGAATGCTCTTTGGCTTCCTTGGGATTGCCAGCGCTATCAATGGCATAAGAGAGCTGTACGCAGAATCAAAAAAACTATCTGAGCTTGCGGGTACTTACGCGCCTGAAGTAGTGCGCGCTCAGGCTGAAACGCAAGTCGCCCAAATTAAAAAAGATATCGAGGTAGCGAAAGCAATTACGCCAACTGAGACACAGCGAGCAAATCTAGCGACCGAAGATTTGCAGAAAATGGGTACGAATAAAGAGAGCCTAATCAGTTCGGCAGGCCTGCAAATAGATCTAGCGTTTTCAGCGGCGCAGTATCGCTTTATTGCTGCGTTAGATTTGCTGAGCGGAGATATGGACGAATTCGCAGCGCATTCCCAGATGGCAGCACAGCGGACAACAGAAATGGGCGGATTGGCTTCGCTGTCGCAAAGCGCAATAAATAGCGCTGCTGGCTTCGCTCAGAATTTCACACGTGACGAGGGCGCTCTAGCCGTGCTTCGTTTAATTGAAGCCAACACGAAAGGCAGCAGATAATGCCACCACTTATTCAAGGCAGCAAGCTTATTAGTTCATCTATTACGCAGTCTCAAAAAAGCCTGCCGTCGACATTGACAGAAAAATTCATGATAAAAACTCTTTCGGGTTATTATCACGTAAACGATATTTTAGAGGATGCTTGCGGCTATGACCCACAGGAAGACAATTGGGCGCTACCAGTAGTGCGACAACGAAGCGCAAGCGCCCCTAATTTTGTTTGTACAGAAGTACATATAGAATTCATTTCTACGGAAATTTTAACCTATACGGCAACGTTTCAGTCAATACTTTACGGCTGCAATAATGACTATCAATGGTCAAGAAAAGCGGTTCGTACAGGGACTCGAATAGTCGAGCTGTGGAAAACCACAGAATCCTATCCAACAGACTATTCAGCACCTTGGCCGCCTACAGCTGTTGTATCTGGTACGTCTATTGACATCATGGGCAAGCCAGAGACGCGAAAAGTCTGGCATGAGTCGCTAGATATCGAAGTACACGTAAATAGAGCCTACGAAAAATACACAAATGCAGATGCTGATTGGTACCCGGCTAGTTGGCTGTCTTATGTCAACAGTCGCAACGATGCTTTATTTTTAGGCTATTCAGCTGGGCGTGTGGCTTTTATGGGATTTGAAGAAGCGCTGACTACTGACCCATGGGCAACATACGTATTGCATTTTGAGACTGACGAAATAGGGCATCTTCAGCAGCGCGTCCTACCAAACGCCAAAGGCACAGTATTACTTACTGGCTCTGCTACGTGGGCTTCTAAAACAATTTTGCAGGCCGACGCTGCGTACTGGTATCAGCCGTTTTACATCGGCGGTTTAATGGATTTCAATGGACTGTGGGACTTCTCAGAAATAACATCTCCTACACCAGCGGTATAAAATGTACTATGCGCCGTACTTTACTTTTGGTGGCAAGAATCCCACACAGGGATACGCCAATGCACAGGTAGCCGCCACCCTTTGGACTGAGACGAATCGCAATGATGTAGATGCGCTGATACGCGGCAACTTCACAAACTATTCCCCACCTTGGCCGGGACTCATTGGCGAGTCTGTAGCCATTGCAGGCGCTACGAACAGATGGAAGTATCAGATATCTAAAGTGCTGCTAACTGCGACGCCTACGGTTTTCTCGACGAACACAATTACGGATCCTGATAAGACTGACTACACGCTTGTTTCAAGTGTTCTAACGACATTCGTAGAGGCTTACAATCTTTACGAATTCAAGCACACTTCGACTGGCTACCTTGGCGACGGTACAGCGTTAGCTGACATACCAGCAGGATTCTCAGTTGTGCCAGTTGTTGGCGTAGTGACTGTTCACCAAATTATCAACTCAATCGGAAACATTATTTATGTGTTCGAGCGCAACAACGGTATAGGCGGCGATTGTCCATGAGATTTCTACTCATATTCATTCTGTGCTTTTCATGCTCGAGCGGTGAAAGTAAAATAGCGGAATCGTCTACGGACATATCTTCTCTAGCGCACTCTAGCCGCGCTCGCTTCGAAATAATCTATAAAGAAGCAGGCAAGCCAGACGCAGATACAAAGGTAATTCAATCCGAATCACTCGGCGGCATAGGCGAACAAAGCAAGATATTAGAAGCCATAAACGCAGTTATCCGCGCGCTGCCTGATGTGCAGAACGTTGAAAGCAAATGGCTATCTACGCTCGCCTATTTAATTGGCTTTCTGTTCGCAGTCGCTATTATTGTCCTACTATTCCAAAGTGGCGTAGGCGCATGGGTAAAATCACTATTCAGCATGTTTACTAAAAAATGAGCAATAACCACGTATTCTGTTGCTGTCCGGCTGCTATGTGCATGCTGCCTTTTATTGGCGGTAATTCTTGCGGTGCAAAGCTTGATATAGAAATAGACTGGACAGATGTAAAACGCCAACAATGGGACAATTACAACGCGCTAATCAGTTGCGGCATTTCGCCAGGCGGCTGCTGCGCTACTCAGGGTAGCGGCTGCTGTTCAGATTATCGCGCTGAATGTGATCCTTCTGGGCCTACTTTAATTGGTACTTACTGCAACGGCGGTACGCTGCCATGCAGTCACGGCGACGTGACAGCGCAAAACCTTTGCAATGGCTGCTACAACAATCTATGCAACCTATGGGTAGCACCGAATGAAGAACACGGATACAAGAGTGAGAATACTTTTCGGCTTTGTTCTTGGGGATATGCAGCGCAGTGGATTTCCAGCAATTTAAGCGAAGATGCAGCGTGCATTTATGACACTATAGAGAGTCCTAGACAGGCATCATGCAATACGCAAGTTGACATAGATACCGTTTATCAAATGCAAGGGGTAGACGTCATCGGTCTAAACCTTGACGAATGCAACTGCACACAAAACCCCTGCTACGCACACTCTGGACGTACCGAAGTAACAGTATCGAACAATAATGCAATATGGCGTATTGGCGGCTGGTGTAGCGATGGCGCGGGAACTATTTTGTACCCTTCGCGTTTTGGTGGAACTGGTAACTGTGCAGATCTGGGAAATACTATTTCTTGCGGGGTGGAGGGCGAGGATTATTGCAAGTTCGATAAATCCTATTGCGCTATGGCGAGCAACAATCTGCTACCGCTGACAGAGGGCTATACAAACTTTGCCAACATTACCCGCACCTATCCTATGGGCGCAGGCGCGGTAACCTTTACAGTTACTACGGCAGGGACTGGTTATACCGTTAGCAATATATCACAGCTAGTATATGTTTCAGGTGGCGCTGGCGCACCGAATCCAAACGGCGCACCATTCATACAAATTTCTACAGTGAATGGGACTGGTGGAATTACGGCAGTCTCGATTCTCACAAACGGCGCAGGCGATGGAATATCTGTTGGTCAGATATTTCAGGTTACGGGCGGTTCTGGTAGAGCTAGATTAACTGTTGCAAGTATCGTCGCATGGAATGCCGTAGATAAGCCTTGGTATCGAATCAAACTACGCACCATCCCAGAAGATCAGTCCATGCTGCAAGTCGACCCAGACGATGAAGAGCTAGCGCTAGAGCGCTGTAAAGATCTTTTGCAAGTAGAGGAAGATCTAGCGCATTATTGCAAATATAAAGACTGCCAAGCGCTTCCCGATACTACTGATCCCTGCCCAGATCCTTGCGATGACTTTGAATCTGTAACTCAGCCGCTATGGCTCGACACGAATTACCCCGGCACGGGATACCAAAGCGATCTGCATTACATGGGCAGAACCATTCAAGTAGATGGTGTTGATGTAAAAACGCCATGGGTTACTTTGGCTTTCCATCTGAAATGGACACTAGTAGACGGCGTATTAGAGCGTACTGAAATTGCGTATCACTGTTTCGGCACGCAGAAAGAATATGCCGCATGGTGGCTAGCCGATTCGGCTGGTATATGGCAGCTTGAAGGTACGGCGACGTCCTATAAAGAAAAACTGTTATGGCTAGGTATTCGCGGCGACGCGTACAACATTAAAGACCAAGCGACTGGAGAATGGTATACCTACGGCGACGATCACTATTCAGAGTGCAACGGCTTGCAAGGGATACGCGGTACTGTTCCAGCTAATCCATTTTGTCCCGGCTGTACGGTTCCTATCTGTGGGGAAAATGAATGTCAAGGGGATAACGGTAAATGGCTGCCAGATAATTCTGATGAAGTGCGTATTAAATCTATGAGTAACAGCACCGTAATTTTAGAAGGGCGCGAAAGATACCACTACAAGTACCAAGTATTAAACTTTGATAGGTCATCCCAAACTGCGACAGAAATAATATGACATTTGAAAACTGCTGTTCTGGTCTATTTAATTACGCACCAACAGGATGCGCTAGAACTTTTGCAAAAACAGGTCTTCAGTATTGTAATACGTGCAATCCAGTTTATAGCAGCAACCCCTGCCCAGTCGACTATCAAGGCACAACTACTTGCGACGAATGTTGCATTGCTAGCGATGCTATGTCATACGCATCATGCTTGTCTGGGCCTCCACCATTCCCACCCAATCCACCGTATTCAGTACCTATTGAATATGACTGCGAGAGTGGCAGCCCTGATTACGCTATGTCTGCTTCTTGGCGTAACGGCGAAGCGCGCAACCTCTGCATAGTTCCCGGCGGTCATACTTGGACACTCGACGCTATGCCAGCGGCTTCAATCTATAATCAAGCGCTTGCTATTCCGGGCGCTATGTATATGGCGCCGAATAATTACGAATCAACAAATACCAGCTTGTTCTACGGTTCGTACCAAGGTGGCGATACTTGCGGTTTACCTTGCGACCGCGGCTACGGAAATGATATTGCGTGTCCTCAGCCATGCGGTCGACAGAATTGTGGCTTTCCTACATTAACTTCTTCGTATACTTTTCCACCATGAGCGATCCACTACAAAGCGAAGCTTTTAATCAGCAGCAAGCCTTCTACCAATCGCAGCAGGCAATACCGAATCCGCGCGTGACGAGTAATGAGCGCGAAGAAAAGAGTGCAGAAGATGCACTATGGGAAGCTGAGCAATTACGCGCTGGAAATTTGCACCTAGTCGTGAATCGACAGATGGAAAATTATCAGGCGCGAATGCCTGAAAATTCGCCGCCGTCGCTGCTACAGAAAGCACGTTCGTTTATTGAAGCGATGGTAAGTGCGGTTAAAGACGCCGCGCCAAGTAAAGAGATATACGATGAACGTATAGCAATCTGCGTTGAGTGCCCTGCATTTGAAATTGCAATAAAAAATCCTAAACAGATAGGGCATTGCAAGGCGTGCGGCTGCGGCAAGAATCCCATGAGCGCCTTGGCAGTGAAGGCAGGGATCGCAAAATCGACCTGCCCCAAAAAGCTCTGGCCTATATCAGTTGCCCCAGACGCCGAACCCTCTTTCTCTCGACGGGCGGAGTGATGCCGCTACAGCGCTCGCCTTGCGGTCTCATGTTCGCACCATAAGTAACTACGAAGCGCTCGATCTGGGCGAATGATCTACAGCGAATGTCTACGTAGTTCTCGCCGTCCTCTTGACGCACTGCGATAATCGAATCAGCGCGGCGACTATATGCACCTGCTCCAGCTGCTGCATCGACTACGGTGCGTTTCGTCCCAGACTGCTTCGGCGTATGGTGGACTATGCATAAAGCGCATGAATAATCTTCAGCGACTTTAACCAGACGGCTCATTGTGTGCGTGGCTTCGGCGTTATCGTTCTCGTTCGCTATAGGAAAATATGCACTGAGCGTATCAATTATGCATAGCGAGGCTTGAGATTGACTAATCCCCTGAGCGATGATGTCTAGCGCGTCTGTCACAGTCTCAGGCGACTTCCCACGCTGACAAAGTATCGACAGCTTGCCAATTTCCCTAGGCGAATTGAGACGCGACAAACGAAAGCGCTCGGCGAGCATTTCGCGCGATGATTCAGCATCCAAGTACAGCACGTCACCAGCCATAGGACAATTAAGCGCACCCATGAAACGGCCACCCTCAGTAATCGCTAGCGCTAGGTCTATGCCAATCCAAGTCTTATTCGCCTTTGCAGCGCCTATAAGCAGCGCTACTTCGTTCACGCGTAGGACGCCTTCTACTAGGACGTCTCTAGGCTGGACGTCCTGTAGGCTTGCTAGATCGTCCAGAACGACACGCTGATATGTGTGCGGCGTAAGCTTATCTAGCGCGCGTAGGTTTGCTTCAAATTCGAGATAGAGAAGATAGACGGCGCTTTGGTCAGTCTCTCGTATAAGACTTATCGCAGCGCGCGCCATCTTCTCTGCTTCGTCAATACCGCCGGCCCGACGATATCGACGATAGATAGCCATTACGTCAAGAAACGTTGTTTCTTTTTGCATTATGTTCCTAACTTAAAAAGGGATGTCTTCAGGATCTACGGAATGCTTGGGGCGCGTCTCGACTTTGCGAGTATCGCGTAGCGGGCGAGTCTCTTTCGGGATGTCTGGGTAGACGCGAATGCAGTCGACTTGTTTGCCTGCAAAGTTCGTTTCTTCCTTGCACAGCTTCACAGATCGCCCTACCCACCTATCAGTATCGCTGCCGAACGCCCCTGCTACTCGCTTCAAATTCGTCTTATTCAGAACAACGCTACCGAATTCAGTAGCCAAAATAATCCGCTCGCCGTCGTCGAAATCCTTTGTAGTCGAGCCAGTCACAAGCGTGACTACGTCGCCTTCGTTTAGATCTGCCGCTCTTAAAAATGCCCCTTGCATAAATTTTCCTACGTCCATTGCTATACCCCTTCTGGTTTTGGTTTGACTAGACAGATTGATACATTTTCTTCTTCCAACATTGACAGATGATCATCGCCGCAGATACTGCGGATAACTGAGATCTTCCAAGGATTCGCACTAAATGCGCCCCGCTCGCCGCGGCTCAGGTAGTCGAATGATCCACCGGCAAACTTAATTAGACTCTCAACGGTGCGCTGATCGTCGCGTACCGAATAGATTTTCTTCTTCTTCAGCTTCAAGCCAGTACCGCACTCTCGATAGATACCGTTTGGCTTCGACTGTAAGAAGAAGAACATGAATTCATCCTCTACAGCGTCTGCGTACTGCTTCGAGACGCGGCGCAGATCTACCGCAGCGTCATACAGCGCAAACGATTCTTCTTTATTGTGCTGGTCAGGATCCAGAGTGGGCAGCGCATCCAACAGCTGGGCGACGCTGTTTTTTAATATCAGCAGTTCGCTGATGCAATCGTAGATATTCATTTACGCCGCCTAACAACGTCTTCAGGTACGTCCAGATCACAGAATGCAGTCTCTAGCAACACCAACAAACACAGCGCGCAGAACAAGATAAAGATGACTTCTATCATTTGGTCACCTCGTTGGCTTGGCGGTCTGATTCGGCCTTTTCTAGTGCTGCAAGGCGCTTTCTTAATGCTTCAAAATCCGAAATCAAATCGTTTAATCTGTCAAAAATCCGTTCAAGTTCTCTTTGTCTATTGTTCATGGGTTCCCCGCATCGCTTCCGCGGTCTAAGTCGCGAATGATTACGCCGCCTGTTTCACCGTCGCCCCAGATAGCGCTATCGACTGTGCGAATGTAAGTATGTAGCGCTGTGATGTGGCCTACTGATTCTGTGGCTGGCTCGCCTTTGTCATTCGACTGGGCTTGCATGAGCAGCCTGCTCAGGCCGTGCCGGGCGTCGATGATTGCCTGCAATACGCGGGCAGCTGCTAACGGGTCTATCAATTCTTTGGGCATGGGATTCCTTCCTCTAGGTCTTCAATGTGAGTAGAGCGACCGCGCGAAATGAAGACCTTGCGCGCTGCCACTATTGAAATAAGAATTTTTCTTCCACGAAGTTCGTCGAATGAAACTTCGATAGTTTCACCGCACACCGTGAAAATAAGGCTTTCCCCTGGCTTACGTGTTAGGCACAGTCGCGACATTACGCGACGCCTCGACAGGTGCTATATGTTCTGTTAAACGCAAGACCTAGAGAAGATGTATCGAAATCCTGCATAATTTAGGCTTTTACCGCTAGCAGTTGTGCTGGCGTGACTGTGATCGAGTTTGAATTATTGAGTGCGGATAATCTACGCTCTGCTGCTTTTTTATTTCCACAGCACATAGTCCAGCTATGAAAATCGTGCATTTCTTCCCGTGGAATCGCTTCCCAGAGTCCACTAGATGAATTCTTTGTGACTACCCAGTCAGTGCGACTATCGCGCAGCTCTGTTTCAATTCTAAGTAGTGCGATTCGTATCAATTGCTGGGATTCCTTCCGCATTCACAAATGGTATATGACGGCTTATCACTTCGGTTGGATTTGTTTTATTTCTTTAACAACGTGGCTGTGGGTTCTGTACTAACCATCTCAGAACTGCGTAGGTTTACGCGGCGTTCATTTGTCCTCCGTTCTAAAAGACGACAACTTATACGGGCAGTCTTCTGATTCGTCCCAAGGCTTTTTTCCAAACTCAGCGACATAGAGCGCAGAAGGTTTTTGAGATTCACCAAGCATGTCAGATTTATGATCGGAAAGACATTGTCGCATTAGCCATTGGCGATAAGCCTCACGCCGTGCCTCGTTTCGTTCTGTAGTAAGTTGATCGATGATTCGCTGGATTAGTTGCTCGACATGGTTCATTGCGTGCC
>Ga0209086_10001833_pt1 | contig 17063 bp, 14 predicted proteins | sample M_130207_XF_Meta_FD_187312 | JGI IMG/M metagenome (GOLD analysis project Ga0209086, IMG submission 187312) | Freshwater microbial communities from Lake Montjoie, Canada to study carbon cycling - M_130207_XF_MetaG (SPAdes) (version 2) | ecosystem: Environmental > Aquatic > Freshwater > Lake... | reverse complement strand
TGGCGACCACGTCTTCTTGATCCGTGAAATCAATTCCCGCTTCCACCAACGCCAACATGTCGGCAAGCGCCTCCAACAAGCGCGCGGCAATTTGTCCAAGCGTGCCTTGGCGCAAATATTCAGCGGCGCGAAGTTCCGCGTCGGTGCGCGCGGAAATAGTCGCGGCTACGCCCTCCACTTGTTCAAGCGTCAGCCTGCCACTCAAAAATGCGCGCAGCGAATATTCACCGGGACCGGCGCGGCGAACATTTTTGTGGGCGCGAACAATGTCCTCCACGATCATTTCCAACAAGTTCGGATTGCCTGGCACAAGCAGTTCAAACGAATCCTCACCCGTGTACGAGTTTGGTCCAGGCATTACAACAACAAACGCGGGCAATTCACCAAATGAAAAATGCAGGCGAGTGGAAAACATTCCGCGCCCATGAATGGCGGAGGCCTGCTCTAATTTGTTTAAAATGTGAAGCGCCCCAATTCCAGAAACACGGATCACCGCGCGGGTGGATCGACCGATCGGCGTCGATACCGCAACAATCACATCGTTGAGTTGCCATTGTTCGTTGTGATTTTCGGCGGGAGTTGTTGTGTTTTTCATACAAGTCAACCTCCTACAACGGTAAATTTACGCTTTATACATGCTGGACACACGCCACCCACTCGCTGGGTCAACACACAAATTGTGTCCGCTCACAACAATATGCCCACGCCTGATCCGCGCCACTCACTCGCGATCTTTAAATTTCTTTTGTGGTTCACGCTTGCTGCGCGCGCGCTCCATGGCCTTCTCATAGAAGCGACCAATGCGATCCTGCTTGGCGGGGTCGCGTGGCTTGGGCGTGAAATCCATCTTGTCCATTTGCGCACGAATGCGCTTGCCCTCAAAAATTCCAATCGTGGTGCTGGTCATGATGTACAACGTCAAGCCGCACGGCGCGTTGTAAAGCATGACTGGAAACAAAACAACCGTCATCCACTTCATCATTTTCTGTTGCTGCAATTGCTCCGCGGTCATGGACGCGTTTGGTGGCGGCGTCATATATTTCTGTTGCAGGAAGAAAAGTCCGCCCATTAAAATTGGAATGAGATTGATGGACGAAAATTCAAACGGCCACTTGATGAGCGGCTGCGAGAAGCGAATGAAATGATCGGCTGAACTCAAGTCGCCCAAGAATTGCCAGCCGCCGAAATTTTGGAACACGCCAAAGAACGCGGGTTGTTGGCGCAGCGCGAATGCAAAATACAACACTGCGTACAGCGCAATCCAAATTGGTGTCTGCAAGAATGTTGGCAACATTCCGCCCACGCAACCCACTGGATTAATCCCCTTCTCGCGGTACAAACGCATTTGTTCCGCTTGCAATTTCTTGGTGTCGCCGGGGTAGCGCTTCTGCAACGCTTCAAGTTCTGGCTTAATCGAAGCCATTCCGCGCGTCACCTTGGTCATTGAAATCTGGCTGCGCTTGGTGACGGGGTGCAGGAAGAATCGCACCACCATGACCAACACCATAATGGCGATGGCCCAATCAAACACAACATAGTCATGCAGGAATGTGAGCATGATCACAATAAAATCCGCAAGCCAACTGAATGTGCAGAAACTGCAGCAGCCGCCCATGAGATATTCAATCAGACCATCCATGCGCAACGCTTGATATGGCTCTGTCACGGCGAGCACTTTGGGGCTGAGTGGACCCGCATAAATACCCATGTCAAAACGCGTGGTTGCCCCAGCCGCCAACTGTATTTGCGTGCTGTGAAGTTCACACACCACTGTTTGTGTTGTGCCGGCATCGGCAAGCGCGAACACGCTTTCCACCGCACTCATGCTTTTTGAATTTTCTTGTGGCGGCGCAAATGGCGCGTGAACCGCAAGCGCAAAATATCTATTGGTTGTTCCGTACCAACTCAGCTCAAATCCCTGCGCTTTTTGATCGGGCTGCGGCCAGAGTTGCGGCGTTCCAGCGGTAATTTTTTTCAACGCTTCGGCGCGCTCAAACTTTGCTCCGTGCACCACAACATTTGTGCGGCCTGGATCGCGCTGCGCGTTGTACAAGTAGCCAAACTGAAAACGGCGAATGTCCATCATGCCGCTTTGATCCACGGACAAATCGCCGGGACCATATTGAATCCAACGAACGGAGTGCGCGTCTGGCGAAACATTTTGCACTGTTTGCTGCAGGTTGAGGTCGTAAGAATTTTCCGCCAGCGTGAACTGCCGCGTTACGCGCAACACCGCGTTTCCATTTTCTCCAACCACTTCCGTTTCAAATACGCCAGGAGATCGCTCTGCCCACACCGCTCCATACAAACTCGCGGTGCTTCCATCTATCTCCACGCCGCGCGCGCTGAACAGCGGAACTTGATAGCCCTGCAATGTTTGCACGGTCTGCAAGTCATATCGTTGGGAATTTTCCGGAAGCGCGGGCAATGTTTTTTCGCCACGGACAAGCGCCTCTTGGTATTTGCGCGACTCCTGCGCGGACACCGCGTTGTTCCAAAAGTCGCTGAAAGTAATTTTGGAAAATCCAGCGCTGATTGGAGAAAATTCAATTTGATATTTGAACTTGGTTGGATCAAGTGAGCCCAAGGTCGCCAGTGTTGTGGGCGCCGTGGTTCCAGATGGCAAACGCGCGGTGAACTTTTGCGTTGTGACCGCGGTTGTCGCGGGGGTTGCCCCCGTTGCGGCCGGAACGGCCGTGGCTGTTGTATTTGTCGGCGCGGCGGCGGAATTCGCCGTGGTTGCGCCGGGCGTTGGTGTTGTTGCAACGGAAGCGCCAGCCGCATCCTTGGAAACTTGCGCCGCGGTTGGAAGTGTTGGATCAATGCCGCCATTTTTCTTTGCGCCAGGCCCCCAAATAGCGGTGGCAATGACGCCCGCGGTGGCCAAAATGGTTGCAAGAGTTAAAGGCAAACGAAGTTTTTTCTTCTGGTCACTCAAATCATTAACGCCCTTCAAGCAATCGATCACCAAGCCAATTTGTCAATTTTGGAATGGCGTGAATTTTATCCACGACAGGTTGAATTGGATAATTCAGACGATAAAAGTGCGCGCGTTGCGCGGTCAAATCATCGCCTGTTTCCAAAATAACATAGGAGGAACGCGGATCTCCATCGCGCGGTTGCCCAACTGAACCTGGATTTAAAATAGCCTTTTGACCTTCGACAAATTCAAACACACCGTTCAATTCGCCTGGTTTAAAGAAATCTCTGTCACCCACAAACACGCCCGGAACATGCGTGTGGCCAACCAAACAAAATTTTTGAATGCGCTCAAAAATAGAGGTCATTTTTTGCGGGCTATTTTCCGCGTCCTCTGGAAACATGTATTCATTAATGGGGCGGCGCGGCGAACCGTGCACGCAAAGAAACGGACCCATTGCAACGCGCACCCGCAGCTTGCCAAGAAATTCCCATCGCTTCACGGCCGCTTCGCGATCACGTTTGGTCTCTTCCTCAAATTGTTCGCGCGTCCAAAACGCCGCCTCTTCCGCGGCCTTGTTGAAATTGGTTGGCTCATACAACACGGCAAAATCATGGTTGCCCATCAGGCTCCACTCGCAACGCTTGGCAACCAAATCCACGCACGCCACCGGATCGGGACCGTACCCAATAATGTCGCCCAGTGAAATAATTTTATCAACGCCCTTGCTGTCAATATCAGCGAGCACTGTTTGCAGTGCCTCCAGGTTTCCATGAATGTCGCTAATGATGCCTATGCGCATGTTATTTCCAAGGGGCACGAATGTTACGGCTTGGCGCCAAATGCGTCAAAAACACATTTCGATTATTGCTGTTTGCGCCGCAATTTGCGCTACAAAGCTTTGTCCGCGGCGATTTGTGCAAATTTTTGAACGGTTTCAATCAACGCCTTGCTGTTGATTGGCTTGGTGAGATAGTCGTCGCAACCCGCTTGTGTGCAACGCTCGCGATCACCCGTCATGGCGTGCGCGGTAATAGCCACAATCGCTCCGCGCCAACCAAGCTCCCTTAATTTTAAAGTGGCTTCATACCCGTCCATGATTGGCATCTGCATGTCCATTAAAATCACTTCTGGCGCACGCGATTGTTTTTGCGCCGCAACAGCAAGGTCAACCGCCTCAAGTCCATTGTTGGCCACGATCACCTTCATTCCCGCTCGCGAAAGATGATGAAAAATTAATCGTTGATTGTCCTCGCCGTCCTCCGCGACAAGCACGGTAATTTTATTTTTAGATTGTGTTGGATTGTTGCTCGCCGCGGCGTTTTTTAATTTCAAATTCACTTTTTCATGTGGGTATGGTGGCAATGTTGAAACCATTTTGTGTGGCCCGGCATTTCCAATTCCAACCTCAACGGTGAAAACGCTTCCAAGCCCCACTTCGCTGCTGATTGTGATATCGCCGCCAAGCATGCGCGATAAATGGCGACTAATTGTCAATCCCAAACCGCTTCCACCAAAGCGCCGCGTGGTTGATGGGTCCGCCTGTGTGAATCGTTGAAACAATCTGTTTCTTTGCGCATCATTAATTCCAATTCCGGTGTCCATCACTTGAATCCGAAGACGAATGTCCGCGGGCGGCGCGTCGCTGCTGTCTTGATCAATGCGGAGTTCTAGTTTTTCTTTGGTGAGATCAACCACAACTTTTATTCCACCGTGCTCGGTGAACTTAATCGCGTTGCTAATCAGGTTGATCAAAATCTGGCTCAAGCGCGTTGGATCGGTTTCAATCATTTCGGGAACTGGCGCCTTCAACTCCATAAATAATTCAAGTCCGCGGGCAAGCGCTTGTGCCTGCATCAACGCAACCGAATCTTGAATGATGCTCAGTGGCGCGCAGGAAACAATTTCAACACCCATTCCTCCCGCTTCAATTTTTGACAAATCCAAAATGTCATTGATGATGGTGAGAAGGTTCTCACTACTTCTTCGAATGGCCCCGATGGCGAAAGATTGATCAGCTGGATTCGCCTGCTCCTCCGAAAGCACTTCCGCAAATCCAAGAATGGCCGACATAGGCGTGCGAATTTCGTGGCTCATGTTCGCCAGAAACAGGCTCATGCTTGTGGTTGCCGCCTCGGCTTTTTCGCGCGCGCGCTGCAACTCCTGATTTTGATTTAGTAAATCAGCCTTGGCTTTTTCAAGCTCCCGCGAACTTTTACTTTGATCATGAAGCGCGGCTGCAAGTTGATCGCTGGCCGAAGCCGCCAAGCGATCGCGACCCGCGGAAAGAGGCCACTCGGTCATCGTTCCCATCATCACGTTTGATTGTCCCTCCTCAACAACGATGCGGCCACGCACGCGAACCCAGCGCCATCTTTGCTCGTTGGTTCGCATTTTAAATTCCAAATCAAATTCAGATTTTCCGTCCAAGTGCGTGGCGACAGCGTGATGCACGCGGCCAATGTCGTCCGGATGCACGTGGCTTGCGAAACTTTCAAATCGATCCGCAAATTGGTCGCGACTCAATCCTAAAATTTTTCGAAACGTGTTGGAGTACCACGCGGAACCGTCGTCTAAATTCCAAAGCCACGCGCCATGACCCGCGGCTTCCAAGGCCTTGGCCAATCGATCTTGTGGATCGGACGTTTCCGCGCGTGTTGGTTTTTTACTCATTCATCGCCGCCTTCAAATTGTGAAATTTCACCCTGGAAAGTTTTAGAAAACTTTCCCGCCCAACAACCCAAGCATCGCTACGATAACTTCTCATACAAATTGCGTTTCGTTTCCTGGATGTCCCAGAAAATAGAAATGTTTAGATTCATTCGACCTGGAGATTGCAGTTATGGCCCTAAAGCGCTTTGATCTAGTGGTGATTGGTGGCGGTCCTGGTGGTTATGTCGGCGCCATTCGCGCCGCGCAAATGGGTTTAAAGGTTGCGTGCATCGAGCGCGACAAACTTGGTGGCGTCTGCCTGAATTGGGGATGCATTCCAACCAAGGCGCTGCTGCACAACGCGGAACTGTATCGCGAGGCCATTACACACGGAGCCGAGTGGGGCTTTCAATTCAAGCCCGCCGATGTCGCCGTGGATTGGACCAAGGTTGTTGGTCGAAGCCGCAACATCACGGGTCAGTTGAATTCTGGAATCGCGTTCTTGTTCAAGAAAAATAAAATTGAGCACATTGTGGGGCACGCAAAAATTCTCGCGGGCAAAGTTGGCGGCGCGCCATGCAAAATTCTGGTGGGCAAAGCCACGGGCGCGTACTACGGTGGCTCTGGCGATGCGACCGGTGAAACAATCGAGGCCGACCGCATTCTTATTTCTACCGGCGCGCAACCAGTGCAACTTCCCTTCGCGCCCAACGATGGAAAGATTGTCATCTCCAGTTATGAAGCCATGAATTTGCCTAAGAAACCAGCGTCAATGGTGATTATTGGTTCAGGCGCCATTGGCATGGAGTTCGCCTATTTCTACAACTCGTTTGGCACCAAGGTCACCGTGATTGAAATGCAAGACCGCATTCTTCCTGTTGAGGATGATGACATTTCCGCGGCCGCTCAAAAATCTTTTGAGAAGCAAGGCATTCAGTTTCTCACCGGACACAAGGCGGCCTCCGTTGACAAGAGCGCAAGTGGCGCCAAGGTCACCGTTGAAAGCGTCAAGGATGGAAGTAAAAAAGTTCTGGAGTGCGAAGTAGTTCTTGTTGCCGCCGGCGTGCGCGCGCGCGTTGAAGGTTTGTGCGACGCGTCGCTTGGTTTAAAAATGTGGGACACGGGTCCGGCTCGTGGACATATATGGACGGACTACACTGAAAAATCCGAGCCGACCTATCAAACAAATTTGCCTGGTGTGTACGCCATTGGTGATGTCATTGGTCCACCGTGGTTGGCGCACGTTGCCAGCGAGGAAGCTGTCGCATGCGTTGAACGATTCATGGGCCACCATACGTTGGGCGTGGATTACGCCAGTATTCCCGGCGCAACCTATTGCAATCCGCAAGTGGCAAGCGTGGGCATGACCGAGCGCGACGCGAAAGCAAAGGGCTTGTCGTACACGGTTGGAAAATATCCGCTCAAGGCGCACGGCAAAGCCATTGCCGTTGGCGCCACGGAAGGTCTTGTGAAATTGATTGCAAGCAAGCCGTACGGCGAAATTTTGGGCGCGCATATTTTTGGCGAGGACGCCAGCGAGTTGATCCATGAAATTTGCATCGCCAAGCGTCTTGAAGCCACAATCGAGGACATTATTTCCACGGTGCACGCGCATCCAACCATGGCCGAAAGCATCCATGAGGCCGCGCTGGCGTCCGAAGGTCGCGTGATTCACGGATAAGTTGCGTGGTTTTTTACGCTTATTGAATTGTTGCGAACTGATTTAGGGTTCGAGTTGCGTGATGAAGTTTGGCGACAAACCATTCGTATCCAATTCACAAACGACTTATCCACTAATACCACTCTTCCATTTTATTTCAATCTGTCAATTTGTTTGTAACCCGTTGGTAATTGTGAACAAAGAATGCTTATTTGTATTTAAAATAAATACAAATAAATAATAATGAAATTTGTGCGGCTTTTTTGAAATCTGCGAATTGCGTGTCACTATTCGCTTGTGTAGATGCGGCATGTCGGTCACGTGGGGCTGACAAAAGGACGGGACAGAATGCGAACAGCCGAAGATCGGCGCGAGCGTTTGGCGAAATTTATTGATTTAGCCAAGGTGTATCGAGGTTGGTCGCGTGGTGAAGTTTCGCGCGCATTGGGTCGTGATGCTGGAAAACTTTTGCCAGAAAGTGGAAACCCCAAATTAGATTTGGTTGTTGGTCTTGCCAACGCGCTTGATTGGAGCGTTGGCGACATTGTGGATGGTGTTTGGACCGCCGATGATGATCAGAATGTTGAAGGTGACTACACAACGCTTGACACGGCGGCGCGCACCGCGCATGGAGAAGGCAAATTTAGTCGAATGCTGGATATCGCAAAACAAATGGAGCGAATTGCAAATACGCCAAGCGAGCGGGCGCTTGCGGCAAATCGCATGGCTGGGGGTTATGACGGGCTTGGTCAATACAACAAAAGTGTTCCGTGTTTACAGGTGGCGCTTGCGGAGCGGGGAATTCCTGCCGGTCTTCGCCTCATGCTCACCGTGAATTTGGCGAATGCGCACTACTGCGTGTGGAACCTCACGGAAAGTCGCTCAGCGGCGCGCGAGGTTTTGGAAATGTTGGATGCCACCACCTTGACCGAGCGGCGCGAGCGCGTATGTCATGCGTTCGCGCATTATGTCCGAGGAAATAGTTTCCGCCGTTTGATGTTGGTTGAAAATGATTTGGCGCGCGTTCATGCGCAACGCGCGCACGATGATTTATCACAGGCGTTGAAGGAGTACGAAGATCTCACCGACACGTTTGGTGATGAACGGTACGCGGCCATCGCCAACACGTGCCGCGGTGGCTTGCTTGAGATTCAAGCCGTGCTTGGTGAGTTGACTCCAAGCGAGGTATTGGAGCGTTTAACGGTGGCGCTTGATCGCGTGGTTGATGTGGCCGCGCACGAGCCGGGCGATTGGCTTGAAAGTTGGGGTTGGTGGTGCATCTTTGGTTGCAATGTTGCGCTGCGTCATTTTGCGGAGGACGCAATTTCCATGCGCATGGCCATCTTTACCAACAAGGCCATGGAAATAGCGGATCGTTTAGAAAACTGGAGCTTGCGTGAGCGGGCGTTTCAAATGGATTTGGAGCGGCACGAGCGCCTGGTCAACGAGCCTTGGGTTCTTGATGACGAGGAGGTCAGAATTCTTGCGGGAACCATGGGTCGGTTTCCAAATTTTCGCGCGGCTGGTTGGCGCATTCTCAATCAGGCGCGATTTATTGACGCAGAAGGAGGCGCGCGATGGCTCGGAGCTTAAACATTCAACGCAAAACACGAATTCTGTTTCTGGCTTTCATTTGTGTGGCGGGAACGGTTGCCGCAAGCGTGGTGTCACGACCATCGGGTGCGACATCATCCAGCGGAAGTTCAAATAGTTTTGTGGGAACGGGATTGCCATGGTGGAAAAAAACCGTGTCGCACACGGTTCAAGAAGAATGGATATTTGCGCAACTCATGAACACGGAATATGGACCCCGTTGGCGCACCGCGTTGCCTGACAAGACGGTATTGAAGCTGTACCAGCAGTTTTGCGCGGGACAGCAACAACCGTAAATTCGCTTTATTTTGGCTGTAAATTTGGCATTATCAAATTTCCCGCGCGCTCCGTAGTATCGCTTTATGACAGCAGGATTACTTCTGGTTCTCAGTGGCCCCTCGGGCGTTGGCAAGACAACAATCGCGCACGAAATGCTTCGGCGGTTCGGTGGGCATTTCAGCGTCAGCGCGACCACGCGCGCGCCAACCAATGAGGAAAAAAATGGCGTTGACTATTCGTTTGTCGCGCCGGAAGTTTTTCAACAGATGATTGATCAAAAGTTGTTCATTGAATTTGCGCAGGTATTTGGTCGTAGTTGGTACGGCACTCCGCGCCAGCCTGTTGACGCGGCATTGGCGCGCGGCGAGTTGGCCGTGCTTGATATCGATGTGCAGGGCGCGGAACTAGTGCGCGACAAATATCCAGACATGCTTGGAATTTTTATCCTTCCTCCCAGCGAAGAGTCGCTGTTGGCGCGCCTGCGTCAACGTGGCCGCGAAGATGAATCCGCCATTCAGCGGCGCTTTCGTGAATCCACCGTTGAAATGCAACGCGCGCGCGACAATGGTATTTACAACGCGTTCGTCATTAATGATGACCTTGCTGCGGCCATTGAGGAAGTGGCGCTTCTTGTGGCCGAAAAATTAAAGACGCGCATCGCACAACGCGCCCACTAAAGACGGTCTCTCCACAGTCGGACGTTGTGCAAATTGAAACCAGGCGGGCGCTTGAGTGCCGCGTATCAATCACACAAAAGTGGTCATAATGCTTTTCATAATGACACTCGCCGTGTTTATAAATTCTGGAATTCTTGTTGGATGCGTTGTAATCGCGTTCGTCGCGCTTGTGACCTTGATTGTTTTATACAACGGACTCGCCGTTCGTCGTGTTCGCATGGCCAACGCGTTCAGCCAAATTGATGTGCAACTACGGCGGCGCTCGGATTTAATTCCAAACCTCGTTGAGGTTGTGAAGGGCTACATGCAACACGAGCGAACAACATTGGAGGCCGTCATTCGCGCGCGCGGCGATGTCAATGCCGCCGCGGGCGAGGCCTCGGCCGGAAATTTTGGCGCCATTCGCGCGCTGTCCACCGCGTCCATGGCCCTTGGCGGCGCGTTGCGCGGATTGTTCGCGCGTATCGAGGCGTATCCAGATTTGAAAGCCAGCGCGCAATTTCTTTCGCTGCAAGAACAATTAATCACCACAGAAAACCGCGTGGCATTCGCGCGCCAAGCGTTCAACGACGCGGTCATGCGCTACAACGAGGGCGTGGTCACGTTTCCTGGCAATCTTGTAGCGGGCGTGTTTCAATTTCAACAAGCCGAGTTGTGGACAACCTCGGAGGATTCGCGCGCTGTTCCTTCCGCGCGAATTTCCTAATGCAATGCAAGCATGAATCTCTGCGCGCAATTGATAACAACGCGATTGTCATTGGCGCAAACACGTCGAGCCGACAATTTCAATCACGTATGTGTCTTTCCAAAATACGCCCATGAATTTCTTTGAGCAACAAGATCAAGCGCGGCGTCGCACCACTTGGCTTGTGCTTCTTTTCTTGTTGGCCATTGTGTGTGTTGCGCTCAGTTTCTATGGGCTCGCCCTGTTTGTCATTGTTCCTCAAGCGCAAGATCGGGGCGCCAATGGCGTGGACCTTTGGTGGAACCCGGAAATTTTCATGCAAATCACCGGCGCCGTCTGCCTGATTATTTTTCTTGGCTCGGCCGTGCAACGACTTCGTCTTGGCGGCACCGGCAAATCTGTTGCAGAGGCGCTTGGCGGCCAACCACTTCAAGGCGCAACCGACAACCCTGACGAACAAAAGTTGCGCGATGTTGTGGACGAAATGGCCATCGCCAGCGGCATGCCTGTTCCGCCAATTTTTATTTTGCAAGAGGATGCCATCAACGCGTTCGCCGCTGGAAAAAATCCGCAAGACGCTGTTCTTGGTTTCACGCGCGGCGCCATCACGCAACTCAACCGCGATGAATTGCAAGGCGTCACGGGACATGAGTTCAGCCATATTGCGCACAAGGACACGCGGCTTAATTTACGAATTGCGTGCGTGGTGGCGGGAATTATGTTGATCGCGCTCATTGGGCGCGTCATGCTTCAGGTTGCTGGTCGAATAGCCACTGCTCCGCGCATGTCTAGTAAGAAAGATGATCGTGGCAGCGCGGCTCTTCTGTTTGTTGCTGTTGGTCTTGGGCTTCTTATTGTCGGCGGTATAGGCGCTTTCTTTGGTCGACTTCTTCAAGCGGCCGTCAGTCGCCAGCGTGAATTTTTGGCCGACGCTTCCGCCGTGCAATATTCCAGAAATCCAGCTGGCATTGCTTGCGCGCTGCGGCGGATTGGCGATTTACCTTTCACGCCCATTCAGTCGCCGGCCGCTTCTGGCTTGAATCATTTCTTCTTTTCAAAGTCAATTCACTCTTGGCTTTCCACGCATCCCCCGCTTCCAGAGCGCATTCGACGCATTGAACAAGGCGGTTTTATTGATGATGTTGTTGGTGATTCTTCGCGCTCAACACCCACAAATTCTTCGTCAAGTTTGTCGGCGGGATTTGTGGCGAATGATGCCGCGCAAACATTCGCTGTTTCCCCCGTGGATCAGCGCGAATCACAACAAACAAACTATGCGGCGTTGCACGCGAGTGGTCGTCCGATTACGCGCGCAGATGTTCTTCAAGCGGCCATGTCAAAAACGGTTGCGCAAGAATCGCTTGCTGGCGCCAACTCTCTTTTGAAAAAAATTCCTGACGCCGTGCGTAACGCGGTGCGTGAACCGCTTGATGCGCAGGCGGTTTTATTATTGCTTGTCACCGGTGCTCAAACAAACATGCGCGACAACGTGCGCGCACTCGCTCTTGAACAACTTGGCGAATCATTGGTCGCATGTTGGGACCAGCTTGCTCCCCACATGTTTGAGTTGCCGGATGAAACCCGCCTTGTTGTGCTTGATCTGTGTGTTCCAACATTGACCCAGTTGACCAAACAACAATACGTCGCGTTTCGAACCGCGCTGACCGCGGCCATGCGCTCTGATAATCAAGTTGATTTATTCGAGTGGATGACGCGCATTGTTCTGACCCGAAGAATTGAAACTCGCTTTGGCGCGCTGTCGCAAAAAAAAGCGACGCGCTCCATGCGGGACTGCTCTCAATACATGCGAATTGTGCTGGGAACATTGGCGCACGCTGGTGGCTCATCTCATGGCGACCGCTCGTTTGATCTTGGAACCGCGGCGTGTGGATTGAATGGGCTTACTTTTCCAAGCACCAATGAGTGCGCTCTTGACGCGCTCCATTTTGCCCTTGAGGGTCTGGACACGCTTGTGCGAAGCGACCGACTTCTTCTTGCGAAAGCGCTGGTATGCGTCGCCGCCGCCGACAATCTGTACAACACGCAAGAGTTGTTGTTGCTTCGTGCGTTCGCATATCGCTTGGATATTCATCTGCCAATACTTTGACCACGCGGTCTTTAAAATAAAATCTAAATCACTGTTTATACATCCTGACTTTCTTTCAATATGTAAATTGGTTTTTGAAAGACCGCAAAAATTCACGCTTGCTCGTAAGATGCCTTCATGGTTCTTCGCGCCATTCTTCTTTCCTCTCTTGCGTTCATTGCGGCCTCCTGCGCCGCAAGTCCTCGTCAAAAAACAATTCAACCCGTGGATGGACGAACACCACAACTTGTCGGTCGTTGGATTTTTTCACCTGGCGACAGTTCTTTTTCACAAGACCCCAAAGCCGTGAAGCAAGATGATGCCATTGAAAGCTCAATCGGATCCAGTCTTTCTTTGGGTGAGGGCGGAATCATGACGGCACGCGCCGCGGATTTTGTGCGCCGAGGAACCTGGAAAATTTCGATGGGTTCTCTGAAACTTATTATTGATCCACCACCAGAGCGACGCGAATTGTCGTTTGTTCCCCTTGTTGAGTTGGACCGCCTCACGCTGACGGGGACGGACGGTGTTGTGTTGGTGTATCAACGAGACACGTTTATCGCGCTTCCAAATACAAGCCCAGTGGTGCCCGAAACTAAAAATCCAAATGACGCGGCGCCGTCAGTCAAAAAATAATTGGCACGCTTATGAATAAAGATTCCCGTCCACAAATTTGGGTCATTCGCCACGCTGAAACCGAATGGAGTTTAAATGGTCGACACACGGGTCGAACAGATATTCCGTTGACCGCGCGCGGAAATCAGGCGGCCATTGAATTGAAACCTTGGATCGGCGCCATGCAATTTGGAACCGTTCTTTCAAGCCCGCGTACTCGCGCAATTCATACGGCGCAACTTTGTGGTCTTGAAAATCAGGTTCAAGTTGAGCCACTTCTAGCAGAGTGGGATTACGGCGACTATGAAGGTTGGACATCGCTTGAGATAGCAACAAAAAATCCTGGCTGGGATTTGTGGCATCACGGCTGTCCTGGTGGCGAGCATCTTTCGGATGTTCACAAACGCGCCGTGCAATTGCTTGATCACTGCAAATCACTCTCTGGAAATATCGCCATGTTTACGCATGGACATTTTTCGCGAGTGTTGATTGCCACGTGGCTTGAACTGCCCGTTACGCGCGGCAGAAGTTTTGCTATTCGCGCTGGCAGTGTGAACGTGCTTGGTTGGGAACACATCAACAAAGTTATTTGGAGCATGGGCGCCGTTCCGTCTGGACCGGGAGTTGGTCGTTGATATCCCAAGCGCCTGAGCCGCTACTTCTGCAATATTCAAGCGATCGTGTCGATAAAACTAATTCGCACGCAATCGCAACAATCACTTTAAATGATCCCGGTCGTCGCAACGCGCTTGGTGACGACATGTTCACCGCGCTTGAAAACGCCCTAGCTAATATTCAAAAACACTGCGCCGCACAAAATACAAATCAATTTGGCGCCACAACCAATTCGTTCAATAATTCCGCAACACGCGTAGTTGTTCTTTGCGCAAATGGTCCGTCGTTCTGCGCCGGATTTGATCTTCGCGCCGTTGCAAATGATCCGGACGTTTCGCAACCCGTGCTCTCAAACTATTTACATTGCCTTCATCGCTGTGTGGAAATTATTTCACAACTGCCGGCTATCACCATCGCCGCAGTTTCTGGTGCCGCGCTCGCTGGCGGGTGCGCACTTGTCTCAGCCTGTGATTTTGTCATCGCGACTCCCGACTCCAAGTTTGGATATCCAACTCACGCCATTGGTTTATCACCAGCCATTAGTGGCCCAACACTTTCTTCGCGCATGGGCCCGGGCGCCGCGCGCGAGTTGTTGTTGGGCGGGCAACTTATAGGTGGCGCACGCGCGTTTGAATTAGGTTTTGCTTCGCACCTGGCCGCCGCATCGATGACGTGCGACAACCCGTCCCATCAAGTGCCTGCGCATAATCACACAAGCGCGCTCGCTCTGGAAACTTCCAATCTCACAAACATTTTGTTGGCCAAGGGCCCGCTGGCGCTTTTCACAACCAAGCGTTGGTTGCAACAACTTGATCCACTTTCACACCACACACACCGCTCGTCGGCTCTTTCGGCTAGTCATTCTGGTGTTGGTGGCGCTGAAAGCGTGGATCGCGTTGCAGCGGTTTGGAAGCAGCGCTCTTAGTTCGCTACTCTTTCATACATGAACGAGTTGGTCCAAATCAATTCAGCGCATTCCACCGCAGGAATTGTTCATATTTCACTCAATCGCCCCGACGCTCGCAACGCACTGAATTTTGAACTTATTGAACAACTTGAAAACGCCGTAAAAGCAATCGCCGCAAATTCCGCCGCCCGCGTTCTTATTCTGTCTGGCAATGGAAAATCATTTTGCGCCGGCATGGATCTTCGCGGCGTTTTGAACGACGCGAAAAAAATGGGTCTCATGTTGCATGGACTCGCGCGCGTGGGTTTAGCTCTTCGCAAACTTTCTATTCCGGTCATCGCAAAAGTGCAGGGCGCGGCCGTTGGTGGCGGATGCGGCCTGGTGGTCGCCTGTGATTTTGCATTCACTCACGAACAAGCCAAGTTGGGCTACCCGGAGGTTGATCTTGGTGTGTGTCCCGCGGTTGTTGCTCCGTTTCTTATTTCAAAAGTCGGCGCGGGTCGCGCGCGTGCCTTACTTCTTGCGGGCGGACTTGTTGATGGCAAAGAAGCTGTGCGTATTGGCCTTGCAACACACTTGGTTTCGGTTGATGAACTTGATGGCGCAATAATGGACTTCGCTCAAAAATTATCCACGGGTGGTCCAAACGCCATCGCCACCACCAAGCGTTGGTTGCATGAACTTGATGGTCTTCTGAATGAATCCACTTTGTCCAAAGCCGCTGATCTTTCCGCCACAATCATTGCTGGCAACGAAGCGCAAGAACGATTGCGCGCCCGCTTTGAAATACATGAGAAATAAATCATGAATGAAACTCCCCTTCCAGTTGAAATTCGCACGGACAAGATCGCGGTTCTTTCGCTCATTCCAAATCCATCCAAGCCGCGCGGCGGCGTTGTTGTGCTTGATCGCTGGTTGATTGACTCTCTTGATGCGTCCCTGTGCAAACTTGCGGAACAAGATTTGTGCGGACTTATTCTTCAAAGCGCGAGTGAGCGCGTATTTGTGGCTGGCGCGGATCTTGCGGAAATCGATGCGCTCAATGACGCCGACCTTGATGTGTATTTGCGCGCCGGAAGCGTGGCTTACGGACGCATCACAAAACTTCCATTCACAAGTGTTGCAATTATTCACAAGGCTGCTCTTGGTGGCGGACTTGAACTTGCCATGCACTGCGACGCGCTAATTGGCGCAACACCTGCGACTGGTGAAAAAAGTTGGAAGGTTGGACTTCCAGAATGCGGCCTTGGAATTTGTCCTGGTTGGGGCGGCACCATGATGCTTGCCGCCCGCATGGATATTTCAAAAGCCATCATGGCCACCTGCACCGGAACTCCGTTTGATGCAACCGATATTCCAGCCGGCCTGTTCGCAAAAAATATTTCAGTTGGCGAATCACTTGTCGATGTTGCGGCCGCCTGGATTCACGCCAATCCAAAAATCCAAACACTTCGCTCACCGCTTTCTATAGCTGACCCACAATTTCATCAAGCAACATTCGCCGCGCTTGAACAACTTGAAATAGGGTTGCCAAAAACCGCCGCCGCGCGCGCGGTGATTGACGCAATAAAGACAGGTTTGCAGCACGGCTTTCAGGCTGGCGTCTTGTGCGAACAAAAACACCTTATTGAATTGCGACATACTCCCGAAGCCCGCACGCGCCTTGATGCGTTTTTGAAGCGATAAACCCCGCAATCAAATGGGTTGCATGCATATTCCAAAACAATTTACATTAGAAGTTTTTTAGGGGTTGATCCTTCTCGCTCGTCAGCGTTGAATAGACGTCCTTGTCCTGACCATCTTTAGGAGCTCACTATGTCCGCCACCAATCTTGCCACTGATTTGAAAAACGTTTCTGAAAAAGATCGCAAACAAATCGAGCGGGCTCAAGAAATGCTTGGGCCAGATCCGGCCAAGATGGGTCTTGTTAAAAATTATTTTTGGGGAAACTTCCGCGAGAGTGTTGCGTTTCCATATCCAGAAAGTTCCGCGGAGGAAACAGCGCGCTGTGATCAACTTCTTGCCGCGCTTGATCAATACTTAAAGACGGAACACCCGGCGATTGAAATTGATCAGAAGCAGGAAATTCCAGAATGGGTTGTGAAGCGGCTTTTTGATTTGGGCGCTCTTGGTATGACTATTCCAAAGGAATACGGTGGCGGAAATTTTGGAATCACCAGTTACAACCGCTCGCTTGAACTCATTGGCCGCTATTGCGGAAGCACCGCGGTGCTTGTGAGCGCGCATCAAAGTATTGGTTGCAAAGCGCTGATGCTCTTTGGAAATCCAGAACAAAAAAGCCGTTTTTTACCAAGAATGGCCAAGGATTCACTTTCCGCATTTTGCCTAAGCGAGCCCAATGTTGGTTGCGACG
>Ga0209086_10001832_pt1 | contig 17078 bp, 16 predicted proteins | sample M_130207_XF_Meta_FD_187312 | JGI IMG/M metagenome (GOLD analysis project Ga0209086, IMG submission 187312) | Freshwater microbial communities from Lake Montjoie, Canada to study carbon cycling - M_130207_XF_MetaG (SPAdes) (version 2) | ecosystem: Environmental > Aquatic > Freshwater > Lake... | reverse complement strand
AATAAAATATATATATATATTTTATAAATAATTATAAAATATAATAAAATTTATAAAAAAAATTAAATATCTAAGCTGACAGTATTCTTATCAGACTTTTGTCGCCGCTTGCTTTTCTTCGGCATACTTCCCGCATCCGATTGCAATTCTTTCAAATCCGATATACTGATGGTACTATTGTTATTGTCGCCATCCGATGCGGCTTCCTGAATATTAATTGTTTTGGTCTTTAAACCCGCTAAAATATCACTAATGTCGCTCGGTCCTTTCATTTCGGCGCGCGTTGTTCGCCTAGATTCATTTGTACTACCATGCGCCTCACTAATGTTAATACCATCATTCATATTGCGCCCCATATTCAAGTCGGGTCTATTGTTGTTACCACCAAAATTATTGTTTCCGCCGCGATTCACGGAATAAGCCGGAGCGCTCGGTCCTTGGGTTTGCATGGGCGGAGGTGGTCCAGAACCTTGTTCTGGATTCATCATGCCATTCATGAACCCCGAAAACCCGGGACTACTTTGACCCATGGAATTTACTGCCGCCGTTTGGAATTGCCGCATTAAATCTGGGTTTTGGCGCATAATATCATCCATACCCGGCATAGCAGATTTGAACATTGTATTCGTCATATGAACCATCATGGCACCACCACCGAGTTGAAATAGCAACTTCAGTTCAGGTGACATGGAGGCGCGACTCTTATATTTGTCATAAAGCTCACCGAAAATCTCATCATAATCGGTCAAATTCTCATTGATTTGCTCACCCCAGCCGTCAAGCTTGATATCAAATGGGTCAAACCGGCCATTCAAAAATTCAATTCCGTTGATGCACGCCATCAACATATTTCCTTGGAATTTAACGGAATTCTGCCTCGCTTTTTCTTCCATAATCATCTCATATTCTCCCTGCATTTCTGCTAAATTAGATTCCATGGAGTATTTCTTGGTCAAAGTGACGCCTTTTGCTTCTAAAGCTTCTAACTTTCTTAAATACTTGAACTTTTCGCGGAGTGTTTCTTCCTTGTTCATTTGCGGTTGTGCGGCGGCAGGAGTTTTATCCGGATTAATAGGAATGTTATTAAATTTTCCATACCCATCCCAGGTTTTTGAATCGCTATGCGTATCGGCAGTCGCTTTTCCTAAATTATCGGATTCATTAGAAAAACTGACAGACGGTTTTAAATTAGAGCCAAAATCTTGTGATGAGCTTTTGCTAAAAAAATCGCTCCTACCTTCAAATCTACTGTTACCACCGGAAGAATCAATATCTGCGGCGAGGTCATTTAATTCATCTTCTAAATTATTTAAATCATCTAAATGAATGTCACTGGACAAAGAATTCCCTTCTTTTTTTTTTTCATTCATTAATAATTCAATTCCGGAACCAAAATTCGCGGATTTTTGCGAGGATGATCTAAAATGCATAGTTTTATTTGAATTAACATCGTCGTTTAAATCCATAGATATATCAATAATGTCCGAATCCATCTCTTATAAATTTATTAGATGAATTAATTTTAAGTATTACGAATACAATAATATTATATTTCTCCCTTTTCTAAAAGGCGGAAATATAATTAGCAATTGAATTTTAACTAATGTTTTACCATAATATTTTTATGCTTAAGTTATTCGGGGAATATTTGTTGCTTTTCCAATGTCCTTTTATATGCGTTGAGCGTGTTAAATAATTTTTTCTTCTTTTTTTATCGCGATGTTTTGTGTAATCCTCATATCCCATTTGTCCAAAATTCACCCATTTTTGATGAATTGGATCAAATACGCTGTATTTTTTTTGTGTATTTCTCGCAGGATATAATTTAACCGTTTTTCCCAGATACACGTGTGCTTTTTTTTGCGCTACCATCGGGTTTGAATATTTCCTTAATTTTTTAGAAAATATTTTTTTTTGAATTTTATGGTTCATTATACATTATTCAAATATTTATTTATTTATTTATTTATTAATAAACCATAATCCTTGCAATAATGCATCAGCCAAATCATCTTTTTTTGCATGACTTTTGAAATAGTCGTCCCAATCAATCAAATTCACATTTTTACTAATAACTTCCAAACATTTTTGTATTCCCAATTTTTTCCTATCTTTGTATGAATTCTGTGATGAATCTTGTAGAGTAGTTATTCCGGAAATATCTTTTAATTTATTCGCCGCATTTACAAATTCAATTGAAATATTATAATTCCGCATAATGAAATACTGGGCAATCATTCCTTGAATTGTTTTCATGCGATTTGCAATTGGACTGATTTGATTTTCAATAATAACTGTAGTAATTGTATCAAACTTATTTTCTAATACTTCGTCAAACTTTGTCTGTAAATTGCGTCCGATAGTAACCAAATCCATTTTTGACGCATTCACTTTATCTATGGGTTCAAAACAAGTTGTATGAATGTATTCTTGAATTAAATTAATTAAATCCGCTTTTTTGATTGGTTTCTCGTAACCGATTTTATATTTATCTGCCATTTGATATAAATTTTGAATTTTTTGTTTGTTAATATGCACCATTTTCAGGTCATTCGTAGGAACTTGATAAACTTGTTTTTTGGAATGTTTTAAACAAAAACAAATTGACTCTTTTTTAAACTTGGCTGGTTTTAAACAGGGTACCCCTTTTTCTATGATGGAACACGAATGATTTATTTCGGTTGATAAATCAATTACGCCCCATTTTTTAATAGAAAAATCAGTGATACCGCTTTGCGTTGTCATAAAACAATAGGCCAAGTTTTTTATTCCTACATCTATGCTTAAAACTGTCATTCTAATAAGTATAATAAATATCTATTATAAATATTTATTATATTGTTTTTACTAATCCTTTTTTCTTTTAATTACGTGTTTCCAGGAATATAAAGCGTAGGAGCAATTAATCGCGCGCTAAGTTGCTCTCTAGACAAGTAGGGCGATTTTAAATTGCTAGAGCAATAACCGAATCCCGGATTTTTCGTATCAAATGCCGATGAATACAAATACGGTACATTGGCTGATGGCGTTTTATTCGTTTGTTCATGCGATGGAAGACCTAGTTCATAACAAGCCTCCGAATTATTATATTGCATAATTTGTAAAGCATTGTTTGTTAAATATTGACGATAAGACCAGTTACTATGAATGTTTTCTTGTTTCTGAATACGTTCGTTAATGCGGGCTTCCGGTTGCCAAGATGCAAAATTCCGCCCATCTGCCATAATTGGAGGAAAGTTAAAATGAATATTATTAGAGCCGCTAAAACAGGTACCCCAGTTTGCCATAATAATATACTAAGAGAAGAAAAATACTTGACTCGTATTTATTTATTTCACCAAATTCTGCACAATTTTAAATAATTCTGCCTTTTTAATTTTCCCAACATCCCCCGTAAAACCCTTTGATGTTGCAAGTGTTCGCAAATTTTCAATAGACATTTTCTTGAGCTCCGTATTTGTGAGCTTTTTAATATCTGTGTTATCCATTTGTACGGATATAGACTTAATTTGCGCTTTAAAATCATCTGCATGGGGTTCTACTTCAGTAAGGGATTCTGAAATACTTTGTTCGTCCTCCATTGATTCTAATCCGGTGGTAGATGAATCAATTGTTTCGTTATCTCCATCTCCTAGACTTTCCTCATTCAAAGTATCATATTGAATGTTCATGGTTTCTCCCATATTAATCACCTTAATATTTGGACCGTCATTATCTCCAATCTGAATAGTATTATCTTCCATAATTAATTTTTTAAGAACATTTCTAGAATCAGTTTCTGTTTCTTCTGCACTATCATTTGATGATTCGCTGGATTCAGAATTATCATCATCTTCACTATCACTATCACTGTCATCATCTTCCCCGTCAGATACCGGAATAAGTGGGTCTGCTAATTGAATCGTTCCACCCATTTGAGCAGGTTCTAAAGGTTGTTGCTGTCTAATACTATCACTATTTTGATTCATAATGGCTTGCATTCTTGCTCGCATATAATTCATTTCTTCTGCCATTGTTGAAACAAGACCGAGCATTGATGAAATTTTGTGATTTTGTTCCAACATTTTTTGTGTCAAAAACATACCTAAAAACCCAACCAAAAGTAATGTAATTCCCAAGCTAATTAAAAAGGGCGTATTGAATAAATCTGATAGTGCCATTCTTAATTGATATTTATATATTTATATTTCTTTTATAACGAATATACTATTTTATTGCTCTATTTATTGCTCTATTTAATGTGCTGTTTATTGGAATTCACGCGTTTTATCTATAATCTCCTTAGGATAATTCATATCATGCAAAATTTTTAATCCTCCGCGCAAATGAGAAATCCCTTTTTTCAAAATATATGTATAACTAAAGTCGGATTTATATTCTTTTTGTTCTTTTTGTTCTTTTTGGTCTTTTTGGTCTGTCTTCATGTGATAATTTTCAATTGCTTTGTGAGTGTCTAGTCTTTTACATACCTCAATAAAATGGGTTGTCAAAATACATGTTACACTTTTACTTTTAATTAAAAATTCCATAAATGCCAGCGCGCTCATTACGGCATCATCCGGATTCGTTCCCGAATATAATTCATCAAATGCACAAAAATGCGTTTTACCTGCGTGTTCATCATCACGTATAATATCTAATATTTCCATACATCGTCTGGCTTCCGCCTGGAACAAACTATCTCGACCAGATGTATCAGGAATATTTAAATAACAATGAATAAAATCAAATGGATGAAGTTGTGCGGACTCATAGAATCCTGACCCCATTTGTTGCGTGAAAATAATATTAATTAATGCCGATTTTAGGACAGTTGTTTTCCCAGAGGCATTTGGTCCTGTAAGAATCATATTCTTTTTGAAGTGATAATCATTTTTAACTGGATTACTATGCATTAAAGACGGGTAATAAGCCTTCTTAAAAATATTCTTACGCTTCTTTTTCTCTCCGGAGAACTTGGCGAAATTAACAAATCCGTCACGAATATTCTTAGAAATACCTTGTATGTTATCTAAATAACCGTTAAAGCCGAATGAATACATGAAAGCATCATTATAAACAGGTTCTTGGTATAAATCATAGAATTGCTTTAAAACGGATCCTAATTCCCAAATTTTTTTGAGATTTAATTTATAGGGGCTAATTTGCGCCAATTTTTCTTTAAATACAATTAAAACCGCCATTTTTTCGCGAAGTACTGCATTAAAGTTTGCATAACTTTCCATATTACCGCAAAATAGCAAGAAATTATTCATATTCATTTCCGTGTATTCTATATATTTTTGTATATACTTCAAATGGGAGTGTATTTTTATCATATTTTGATGAAACCGGAAGCAGGTCAATATATTTTGATATATGGAAAATACATAAAAACCAGCAGAAACCACTAAATATATTTGTTCCTCCATTTTCACACTATTAAATTGTGTGAAAAGTTTCCCAATAGCATGGTTGGATGCAATTACCTTTAAAACATCTAGATATTCCGTAAATGTTATTTCCAAACCTTTTGCTTTTATGATGAAAAAAGGAATAATTAAAATAATGATGGGAATAATAAAGGATAAAACGGGAGAAGTTAGGTTATATAAACTCATTGCCTGCAAAAACCATTCGGATTTATTTAAATGTTCCCACATAGGCCAATCAATGTAATGATATTTTTCTTTGAATCCGGAATCATTTTTAATTTCGTCCCAAATTTCCATGATATTGGACAAATCAATATCACAATCAATCGGATTATATTTTTTTAAAATTTGTTGCGTATCTTTCAAATATTGAACGTCGGTAGTATAATAATTCGGGAATTGTTCCAATACTTTTTTACCAAAACAGGTAGATGGTTGAAAAGCGGTATTATATATGCTACATCCAGACGGATCTACAGTTTCAATAAGTTCTAGGTCTTGAATGATATTCTTTCTTAATCCCATTTTTTTTGAATTATATGAAATGGGTAAATGAAAATGTTCATTTATTTGCTCTAAATTTGATACGAACATATGTATATCAAAGTTAGAATAATATTATAGTTGTTTTACGAAATGAATAAAACGAATAACGCAAAATAAAAAATTCATTTTTTCCACACATAAATAAATTCATTATATTGGCGACCAGTTGTTCGTTTGAATTTTTTCATTTGTATTTTTACACGACATGCGCCTAATATTTTTTTGGCTACATTATCATATATTTCTATAGGTAAATTTAAACAATAGTAGCCACCTCGCTGCAAATATTTATATGTTTTTTCTATAATGGGTTCATAAAAGGTAGAATTCCATTCTTCTTTGTCTTTGGGTTCATATTTATTTCCGTAAAACTCCAAATTATAATAAGGCGGACTAGTTAAAACCATATCATATTTCATTTTGGAATAATCTATGTTGAGCGCATCTTGGAACAATAATTCTATTTTTGTTTGTGACACGGTTTCCAACATAGAAACCATTTTTCGGTATGGTTCTTGTAATTGTTTATTATTATCTATTCCGATATATTTTTGTATTCCTAGAGCACATGCGCCAACCAGTCTCCCCCCCCACCCCATAGTAAAATCTAGGATAGATGTTGGTTTAAACCGGCAATATATTTCCATCGCTTGCAAAGGACGAAAAATAGTGATGGAACCATAATAAATATCATAAATGCGTTTCCATATTTTAATTTGCGGATAAGTATTGTAATTTTTCGCGTAATGAGCTAAGATTTTTTTGACATATGGATATTCGCGCGCTATTTTGGCGTGATTTTTCCACACATCATAAAAACTCCATTTTTTGTTACCAATTGTTTCTAGACGCTGTTCTATCGTAAAATAATTTACTGTATTATTTCCAACCTTGCTAAATTTTTTTTTTGTATCACATCCAATCTGTTTTAATTTTTCAAAATCGGATATTGCTTCCTCTTTTGTTAGAGAAAATAATTGGTTGGCTATTTGTTTTTTTTGTTTTCGTGTATAATTATGTTTTTTCATATTGATTGACGCATGTTTTTGATATTTTCTTGTTTTTTTATTCATATATGGATATTATTCTTACTAATATACATATATATTTTCTACTTTTTAGATTTTAAAATCCGATTTTTTTGTTTTTGAATGTCCAAATTTATATTTTTTTCGTGATTTATTTGCTAAAATAAATGCTTTTTTTTTATGATCGCAACCTTGTTTAATTATATCATAATCAACCGCCGCCGCTTTTCCAGAAGTTAATGAACTCGCTAATCTGGCTAATCCCCACGATTGTGGTGTTTGATTTGGTCTTGAACCCGATGAATAATATGCACCTTCTCCTTTTTTTACAATCTGATTTAATGCGGATATTTTGCAGCCGGTTTTCCGGGCTAATTGTGCATTCGGCGTAACATTTTGTATATTATATATTTTACGAGCATGTAACAAATGTTTTGATTCTTTATTTTTATATGATGATATATTTTTACGCGTATAATATTGATTTTTTTTATATAATTTTTTTGATTTTATTAACATTTTAAATTGTTTTTTTTTATCATTGTTTGTTATATTTTTTGGTAAATATCTGCTTGGAAATTTTATATTATTCATTTACTATAGCTTTATATAAATTTTTGCATATAAAAATTTATATTTATATTTATATTTATATTTATATTTATATTTATACTTCTACTTGTTTAAATTATTATAATTACTTGGAAGTTCTTTGATTTGACATGAATAATATTCCTCAATTTCCTTCAATTTTTGTACATCACGTCGTGTAATCAAATTAATTCCGGAACCCTTTCTTCCCCATCGCCCACTTCTACCAATCCGGTGCAAATAGGTATGAATATCTTTTGGAACATCAAAATTAATAACACAACTTACTTGTTGAATGTCAATTCCTCTGGCTGTCACATTTGACGAAATCAATACACGCGATGTTCCAATCCGAAATTCAGTGAATGCTTTGTCGCGTTCCGCCTTTTCCAGATTGCTATGAATTCTGCAGACAGGGAAACCGTCTTCAACCATGGCGTCATACAAGTCGCTCACTCGTCTAATACTATTACAATAAATAATGCATTGGGATACCGACATAAAAGTGTATAAATCCTTAAGAGTAGCATATTTATGTGCATCATCTTCAACTGCTACATAATATTGTGAAATTCCCTCCAAAGTTAATTGTTCGGTTTTTACTTTAATGATAACTGGATTGCGCATAAATTTTTTTGTGATAACATCAATAGAATCCGGCATTGATGCACTAAATAGTGAAACCTGAACATCATTTTTAAAATATTGAAATATGTTATATACTTGGTCCTTGAACCCGGCAGATAACAATTCATCCGCCTCATCCATAACGACAAGCTTTACCGTCTTTACATTAATATGATTTCGCCGAATCATATCATATACACGCCCAGGACATCCAGCAATAACATGCGGAACATTATTCTTGATAAATGAGGCATCCTCATCAATAGATGATCCTCCGCACATCACTTGAATCCGTAGATTTGTCATCATCGTTCCAATACCACGCATTACCGCAGCCGTTTGAATACTCAATTCACGTGTAGGCGATAATACCAAAATTTGCGTTTCATTTTGTTCTAAATTAATTTTTGATAACGATCCAATCGTAAATGTAGCCGTTTTCCCCGTACCAGATTGAGCCTGCGCAATTAGGTCCTTGCCATCAACCATTGGTTTAATCGCTTTTCTTTGAATAGGACTTGGCTTTTCAAATCCGTATGCATATATTCCTCTAAGCAAATTGGGATCAATCTCAAGTTCATCCCAATTATTAATTTCTGTGGAAGAGTAATCATTATTACACTCTTCTTTATTGTTACTCATGCTAGTAAAATGCTCGTTCTCTAGTGACATAATATTTATAAGACCATGCGTTTAAGTGATAATTTAGTTGATTTATTTTAACAGTAATACAAATTATATCAGTATAAATTATATTATTCAAAATTTTGTATTCTGGTATTTTATTATATACAAAAAAATTGATATAAATGATGTTATAATATATATATAGTACCAATTATGCTAATGCACTCGCAAATGTCAAATACATTCACATTAACGGATTTCCACAATATTACATTTGGTGGGTTTGAAATTAAATTACCCGATGAAACAATTGCTATCATAACTGAGCTTGCTTTGCAAGTTGGTTCTCCAACATATATTAAGACTCCTATTTTTGCAAAGAAGGACCCACCGCAACAAAAAGAACGTGAAAAGTGCGATACATCATCATTTAAGAAGAAGCGGCGTGGAAATGAAGTTGTCAATGACGAAGACTGGGAATCATTGCGCACATTTCAGGCGACAAAAATGGAGCAAAAAGTCGGAATTGAGGCACATTTTGATTTAATTCGTTCTTGTTTGAATAAGATTACAGATAAAAATTATGTAGAACAAAGTGGTAAGATTAATGATATTTTAAATCAATTAAACGCTGGAGATAGCGCAGCAGAAGATATGTTGCGAGTTGGTAATGCCATTTTTGAAATTGCGTCCAATAATAGATTTTATTCCAAGATTTATGCAGACCTATACACGAATCTTATCAATAATTATGCAATTATGAAGGTAGTATTTGAAAATAATTTAAATTCGTTTATGGAATTGTTTGAAAAGATAGAATATATTAATGCTGACGAGAATTATGATAAATTTTGTAAAATTAATGTAGATAATGAAAAGAGAAAATCTCTGAGTACATTCTTTGTAAATTTATCTATGACAAAGATTATTACGGATGAAAAAATTTTTGAGTTTGCTACAAACTTATTAAAACAAGTATTGAAATTTATTTATGAAGAAGGTAAAAAGAATGAAGTGGATGAGATGGTAGAGAATATTGCTATTTTATATAATAAAGATATATTTGCAAAATCGGAAGAATTAATGACAAATGGTAAAACATTTGTCCAAACAATAGAAAATTTAGCAGTAAGTAAGCCAAAAATGTTTTCTAGTTTATCTAACAAATCTATTTTCAAGTTTATGGATATGATAGAGATGTAAAAAGAAAATAAATATTTATATTTGAATGTTATTATATATAAAAACAAATCATGGTATATAATAATATTAAAACAAACCAGAATGAAAGATAATATAAGCTATCAAATAGATGATAATGGCCCAATAGATTTTGAGAATAATACTGAAATGGATATCCATTTAAAGGATTTATTAAAAGAATTTGAAAATATAAATGTGAAGAATGAAGATGATGTTTTTGTTGAAATTAAAAATTATGACTTGAACTACACGTTGAAACAATTGTTATTCATTTGTGAATACTACAATATTTCTAAAGGCATAAAATTAAATAAGATGAAGAAACAAGATATAATTGAACAAATTATTTTATTTGAAAATGATATGTCTAATTTTAATATAGTTACAAAGCGGAAACAATTATGGTATTTTATGAATGAGTTAAAAAGTGATAAGTTTATGAAAAAATATATAATTTGGTAGTAAAAATATTGTAAAAAATATAATAATATAATTGAAAATATATATTATAATATGAAAATAATAAGTTTAGGAGGTATTTGCGGTTGCGAATTGGCCAAAGCCTTGCGTAAATTAAACCAACCTGCATATCCGTACGATTGGTTAATTACAACACAGTCATTTGTAATACGTTCTTTTAATAATTTTAAAAGATTTTTTAATTTTGACGACGAATCGTATCTTTATAAACATGATAAATTAATTGATGAAAATAAAAAAGCAATTATGTTGCATGATTTTCAAAATTATGATGCAGAAAAGAGTGGTGTCGTACAAAAATATAAACGGCGATTTGAGCGTTTAAATCAAGCATTGAGTGGGGACGACGAATCAATATTATTTGTTAGAATTTGCGATAATGTAGAAGAACCATTGACTCCAAATAATTACTATAATAATATTTTGACAAGAGAGAAAGAAGATTATTGGAAATGGAATGAATTTATTCAAACTCAGGAAACGATATATAATAAGAAAATGAAATTATTACTCATAACGAATAATGCTGAGCATAAAAATTTGAATGAATTATCACATGTAAAAATATTTTACACGCCTGAAAATAATACCACCAATGATAAAATTTGTGAAATAATTTGGCGCATAAAAATTTACATGATTTATCAAAAGTAAAAATATTTTACACTACTAAACATCGGTGAAATAATACAATTTTAATTTAATTCAACCTCTGTAAATTTATTCCATTCACTTAATTCAATATAAGTTTTTGCCTCTTTATCTAACAACATTTTTTTTATAATTTCTTTCTCCAACGAACTATATGATTTGTTTGTGTATAGATAATCTAATGGTGTCTTCCAGGTAGAGGTTTCTAGAAAATTCGGGTCCGCGCCGTTTTCTAAAAGGAAACGAATTATTTTTACTCCTCTTGATTTTTTGATTGCGTTAGAAAGTGGGGGGCGATTTTGATAATAATTATTTCTAAGCTGACCAGTATTAATATCTGCGCCTTTTTTGAGTAATTCCTCCAAAAACTCAGTGTCAAAATCATTGTCTATTGCTATGTAAAATGGTGTTTTTTTAATAAAGTTTATCGCATCAATCATAATATAATTGTTTATATTATCATTATTTATAGTAGAAAGTTCGTTTTGCATCATTGTATAAATTTTATAATTTCTAATATAGATAATAAAATTTCAATTTTATTATTTATTGAATATAATTATAAAATTTGTATAAAGGATATAAAATTTTTTGAAAACTATATATTATACACTCTTTGAATAATGGTTGTAAGTAAATTAGATAGTACTATAAGTTACCCTGAATTAAAAACGGTTGATGCGGAAGATATTAAAAAAGAAGCAGACCTTTATGAAATAGTAACAAAAGGGGTTGATATTATTATCGCAGTTGGTAGTGCAAAAAATACATTTGAAAATAAAAATATAACTTATTTTCCCGTTTATTTGGTTAAATCTGATAACGGTGTCATACAAATTGGTGTCTATGAAATCTATTCAACCGACCTAGTAAATTATATGGATGAAGATTCTAATTTAGATGTAGAAGAATTAGATGGACCGTTAATTTATTCATTTGTAAGTAAGCAAATGTTGGAAGACTTGCGACTAGTTCCGGTAAAAGAACCAAGTAGTTCTTCAGAAGGTAAGAAAAAGAAGAAAAGTAGTTCTTCCGAAAAAGAAGAAGCAAACAATAAAAAGAAAAAAGAAAAAGAAGAAAAAGAAGAAAAAGAAGAAAAAGAAGAAGAAGAGAAAGAAGTCGCAGAAATACCAGAATTTAGAAAAGATATTTTTATAATGACACAAGGCATACAACTTCCTTCCCGATTAAAACATGAAACCAAAATGGACGCAAAAAAACAACGAGACAAATATGTATTCCAAAAAGGTGAGTCATGGGTAAAAACATTTATGGAAAATCCAAATTATTATATTGTGGATAATGAAGGTGGAGGTGATTGCCTTTTTGCAACTATTCGTGACGGGTTTTCGCAAATTGGACAACAAACTACTGTACAAAATTTACGAAAAAAATTGTCAGGAGAAGCCAATGAAGAATTATTTATTAATTACAAACAACAATATGAAGATGCAAAAAAGTCTGTTATAAAAGATACCGAACATATTAAACAACTAGAAATTGAATATGAAAAATTCCGAAAACATTTTAGTGAAACGTTGGATAGAAACGAGAAAAAACAATTTATAGATGCGGCAAAACAAATCTCAGAACAAAGAGAACGTGTTTTAAACGAAAAAAAAGTATCGCATCAAATTATGAATGAATATGAATATATGAAAAAAATTTCTAATTTGGAAGAATTCAAAAAGAGAATTACAACGTGTGAATTTTGGGGTGAAACGTGGGCTCTTTCCACACTAGAGAGAATATTACGTGTAAAATTTATTTTATTATCGCACGAGGCTTGGAAAGAAAAAGATATGAACAATATAGTCAATTGCGGCCAATTAAATGATGCTATTTTACAACAGCAGGGAGAATTTAAACCAGATTATTATTTTATATTAGATTATAATGGATATCATTATAAATTGATTGGTTATAAAAAAAAACAGATCTTTACATTTAATGAAATTCCTTATGACATTAAAAAGAAAATTTCAGAAAAATGTATGGAAAAAAATGCTGGTGTATTTTCATTGATACCGGATTTTATTAAATTTAATAAAGAATTAAAGGCGCTTCATCCTCATACAGAAGTTCCAAAATTTGATGAATTGTCTGAGGCAAAAATACTTGGGTTATATGATGACGATATTCAATTTATTTTTTACAAGGCAAGTGCAGATAAAGTACCTGGAAAAGGGTCAAATGAGAAATTGGCAAAGGAAATGATGCGTGAGTTTTCTCAACTTGCTGCCATTAAAAATTGGCGTAAAAAAATGGATAACACTTGGCTTGTACCATTTGTTCTAGATGGTCATCAGTGGAATAGCGTAGAACACTATTATCAGGCGTCAAAATTTCGCGGCACGCCAGATTTTTATTTGGCATTTACTGCGGAATCCGGAACAAAATTATCAAAAGACCCTGAACTTGCAAAGGCGGCAGCATCAACGAGTGGTAAATTGAAGGGTGAATTAATTCGGCCGAAAGAAGTATCTATGGATTCGGATTTAAATGGGAAACAGAAAGAAAAGGCGTTACGTGATGCATTAGAAGCAAAATTTACGCAAAATGAGGAAATGATGCAGTTATTATTGGAGACAAAGAATGCCAAATTATCGCACTATAAAAAAGCGAAGGAATCGGATTTGGCAGAACCATTAATGATGGTCAGGGATAAACTGCGGAAAAAATAATATTTTATTCATTATTAAAGTAAAATGAATAAAATAAAATAAATAAAATGTTTCTTTCATATTTTTATTTGGTATTCTTGTTGCAAAATAATTCAAATACTACAGCTGATAAAGTTTGTTTCCCCTTACCTTTGCATTTACCTTTTTTCTTTAAATTTTTATTTAATTTAATGAGATTGACGCCGGTATCTATTAAATTATGTATATTTATTATAAAATCTGTTGTATTTTCATTCTGAATTATTTTTTCTTCTATGATCACATTAATGCAAAATTTTAATGTTTTCCCACATAAATCAATAATATTATTTTTATTTTTCATTTGAAAGGCAAATTCATAAATTTCAACTAATAACAACATTAAATTTGGAATATCTTTTGAATCTACAGAAACATTTGATATGATATTTTTTATCGTTAATTCAATAGAGTCAAAAACGGTTGTTTTTGTTTGAATTAATTTTTGAAGAAGCGTTTTCATTTCATCATCTGCCTTTATTATATATTTTTCTTGCTTTTCAGTAGATTCTAGAACACTTTCTATTGCCGTTATAAATGCGGATTTTATTATTTTAGTTTCTTCCTTTATAACCAAATCAATAACAGGTATATCATTTGTACTATCTGGTTTTTCCAAGAGAGTTGTTAATATTTCTTCTATTAATTGAAGGTCCTTATCTGGTTTTTTTTCAACAACTGATGACTTTTCTTTACTTGAAAAAAACAGCCAACTAAACCAACCGGGCTTATTAATTTGTAAATCTGTTTCTTCCACTTGTGTTTCTACCGTATTTGATTTTTCTTCTGGAATTGTTTCTAGAGGTTCTTCTTTTACAGGTTCTTCTTTTTTAGTAGTTACTGCAGCTGGAAAAATAAGACGGTGGAGCCAACTAGAACTATTGTTTGTTACCTGTAGGGGCGTTTCTACAAGAGTTTCTACAAGAGTTTCTATAACAGGTGTTTCAGCAGGAGTTTCTATAAGAGTTTCAGCAGGAGTTTCTATAAGAGGAGTTTCTATAACAGGAGTTTCAACAGGAGTTTCTATAACAGGAGTTTCAACAGGAGTTTCTATAACAGGAGTTTCTACAATTTGATATTCTTCATGTACAGGTGATTCTAAAATAGGTGGTTCTAAAATAGGTGGTTCCAAAATAGGTGATTCCAAAATAGGTGGTTCCAAAATAGGTGGTTCCAAAATAGGTGGTTCTAAAATAGGTGGTTCTAAAAAAGTATCCACCGTACTTTCATTATGAATTATAAGTTCTTCTGAAACAGGTTTCCCTGTATCTTCAATAATATTTTCTTGTTCCATTATAATTTATATAAATAATAAAATAATTGTATAATAAACTTAAAATGTAATTAAAATAACCTCATAATATAATATAATATGAAATTTACTAAAAATAGTAAGATACTTATGGATTTTTTCTTCCATAATAAATGCATAAATCATGTTCCTTTAACAAATAAAACAAAACAAATCCTGCAAAAAATATTCCATGAATTTCAAAATGCGCATGAATATCTAGAAAATAAAAAAAAGAAAGAAGAATTATTATTTTATAAGATGAACATTACTAAAATTTCAACCATTCGTCAAATTCCTAAACCAACACAATTTAATGCGAATAGTTTTCCAGCAATAGTAAGAGAGCATATAGATGAATATATAGAATATACATTATCATATACTTTTTCTCTCTTTGAAAGAGAAATAACAATTCATTTTATGGTAGAAGAAGAGGATGTTGAACTTCACATTGATAAATACAATGCCTATGTAGAAAAAATATTTATGTGGCTTTATTTTGTAAATGATTATGCATCAAAAAAATGCGCAAAAAAACTAACATTATATTTATATTTGATTTCTCTCACAAAAGAATTACCAGAAAGCAATATTTCTATTTTAGACCAAAATCATGTGAATACGGCATTTACTTATACGTGTCCGGTAGTATCAGAAATAGTTGTGTTTCGTAAAGAAGAATGGTTTAAAGTATTAATGCATGAAACATTTCACAATTTTGCTTTAGATTTTTCAGATATGAATAATAATAATTGTCATAATAAAATATTATCTATATTTCCTGTAGAATCAGAAGTAAATTTATATGAAGCATACACTGAATTTTGGGCGGAAATATTAAATGCTACATTTTTCAGTTATTTTTCCTTACATAATAAACAAAACGTGCAAGAGTTTTTGGAAACATGTGAATATTTTATCAATTTTGAAAGAACTTATAGTTTTTTTCAATTGGCGAAAGCATTGAGATTTATGGGTTTGGTATATAAGGACTTGTATTTACCAAGTTCTCATATTGAGAGAAAAACACTGTATAAAGAAAATTCTAATGTTTTGGCTTATTATATTATTAAAACAATCCTTTTGAATAATTATCAGGGTTTTTTTGAATGGTGTAGTAAGAACAATTTATCTTTACTGCAATTCAAGAAAACAGTTGGAAATTTGGACCAATTATGTTTATTTATAGAGCGTAATTACAAAACAAAATCTATGTTATATGGTGTTAAATGTGCAGAAGATATGTATTTTGATAAAAAGAAAATAACTGGTAAAAAAATGAAATTTATTTGGAACAATATGCGCATGTCTATTTGCGAAATGGGATAGAACGCCGAGTATTTTTCCGTTGTCTTTTATTTCGTTTTCGTTTTGTTTTTCCGCCATCAAAATCGTGTGCATAAAAACCATAATCATCATTTTTTTCTAGGTTCTCTCCATGTAGATTTATAGGTCTAATGTCTGGGTCTTTATGACTAGCAAAAGGCTCCCCCGTTTCTGGATCTATAGCCGCAGAAACTGTAACAGAATGTCCAGATTCTCGTTGGCGAAGACTTTCGGCTGGATTATATTTTAAATATTGTTCATTATTTTTTATTGTATTTAAGTATTTTAAATTTTGTGTATCTTTCCAATTACGAAATGCATCTATTTCTTTTTCTGTTTCCGTTTTATGTGCAAATGCAGAGAATGGGATATTTGCAAGTTTTATTCTTTTATTTTTTTCGTCTTCTTCTTTTTCTTGTTCTATTTCGTTCAATAAATAATTTTTTGGTAATTTACCTTGTTCCATATCATCTAAAATATATTCTCTTTCTCTTTCTCTTTCTCTTTCTCTTTCTCTTTCTCCTTTAATTATACCTTCTTCCATACGGCTTAAATCGTCATCTTTTGGACCACCAGCAAAAAAACGAGA